>ENA-OUQC01000344-OUQC01000344.1-human-gut-metagenome-genome-assembly--contig:-NODE-344-length-36388-cov-21.215066_pt1 | contig 36388 bp, 29 predicted proteins | sample MGYA00237942_ERZ548815 | MGnify/ENA primary metagenome ERZ548815 (study PRJEB26490, sample SAMN05194722) | human gut metagenome | biome: terrestrial biome; feature: human-associated habitat; material...
GAAACGCACTTGGCAAGCAATGCTCGTGTTTATACACCCGTGCAATCTTGTTGGGAAATTGCCCCAAACCCCTGAACGATTTTAGAGAAATCGGCTGCGCACCGTTGGTGCTGATTTTAATAGCTCTGGGTTTTATATCTGTGTTTCAATGCTCTTTCAATCATAGCAAGGTCTTCGACACCAAACTCTTTTTTTGTCATTTGAACAGAGGATAAAAACTCCTTGTTCTTTCGCAACGACTTAGCAAGCAGCTTTTTGTCTTTATCATCAAGAGTAATCTTATACAGTAAGTTTGCCATAGAAATGACCATATTCTTGTGAGCTTTAAAGTAGTGTCTAAATATTTCTGTTTCGGATGCACACAGTTTGTCAAAATCCTGTTCAGAGAATTTAGGCTGAAGTCCTAAAATGGGATTTACGAGCAGCATAGTGGATGCTTCCATAAGATTGACATACGCACCCAACTTATATTGTTGTTCTTCGGTCATCTGTCTGTAATCTGTCCCAAAAGTTTCAATCTCTTTAATAGCGGTTTCCAGTTTCCCGGTTTCATCATCGATTCTCTTGATACGCTCACTCAATTCTACAATCGCAAGCTCATAGGATTTGACGTCCCTGTTACTTATGCGGGTGTAAACATTCTCCAATCTTTCCTTATCACCTTTGGTTTTGAAAAACATAAGACCGCTTGCAATAATGGACAAACCTGCGATTGTCCAGCCGACAGGACCGGCAAGTGCCAGAAAAGCATTTCCTGCCGCCATACCACCGCCACCAACAGCCAACGCACCGCCACCTAACCAGGCTAAGGCGGCATTGGTAGCAGCCGCACCACTTAAAGCGGAAATAGCCGTTCCTGTAGATGCAACACCGAATGTTGTTGCAATGCCCATAGCAGCAGTTGGACCAAGCGTAACAACAGCAACACCTGCACCGACACCAGCTGCACCTTGTCCGGCAGCCTTAACCTCTGCTTTTTTGTATTCCAGTTCGATATTTTCAGCCTGTTGTTTCCATTTAACACGGATGGCTTTGAGTTTTTCGTATGTTAGTCTATTTTCTTCTGGCACATTCCGAATGCAATCAAATGCAGCCTGAATCCCTGCCAAGGCAGCGTAAAGGTCACTTGTATGAATACCAAGTTCATTTATTTTTTGATTTGTCTTCTTCGCAGCAGCCTCGGCTTTCTGCTGTGCCAATTGAAGTTTTGACAACTTTTTAGCCATATCATTTTCCCCCAAAGTATCTGTTAATGTCCGCTTTGCTTTTCAGCACTCGGTTGGCGGGAACATTACGTAATTCTGCTAATTGCGCAGATTTCCCGAATGCCTCAATATACGCACCACTCTTTTTGAAATCGGCAATGAAGGTCAGCAGGCGGGCATCATCATATTTCACGGACAAGATCTTTAGCCCCTCTATGTAATTCTCAACAATGGTGATTTCCTTAGCTGCAAAATCAGACGTTCTCTTTGCGTGACCATAAGAAATGGCACGTTTTGTTTCGCCATACAAAGAAATGGCAAACCGACCGACACCAACTACATTGAGCCGCAGAACAAATTCAACCACATTGAAAGTTCCGCCACTGCCCACGAATGCTCTGCCAACAGCCTCTCCTGCATCAATCAGGCAGAAAGTGCCATGTGCGACAGTCAGCATTCGTTTTACTGTCGGGTTCGAGAACGGCTCACATTTCTTCCACATCAGTTTGAAAGAACGCTCTGCTTTAGGTGTCTCTGTGAAATATCTATACAAGCGTCTGACAGCATAGACAAGGCGCACAAGTAGTTCATTCAAAAACACAGGGATTGCTTGTGCTGTCTGAAAGCGAGTGTCATAGCCCTTCTCAAATATCTCCAATGCCAATTCATTTATGACCCTATCTGTATCGGCAACACTCAGCCCCAATTTTGCTTTTATTGCGATAATGTCGTTTGTCCATGTCCACAGGGGTGACGGAATACCCATACCGCGATTTCCGGCTTTGGCACTGGAACTGGAACCAGATACATCTGACATGAGGTGTCCGAACCAGTTTACAAAACCACAGAATAATTTGCTTGGGACGTTACCACCCTGTACCTCCCATTTATCATCTGCTTGCTGCAATGAAATAAGCTGTCCGTCCGATATAAAATGGGATGTGTTAGAAAACTGATCCAATATCGAAAAAAACAGTCCCAGCAAACTAGGATTATGAGCAAGTGCCTTGAAATGATGATTCTTGGCATTCATATCAAAAACTGCACGCCCGGCATCACCAAGACCCGTCTGATCATAAGGAACTCTGAACTCCTTTTCCAAGAACCGAAGTGCTGAATCAAGACTGTTAAATTCTTTCTTATCTGGGTGGCATAGCTTTGCGAAATCCATTGTCCTGTTGGCGAACCATTTATCGGTAATGTCTCCCAGAGGAGATTCACCGGGTTTTCCCACAAGGAAAATATCGATAATACCACATAGGGCACCGGAACTTGCAGCCAAAATATAATCCAATTTATCGCACTGCGGCTTAAGCTCCTTGATGGACTCAACCGTTTCGTTCAACACAACTAGTTCTGCTTCTGCTTGCACCAAAGCGTCATCAATAGAGGTAGCAAATCCAAAACCGTCATCATCTATACTCAAATCGAGAATCACATCTGATTTGTATTTATTCGTGTTGCTCATCATCCCACCTCATTTGCATTCAGCTTTTACAGCATCGCATATATCGCCGATGTTGCAGTCTAAATACTCACATATACGCAAAAGCACAGAAAGTGCCACATCTTCATTTCTTCGCATTTTTGTCATTGTTCCTGTGGCAATGTTCAAATCCTTTCTCAGTGTAGCAGGAGAAATATTCTTTTCAATAAGCAATATCCACAGCTTTTTATAGCTAATTTCCATACGCGCACTCCTGTCTATAATATGTCTTAATATATTATAGACCAAATTCACCAAAAAATCAATAGATTTCACGAAATTCATCACTATACTTCTCAATTTCTTGCGAAGTATATGTTGTGGATACGAAAAGTGCTTTTTTGCTACTGCAAAATTGGCTGTTGTGCCTTCGGTAAGGAAGTTCACCACATAACAAAAAGATTTCATCAAATAGTGCTTCTCTAATCTGTGTAGCCGATATGCTGAAAAGTGGCTGTTTTCACACTTCCAAATCAAATCACATGAATGGATGAAATTTGATATGCCAGTCTTTGAACAATGCCACACAGAGGGGAAAACAAGCGATTTTCAACCCTTAGATGTACAAAAACAGGCAGCACCCAACCGAAGTTGAGTGCCGCCTGTTTTGTTGTCCAATCCTGCTTAGCAGATGCCGATTTTGTAGTTTTCTCAAATTACTGTCTTATCGGCACACGGCTGAAGCCGTCCTTTTGTTGTACCCTACTTCCCAACGCAGAACCTGGAGAATATCCTTTCCACCACGTCTGCGTCCACGCTCTTTCCGGTTATCTCGCCCAAGGCGATGAGCGCCGAGCGAAGGTCGGTGGCGATGCAGTCCGCCTCCTCTGTTTGGAGGGCGGAGGAGAGCGCCGCGGAGCATTCCCTGAGGGCTGCGATATGGCGGCTGTTTGTGACGAGGGCGCTTTCGCACTCCGGGGCGATAAGCTCTGCGATGCGGTCTATGAGCGCGCCTACCCCCTCGCCCGTGACCGCGCTTACGCCTATGGCCTCTACGCCGTACTCCCCTGCAAGGGCAAAGGCGGCGGCGCCGTCTGAAAGGTCGCTTTTGCATATTACCGCCAGCTTTCGTCCGGGGGAGGCCAGCAGCCGCCGCTCCTCGTGGGACACCGCATCTCCGCCGTCCATGGCGATGAGCAGCAGGTCGGCCCTGTCCACTATATCCCTTGCCCGGGATATGCCTATGCTTTCCGCAGCGGAGTCCGCCTCCCGCAGGCCCGCCGTGTCGAAAAGGCGGGCGGTTATGCCGTTTATGAGCAGAGTCCCCTCCAGTATGTCCCGGGTGGTTCCAGCCTCCGGGGTAACTATGGCCCGATCCTCGCCCAGCATGGCGTTGAAAAGGGAGCTTTTGCCGGCGTTGGGCCTGCCCAGTATGGCTATGCGCGCCCCTTCCCGCACCATTCGGGAGGCCATGCCGCCGGATATGAGGGAATCTATCTCCGCCCTTGCGGCACGTATACCCTCGGGGAGGGCAGAGAATACATCCTCCTCCAATTCCTCCGGGTAGTCTATGGCCGCGTCTATGCCGGAGAGCAGGTCAAGTATTTCCTCCTCCACCTTTTCTATGCGGCGGGATAGGGAGCCCTGAAGCTGTTCCAGCGCCGAGGCGGCCCCCCGGCTGGAGGAGGCGTTGATAAGGTCCATTACCGCCTCCGACCTGGCCAGATCCAGCTTGCCGTTGATAAATGCCCGCCGGGTGAACTCCCCTGGGCCTGCGGGGCGGAGGGGCAGCTCGGAAAGCCGGGAAAGCACCCGCCTCGATACGGCGTAGCCTCCGTGAATGTACAGCTCAGCCATGTCTTCGCCGGTGTAGCTTTTAGGCCCCTGAAAATAAACCGCCATAGCGTCGTCCAAGGCAGAACCGTCCGCCGCCGTTATGCTGCCGTGGGCAACGTACCGGTGCTCTATTTTGCCGTTAAATGCCGCGCGAAGGGCGCAGAGCGTATCCGCCCCGCTTATGCGTATTACAGCTATCGCCCCGCCTACGGGGGTGGAAAGTGCGTAAATGGTGTCTGTCATGGTTCTCTCCTAAATATGCGGATAAACATCACACATATATTATACTATAAACATCGGGAAATAAAAATATTTCCCACACGCCCATTTTCTGCTATAATATAGGGCGGAAGAAAACAAGAGGTAATTGACGCATGAACACATATCTGGGCGGAATATACGACGTGGCGGTGCTGGGCGCCGGCCACGCGGGCTGCGAGGCGGCATTGGCCTGCGCCCGCATGGGCCTGAGGACCCTCTGCCTTACCATGAACCTGGACAGCGTAGCCCTTATGGCCTGCAACCCGGCCATAGGCGGCACCTCAAAGGGGCATCTGGTGCGGGAGCTGGATGCGCTGGGGGGCGAGATGGGGGCCGCGGCGGACGATACATTTATACAGATACGCATGCTGAACACGGGAAAGGGCCCGGCAGTGCATTCACTCCGCGCCCAGATGGACAAGCGCCGGTATCACGAGAGGATGAAGCGGGCCCTGGAGCGGGAGCCGCTGCTTGACCTGCGCATGGGCGAATGCGAGAGGATACTGCTGGAGAAGGGCAGAGTTTCCGGCATCATCGCCGGGGGCGGCATAGAGTACCGCTGCCGGGGAATAGTCGTGGCTACAGGAGTGTACCTAAAGAGCCGCATATTGATAGGGGACTACGTTACGGAATCGGGGCCTTCGGGTATGCTCAGGGCAAATTTCCTCTCGTCGTGCCTTACGGATATGGGCTTTAAGCTCCGCCGCTTCAAGACGGGTACTCCGCCCAGAGTAAACAGGCGCAGCCTTGATTTTGAAAGGATGGAGCCCCAGTACGGCGACGTACCCTCCCCCCGGTTCTCATTTATGAGCGGGAAGGGGGAAAGGCCGCAGCAGCCCTGCTATCTCACCTACACCAACCCCCGAACCCACGAGATAATACTGAACAATATCCACAGGAGCAGCATGTATTCCGGCCTTGTGACAGGCACGGGCACAAGGTACTGCCCCAGCATAGAGGATAAGATAAAGCGGTTTGCGGACAAGGACAGGCATCAGCTTTTCATAGAGCCGGAGGGGCTTTCCACAGAGGAGATGTACGTGCAGGGCATGAGCACCAGCCTGCCCTACGACGTGCAGGTGGAAATGCTGCGCACCATCCCCGGCCTGGAGCGCTCGGAGATAATGCGGGCGGGGTACGCCATAGAGTACGACTGCATAGACCCCAACACGCTGGACACTACCCTTGGCAGCAAGGATATACCGGGGCTGTACTTTGCGGGGCAGATAAACGGAAGCTCCGGCTATGAGGAGGCCGCTGCCCAGGGCATTTACGCCGGCATAAACTGCGGGCTGTACCTCAAGGGGGAGGAGCCGCTCATACTCTCCCGGGGAGACGCATATATTGGTGTACTGGTGGACGACCTTGCCACAAAGGGCACCAACGAGCCATACAGGATGATGACCTCAAGAGCGGAATACCGGCTGCTGCTGCGGCAGGACAACGCGGATCTGCGCCTTACCGAAAAGGCCCGCAGGACCGGGCTAATATCCGAGGTGCGGTACGCGAAGCTCATGGAAAAGGAAAGCCACATGGCAAAGGCCATGGCCGCCCTGAACAAGACGGCCCACCCCAGCCGGGAATTGACGGCGCTGCTGGAGGCAAAGGACGGGGGAGGGCTCAAGAGCGGCGCAAAGCTCATGGACGTGCTGCGCCGGGAGGGCATAAGCTATACGGAGCTTATGCGGGTATCCGGCCTTCCGGAAATTTCGGAGGAGGCCCGGGAGCAGGTGGAGATATCCGCCCATTACGAGGGCTATATAGACAAACAAAAGAAGCAGGTTGAGCGGCTGCAGCAGCAGGAGGGCATGCTCATACCCGACGGGGTGGACTTCGCCAATATGGATGGCCTGCGCCTTGAGGCAAGGCAGAAGCTTTCCGCCATACGCCCAAAAAATATAGGCCAGGCCAGCCGCATAAGCGGCGTATCCCCGGCGGATATAGGTGTGCTGCTGATACAGCTCAAGCTCCTGGAGGAAAAATAGATGGATATACAGACCGTCATAAAAGCCATACCCGGCGTGACAGAGCCTCAGGCGGAAAAGCTCTGCCGCTATTATGAGATGCTCATGGACTGGAACAGCCGCATGAACCTTACCGCCATAACCGGGGAGGATGAGGTGCTTAAAAAGCACTTTGCAGACAGCCTGCTGCCGCTGGAGCTTATTCCGGAGGGGGCAAAGCTCATAGACGTGGGCACCGGCGCGGGCTTCCCCGGATTGCCCATAGCCATCGCCCGGCCCGACGTGAGGGTGACGCTGCTGGACTCCCTCAATAAGCGCATAGGCTTCCTCAGGGAGGTGTGCAAAGAGCTGGGTATAAATGCGGACTGCATACACGATAGGGCAGAGGATGGGGGCAGGAACCCCGCCCTTCGGGAGAAGTTCGATATAGCCGTATCAAGGGCGGTAGCCAGGGTGTCCCCCCTTGCGGAGTACACAGTTCCGTTTCTGAAGGTGGGCGGCAAATCCCTCATGTACAAGGGCCCCCAGGCCGCCGGGGAGCTGAAGGAGGGCGAAAGGGCGCTGGAGCTTTTATGCTGCACAGGCGAGATAAGGTCATACCCGGCGGAGTGGGGAGAGCGCAGCGTGATAATCCTCACAAAGCAGAAGCCCACTGCTAAAGCTTACCCGAGAAAGGCCGGAACGGCGGAGAAGAAGCCGCTTTAGCGAAAAACTTATTTTTCAGGAGAAATAAAGATGTCCTTTGAATTTACCCTTCGTCCCCGGACTACAGAAAGCCAGCGCAGGCTGCTGGAGATACCCGTTGAAAAGATAGTGCCAAACCCCAACCAGCCCAGGGTCACATTCGACGACGATACTATAGCCGAGCTTGCCCAGAGCATAAGCCAGGTAGGCCTCATACAGCCGCTGGTGGTGAGAAGGAGCGGCTCCGGATATGAGCTGGTAGCCGGCGAACGCCGCCTGCGCGCCTGCAAGTCTCTGGGAATGGAGACCGTCACCTGCATAGTAGAGGACTCAATGCAGGAGGAATCCTCCGCCATGGTGGCACTCATAGAAAACCTTCAGCGGGAGGACCTGCACTACATGGAGGAGGCACAGTGCTACTACGCCCTGCTCAACAACTACAACCTCACCCAGGAGGAGCTTGCAAAACGACTTGGCAGGAGCCAGTCCTCCATAGCAAACAAGCTGCGGCTTTTGCGGCTCTCGCCCGATGTGGTGTCCGCCATTCGTGAGAACGGCCTTTCAGAGCGCCATGCCCGGGCGGTGCTCAAGCTAAAGGACGAGGAGGTACAGCTGGCCGTCATAAAGCGCACGGCGGAAAAGAACCTCTCCGTCAAGGACACTGAGCGGCTGGTGGAGAAGACCCTGGATAAGATGTACGACGAAAAGCGCCCCGGCGCGGCCCCCCGCCCTGCCATAATACGCCAGGTGCGGGACTACCGGCTGTTTATGAACACCGTCAATTCGGCTATCGCCGTGCTGCGGGAATCCGGCATGAACGTGGAGGTGGAGCAGGAGGATCTTCAAAACGGCGTGGATATACACATAAGGATAACTAACGAATAAGGCAAACAAAGCAAAAGGAACGGCAAGACCGTTCCTTTATTTATGCCCTAAAGCCTGTTTTGTTGTTTTCCGTTGGAATTTCCGCTGTTTCAAAGGTTCTTTTTTTATTTAAGGTTGGCTTTTCTTTTCTCTTTGCTTCTTTCTCACCATCAGTTGACAAAGGCACACAAGGTTTTAGGAGCCAAACAGCACGGCATAACTGCGTCGTCCTCATTTGAAATACAACCAGTATTCCTGCACTCGTCCTCCTTGTTCTGCCATACTCCTTGGCTTCTAAAACTCAAAGACCCTAAAGAGCTTGTTTTGAGGGCGATCCAAGGCCGAGGAGCGCAGTACTACTGGATGTAATACAAGCGACGAGAACGCAGGAGCACCCCAAAACAAGCCTTTAGGGCTTGTGCGCTCTTGTCAACTGATGGTGTCTTTTCAACGAAAAGAAAAGAGAAAGAAGAGAGAAAGAATCTTACATCAATTCCCGGCGAACAGCCTTACGGGGAGGATGAGGTAGTAATATTCGTCGCCGGTTTCGGGCTTTACCACGCAGGGGCTTATGTTGGTGTTCATATCCAGGCAGACGTATTCGTCGTCCAGCACCTTCAGCACGTCGCTGAAGTACTTGGCGTTGAAGGCGATGTCTATGTCGCTGCCCATGCGGTCTATATTGACTATTTCCTTGCTGGCGCCTATCTCGCTGTTGGCGGTGATGGTCACCTGACCGTCCTCAAAGGAGAACTTTACGTGGTTCTTCTTGCTCTCCCGCGCCATGAGAGATACACGCTCTATGCTGTCCAGCAGCTCGGTGCGGTTCACCCGCACATGGGTGGTGTGGTTGTCCGGCAGTATCTGGCGGTAGCGTATGAACTCGCCGTCCATAAGGCGGGTGATTATGCGGGTATGGCCCATGTCTATCATGACGTGGGTGGCAGAGAATACCATGTTGATCATCTCGTCGCTGTCGTCCAGTATGCGGCTTATCTCCAGCAGGCCCCGGGCGGGAATAACCGCGTTTTTGGCGGCGCCGGATACCGTTACGGCTTCGGTGCGCATGGCCAGACGGTATCCGTCCAGAGCTACCATGCTCATCTTGCCGTCGGCGAGCTCTATGAGCACTCCACGGAGTATGGGCTTGGAATCGTCCTGTGCCGTTGCAAATATGCACTGGCGTATCATGTTCTTTAAAGCCGCCTTGGATATGGCGATAGAGAACTCCCGGTTAACGTCGGGCATGGAGATGTAATCCTTGGCGTTTTCCACCTGCATGGTGGTGGTGGCCCGGCCGCTCTCTATGAGCAGCGTGTTCTTATCGGCGGAAAGCAGGGTCTCCTCTGCGGGCAGCCTGCGGACAAGCTCCGAAAACAGCCGCCCGGGCAGCACACAGGCTCCCTGCTTTTGGATATCTACATTAAGCGTAGCTTCTATCTGGAGCGAAAGGTCTGTACACCTTAGCAGCAGCGTATCGCCTATGGCTTCGGCATATATGCCCTCGAGTATACCTACCGAGGACCTTACTCCCAGCGCCTTTGAGACCGTAGCCACGGCGGCGTTGAGCTCAGCCGTATCAACTGTAAAGCGCATATGCGTCCCTCCCTGGAATGGATGATATCGTTTATATTATATTTATTATACTATATTTCGGCGGCGGCGCAAATATTTTTGTGAGGCGCGGCAATATGCATTTTACGCATATTTATACATTTCTGCAATGCTTTCTTCCTATTATAATAAAAGCCATTGAAAAATCCCTGATTTTATGTTAAAATTAATAAGTAAAATTTTGTATTACAGGCGTGCAAAACAGATGGAAATTAACCGCTTGCGCTTAAACCAGTACCGCAGCTATGCTGCACTCGATCTGCGGCCCGGCCCCGGCATAAACGCCATAGTGGGAGACAACGCAGAGGGGAAGACCAACAGTGTCGAGGCGGTTTTTCTTTGCGCCTTCGGAAGGTCCCACAGGACCTCCCGGGACGCCGAGCTTATTATGCGGGGCTGCGCCGGCGGATACGTGGGGGCGGAGCTTACCAACAATACGGGCTCCCATCTTATAGAGATAAAGCTTCGGGACGGGGAGCGCAAAAAGATATTCATAGACCGGCAGATGGCCTCCCGCTCAGGGGAGCTAATGGGGCTGCTGAATGTTGTGATGTTCGCCCCGGAGGATCTTTCCATAGTAAAAGAAGGACCGGCGGAGCGGCGGCGCTTCATGGATATGGAGCTTTCCCAGACCCATCCGGCCTATTATTACAGCCTGCAAAGGTACAACTCGGCGCTGAAGCAGCGGAACGCCCTTTTAAAAGAGCCTGACAGGATAGCCCCCGGAATGCTGGAAACCTGGGACGAGCAGCTCTCGGCGCTGGGCGAGGAAATCGTAATGGACAGGTGCGAATTCATAGACGGCCTTTCCACAATAGCCTACGACCTGCATAAAAGCATCACGGGGGGCAGGGAGAGGCTGGAGATAGTGTACGAGCCGGACATAGACCCGGAGGACCCGGAGGGCATTTACGGCGCCATGCTGAAGGCGCTGGACAGGAGCAGGGCGGAGGATCTCCGCCGGGGCTTTACCACCGCAGGCCCCCACCGGGACGATATAGGCATAGCCCTGTCCGGCATAGACGTGCGCACCTTCGGCTCACAGGGCCAGAAGCGCACCGCGGCGCTCTCGTTAAAGCTTTCCGAACTTGCCTTCATACGGGAGCTGAAGGAGGAAGCCCCGGTGCTCATACTGGACGACGTGCTCTCTGAGCTGGACGAGGGCCGGCAGCAGCTTTTGATGGAAAGCATGAAGGACTGCCAGTGCTTTCTGACCTGCACCAGCCTTGAGGGCTTAAAGCGGGCGGGCCTGGGAAATATGAAGGTGTTCCGCTGCAAGGGCGGCGAGATGCTGCCGGAGTGACAGGCAAAGCCGGGGAAAAACCCGCAGGGGGCGGTCTTTAGCCACTTCTGCGAAATGGAGGAATATATGTATCTGCATATAGGCGGGGATAAGGTAGTGGACGATGAGGAAATACTCCTTATATTACCCCGTGAAACAGTAATGCATTCATACGACAACCGCCGCTTCATGGAGACCGCCATAGGCTCCGGCCGCGTGGACGACGTATCCGGCGGCGAGCGGGACACATACATAATCACCGCCGTCTCCGAGGGAATAAGGGTATACGCCTCGGCGGTAGGGGCAGCTACAATAGCTAAGAGATAATTTACAGAAGGGCATAAACCATGGAACAGAACAACCACACAAACTACAACGCAAACGAAATACAGGTCCTTGAGGGGCTGGAGGCGGTAAAGCGCCGCCCCGGCATGTATATAGGCTCTACGGACGTGCGGGGACTGCACCATCTGGTCAAAGAGCTGGTGGATAACGCCATAGACGAGGCGATGGGCGGCTACTGCACCCATATAGAGGTAACAATACACCCCGACAATTCCGTATCCGTCCGGGATAACGGCCGCGGCATACCCGTGGGCTACCATGAGAAGATGCACAAGTCAGCGCTGGAGGTGGCACTTACCGTGCTGCACGCGGGGGGCAAGTTCGGCGGCAGCGGCTATAAGGTATCCGGCGGACTTCACGGCGTGGGCCTGTCCGTGGTAAACGCCCTTTCAAGCAGGCTCACCGCCGAGGTGCGGCGGGACGGCATAATATACCGCCAGGAATACGTAAACGGCGACCCGGTGACGGGAGTAGAGCAGGTGGGCACGTATGGCGATGACACGGGCTCCGGCACTACCATAACCTTCCTCGCCAACGACCAGATATTCGACACCCTTGATTACAACTACGATACCCTGCGGGGGCGCATGAGGGAGCTGGCGTTTTTGAACAAGGGCGTTGCCATAACCGTCACGGATGAGCGCACAGACCCCGTACAGAGCAAAAAATACTGCTATGAGGGCGGCATAATCTCCTTCGTGGAGCACCTGAACAAGAGCAAGGACGTGCTCCATGAGGACGTTATGTACTTCGAGGGCAGTAAGGACGATCCCGCCAGGCAGCAGGTGGCCTCCGTGGAGGTGGCCATGCAGTACAACACCGACTACAACGAGAGCGTGTTTACCTTTGCCAACAACATAAACACAGTTGAGGGCGGCACCCACCTTCAGGGCTTCCGCAGCGCCCTTGCCCGCAGCATAAACGACTACGCCCGCAAGTATAAGCTGCTCAAGGACAACGAAGCGAACCTCTCCGGCGACGACGTAAGGGAGGGCCTTACCGCCATAGTCAGCGTAAAGCTGGTGGAGCCCCAGTTCGAGGGCCAGACAAAGACAAAGCTGGGCAATTCCTATATGAAGTCCCTTGTGGACAACGTGGTGGGCAACGGGCTTGGCTTTTACCTTGAGGAGCACCCCCAGACCGCAAGGCTGATAATCGACAAGTGCATAACCGCATCCAGGGCGAGGGAGGCCGCAAGAAGGGCCAGGGACCTTACCAGAAAAAAAACCGGCCTGGAGAACATATCCCTCCCCGGCAAGCTTGCGGACTGCAACAGCAACGAGCCGGAAAAGTGCGAGATATTCTTAGTGGAGGGCGACTCCGCAGGCGGCTCCGCCAAGATGGGCCGCAACCCGGAGTTTCAGGCAATACTGCCCCTTCGCGGCAAGATACTCAACGTGGAAAAGACCCGCTTGGATAAAATGCTTGCCAACAACGAGATACGCTCCATGATAACCGCCTTCGGCACAGGCATAGACACCGAGTTCGACGAGAGCAAGCTCCGCTACCACAAGATAGTCTGCATGACGGATGCGGACGTGGACGGCGCACATATACGCATACTGCTTTTGACCTTCTTCTACAGGCACATGCGGCCTCTGATAGAGCACGGCCACATTTACGCCGCCCAGCCGCCCCTTTACAGGATCACAAGGGGCAAGAACATATGGTATGCCTATGACGACGAGCAGCTGGGAAGGATACTCAACGAGATAGGCCGGGACCCCAAGCCGCTTATCAACCGCTATAAGGGCCTTGGTGAGATGAACCCGGATCAGCTGTGGGAGACCACCATGGACCCGGACAACCGCATGATGTACCGGGTACACCTTGAGGACGCCATACGGGCGGACGAGATATTCTCCACCTTAATGGGCGACAAGGTAGAGCCCCGCAAGGAGTTCATAGAGCAGAACAGCAAGCTGGTAGTGGATCTGGACGTATAAAGGAGCAATAAATGGACGACATCACCAACAACCCCCGCATAACGCCGCTTGATATAGAGCAGGAGATGAAGAAATCCTTCATTTCCTATGCCATGGCGGTAATAATAAACCGCGCCCTGCCCGATGTGCGGGACGGCCTCAAGCCGGTGCACCGGCGCATACTGTACTCTATGGGAGAGCAGGGCTTCACCCCGGATAAGCCCTTCCATAAGTCCGCCCGCATAGTGGGCGACGTGCTGGGCAAATACCACCCCCACGGCGACAGCTCGGTCTACGATGCCATGGTGCGCCTTGCACAGGACTTCAACACCCGGTATCTGCTGATAGAGGGCCAGGGCAACTTCGGCAGCGTGGACGGGGACGGCGCGGCGGCGATGCGCTACACCGAGGCCCGCCTTTCAAAGATGAGCCTTGAGATGCTGGCGGATATAGACAAAAATACCGTGGACTTCATGCCCAACTTCGACGAGACGCTGGTGCAGCCCACGGTGCTGCCCAGCCGCTTCCCCAATCTGCTGGTAAACGGCAGCAACGGCATAGCAGTAGGCATGGCCACAAACGTGCCGCCCCATAACCTCGGGGAGGTCATAGACGCATACGTGGCCCTCATAGACAACCGGGACATATCCATAGAGGAGCTTATGGCCTACCTGCCGGGGCCGGATTTCCCAACGGGAGCCACCATAATGGGAACCGCGGGCATAAGGCAGGCCTACAGGACGGGCAGGGGCAAGATACTCGTCCGGGCAAAGACCGAGATAGAGCCAATGGCCAACGGCAAGAGCCGCATAGTGGTGACGGAGCTGCCCTATCAGGTGAACAAGGCCCGATTGGTGGAAAAGATAGCGGAGCTGGTGCATGAAAAGCGGGTGGAGGGCATAACCGCCCTTCGGGACGAGAGCAACCGCAACGGCATGAAGGTGGTAATAGAGATAAAAAAGGACGTGAACGCCAACGTCGTTTTAAATCAGCTCTATAAGCACACCCAGCTTCAGGATACCTTCGGCGTGATAATGCTGGCCCTTGTGGATGGGGAGCCAAAGGTGCTCAACATAAAGGAGATGCTGTACCACTACCTCAGGTTCCAGGAGGAAGTGGTGACCCGCCGCACAAAGCACGATCTGGAAAAGGCCAAAGAGCGGCTTCATATATTGGAGGGCCTGCTCATAGCCATGGCCAATATAGACGAGGTCGTGGATATAATCAAGACCTCCAAGACCCAGCCCGAGGCCAAGGAACGGCTGAACGTCCGCTTCGGATTGACGGATAAGCAGAGCCAGGCCATACTGGATATGCGCTTAGGCCGCCTTACAGGGCTGGAGCACGACAAGATACAGGCGGAGAGGGACGGCCTTGTGGAGACCATCGCCTATTACGAAAGCGTCCTTGCGGACGAAAACAAGCTGCTGGGCATAATCCGGGAGGAGATACTGGAGGTCCGCCGCAAATACGCCGACCCCAGAAGGACCGAGATAGCCCAGATAACAGAGGATATAGAGCTGGACGACATAATACAGCCCGAGGAGATGACGGTAACCCTTACCCACTTCGGCTTCGCAAAGCGCACCAGCATGGATACCTATAAGGCCCAGAACCGGGGCGGCAGGGGCATAACCGGCCAGACCACCCGGGAGGAGGATTTCGTTGAGCACCTGTTCGGCTGCAGCACCCACGACGAGATAATGTTCTTCACCAACATGGGCCGGGTGTTCCGCATGAAGTGCTACCGGATACCCGAGGCGGGCCGCACCGCCAAGGGCACCGCCATAGTCAACCTCCTCAACCTTAAAGAGGGGGAGAAGGTGACCACGCTGTTCCCACTGTGGGAGGAGGGAAAATACCTGAACCTCATCACCAAGGCGGGCATAATCAAGAAGACACCCATAGAGGAGTTCGACAATATCCGAAAGGGCGGAATGATCGCCCAGAACCTCAGGGACGGGGACGAGCTTATTGCCGCCATAATGACGGACGGCAGCGACGAGATAATAGTGGGCACCAAAAAGGGCAAGAGCATACGCTTCAGCGAGGAGGACGTGCGCCCCATGGGCAGAAGCGCCACCGGCGTAAAGGCCATAACGCTGGAGGAAAACGACAGCGTGGTGGGGGCCGAGAAGGTTCGCACCGGCGCCTCCATACTCTCCATATCCGAAAACGGAATGGGCAAGCGCACCCCGGAGGAGGACTACCGCACCCAGACCCGTGGCGGCAAGGGCATAATAGCCATGGCCCTCACCGAAAAGACCGGCGATCTGGTCTGCATGAAGGCGGTAGGAGCCTCCGATATGGAGGAGGACGTAATGATAATAAGCTCCGAAGGCACCATAATAAGGCTGCCCGTGGAGCAGATATCCGAGATATCCCGCAATACCCAGGGAGTGCGCCTTATGCGCACCGAGGACAGGGTGGCCTCCGTTGCCATAGTTCCCCACGTGGAGCCTGACGGGGAGTAATAAAAAAGAGGGGACGGCAAGCTGTCCCCTTTATATGTCTGTAAAGGAACATGGTATATGCCGCTTATACGCCTCGCACAGCTTTTCGCCGCCGCGGGACATACCCTCTACGGAGTAGGGGGCATGGTGCGCAACCCGCTTCTGGGCCTGCCGGTCACGGATAACGACGTTACCTCCTCCATGACGCCGGGGGAGGTAATGGCCATGTGCCGGGATAAGGGCATAAAGTATCTGGACATAGGCGCGGCCTTCGGAATGGTGGAGCTGCACTATATGGGCGGGGTATTCCAGCACACCACCTTCAGGCGTGATACATACCCAACAGGCGGCGGGCACCGGCCCCGGGCGGTAAGCTACTCCGGGGACATAAACGAGGACGCCTTCCGCCGGGACTTTACTGTGAACGCCATATATAAAAACATACTGACAGGCAGGATCACCGACCCTACCGGCGGCATGCAGGACCTTAAAAACAGGCTGCTCAGAGCTACCTCAAAGGATCCCGCCGTCATAATGGGAGACGACGCCCTTCGCATAATGCGCATGGCGCGCTTTGCCTCGGAGCTGGGCTTTGAGGCGGAGAGCGGCACATTGGAGGCCGCAAGGGCCTGCGCGGCGGGGCTTGCGGACATATCCCCGGAGCGCATACGGGAGGAGCTGGACAGGATACTGCTCTCCGACGCGAAATACGGCATTCCCGGGGGGCCGTACAGGGGCCTTGTGATGCTGGACGAGCTGGAGGCTCTGGACGTGATACTGCCCGAGCTGGCCAAGGGCCGGGGAGTGGCCCAGAAGCCCCAGTACCACAAGTACGACGTGCTTCACCACTGCTTTCACGCGGTGGACTGCATAGAGCCAAGCCTTACCCTGCGCCTTGCCGCTCTGCTCCACGACGTGGGCAAGCCGGCGGCGCTTCAGGCCACGGGCTGCATGTACACCCACGACAGGCTGGGCGCGGATATTGCCCGGGGAATACTGGAAAGGCTGAGGTACCCCTCCGCCGTCATACGGGACGTTACGGCGCTTATACGCAACCACATGTTTGACCTTCGTACCGAGGCAAAGGAGAATACCATACGGCTATGGCTTCAGGAGATGGGTATAGAGCGCTCGCGCCAGCTCATAGCTCTCCGCCGGGCGGACGTTCACGGCAGCGGAAGGATAGAGGGGCCGGTGGAGTCCGCGGACAGGTGGGAGCGCATACTGGAAAGCATGATAGCAGCGGGGGCGCCCTTTGAAGAGCGGCAGCTTGCCGTCACAGGGGCGGACATAGCCGGTTACCTTGGCATACCCCCTTCTCCCAGGATAGGGTACATAAAGGCGGGGCTTTTGAGGCACTGCGCAAAACGCCCGGAGGACAACAATAAAACCGTGCTGCTTCGGCTCAGCCGGGATTTGGTAAACAATTCGTGACAGTTTGGCGGATTGTTTACATATACACTTGCAATGGTCTCAGGAAAAATGTAAAATAAACTGATTAAGTTTAAAATTATAAGGGTGCGTATGCACATACGGCAACCCTGACCCTGAACGGAGGATATAAGTGGCTATTTCGCTGGAAGTTAAAAAATTCGTAAACACCGAATACGTAGGCAAATTTGCGGAGATCGAGCTGCCCATAGCCCAGCCCGAAGACGAGGAGCCCCCAAGGAAGGCCAGAAAGAAGCCGGACAAGAAGGATAAGAAGGAAAAAAAGGCTTCCTTTATTCGCAAAAGGGCGGATTATGACGGCGATGACGACGATTATGACGATATAGACAGCGAGATCGAGGCGGAGCTGGACGCGGAGGAAGAGGAGGAGCGCAGAAAGTCCCGCAGGGGAGGCCTGTTCGGCAGGAGGCGCGCCGATGATCTTGACGACGAGCTGGACGACGAGCTGGACGACGAGCTTGACGAGGAAGAGGACGAGGCCGCCAAGGCCCTGGCCCGCCGTAAGGCAGCCGCTCAGGAAGCCCGCCGCGTAGCCGCCATGTTTGACGATGCTCCCAAGGCATCCCGTACTTCCCAGCCCGTAGAGGCAGAGGAAGAAGAATATCAGGAGCCGGAACCTGAAGGCCCCCGGACAGAGCGCGCTCGGATACACTACATCGAAGAGGGCAACGGGGAGCCGCTGATACTCGTACACAGCGTAGGCCAGTCCTTCTATACCTGGCGCAACATGTTTTCCCGCCTCAGCCTTAATTACCGGGTGATAGCCATAGACCTGCTGGGTCACGGCTATTCCTCAAGGCCTGAGAACTTCAACTATACCGTTGAGGAGCAGGCCATGACGCTGGGCCTGTTCATGGACGCAATAGGCGTGCAGTCCGCCCACATAATGGCATTTTCCATGGGTTCCGCCTACGCCCTGCGCTTTGCGCTGGACAACCCGGAGCGGGTAGGCAAGATGATGCTCATAGCTCCCGGCGGCATTTCCCCCGAGATGCCGCTGCCCATAAAGCTCATGGACAGCAGCCTGTTCGGCGGCGTGGCCTCCATGCTCTACGGCATGCGCACGGTGGAAAAGGTGCTTTCCGAGTGCTATTTCGACCTTGCCCAGATGATGAGCCCCGAGGTAGTGGGCGAATACTACAAGACCATATCCGACCGTGAGTCCCGCTGGGCGCTGCGGGCCTCCTTCCACAACTTTGACGATGAGGGCGTGGTATCCAGGCTCCGCTCCCTTGAGGCCCCCGTGCTGATGCTTCAGGGCAGCGAGGACAAGTGGCGTCAGGGGGACGACTCCGAGCTGTACCACACGGCGATGCCCTACGCCGGCTTTGCCACCATGCGCAACGCAGGCCACCTGCTCCATGAGGAAAAGGCGGAAAAGGTCATAGCGGCCACGCTGGAGTATATACCGGCCATACAGCCGGAGGCTTAGAACGGCAAACCGCCCGCAAGCCTGCCTCCCTTTTAATAAAATAAAGGGAGGCTTTCTTATGTTCGCTTGCCAACTATTCACCATTCCTTCATAGCATTATCCGCTCTTTTATGATACAATAACCATGGCTATATGCCGATATATATAAAAAGAGGAAAACGAATTGAGAAAGAGACGGCTCGGGTCGATACTGATAAGCGCCGCGCTTATCGTCATATTGGCCGTATTTTTGATAAACCTGAAGGAAGGCAGCTCAAGGGCCCCGGCGGACGCCGTTGCGCTGAGCGAGATAATGATATCCAACAAGGGCTCCGTGCCGGACAACCTGGGCGGCTACCCCGACTATATAGAGCTGCACAACGGCTCAACGGAAAAGGCGGACATATCCGGCTACGGCCTGTCCGACAGCCTGCTGGAGGGCGCAAAGTATGTGTTCCCCGCAGGTACGGTGCTGGAGCCCGACGCTTATGTGGTGGTCTGGTGCGGCGGCGAGGCGGAGGACGGCATGCATGCCCCCTTCAAGCTCAGCGCGGGTGAGGAGGCGGTGCTGTTCGACGCTTCGGGAAGGCCCCTTGATACGGCTGTGCTCAACTCGGTGGACTCCGGAATGGTGCTGCGCCGGGAGGGCGAAGTATGGACACAGGCAAAGCCCTGCCCCGGCTATCCCAAGACAGAGGAGGGCATGGCGGAGTATGAGAAAAGCCTTAAGGAGACGGAGGATATAGGCCTCTACATCAACGAGTTCATGGCCAGCAACGCTACCACTATCTGCGACAGCTTCGGCAGCTATTCCGACTGGATAGAGCTATACAATTCAACGGATACGGACATGGACATATCCGGCTTCGGCATATCGGATAACCTGTCCCAGCCCATGAAGTACCGGTTCCCGGACGGCACGAAAATAGCCGCCAAGGGCTACCTGGTGGTATTCTGCTCCGGAAACGAGGGAATGCAGAACGGGGAGCTGCACGCCCCCTTCGGCCTTCGCTCCTATGGGGAGGACGTGGTGATTGCCAACAGGGCCGGAAGGATAATCGACAGCTATTCCTTCAAGAATCAGGAGACTGACGTTTCCATGGCGCGCATACCCGACGGCGCCGGCGAGTTCCAGTCCAATTCCCAGCCCAGCCCCGGCTACCCAAACACCGGCGCGGGCTACTCCGCATTCGACGCCGCCAACAGGCTGCCCCTTGGGGGGGTGTACATAAGCGAGTTCGGCGGCTCCACGGGCAGCGTGGCCACGGACTGGGTGGAGCTGCACAACTCCACCGGCAGCGCCGTGAGCCTTGCGGGCTACGGCCTGTCAAACAACCCGAAGAACCCCGCAAAGTGGGTATTTCCGGATATATCCATAGAGCCGGGCGAATACCTGCTGCTTTACGCTACGGGCAGCGCCGACAAGGCTCAAAAAAAAAATCTCAAGCTTAATTTCTGCATAAGCTCCACAGGCGAGGCGCTGTTTTTTTTCGACCCCAACGGAAAGCTCATAGACAAGCTCTCCGCAGGGCGCATGAGGTCCGGCCAGAGCTACGGCCGGGACGGCTCGGACAACCGCTTTTACTATGCGGAGCCTACCCCCGGCGCCCAGAACGGCAAGGGCTATGAGGGCATAACCCAGCTCCCGGCCTTCAGCGTCACTCCCGGCATATACGATAATGCCGTCACCGTGGCCATTACCGCGGGGGAGGGGGAGACAATACGCTACACCACCGACTGTACCACTCCAAACGCAAGCTCAGAGGTGTACAGCGGCGAGCTTTCCATCAGCAAAAACTCCGTCATACGAGCCGCAGCCTTCAGGGACGGGTATCTCTCGGGGGACGTGGCTACCGCAACCTATCTTTTCAGGAGCGACGGCGTGAACCATGCCCTGCCGGTGGTGACCCTCGTTACAGATCCGGACAACCTCTGGAACAGCAAAACCGGCATATACGCCACCGGCGACCAGTTTGACCCGGACGCCGCCTCCTACGCGGACACCCTGAAATCCGCCACCTACTATCAGGCGAAGTTCGCCACCGAGGAGCAGGTGGATACCATATGGGAAAAGCCCGCAGCGTTTTCGCTCTTTGACGATAACGGCCGGCAGGTCTTCACCCAGAACGTGGGCATAAGGATAGCAGGCAGCTTTGGCCGCGGCAGGGCCCAGAAGGGCTTCAACGTAATAGCCCGGAAGGAATACGGCAAGGGCTCCATGGAGTACCCCTTCTTCGAGAACCGCCCCTATACGGAATACAAGGCGGTGGTGTTGCGGGCCGGCGCTCAGGATCAGAACCGCAGCAAGATAAGGGACGAGCTGGCCAGCGGGCTTTTAGAGGGAACTGACATAAATATACTCTATCAGGCCTACCGCCCCACGGTGCTTTACCTCAACGGCGAATACTGGGGCGTGTACTTCATGAAGGAAAAGCGCAACCGCTTCTTCGTGGCCCAGCATGAAAACACGGAAAACAACGTGGATATGGCCATAGGCAAGGGCTTCAAGCAGCGCACCTACGGCGATAACTCGGACTGGGTGAGCCTTTACGAATACGCCACCAGCCACGACCTTTCCTCCGCCGACGCCTACAACTACGTCGCGGAGCGCATGGACGTGGACAGCTTCCGGGATTACATGATAGCCGAGATATACAACGGCAACACGGACACCTACAATTTCCAGTATTACCGCCTCAAGGGCGGCAAGTGGAAGTTCATATTCTACGACTTCTGCTGGGGCTTCCAGAGCCCAGGCCACGAGACGCTGGCCTTCCGCATGGGCAAGACGCCCAGCGACGTATGCTCTGCAAAGCTGTTTGCCGCCATGCTCCAGAACAAGGGCTGGAGGGACAGCTTCTGCCGCCGCTTCGGGGAGCTTCTCAACACCGCCTTTGCCCCGGAGCGGGTGAGTGCGCTCATAGAAGAGCTTTACGGCTATGTGGAGCCGGAGATAAAGCGGGAGCGGGAAAAGTTCAATAAGGATACGTTTATGGGAGTGAAGCAGCCCAATACAAACCTGGGAACCTACGAGGGCTTCCAGAGCGAAATAAGCAAGCTGAAGGATTTCGCCCAGAGGCGGCCCGAGGAGCTGAAGCGGCAGCTTCAAAGCAACCTGGGCCTCAGCGATTCCTACATGAAGGAGGTGTTCGGCTAAAATGGAAAAGGCCAGAAGGCCAGCGCGCCCGAAAAAGCGGCCGGTACAGTACCGCCACGAGCTGAAATACTACATCAACCGGGGAGACTACGAGATACTCTCAAGAAGGCTGCGCTCCTGCATACAGCAGGACGAGAACGCCCAAAAAAACGGCGGCGAGTACTTTATAAGGAGCTTATATTTCGACAGCCCCTTTGACGACGCCCTATGGGAAAAGCTGGCAGGAGTCAACGACCGGGACAAGTTCCGCATACGGGCATACAACGGCTGCGACGACGTCATCAAGCTCGAGTGCAAGCACAAGGAGGGAAGCTTTATAGCAAAGCAGTCGGTGCGGCTCAGCAGGGCCGAGTGCGACAGCCTTATCGGCGGGGACTACGCCTTTCTCCTCTCCCGCAAAGAGCCCTTCGCCCGGCGCATGTTTGTGGAGTTTGCCACCAAGGGCCTGCGCCCCTGCGTAATAGTTGACTATACACGGGAGGCCTACGTTTACCCCGTTGAGGACGTTCGCATAACCTTCGATAAGGATATACGCACCGCATACAGGGGGACGAGCCTTTTCGACATGACACAGCCTACCTATCCCGTCATAACAGACGGCGACCTTGTGCTGGAGGTAAAGTTCAACAACTACCTGCCCAGCTACATAAGGGAGCTATTGCAGATAGATTCCCACACGCGCAGTGCCGTGAGCAAGTACTGCATATGCAGAAAGTTTGAGTTTTAGGAGGACCACATGATAAGCTTTTCCGACCTTTTCACCATCACAATGAACCCCGTTCAGGTTATCCTTACGCTGATAGTAGGCCTGCTCATGGGCCTTTACGTATGGTTCATATATAAAAAGACCTTCAGCGGCGTCATGTATTCCCGCACCTACGGCATGACGCTGGTAATGATGACCATAGTTACGGCGCTGATGCTGATGCTGATCAACAACAGCCTGACCCTCAGCCTTGGCATGGTGGGCGCCCTGTCCATCGTCCGCTACCGCACCGCCATAAAGGATCCCCTTGACACCGCCTTCATATTCTGGGCAGTGGGCGAGGGTATAGCCGTGGGCACAAAGTTCTACGACGTGGCCATAATCGCAGGCATAATAATAGGCATATTCGTGCTGCTGATCTCAGGCTCAAGGGGCAAGGGCGGCGCTCAGAGCTACCTCCTTATAATCCACTACAGCGAGGCGGCGGCAGACGCCATACGCAAGATGACCAAGCAGCTTCCCGGCGCCCGGCTCAAGAGCAAGGTAGTGCGCCCCGGCAGCATAGAGCTTACCATGGAGCTGCGCCTCAAGGAGAACGAGACGGGCTTCGTAGAGAAGTTCACCCGGGTGGAGGGCGTGTACGATGCAAGCCTTATCACTCATCAGGGAGACATAGTGGCGTAGCCCCCTCTTTTGAAATTGAAAGGGAGAGATCATGCTCAAACGGTTTGCGTCCTACTACAAGCCCCATAGAAGGCTGTTCTATATAGACATGTTTTGCGCGCTGATAATATCGGCGTGCAATATGTTTTATCCAATAATAGCAAAGGACATAATCAACGTTTACGTGCCGGAGAGGGATATGCGGCGGCTGGTGCTGTGGTGCTGCGTGCTGCTGGGCATATACCTGCTCAAGGCCGGCATGACCTTCGTTGTGGACTACTGGGGCCATATCGTGGGCGTGCGCATACAGGCAGATATGCGCCGCGAGATGTTCGACCATCTTGAAAAGCTGCCCATAAGCTTCTTTGACGAAAACAAGAGCGGCGTGCTCATGAGCCGCATGACCAACGATCTTCAGGAGATATCCGAGCTTGCCCACCACGGGCCGGAGGATATATTCCTCTCGGTGGTGATGCTCATAGGGGCGGTGATATGGCTTTCCACCATATGCGTGCCGCTGGCGCTCATACTGCTAATAATGCTGCCCTGCACCGTGTTCATAACCACAAGGGCGCGCCTTGGGCTGAACAGGGCATCCCAGGAGACACGGGTAAAGATGGGCGAGATAAACGCCAATGTGGGAACCGCCATATCAGGCGTAAGGGTATCACGGGCCTACACCGGAGAGGATCACGAGCTGAAGCTCTTTGATGTGCTCAACCGCCAGCTCACAGGCATACGGAGCAAGTATTACAAGGCAATGGCCTGGTTCTTTACCCAGGCGGAGCTGCTGATGGATCTTACCTATCTGGCAATACTCTTTTTTGGCGGCCTTTTCTTCTTCAGGGGAAGCATAAACGCCGGAGAATACACCGCGTTTCTGCTTATGGTATCCAACTTTTTTAACCCCGTCCGAAAGATGGTCAACATGTTCGAGCAGCTTCAGGCGGGTACGACGGGCTTTAAGCGGTTTACGGAAATTATGGACGAGCCCCCGGAGGAGGACACCCCAGACGCCATAGACGCAGGCAGGCTGGTGGGGGACATCGCCTTTGAGGACGTATCCTTCCGGTATAAAAACAGCGACGCCAAGGGGGCGGAGAAGGTGATAAAGCACCTGAACCTTCGCATACCCGCAGGGGAGACGGTGGCTCTCGTCGGCCCCTCCGGCGGCGGCAAGACCACCCTCTGTAACCTCATACCGCGGTTTTACGACCCGGAGGAGGGCCGCATAACCATAGACGGCACCGACATAAGGGATTTCACAAGGGTATCCCTCCGGCGCAACGTGGGAATAGTGGCCCAGGACGTATTCCTCTTTGACGGCAGCATAGCGGACAACATACGCTACGGCAACCTTGACGCCACGGAGGAGGAGGTCATAGAGGCCGCGAAAAAGGCGCGCATACACGACTACGTCATGACCCTTGAGGAGGGCTACGACACCCAGGTGGGCGAGCGGGGGGTGAAGCTTTCCGGCGGCCAGAAGCAGCGCATATCCATAGCCCGCGTATTTCTGAAGGATCCCGGCATACTGATACTGGACGAGGCCACATCGGCTCTTGATAACCAGACCGAGATGGAGATACAGCAGGAGCTGTTTGAGCTTGCCAAGGGCCGCACCTGCATAATAGTGGCACACAGGCTTTCCACCATAAAGAGCGCAAACGAGATAGTGGTGCTCACGCCCTCCGGCATAGCCGAGAGGGGCAGCCACAGGGAGCTTATGGCATTGGGCGGCATATACGCCAACCTCTATAATTATCAGATAATAGACCTATAAAGGAACGAACAAGGTATGAAGATTACGGTCATAGGCTGCGGGCGCTGGGGCTCGTTTATAGCGTGGTATCTCGACAAGGCAGGGCACAGCGTAAGCCTTTACGGACGGGAAGGCTCGCCCCACATGAAACAGTTCAGGGAGAGCCGCACCAACGGCATAGTGACGCTGCCAAACAGCATACGGCTCATATCCGCCATGGAGGAGGCCGTAAAGACGGAGCTGATAGTGGTATCCGTGGGAGCCCAGTCCTTCAGGGAAGTGGCTGCGGACATAGCGGCGCAGGGCTATAGGGGCGACCTTGTGCTGTGCATGAAGGGCATAGAGCAGGGAAGCGGCAAAAGGCTTTCGGAGATTGCCTTGGAATACCTGCCTCAAAGCGGAGTGGCCGTCTGGCTGGGGCCCGGCCACGTTCAGGAGTTCGTGGCGGGAATACCCAACTGTATGGTGATAGACGGCACCTCGGAGGAGCTGAAGGAGCGTCTGGTGACACAGTTCAGCTCCAGCCTCATACGCTTCTATTACGGCCGGGATCTCATAGGCAACGAGGTAGGGGCCGCCGCAAAGAACGTCATAGGCATAGCGGCGGGAATACTGGACGGCATGGGCCTCACCAACCTTAAGGGGGCGCTCATGGCGCGGGGTACCCGGGAGGTTGCCCGGCTCATAGTGGCTATGGGGGGGATAGAGCATTCCGCCTACGGCCTCTGCCACTTGGGGGACTATCAGGCCACTGTGTTTTCCCAGTTCAGCCATAACCGCGCCTTCGGCGAGGCCTTCGCCAGGGGGGAGAAGTTCGGGAAGCTTGCCGAGGGATACTATACCGTGGAGGCGCTCATGGAGCTTTCGAAAAAGTACGGGGTGGATATGCCCATATCCCGCGCCGTGCATAAAGTGCTGTACGACGGCGCAAACCCCAGAGACGAGCTCACCGCCCTGTTCATGCGGAGCCTTAAAAAGGAGTTTTAGATGTACATAGACACCCATGCCCACCTGACGGACGGCGCCTTTGACCATGACAGGCAGGAGCTTATAGAGGGTCTTGCCGCCGGGGGTATAGGCAAAATAATAGAGATATCCTGCGACCCGAAGGATTTTCCGGTCTCCGCGGCCCTTGCGGAGCAAAACCCCGGCATATACCTTGCCTTCGGCATTCACCCCGAATTCGCGGAGACATATACGGAGGGCGATATGGCCGCATTGGGCGAATACCTGAAGCATCCCAAATGCGTTGCGCTGGGGGAGATAGGGCTGGATTACTACTGGAAGCCCTACAACAGGGAAAAGCAGCTTGAGCTGTTCCGCCGCCAGCTCGATATGGCCATAGAGAGGGACATGCCGGTTTCCATGCATATCCGGGAGGCATACGGGGACTGCATGGAGGTGCTGGAAAGCTACGGGGGAAGGATAAAAGGCGTTATGCACTGCTTTTCCGGCAGCGCCGAGATTGCGGAGCGCTGCGCAGGGCTGGGGCTGTACATAGCCTTCGGCGGTGCGCTTACCTTCAGGTCAAACAAAAAAGGCCCGGCGGCCTGCGCCGCCACTCCCATTGACAGGCTTCTCACCGAAACCGATTGTCCCTACATGGCCCCGGAGCCCCACCGGGGAGAGCGCAACGACCCCGGGTATATACCCCTCATCTGCGGTAAAATGGCCGGGATAAAGGGAGTAAGCGCAGATGAGATGGCCAAGAGGGTGGAGGAGAATGGGGCGCGGCTGTTCGGCATTTGAAATGATTTTTTGAAAAAAATCAATGCTTGACAAACGCCGCCCATACGTGTTATTATCCCAACAAATAATATATCCGGGCAGGGCAAACGGCCCATGCAAAAGGGAAAGGAGAGCACTTATGATAAACACCGCTATTACCATGTACGGCATGATGATGTGCTGCTCCATGTCCCTCGGGCATGGAGAGCGCTTGCGTTGCCTGCAATAAAGCCTTTTGTACTTAAAGGGCGGTGTTTTGATTTATAGGCCGTAAGCGCAGAGCTTGCGGCTTTTTTAATGCAATACTTCGGATTGGAGAAAAAGATGGAAGCACGTGAAATGATAGCCATAAGGGGCCTTACAAAGACCTTCGGCACCGGATCGGACGCCGTGACCGCCCTCAGGGATATAGACCTTTCCGTAAGGGCGGGGGAGATATTCGGCATAATCGGCCTCTCCGGCGCGGGCAAGAGTACGCTGGTACGCTGTATGAACTACCTTGAACACCCCACGGAGGGCAGCGTAACGGTGGACGGAAAAAAGCTGGGCGCGCTGAACAAGAAAGAGCTGCTCAACGCCAGAAGGGGCATAGGAATGATATTCCAGCAGTTCAACCTGCTCATGCAAAAGACCGCCCTCGATAACATCTGCTTCCCATTGGAGATAGCGGGGGTAAGCAGAAAGGACGCCATAGACCGGGCAAGGGAGCTTCTGAAGCTGGTGGATCTTGAGGACAGGGAAAAGGCCTATCCCGCCCAGCTATCCGGCGGGCAGAAGCAGAGGGTGGCCATAGCCCGGGCCCTTGCGCCCAGCCCGAAGGTGCTGCTTTGCGACGAGGCCACCTCCGCGCTCGACCCCACCACCACCCGCTCCATACTCTCGCTCCTCAAGGAGATAAACCGCACCATGGGCATAACCATAGTGGTAATAACCCACGAGATGAGCGTTATAGAGGAGATATGCGACAGGGTGGCCATAATCGACCACAGCCAGATAGCCGAGGTGGGCGAGGTATCCGACATATTCATGAACCCAAAGACGGAGATAGCGAAAAGGCTGCTGTACGCCAGCGGCCGCCTGGGCGAGGAGGTGCTGGGAGAAAGGTGCCTGCGCATCATATTCGACGGAACCCAGACCTCCAGCCCGGTAATATGCGACATGGTGCTGGAGTGTGGCGCGCCGGTAAACATACTCTTTGCGGACACAAAGACCATAGAGGGCAAGATGCACGGCTACACCCTCATACAGCTCCCGGAAAACCGGGAGCTTGGAGATAAGATGAAGAAGTACCTCGATCTCCACGGGGTACAGTACCTTGAGGAGGCATACCATGTTTGATCCGCAGCTTGTGAAACTCTTTGGCGACGGCATACTGGAGACCTTATACATGACCCTCGTATCCACCGCCATATCCTACCTGCTGGGCCTGCCCATAGGCGTACTGCTGACCACCTCCGCCCCCGACGGCATAAGCCCACGGCCTGTGCTGTACAGGACGCTGGACGTGGTGGTGAACATACTCCGCTCGGTGCCCTTTCTGATACTCATGGTGTGCGTGCTGGGCCTCACCCGCTTCCTGGTGGGTACCACCATAGGCTCCACGGCGGTAATCCCTCCGCTGGTAATAGCGGCGGCGCCATATGTTGGCCGCATGGTGGAGGGGTCGCTCAAGGAGGTGGACCACGGCGTAATAGAGGCGGCTCAAAGCATGGGCGCGTCGGTGTTCCAGATAATCACCCGGGTGCTGCTGCCCGAGAGCACGCCCTCGCTGCTCAACGGCGCGGCGATAGTCACCACCACCATACTTTCCTATTCCGCCATGGCGGGCGCGCTGGGGGGCGGCGGCCTTGGGGCTATAGCCATAAATTACGGCTACCACCGCTTCCAGCCTGACATGATGTGGATCGCCGTAGTGCTGCTGGTGCTGCTGGTGCAGCTCATTCAGGTAGTGGGCGACAGGCTGGTAGTGAAATCAGATAAGAGAAGAAGATAGATAATTGAGCCGTCAGGCTTGATATATAAAAATTTTTATAATTTTTCAGGAGGAAAACAAAATGAAAAAGCTGATCGCAATCGTACTGACCCTTGTACTGGCGCTGTCCTTCGCGGCCTGCGCCCAGCCTGAGGCGGCCCCTGCCGAGACCGCAGCCCTCGAAACGACCGAGAGCGCCGCTCCCTCCGAGCTTGTAAAGGTCAAGGTAGGCGCTTCCGTCACCCCCCATGCGGAGATACTCAATGCTGTAAAGGATGAGCTCAAGGCGGCGGGCTATGACCTTGAGGTGGTAGAGTTCACCGACTATGTGCTGCCCAACACCGCACTGGAGCAGGGGGATCTGGACGCCAATTACTTCCAGCATACGCCGTATCTTGAAAACTTCAACGAGGAAAAAGGCACTCATCTGGTATCTGTAGGCAAAATACACTACGAGCCCTTCGGCATCTACGCAGGCAAGACCTCTGACCTCTCCGCTATCCCCGAGGGCGGCTCCATCGCCATACCCAACGACGGCACAAACGAAGCCCGCGCGCTGCTTCTGCTGGAGGCTCAGGGCCTCATCAAGCTCAAGGAGGGCATCACCTTCACCGCTACCGTGCTGGATATAGCCGAGAACCCCAAGAATCTCAGCATCAAGGAGATTGAGGCAGCCCAGCTGGCCCGCTCCCTTCAGGACGTGGACGCGGCGGTCATCAATGGCAACTACGCCATTCAGGCAGGTCTCAAGGTAAAGGACGCCCTTGCCATAGAGGATAAGGACTCCATCGCTGCCGATACCTACGCAAACGTTCTGGTAGTAAAGGAAGGCCATGAGAACGACGAAGCCACAAAGGCGCTGCTTGCCGCCCTCCAGAGCGACACCGCCAAGAAGTTCATGGAGGAAAAGTACGAGGGCGCTGTCATAGCCGCCTTCTAAGGCATACAGCCATATAAATTTATTGGAGCCCCGGCAGGGGCTCTTTTTTTTGATTATAATAAACGATAATATATTATTTAGGGTGTTATTTTTAATGACGCAGGAATTGCACCGGTATCGTATAAAAAATGGCGGCGCGGTGGCAAAAGCGGCGCAAATAGGGCATAAAGGCCGAAGGATTTACTCTTAAGATAATAAAGAAACAAGATTGACAAAATCTATACAAAAGTTTATTATTTTAATGCAGGAATAACTGCATAAAATAAGTAAGGGAGAAGGAAAAGAATGGATAATCTTCTGCATTTTGTTCAGACGGTGAACAGCTATCTTTCGGACTATATTCTGGTGATACTTCTTATCGGCGTAGGCCTCTGGTACTCCATCAAGACCAACTTCGTTCAGGTGCGCTGCTTCGGCGAGGGCATGAAGAAGGTATTCGGCAACCTCAAGCTCAACGGCGAAAAGCATGAGAGCGGCATGAGCTCCTTCCAGGCCCTCGCCACGGCTATCGCCGCCCAGGTCGGCACGGGCAACATCGTGGGCGCCTCCGGCGCGATACTCACCGGCGGCCCCGGCGCGATATTCTGGATGTGGGTAATAGCCTTCTTCGGCATGGCGACGATATACGCGGAAGCCGTGCTGGCGCAGAAGACCCGCATAAAGGGCGAGGACGGCCAGATAAAGGGCGGCCCCGTCTACTACATAACCACGGCCTTTAAGGGCGGCTTCGGCAAGTTCCTCGCTGGCTTCTTTGCCATAGCCATAATACTTGCGCTGGGCTTCTTCGGCTGCATGGTGCAGTCCAACTCCATAGGCTCCACCTGCTCCACCGCCTTCGGCATACCCAGCTGGGTAATGGGCGCCGTGCTGGTGGCTATCTGCGGCTTCATATTCCTTGGCGGCGTGCAGCGCCTTGCTTCCGTCACCGAGAAGATAGTGCCCATAATGGCGGCCATATTCCTCGTAGGCGGCCTTGCGATACTCGTAGCGCGCATCAAGTACGTCCCCGCCACCTTCGGCATGATATTCAAGTATGCCTTTAAGCCCCAGGCCATAATCGGCGGCGGCTTCGGCGCGGCGCTGAAGATCGCCCTCAGCCAGGGCGCAAAGCGCGGCCTGTTCTCCAATGAAGCCGGTATGGGCTCCACCCCCCACGCACACGCCCTCGCCAACGTAGCGGAGCCCCACGATCAGGGCTGCGTAGCCATGATAGGCGTGTTCATCGATACCTTCGTGGTGCTGACCCTCAACTCCCTGGTGATAATCTCCACCATGTACACCCCCGACGGCGTGCTGGCTAACGGCTATATGGGCGCTGTTGTGGATACCATAGGCAAGGCAAATCTGGCCCAGACCGCCTTCGGCACCGTGTTCGGCGCCAACTTCGGCAATATGTTCGTGGCTATCTGCCTGTTCTTCTTCGCCTTCTCCACCATACTGGGCTGGAACCTCTTCGGCAAGATCAATATGCAGTACCTCTTCGGCGATAAGTCCTATAAGATCTACACCGTGATAGCGCTGGTGTTCATCTTCCTCGGCACCCTCGCCTCCAACGACCTGGTCTGGGAGCTTTCCGACATGTTCAATCAGCTCATGGTCATCCCCAACGTCATAGCCCTCTTCGCCCTCACAAAGATGGTTCAGGGCTGCACCAAGGGGCTCAAGAAGTAGGAAACAGAATAAGAGAAGCAAAAAAAGAGCCCTGCGGGGCTCTTTTTGAGACTGTCGAAAAACCCAGGGGTTGATAAGGGGCCGCAGCCCCTTATGTTTAATCCGGCTCTGACGACATGTGCGTCAGAACGGATGAAAACCCAGAGGTTTTCGTACTTTGCGGGTTTTGCCGCCCGGGAGCGAATGCGAGAGGCAAAACCCGTAAAACTCAAAAAAGTGGCATTCAGCCACTTTTTTGACACTCTGAAAAGAGCCCTGCGGGGCTCTTTTTGCGTACCGTTTATTTGTTTAACGTTATCTCCGAGGGCAGCCAAAGCTCAAAGCCGGGGTGGAAGTAATAGCTCGCGGTGCAGGAAAGCTCGCCCTCGCTGCCGCTCCATTTCCATTGGGAGGTATCCTCAGGCGGTTCGGTGAAATATTCGGCGCAGTCCTTTTGCAGCTTCTCCACAGCCTCCGGCGCTTCAAGGGCTATGCCCGCCAGCCTCCAGAAAAGCGGGTAGTCGTCTGAAACAAAGGCGCTCAGCTGCTCCTCGTCCCCCGGCTTCTGATTATAGCCGAAGCTGATGCCGCACTGCCGCTCCACGCCGCCAAAAAGCAGCATATTGACCATTACGACCGTATTGCAGCCGTCTTTCGTGAGCCGCATTATGGCGATGTCGTCCGGAACCTTGTCGGTGGTCATGCGGGCATCCTCCGCCTTGTAGCCGTCAAGCCCGGCCTCATCCAGCGCCCATTCCATCTCCCTCACGTCCTCCGGCGGGAAGGTGTAGTCCGCAGGGTCAAATTTTTCAGCGCTTTTGCAGGCGGGGAGCAGGAGCAGGGGAAGGATAAGGGTTGTTATCAGGCGCTTCATACTTTACTCTCCTTTATTTATTTTATTATTTTCGCGGCCTTCAGCACCATGCACGCCAGCAGCAGGAAGCCCAGATAGCCTATGAGCACATAAACTATGTTCATAAGGCGGTTGAAGGGCAGCAGCAGGCTTGCCGCTATACCTGCGGCGGCCAGTATCACGGCTATGCGCTTGAAGCGCAGGGAACCCTCCTCAGCAAGGCGGAAGGCGGTCTGCCAGAGCAGCGGCACCGAGGCCGTGTATATGCCGGTGACTATCAGTATAGAGAATACCCCGCTCGTCACGGGGCTTATGCGCCCCGCCAATATGAGCATGGGTATCTGCGCCCCCGCAAGCTCGTCTATGTTCAGCATTATCGCGAAGTATATGAGCAGCATACCTATGTAAAAGGCGATAACGCCCCCCGCCGCGCCCACGGAGGCGCTCGCTATGCTCTTAGCCCGCCTGCCTATGGAGGTCAGGTAGCTTGCAAGCCATACCACGCTTATGCCCACATAGCTGACCGAGGCCAGCACCCAGCTCGGAGAGGCGCGCAGCAGCTTCATTTCGGGTATTCTGGCGATGGTCTCCGCCGCCGCGGTGAGGTTCGAGCGGCATATGGTTATCACGCCCATGAGTATCACCATGAGTATCATAAAGGGCCCGATATGGCCTAAGATGCTTACGAGGCTATTCAGCCCCAGCATCACCGTGGCGCAGGCCAACGCGCCTATGGCTAACGCGCCGGCTATGCGGGATATGCCGAAATGCTGCTCCACCGCCGCGCCCGCCGCCGCCACCATAACTATGAAGCAGAGGTAAATGGATACCGTGGTGAAATAGTGATACGCCCTGCCCAGCCTTTTGCCGCAGTAGTATACGTATACGTCTGCGGGGTTCTGGAATTTCTCCCGGTAGCCTGCGCGGGTAAAGGACACCGCGGCGAATATGAGCAGCCCCATGCAAAGCAGTATGCTGAAAAGCCCCGCCATGCCGTAGCAGGCGAAGTATTGGAGTATCTCCTGCCCCGTGGAAAAGCCCGAGCCCATCATGTATGCCACGTAAGCCCCGGTTATGCCCGCGGCGGCCCTGATATCTAATTTTTCCGAAGCTCCGGCCCTGCCCGCGGCGGCCCTGATATTTAAATTTTCCGAGCGCATATATTGACCCCTCTTGTCAACTGATGGTATTAAAATAACAAATAAGAGGGTAAATAGCAATAGCGATTTTGCTGGACAGCGGCCCGCTTTTCCGATAGACTCTTATATGGCCGCAGGCAAGGCGAAAATATTGGAATTTACATAATAAGGAGAGGTAAAAATGCGGATAACTACGCCGGAAAACGACATTCAGAGGGTGCTCTTCACAAGGGAGCAGATAGAGGCGCGGGTGAGGGAGCTGGGGGCGGAGCTTGCGGAGGAATACCGGGGCAAGCAACCTCTTATGGTGTGCATACTCAAGGGTGCGTCGGTATTCTATACCGACCTTTGCAGGGCAATGGACTGCGGGGTGTTTATGGACTTCATAGCGGTGTCCAGCTACGGCGCAAGCTCCAAGTCCACGGGCGTGGTGCGGATAATCAAGGATCTGGATTCCAACATAACCGGCCGCCACGTGGTGATCGTGGAAGACATAATAGACAGCGGCCTTACACTCCAGTACCTGAAGGAGCTGTTCGCCTCAAGAAAGCCCGCTTCTATGAAGACGGTATGCCTTCTCGATAAGCCCTGCCATGGGGGCGGGATAGGCGCGGACGCGGTGGGCTTTGACATACCTGACGAGTTCGTGGTGGGCTACGGCCTGGACTATGCGGGCCATTACCGCAACCTGCCATACATAGGCGTGCTCAAGAAAGAGGTGTATGAATAAGGCGGGGGAGAACCCCCGCCCAAAGCGGTATGAATATCATGAATTTTTTCAGTCTATGCCGAGCAGAACCCTAAGCCAGCCGAAGAACGTGATGTCTCCGGTCTTAGGGGGGAGAACCAGCACCGGCTGTACCGGGCCATGGTATGATGGATAATAGCTGTCGCCAGTGCTGCCGGGCGTGTCGGCGCCTTCCGTGCCGCCCTCAGGCTTATATTCAAGGAGGAATGGGGAGAAGCTGCCGGTTTCAAACATAAGGCCGTATTGGGTCGGGGTAAGCGTTATCTCCTCTTTATCCGTATGGTTTTCGTCCTTGTAGTGATAAAGCGTAAAGGCGACGTCCTTATGGCTTTCATAGCTGGTGCCGGCGGGATAGGGAAGGTATACCGTTGCTTTACTGCCGGGGGCGGGCTGTATCTCGTTTCCGCTTTTGTCCATATAGGTCAGCTTCATGTACAGGTACTTCGTGCTGTTGTTGGCGTCCGCCTGCTCCTGCATGGGATACTCTGCCTTAAAGCGGCCGCTGCCGCCTGCTATGATCAGGGTAGCATCGCTCACTTCTGATGTTACCTCTTGCTGAACTTGGGTAGTTGTGGCTTTAACATACGGCTTCTTTTCAAGGTATATATAGTTGCCATCCTTCTCATTGCCGTCCTTGTCTTTTATTTTTATCAGATTGCCATTCGTATCGTACCATTGCAGGACGATAAGATCCGCATAGCCCGTCATAGTCCTGTCCACGGTGAATATGGAAAGGTCGGTGCCGTACAGCGTGGCGCAGTTCAGAAAGGCGGAGAAGCCATAGCGGGCGTATAGGCGGCCGGATTCGTCAGTAAACGTATCAGTGTGGGGCGTAAGGTCTTTTTGGGTGGACTCCGCCACATTGCTGTCATAAAGGGGAGAATGCCAGCTTGAGGACTTTACCGATACTGCGCCCTCCGGCCCCCTGATGAAAAAGGGCTTGTTGTCGCGGAGGAAGCCGTCGTTTCCTCCCAGCTTGTTTTTGTTGAGGGCGGAGATATCCGCACCTTCAGGTATTTCAAACGTCCAAAGGCCCTTATCGGGATCGTATTTAATGAATCTTTCGTTAAGGCCGGTTTTCTCTGCAAAGGCGGCGTCCAGAGCAGTGTCACCGCTGCCGGCAGGAACCCACTTTTCTCCCATCCAGAATTTATTGATGTTCGAGGAAAAGATGGTAAGCATCTCGTTCTTGATAACGGTCTTGTCGGCGTTCAACCACTTTATATGGAAGGTCTCCTGATTTTTGCCACTGGCATCGAAAAAGTGGTTGAGAGGCACACCATTTTTTACTTCATTTTCGTCATTATAGTAAAGCGTTGTTTCATTGTTATTGGAGGACTGTACCTCGGCCCTTGCTGCATCGCTGCCGGGCGGAAGGAGTGTTGTTCTTATGGTATTATCTTGAACGCCAGCGTTACCGTCTATAAGATATGATAACGTGCCGTCTACATAATTTGAATTTTTTACATAGACTCCCTTATCAGGCACTATCCTGTCCTCGCCGGGCTGCGCGTTGGCTATCTTAAAGGCTTCGGTCGAGGTGTGATTTACACGGTACTGTATGGTGTGGTATGTCATATTGCCGTCTTTATCTTGAAGCTTCAGCAGAAAGGCGTGATTTTTATTAGATGGGATAACTATGACGCTGTTGCCGTCATGTGTAACGTCAGCGATGGTGAAGCTATGGCTTACCATGGGGTTGCCGGACCTGTCATGGTCTACTACATCATAAAGGGAAAGCGACTTTATTGTGGTCTTGTTATCCTCGATCTTGCTTTCATAGTTAGCAGATGTGGGATCGGCATAGCTCGTGCCGCAGATGCCGTACTTCACGGTATTTGCAGGCAGGTTTTTTATGTAAATATCAACAAATATAAACTTGTCTTCCGAATGATCAAAGTAAGCGTTCTCCCATTTTTCCCGGTCGAGATCATAGCTTATAGTTATCGCGTTGTCGTTGCTCGTGTGATCCAGCGTTTCGGGAACGGTCAGGCTGGATTGCCCGTCGATCATTTCTATGTAAATATTTTGGCCCCCGGCAAGGCCGGTAAATGCGACGTCGTCGTTATCTTCCGCATAGACGCCCTCGCCCATGGCAAAAATAAACAGCATGACCAACAAGAGTGAAAGTATCTTCTTCATTAGCTTTGTTCCTCTTTTACGTATTATATGGGCATTTTAGCATAAAAGGGCCATAGCTTCCTTCGACTGCGAGTGTAAAAATCATAGCTATCATAGCAAAAGGACACCGCGGGGGTGTCCTTTTGTTATTGGCGGAGCAGGTGAGATTCGCCCGGCGGCACTGGGGCAGTGCCGCAGTGAAGCAGGTATAAGCGGCACACCTCTCA
>ENA-OUQC01000345-OUQC01000345.1-human-gut-metagenome-genome-assembly--contig:-NODE-345-length-36312-cov-32.744298_pt1 | contig 36312 bp, 37 predicted proteins | sample MGYA00237942_ERZ548815 | MGnify/ENA primary metagenome ERZ548815 (study PRJEB26490, sample SAMN05194722) | human gut metagenome | biome: terrestrial biome; feature: human-associated habitat; material...
ACGGCTATCTCGACAGCATTTCCTCCGCCATCATGATCTCGGTGGAGGACAAGGACGCAGCCCGTGCGGAAAAGCTCCAGCGTGAGCTGACGAGCACCGTGGACGGCGTTTTGCAGACCAGCGAAGCAAAGGCATCCGTCCTGACGCAGACGCTTACACAGGACGCAGGGCTGGAGCAGCAGGCGCGGGAAAACAATATTTCCACCGGCAAGGCGGCGCTGGTGAACCGCGTCCTCACCATCAACCCGGCGCTGAAGTTTGACGCGCTGGCAAAGCTCTCGGTGGAGGAGCTGAAGGACCTTGCGGAAGCGGGCGCGCCCGCCATGCCCATCGGCAAGGATGCTGCCGCCTACGCCGCGGAGCAGTATGCCGGAACGACGGCGCTGGACTCCGTCACGGCGGAGGTCGATTCCGAGCTGGACGACTCCCCCGCGCACTATGAGGTGGAGCTGCACACGGCATGGGGCGAATTTGAGTATCTGGTGGACGCTTACACGGGGAAAGTGCTCAGCGGACAGAAGGACTTGCTGGCCACAGCTCCTGTAGGAAACGGAGCAGCAAAGCCCACTGCGCCGTCCGGCGACATCGGCCACGCCAAGGCGAAGTCCATCGCCCTGAGCCACGCGGGCGTGAGCGAGAACAAGGCGTATGACACGGAGATCGAGCTGGACGACGAGGACGGCACGCTCGTCTACGAGGTCGAGTTCAAGTCCGGCGACATGGAGTACAGCTACGAGATCAACGCCGCCACCGGTGCGATCCTCAAGCATGAGACGGAGATAGACGACTGAGAGAAAAGGCTGTGCGATAAATGGATCCTGCGGCGCGGCTCCGCAACAGCGGGTTGCTTGCCCCGTCGACCGAGCCTGCGTTATAATGGGCTCGAGGTGATGATCGCATGGATACCAAAAATGTGATTTTAGAACTCAGGACAAAGATGGGACTGTCACAGGACGAGCTTGCGGAAAAGGTATTTGTGACCCGTCAGGCGGTCTCCCGCTGGGAAAACGGCGAGACGACGCCGAATACGGAAACGCTGAAGCTGCTTTCAAAGCTCTTTGATGTCTCCATCAATACGCTGCTTGGCTCACCGAGACAGCTTATCTGTCAATGCTGCGGGATGCCGCTTGCGGACGGCGACATCAGCAGGGAGACGGACGGCTTTTTCAATGAGGAATATGATTACCTTGCGGGAGCATGAAATAACTGATATAATAAATAATATTTCTAACTTAGGAGTAAAGCGGCGGTAAAATCAGCCGTTGGGTGAATGAAATGCTGCAATATAAAGAAATTTTGAAAACGGTTTTGCCGGATTACATGCCGCTGAAGGCGGCTGCGCATGACATTCAAACAGAGGACAATTATCTTGCACGCTCAAATCAAGATGTTGCCGAATTGGCGAAAGCCGGGGTGCTCCCGCACCGTGTTTTTGCCGACACACGTTCCATGGATGAGGCGCAGATTCAAAGCGCGTTGGGAAAATGCCGCTTTGTCGCCGGCAGTATGGAAGACGTGCGCTTAATTAACAGGGTCGCCTTGGAGAAAGGCCGGGAACAGTCCCTGACAGCAGTCGGACTGTATCTGGTCCCGGAGGGACATGACAGCCGCCATGGAATCCGGGAGGCTGACTTGCCGCGGCTTGCACCTGAGCTAAAACAGCTTTCTGCAATTTCAGTTCAAGGCTGTTTTGTGGAGGACTGCACGGAGGGCCTGTACGGAAAAGACCTGGGGCGGTATTTTCGGACGTGCTATGAATCGGCCAAACGCATGACCGTGATCCTGCCATGCTCTATGCCCTATTTGTGCATCACCGGTGCGTTGGAGGCTGTGGCCCGTAATTTGCGGAAACAGCCGGAGACGGTTTCCGAGGTCCGGCGGGCAGCTGAGATCGTAGCCATGCAGAATCGAACCGCATTTTATGCAAAGCTCCTGGTCACTTGATAGGCAGCGAAAGCCCGGGCAGAATGTTCTGCCCGGGCTGTTTTTGTATTCCGAAAACCACTCGCTGGGCGAGTGGTTCAAAAGAGGCTTCTGCCGATGAAGAAAAATAAAACGCCCTCTGTTATAGTAGAGATGCGGTCTGGCAACTGCAAGCTACAAAACAAAGGGAGGTCATTCAAGAATAAAGTGGCAGAAACAGTTTAGCAAGTTGTGTGATAGAAGTAAAGATTACTGTTGAGATAATTAGGCAGAAGAAAAAGCGTAAGTGTTAGGGATGACGGCTATATGAGAATGAAAAGGTGCCGGACTTATACCGGTGTGGGTAGGACAGCCTATGCAAATGGCAAGTTGTACCAACGCCGCATGAGGCGTGGCTGGTAACATAGGGCTTTGCCCGCATAAGAAATACCCCCGGCTAAGCCGGGGGATATTTATTTCGGTTTTATTTGCGGTATGGGGTATCCTCCAGCGGGAGGCTCTGGCGGAACTTGCCGTCCAGACGGTAATAAGCGTGGGCGCAGGCAGGCGCTGTGGGGATCATGCACAGCTCACCGCAGCCCTTGGCTCCCAGGGAGTACGGCAATTTATCTTCCTCCTTGGGCTGACAGAGAATGACCTCCAGCTCCGGAGCCTCCGTGGCCCGCATGAATCCGATGGTGCCGAACCGGCTCTTGGGATACCCGTCCACACACTCGAATTTCTCCGTCACACCGTAGCCAATGCCCATGACCATGCCGCCCTCGATCTGGCCCTCAACAGACTGGATATTGACCGGCGTTCCCACGTCAAAGGCGGATACGGCCTTGGTGATCCGCCCCTCCTCATTGAGGATAATGACCTGGGCACCGTAGGAATAGGACACATGGCTAACGGGATTTTCCTTAACTGCGCCCAGAGGGTCGGTCTTTGCGGAATACTCGCCGAAGAACTCCTTCCCCTCCAGCTCGGCAATCGTCTTGCCGCCCTCCAGCGCCAGCTTCAGCTTTTCACCCGCGCGGCGGGCGGCTTCGCCGGTCATCACCGTCTGGCGGGACGCTGTGGAGGTGCCCGAGTTGGGGGTGCGGACGGTATCGGCGTTTTCAAAGACGAACAGCGCCGGGTCCAAACCCGTGACATGGCAGATCTCCGTCAGGGTCATCTGGCCGATGCCCTGCCCCATGCAGGAGGCGGAGGTGCGAATATGGATCTTGCCCTGCTCGACGGACAGCAGGACGCGGCCGATGTCCTTTTTCCCCATGCCGGTGCCGGAGTTCTTGAAGCCGCAGGCGATCCCCGCATAGGGGTTCTGATAAAACACATCCTTCACCGCATCCAGACAGGCTGCCATATTGGTGTTGGGGTCGGCGGTCTGCCCATTGGGCAGTATATCGCCGGGCTTAATGGCATTCCGGCGGCGGATCTCCCACGGATCGATGCCGACCATCTCCGCCAGCAGATTGATATTCATTTCTGTGGCAAAGCAGCTCTGGGTAACGCCGAAGCCGCGAAACGCGCCGGAGACCACATTGTTGGTGTACACGGACATACCCAGGATATCAATGTTCTGATAGTTGTACGGGCCGGCGGCATGGGTGCAGGCGCGGTGCAGCACAGGGCCGCCAAGGGAAGCGTAAGCGCCGGTATCGGCGATAATGACGCCCTTCATGCCGGTCAGGATCCCGTTTTCGTCGCAGGCGGTGGTGAATTCCATCTCCATGGGATGGCGCTTGACATGGTAGTTCAGGGATTCCTGGCGGGTATATTTGACCTTAACGGGGCGCTTTGTGACCCATGCCATCAGGGTGGCGTATTGCTGCACGGACATATCCTCCTTGCCGCCGAAGCCGCCGCCCACCAGCGGCGCGCGGCAGTGGACCTTTTCCGGGCTGATCTGCAGCATCTGGGCGCATTCCCGCTGGACGTCATAGACGGATTGGCTGGTGGTGTAGACGAGAAGCCCGTCCTCGCCCTCCGGAATGGCCACACAGCACTCCGGCTCCATAAAGCCATGCTCCTGCCAGGAGGTCTTATATTTGCGCGTGACCACATATTTGGAATTTTTGATGGCCTCGTCGGCATTTCCGCGGATGAGGTTGGCCCGGCTCATGATATTGCCGTCCGGATGGATCAGCGGCGCATCGCCCCGCAGCGCATCGAAGGGATTGGTGACCGGCTCCAATTCCGTATATTCCACCTCTACCAGAGCGCAGATCTCCTCCAGTTTTTCCTTCTTGTCTGTTGCCACCACGGCCAGCACATTGCCCACGTAGCGGGTGATATCGCCCACACCCATCATGACGTCCCAATCCTGCTTGATGTGACCGATCTTGTTGCAGGGCACATCCTCCTTAGTCAGAATTTCAACGCAGTCGGGATGCTCCAGGGCCTTGCTGAGGTCGATGCGGTCGATGCGGGCCCGGGGATATTTGGAGAAAACAGGCTTTGCGTAGAGCATATCGTCCACGGTGATGTCATCGGCAAAAATGCCGGTCCCGTTGACCTTCTCCGCCGCGTCGATGCGCTTGAAACGTTCATTCATGTGCAGCGTGGTGGGCGGAGCGGGGATTGCTTTCTTCTCACGGAAGAACTCGGCGGCCATTAAAATGGCGTCCTCGATCTTTTTGTAGCCGGTGCAGCGGCAGAGGTTTCCCTTGATGGCCTTTTTGACATCCTGACGGGTCGGATTCAGATTGACGTCCAAAAGACTCTTTGCGGAAATGACCATGCCGGGGATGCAAAAACCGCACTGCACGGCGCCAGCTTCGGCAAAGCAGTGCTCGTAGACCTTCATTTCCTCGGGAGCAATGCCCTCCACCGTCAAAACACGCTTGCCCGCCAGCTTGCTCAGGGACAGGACGCAGGCCTTGGCCTTGACGCCGTCCACCAAAACCGTACAGGTGCCGCAGGCGCCCTCGCTGCAGCCGTCCTTGGCGGCCGTCAGATGCAGGTCCTCCCGTAAAAACGGAAGCAGCTTCTTGTCATGGGCGGATTCATACTCTTTTTCGTTGATATTGACTACATACATGGCAGCCCCTCCTTTTTATGCAAAGAGCCGCGCCTGCGCGCGGCTCTTCTGTGTTTGTTCAGATGCCGAATTTCGTCAGGAAATCGCTCAGTAGGTTCATGCAGACGGTTTTGCGGTACTCCGCGGAAACACGGCCGCGGGTCAGGACCATGCGGTCGGCGTAAGCCTTGAGATAGTCGGCCTTGAGGGCTTTGGCCTCCTCCTGCGTTTTGCCAATGAGCATCTGCTCAATGTCCTTGTAGCGCAGGACGGTATCAGCCACCGCACCGAAGGCCGCCGCGATATTGGTGATCCGGCCTTCCTCCTGCGCAAAGACGCCGGCGAAGGATACCCGGGAGATGGCCAGGGCGTTTCTGCCGCCTACCTTCTGATAGGCGTATTGCTCCAGCCCGGTTTTGGGCAGCAGGATCTCGGCGATCAGTTCGCTGTCGTCCAGGTCCAGCTCTTTCCGGCCGCGGTAGAATTGGGCGACATCCACGATACGCTCCCCGTTCAGGGAGACCAGTCTCAGCTTCGCATCCGCCACAAACTCGATCAGAACCGAGTCCGCTTTGGCGGAGCCGTTACCGAGGTTTCCGCCGAAGGTGCCCGCGTTGCGGATGGCGGGAGCCGCGATGCGGGAAACGGCCTCCTTCATCAGTTGGGGAACCCGCTCATCCGCCAGTGCCTCTGTAAAGGTCACGGCGGCGCCGATGCGGATAAATTCCTCATCCACGGTGATCTGCTTCAGCTCGGGCACTTTGCCCAGAAACAGATATTCCTGATTCGGCTTGTTCTGCACCATCAGATCCGTACCGCCGGCGTAGGGAACAACATCATAGCGGCTGCGAATTTCCAGGGCCTCTTTCAAAGAGGCGGCAGTATATCCATTTACCATAAACCATTGCCCTCCTTTGCGGCGATGGAGACCGCGTTGATGATGGCGTTATAGCCGGTGCAGCGGCACAGGTTGCCGGAGAGCCCCTCCCGTATGTCGTCCTCAGAGGGGTGGGCGTTTTTGCTCAGCAGCGCCTCGGCCGCCAGAATCATGCCGGGGATGCAGAAGCCGCACTGGACGGCCGACGTCTGTGCAAAGGTCTTTTCCAGAACGGAGAACCGCTCTGTCTCCCGGTAGCCCTCCAGTGTCACCACGGAGTCTCCCGTCACGGCGCCCATCGCCACACAGCAGGAGTTGACCAGTGTGCCGTTGATCAGCACGGCACAGGCGCCGCACTCGCCCTCCTTGCAGCCGCACTTGACGCTGGTCAGGTGATAGGTGTCCCGCAGGACGTCCAGCAGGCGGTCAGCGGCGCTGCCGCAGTAAGCAGTTTCTTTCCCATTCAGGATAAAACGGATCGCATCCATCTCAGTTTCCCTCCTTCATGATCTCTTTTAACGTGTCCTCTGCGGTGAAGGGCGCATGGTTCAGCTTGATCCCATTGCCCAGGGCCTGCTCCACAGCCTCCAAATAGGCGCCGGGGGCTCCCACCAGAGGCAGCTCGCCCGCGCCCTTGGCGCCATAGGGACCATCGGGGTATTTCTCCACATGGAGCATACACTGGAGATTCGGCACGTCCTTTGTGGTGGGGATCAGATAATCGGAGAAGGAATTGTTGCGGATGCGGCCCTTGGCGTCATAGTCCATCTTCTCAATGGAGGCGTAGCCGATGCCCTGGAGGAAGCCGCCCTCCATCTGTCCCATGACGATGTTGTAATCGATGGGGGTGCCCACATCGAAGGAGCCGTAGGCGCCCAGAATTTTGGAGATGCCTGTATAGGTGTCCAGCTCCACCTCAATGGCATTGACAGCCCAAGCGTAGGTGGGGTAGGCATCTCCCTGGAACTTATCCAGATAGAAGGGGATCATGAAATCCGGCTCCTTGAAGTGCTCTTCCACCTCCTGCTCCTCGCCGTCCTTCCAGACCGTGCGCAGCTTGATGGCCGCGCGGCGCAGCAGCTCGCCCACCACCATCAGGGAGCGGGACGCCACAGTCGGGCCGGAGTCCGGCACACGGGCGGTATCCGGGTGGTTATAGTAGACCTTTTCCAGGGGCAGGTTCAGCTCATGGGCCACGATCTTGGGGAAGGTGGTGCGCAGGCCCTGGCCGATCTCTCCGTTGGCGGCCAGGATCTCCACCGTGCCGTCTGGGTACTTATGCAGCTTGGCGACAGCCTTGATGATGTCACGCTCGCCGGAGCCGGTGAAGCCTGCGCCGTGGAAATACATGGACATACCGATGCCCCTGCGGTAGCGCCCGGTCTGGGGCTTGGCATACTCCTTGTGCTTGCGGCGGTAGTCACAGGCCTTGTCGATCTCGTCGATCATGGCGGGGATGGGAACAGGAAAGTGGTATTTGCCCTGCGTGGAGGTCATATCGCCCTGCTTGACCAGATGGGCCTCCTTAAACTCCAGCGTGTCAATGCCCAGATCCTGTGCCACATGGTCCATCATCATCTCCACGGCGAAGAAGGTCTGGGGCGCACCGAAGCCGCGGTAAGCGCCGCTGGGCGTGGTATTGGTCTTCAAGGCCCGGCCCCGGACATGGACATTGGGGATGTTGTAAATGCCGGGAGCGGCGATGATGCCCCGCTGCAAAACCACGGCGGACAGCGTGCTGTAAGCGCCTGCGTTGAAGATCACATCACAGTCGATGGCGGTCACACGGCCGTCCTTCACGGCCATCTTGTACCTGCACAGGGAGGGATGCCGCTTGGAGGTGAACTCCAGATCCTCCCGCCTGTCGAAGATGCAGCGGACAGGGGCCTTTGCCTTGTGGGCGGCGACGGCTACCTGAGAGGCCAGAATAGAGGGGAACGCCTCCTTGCCGCCGAAGCCGCCGCCGGTCACATCCTGCAAAACATGGACGCCGCTGGGGCCGCAGCCCAGGACACGGGCCACAGCGCCGTGAACATAGTAGGCGCACTGCATGGAGCCGTGGATGAACATTCTGCCGTCCGCCTCCGGCTCGGCCATCATGCCCTGGGTCTCCAGATAGGTCTGATCCTGATAGCCGGTCATGAACTCCTCTTCATAGACTTTGTCGGCTTCCGCAAAGGCCTTCTCCATATCGCCATGGCCAAATTCATAGTTAAAGAAGGCGTATTCTGCGCTTCGCAGGTCCAGCACCGGCTCCAGTTCCTCGTACTCCACCTTGCACAGACTCAGCAGATGGTCCACCATCTCCTTGTCCGGCCCCACTACCATGCCGATGGGCTCGCCGATGTACTCCACGGTATCCCGGCAGAAAACAGGCGTGTCATCCAGAACGATGTTGACATTGTTGTCACCGGGAACATCCTTGGCATCCACATAGAAATACCCGGCGGGCAGAGGTGGAACCTCAACGTGAAGGATCTTTGCCCGTGCCAGCTTCGAACGGAGCATTTTGCCGGTCAGTACCCCTTCGCTGGGATAATCGCCGACATATATGCTGCGGCCGGATACCTTGGGGGCGTGATCTTTTTTCACGACAGACTGACTGATGTTTTCCATGTGCTGCATAACCTCCCACTTAAATTTCGTATGTTTGTTTACAATTTTGATAATCTGACTGTGTGTCCAGATCCACCCAGACGCCCTCGTCATCGACGGGGACTGTGCAGATCAGCTCCGTGTGCTGCCGCCAAAGCTGGCGAAGGCCGCCGTCTCCGTGAAACGCGAGAATCTCCGGGATGAGCCTGGCGTCCACCAGCGGGGGATGCTTGCGGTATCCATCCAGAGTGGGGAATACGATGCTCATGCGGTCCGCCGGGCGTTCCGACAGCAGCTTTTGAAATGTTGTCGGGCGAATGACTGGCATATCCCCCGGCATTAAGAAAAACGCGTCGCAGTCCGGGAGGCGACGGCAGCCGATGCGGATCGATTCCATCATATCCGTTTTACAGAAGTCCGGATTCCTCGCCAAAATCAGCTCGGCGCCATACCGCCGCCGCAGCACCTGCTCCAGCTCTTCTCCGCGGTAGCCTGTTACGACGACTACCTGCTTCGCCCCGCCGTCCAAAACGCTGTCGACGGTGTTTTCGATCATTGTTTTCCCCCGCAGAGGCATGAGGGGCTTGAACGCTCCCATGCGGGAGGACATGCCTGCGGCCAGGATCAATCCACAGATCACAGGGTTTTCCGGCAAAAAACCACCCTCTCCACAGAAAAACAGTCATTATTCTTTCAATAGAATAATGCTGCTTTCATTATGAAGGGAGTGGCTGTAATTAGCAAGTTCTTCTCGAAAAGAACTTGCAGATATTCGCTACATGATTTTTGACAGGATAAACAATTCGTGAAACTTGCTTTGCGTAAATTGAAAGACAGATTCTTCGTACTGCTGATACGCCCGCAGGAAGGCTTCCCCCTTTTCCGTCAGACAGGTGTTTCCGCCCCGCTTTCCGCCCTGGGTGCGTTCCACGACAAAATACCTCAGTTCCTGTTCCAGGCGGTTGATCATGGACCAGGCTTTTCCATAGGAGAGTGCCATGGCCTCACAGGCCTTTCGCATATTTCTGGTGTCTGAGATCAGAAATAGCAGCAGCTTCAGGCGGGCATCGAAAAACGAGGTCTCCCGCTCAAAGCTGAGCCGGACCCGTGGGTGAAGGATCGCCTGGTTGTGTTCAGCCAGCTGCGCCTGAAGCTCCTGTTCGTTGTGGACGCTGGTCAATATCCCCTTGTCCTCAACGGTGACAAATGTCCGGTTGTGCTCAACGGCGGCCAACGCCCCGCGAAGCCCCTGCCCGCCGTCATAGGCAAGGATGCTGTTGAGGACATTCTCTGACAGTACCAACGGATGCCCGGCGCGCCCATGGTAGGAGGGGGAGACAACATCACCCTCCGCACAAATCAGCTTATTCAAAGTGTTCGGCGTAAACATGGGCACATTGACCGGTGAAAACACAATGCGGTCACATTTTCCCTGTAAATACCGGATGCCGATTTTGGCGGAATCGAAAAGCTCCGAACAGGCGGAGTGCTCATTCGGAATGAAAATCACGCCATAGTCTGAAAGTTGGGACTTGACTTCTTCCTCGTCAACGCCCGTGATAATGACGATAGGAAAGATACCGGCCTGTTGAAAGGAAATCACAATTCGTCGAATAATTGGGATCGAGCCGATCTGCAGCATCGGCATGGCATCTTTCTGGCTGGCGGCAGCAATGACGCCCCCCACACGGCTGATTCGCATTTCACCATTTCCTTCCATATCGTTATCTTTTTAATAATATCACGGTTGGCATCTAAATTCAAGAACCATAATACCAGTATTGTGCGTCGTTCGTGATGCGCTAAGCATTGTCATCTGAAAAAACGATTGAATTGTTCAGGACTTATATTACTCTTTCGCCAAGGATCAAGAGGGTTTTGCCGCTCACGTTACTGCTATGTAGTATTCTCCTCTGGTCTGTTCCACAGTGGCTGACTACTATTTTGGAAAAGCGGAAAAATCCGACAAGCCATTGCGGTGCAATGACTTGCCGGATTTCTCATAAAACTGGTTTAATTTGTGCAAAAGTAATGAAACGCTTGCGCCGCAAGGCTTTTTCATTTGACGACCTGATAACTCCGACTACTATCTCATATCCAACTGAGCTAAATGCCACAAGTCCTTGTACTGCAAGGACTTGCGGCATTTTAATGTTTATTGGTAAATTTCTACTTTTCAGGTTTATCCGGCCGATGTACGTTGTTCGAAGGAGAACTACATTACGAACGTAGGAGTGACTTTTACAGCGCCCGCGGGAAATCATCGCTATCAATGCGACCATAGGTTGCTCCCATGGTAAGCGTCATAAGGATAATATCGAAATACATGATATTATTTGATGAAAAATAAAACTTTTAATATATTTAAAATTATGCTATAAGTAAATCAGTAAAACACGCATGCATTTATCAACAACAGATAAAAACGAGGAGGCATTGTTATGGTCAGGCTTTTTGACAATACCCTGCGCGACGGTGGCAATGTGGTGGGTCATGGTTTTCCTATTCCGCTGACCCAGAGCATTATCGGTGCGCTGCTGGAGGCCGGTATTCCGGATATTGAATGCGGCAACTGCAAGGGTCTTGGCGCTTACGCCAAGGCGGATGCTAAGCAAGCACCCAGTGACGAGGAGTATTTCGAGGCTGTGCAGCGCTACCTGTCTCGTGGACGTATCGGCATGTTTATGCTGGCAAAGCTGGCGGATAAGGAACTGGTTCGCGGCGCTGCTGACGCAGGTCTGTATTTCCTGCGGGTGGGCGCTGATGCCGGTGACAGCGCAGGATCTGTCAAGGCGGTGGCAACTGTAAAGGAAGCGGGACTTACCTGTCGCTACTCGCTGATGAAGGGCTACGTTCTTTCGGCGGCGGAGCTGGCAAAGGAGGCAAAGCTCCTGCAGGACGCCGGTGTAGACCGCATTACCATCATGGACTCCGCCGGAACCATGTTCCCCGACCAGACCACGGAATATGTCAAGGCGCTGAAGGACTCTGTGACGATTCCTGTGGGCTTTCACGGTCACAGCAATCTGGGGCTGTCTCAGGCCAACGCGCTGGCTGCCGTGGCAGCCGGTGCTGACGAAATCGACTGCGGTCTGCTGGGTATGGCCCGCAGCGCAGGCAACTGCGCCACTGAGTTGGCCGCCGCCACATTGAAGAGGGAGGGCTACCTGCCAGAGGTGGATCTGTTCGGACTGCTGCACTATCTGGAGGACGACTTGATCCCTACCATGGAGCCATATCACTACCACGTAGCCATCGCTCCAGTGGAGCTGATGCTGGGATTGTCCGGATGCCACTCCTCGTTCCTGCCCATGTTTCGCAAGGTGGCGCAAGAGGAGGGCGTGTCCCTGCTGAAGCTTATCGCTGAAGCATCCACCATTGACCGCAAGGCCCCCTCTGAGAGTCTGCTGCGGGACGTGGCGAAGAAGCTGAAATAAGAAGGAGGAGATCACCATGAACCATCGTATTGAAAGCATGAAGCCCTCTGCCTCCATGGTACTGATGGCACGCGCCAAGGAGATGCAGAAAACCGATCCCACCGTTATCGGTCTGGCGGGAGGCGAGCCGGACTTTCCCACACCTGACCGCATCTCTATGGCAGCCATCCGCAGTTTGACGGAGGGCTATACCCACTATGTGGTGGGTCCTGGCCTGCCGGAGCTGCGTCAGGCCATTCAGAAGAAGCTGCGGGAGGAAAACGGTCTGGACTATGACGTCAACTGCATCATGGTAACGCCCGGCGGCAAGAACGCCATCTATCTGGCGGTGCAGGCCATTCTCAACGAGGGAGACGAGGTGATGGTGCTGGATCCCGCATGGGTGTCCTACGAGCCGATCATTCAGGCTGCCGGTGGCGTAACCGTCAAGGTAAAGCTGGATTATCAGCAGGATTACCGCATCACCGCCGAGGCTTTGGAGGCCGCCTGCACCGACAAGACACGCCTTATCATCATCAACTACCCCAACAACCCCACCGGACGTATTCTTCACAAGGACGAGGCCGATATTCTGGAGGCCTTTATGCTACGCCATCCGCAGGTGTACATGCTCAGCGACGAGGTGTATGAGAAGCTGGTCTACGATGGGGCAAAGAGCATCAGCATGGGCGCCTATCCCTCTATCCATGACCGTGTTGCCACCATGAACGGCTTTTCCAAGAGCGCAGCCATGACCGGCTGGCGCATGGGCTATTTGGCGGCACCCAAGGCAATTTATGACGTGGCCTATAAGCTATATCAGCACAGCCTGTCCTGCATGAGCGGTTTTTTGCAGAAGGGCGCCGTAGAGGCCTTTAGCTGCGAGTATGAGACCGAGCAGATGCGCAAGACCTACGCCTATCGCCGCGATATGTTTACCGGTGCGTTGAACAAGATCCCCGGCGTCCGCTGCCTGAAGCCGGAGGGGGCTTTCTACGCATGGGTGTTCTTCGATATCGGCGGCATGGACTCCACCCAGATGTGTGAGTACCTGCTGGAGAACGCGGGCGTGGTGGGCATGCCCGGTAGCGCCTACGGCGAGGAGACGGCCTGCTGCATGCGCTTCTCCTTCGCCAACGCCACCGAGGATCTGGAGCGGGCGGCGCGGAAGATCACCGACGCGCTGCTGAAGCTCCAGCAAAAGTAACCATCAGGAGCGGAGGCTCCTGCAAATAAACGAGAGAAGAACAAAAGAAATGGAGGTTTCCCCTATGGAAAAGAAATCAGGATTCTACGGCGGAAAGATTGGCGTGTGGCTGCCTGTCCTGTTCATGCTGGTGGGTATGCTTGTCAGTACCATCATCGGCGGCGGCGGATTGGCCCGCCTCACAGGTATTACTTTCTTTGCTCTGGCACTGGGCTTCCTGCTGGCCAAGGATAAGAAAAACTACGGCAAGATCACGCTGAAGGGGCTTCAGAACCCCATGCTGGGCACCATCATCATGGCCTATATCATGGCCGGTATGCTGGCGCAGCTCCTGCGGCAGAGCGGCCTGATCGATGCCCTGATTTGGGGTATCACCCGTCTGGGCCTGAATGCCGGCTGGATCCCTCTGGTGGGCTTTTTGGCCTGCGTGCTCATCTCCACCTCCTGCGGCACCTCCACCGGTTCGGTGGCCGCTGTCGCGCCGGTGCTGCTGCCGCTGGCCCACGGTTTGGGCATCAACATGGGCCTGATGTGCGGCGCTATCATCTCCGGCGCCATCTTCGGCGACAATCTGGCTCCTATTTCCGACACCACCATCTCCTCAGCCCTGACACAAGAGGCGGACATCTCTCAGGTGGTTCGTACCCGTTTTCCCTATGCCGCCATCTCCGCCGCTGTTGCTGCGGTGCTCTTTACCGTTGTGGGTCTGACGCAGGACGCCAATATTCCCGCTGATCTGGAGCTGGACGGCAGTACTGCCAAGTCTCTGTTCCTGCTGGTGCTCCCCGTGCTCATGGTCATCCTTATGCGCAAGGGCTGGGATCTGATGGGCACTCTGATCCTCTGTAACCTCAGCGGTATTGTGCTGAATCTGGTACTGGGCACCATTGCACCGGCGAAGATGTTTGCCAACGACGGCCCCATCGTGGCCGGTATGTCCGGCATGATGACGCTGGTGCTGTATGTGACCCTGCTGTTCCAGCTGCTGGAGATCCTCAACAGCAGCGGCGCCTTCGATGGCCTGACCGTCAGCTTGATGAAGCACTGCAAATCTCCCCGCTCCGGTGAACTGATCTGCTATCTGGTGGCCGCTCTCGGCTCCGTCGTCACCGGCGGCAGCGGCATCGCCATCGTGTTCTTCGGCTCTCTGGTGCGCCGCATCACCAAGGCATTCCACATCGACCGCTGCCGCGGCGCCAACATTCTGGACGGCGTGGCCTGCGGCGCTACCGGTCTGATGCCCCACGGTAATCCCACGCTGGTGTCTCTGGGTGTGGCGCTGGCAATCGATGGCGTGGATCCCAACTTCTCTTTCTTGGATATTATCCCCTATAACTTCCACTGCTGGGGACTGATGCTTATCTTCCTGCTGAGTATTCTTACCGGAATCGGCCGCAGGTTTGAGAAGCCGGAAGAGACGGCCAACGCATAACAGCAATTATGTTTTCCTTTGCACAAAACGAAAAGACCCGCGACAGCGGGTCTTTTTGCGTTGCCATTTACGCACTTTACGGATATAATAAAATCGATAGCATACCGCACAGGAGGAGAGTCTGCCATGGATCATAAGGATATCACAATCTTTCTGGAATTGGTGCGCTGCCGCAATATCTCAAAGACGGCGGAAAACCTATATCTGTCCCAGTCGACGGTCAGCAGCCGGCTGAAGGCGCTGGAGGAGAAGATGGGCTGCCAGCTGGTGTTGCGCGCCAAGGGCCAGCGCAGCGTGAAGCTGACGCGGCAGGGGGAGGAGTTCATCTCGGTGGCGGAGCGGTGGAAGCTGCTACTGGAGGAGACGGAGGCAGTGACGGAAAAGGCGCTGTCCGTCGTTTGCATTGCCACCAACGGCAGTACCTACGACCGTCTGTTAGACGGGTTTCTTCGGCAATACACCGAACAGCATCCGGAGAAAAAAATACAGGTGAAGGTGTGCGACTCCAAAGACACATACGATCTGGTCTCCAAGGATCTGGCGGACTTCGGGTTTGCGTCCTATGAGTCCCAGCGGGGTGGGGTGACTGCCCGATGCATCGACCGGCAACCCCTGTGCATCGTCCGCCGTTCAGAATCGCCGAAGCCGCCGTATCATATTTGCCCCGGTGAGCTGGATCCGGAGAGGGAGGTTCGTTTTATCGGCGGCGATTTCAACGGCATGATCCTGTGGAGGAAGAAGTGGTTCGGCCGTGATAACCAGTGTCATGTGCAGATCAATACCGCATCAGGCGTACGGTCTTTTCTCCAGCATGGAGATTACTGGGCACTGATTCCCGTCAGCTGCGCCTATGAGCTGGCGCAGCTGCTGCCGCTGCAGATCTACACGCTGGAGGAGCAGCCGGAGCCGTGGTGCGTCTACCTGCTGCGCAGCTTGAGAAGCAGTACGCAGGATTTGGAGATCTGCCGTACCTTTGAAGTGGAGCTCCTGGAATATGTCCGAAAGCTTCACGAAGCTGAGGATAACCCGATTGAGTACCGAAAGTAAACGGAGCCATATAGCCGGCATGAACATGTCAATTCTTTGTTGACCAGACTACTATTTGACTACTACCGCGAAAACCCTCGGAAGACTTGCCCTGCAAGGCTTCCGAGGGGTTCCTTCAAAATGCCGGAAATTTGTGTAAACCCAACTAAACCCTTGCGCCGCAAGGATTTCTGGCTTGACGGCCTGATAACTCCGACTCTAAAGGCCGCTGGTTCGAATCCAGTCGGGCGTACCAAAACCGGCAATTCTCGTCAGAGTTTTGCCGGTTTAACTTCTTCATCCCTTTTTTTTACGGTTTGCTCCTCTCCCCTGCGGCTGCTGCCTGCTTACGCCACCTATGCCTATGAAAAAACGTGTGGAAGGCTATTGACTAACATGTCCGCCCCGACACACCGAGATTGACAAGAGCAGCACGCCTGTGCTACAATAAAATTCCAAAATCAGTGTGGATTTTTCTGGAGCATCGTCTCCATTTTTCGCCACGCATCCGACAGGGTGTGCGGCGTTTTTTATTAGGAGGAACGACGGATGAACATATTTTACCAACTCATCGGGTTCGGCGCACTGATCGCCATGGGTCTCAGCTATTGGCAGAATGACAAGCGTACCATCTTGCTGTGGCAGGTGGTGGCCAACCTGATCTTCGCCATCCACTACACACTGCTCCACGCATGCTCCGGCGCACTGTGCAGCTTTTTCCAGATTGTCGTGCTGCTGCTTTTCCTATTGCAGGAGAAATTCAACTGGAGTAAACTGGTCACCGCGATACCCATCGTGGCAGTATTTCTGCTGATTGCCGTGGTGACCTATGAGACGCCAGTGACGGTACTGCCCATCGTGGCATCGTTGGCGGCGTTGCTGCCGTTCTTCCAGTCCAGGCGGCGGGTGATACAGGTGGCGGGCATTGCCAGCGGCCTGTCGTGGCTGGTGTATGTCATTGCGGTACGGTCGTATTCCGGCATAGTGACAGAGTCGGTACTGACCATCATCACGGCGGCGTCCCTGCTGAAGAAGGAATCCAGAAAGCCCTGAACGGACAGATCCCCCGGCACATTGCCGGGGGAGTCTGCCGAAGGGGTGCGCCGCGTCAGGCGTAGTGCTTCAGCCCCTGCGCCATGGACGCAGCCGTGCAGCGGCGAATATGGCAGGAAAGGGTGCCGATTTCCTTCCTGTCGCAGCGGACGGATGATACAAGCACAGCCAACCTTCGCTTATGGGAAACTTGGGATACATTCTGCCCTTTTTTTGTCATGAAACTTACCTCCGTTCATTTTACTGGTTCTATCATAAAACGGCGGACGGCATCATTCATCGGAAAAATAACATAAACTATTTTGCAAAATTTGTGATATGATTACAAAGGAGGAAAATCCATGACGCAGCAGCGAACGGCGGACTATCCCATGCTGTCGGAAATTTTGCAGCTGCCCGCATTCACAGGCTGCTCTGTTTGCGGCGGCACAGCAGGACTGGATCATCGGGTCAGCGGCGTCAATCTGACGGATACACCGGACTACGCACGTTGGCTCGCACAGGGAGAGCTTTTGATTACCACGGGTTTTTCCATTGCGGATGACCCGCAGGCTATCCGCGGACTGCTGCCAACAGCGGCAGAGCAAGGGCTGTCCGGCGTGGGCATCAAGCCGGGGCGCTATCTGCCCAACCCCCTGCCGACAGAGCTTGCAGAGACGGCAGACCGGCTGGGACTGCCGCTGCTCCAGCTTCCGGACGATGTGCGCTTCACCGAGCTGGCCAACGCGGTATCCCGCGAGATCGCGTGGCGGCAGATACCGGCGGAGCAGGAGCGGCAGCTGGCTGTACTGCTGCACCATCTCGTCTCCGGTGCACCGGTGGACGAAGCAATAGAGCGGCAGACGGCGGAGGTCGGTATCCGCTTGGAATGCCCGCATATCCTATTGCGGATACGGGCAGATGTGCCGGAATTGCAGCGACGGGCGTGGCTACACGAAGCGGAGAGCCGATGCCGGACACTGGGCGCGGATGTGTGGGGCGCGCTTTTAGAGGAAAACATTCTGCTGATGCTGGAGGCAGACGACCTGTACGCGCTGGAGATACCGCTGCGGCAGATGATGGCGGACTTCGCCGCCGAACACGGTTCCTCCTGCGGCGTCAGCCGCCCCTACGGCGGCACGGCGGGCATCCGGAAAGCAGACCACAGCGCCCGCACGGCGCTGCGTATGGCGGAACAGACGGGTGCGCCCTGCGTGACCGACGATCCGGCGGAAGTGGTGCACCTGCTGGAGGAAGCCTCCCCTGCGGAAACGGAGGCCTATATCCGCCGGCAGCTGGGAACGCTCCTGCGGCAGCCGGAGCCGCGGCGACAGGAGCTGCTGGATACGCTGAAAAGCTGGCTGCGCTGCATGGGCAACCAGCGTCAGATGGCGCGGGAACTGCACCTGCATTATAACACAGTGAGTTACCGGCTCCAGCAGCTCTGGATGCTGCTGGGAACCGACCCGACAGACCCGATGAACCGGTTGGCACTGGCAACAGCTCTATATCTGCACCGGCACAGATGCATATAAAGGAGTGACAGAAAATGACTAAGAACCAAACGAACGCCGAATGGGCACGCATGGTGTCGGGGCGGCTTTATGACCCCGCCAATCAGGAGATCGCAAAGCGGCATCGAACGGGTCTTCTTCGCTGCGATCGGTTCAACCGCATTGCCCTGTGGCGCGCTAAAGCCAAGCAGCGGGCACTGGAGCGGCTGATCCCCTCTGCAAAGGGGAAAAATTTTGAGGTCTTCGCCCCCTTCTACTGCGAATACGGCGTGAATATCCACGTCGGGCAAAACTGCTTTGTCAACTACAAAAGCGTGTTTCTGGATGTGGCGCCCATCACCCTGGGAAACAACGTCCTCATCGGCCCCAATGTGACGCTGGCCACGCCGAATCATCCGTTTCTTGCGGAGGAACGGGCCTTTGCCGACTACCCCGACGGCTGCCACGAGCTGGAGTACGCCCAGCCCATCACCATCGGCGACCACTGCTGGCTGTGCTCCGGCGTGACGGTCTGCGGCGGCGTGACCATCGGAGCAGGCAGTATCATTGCCGCCGGCGCAGTGGTGACCCGCGACATCCCACCCCACAGCATTGCCGCCGGCGTACCCGCCCAGGTGCTGCGGCAGATCAGCGAGAGCGACCGCATACATGTGTGGGAGAAATATATAAAAAACGAGCCTCCACGCTAATTTTTATGCAAACAAAATCCACAAAAAAGTAATAAGGATGAGTTGAGATGCCATTTCAATATCATATCCGAGAGCTGACGGCAAAAACGACCACGGCGGCGTTCGTGGAGGGTTTTGTTCGGGTGGAAAAGTTTCTCCCCCTCTGCCGCCGGTGCGACAGCTACGGTACCCGCTGGACCTGCCCGCCTTTTGACTTTGACCCCATGACGATCTGGCACAGCTACACCGGCTTGCTGCTGTATGCCCGCATTCTGCAGGCCGACACGCCAGAGCAGCCGCTGGAGGAAGCTCTTGCGGCGCTGAAGCGGGAGAAGCTGCTGTATCGGAACAAGCTGCAGCAGTGGGAGCGGAACACTCCGGACAGCCAAATGCTGCTGGCCGGCACCTGCCACGAGTGCGAAGTGTGCGAAAAAACGCTGGGTCGCCCCTGCAGAAAGCCAGAGCTGCTGCGCTACTCCATCGAAGCGCTGGGCGGCGACGTGGAGGGCTGCCTGCAGCAGTATTTTCACATGCCCATGCTCTGGGGACGGGAGGGCAAAGCGCCGGACTATCTTGTGCTGGTGGGCGGTCTGCTGCTGAAGTGATGCGGATAAAACGACTGCGACGGCGGAACAAAACGCCTTTGCCGTTGTTTTTTACGGATCCTCAGCGGCCAAATGCAATTTGCGAAGAAAATTTCCAAAAACATTGTTAAAAAAGTTGACAAGTAGCCCTTCCTGCGTTACAATTATGGGTAATCAAACGCAAAGGAAAAGGATCGAACCGATTTATGAAAAAGCAAAAAGTATCTGATGCCGTCATTCATCGTCTTCCCCGCTATTACCGCTATCTGGACGACCTTTATAATAAAGGCGTCGTGCGTATTTCCTCCAATTCTCTGGGCAGCAAAATGGACATCACCGCCTCTCAGATCCGCCAGGATCTGAGCTGCTTCGGTGAGTTCGGCCAGCAGGGATACGGGTACAATGTGGCCGAGCTACGTTCGGAGATCGGGCATATTCTGGGCATTGACAAAGGCCACCGCCTCATCATCATCGGCGTCGGCCATCTGGGTCATGCTCTGCTGCAGAACTTTGATTTTGAAAAGGTCGGCTTCCATGTGGACACCGCCTTCGACATCTCTCCGGATCTCATCGGCACCAACATCCACGACGTCACCATCCGCTCCATGGACGAGCTGGAGCAGTATGTGGCGGAAAACCGCCCCAACGTGGCCGTGCTGACGGTGCCGCAGCATGTGGCGCAGCCCATGGCCAGCCGCCTCATCGACCTGGGCATCAAAGGCTTTTGGAACTTCACAAATGTGGAACTGAGCACCGACGTGCCGGATGTTTTCTTTGAGGACGTGCATTTTGTGGACACGCTGCTGACCTTGAGCTACCGCATCACCCGCCCCTGATGCACCTTTCTCCCCGACCGGCATACTATGAAGTGAGGCCCGCGACACGGCCCCAAATTTCATAGGGAGGTCACAATATGTGCAATCAGGGGAATAGCTGCTGGATCATCATCTGCGTCATCATCCTGTTCCTGTTCTGCGGCAATGGCTGCGGTTGCGGCTGCGGCTGCAACAACAACCAGAACAGCTGCGGCTGCGGCTGCTGACCGGCTGAAAAGCTTTATCCCCCCGTCCGACAGGACGGGGGGATTTCTTTCTTTTTTCACGGGCAAAAATGTGGTATACTATATAAAAAGGAGGTGCTTTCCGTGGATCTCAGCGCCATTGAACGATACTATAGCCGCCATGTGCCCACGCTGCAGGAGGCTCGCAGCGAATACGCCGTTCTGCTCCCCCTGCTGCAAAAGCCGGACGGTCTGCACCTGCTGTATGAGGTGCGTGCCTCCTCTCTGCAGCACCACCGCAGCGAGGTGTGCTTCCCCGGCGGACGCATGGAACGCGGGGAAACCCCCGCCGCCTGCGCCCTGCGGGAAACATGGGAGGAGCTGGGCATCGCCCCCGACCGAATCCGGATCTTCGGAGAAGCCGACTTTCTGCATCTGCGCTCCGAGTGCCTCATGCGTCCCGTGGTGGGTCTGCTCTCCGGCGTTGAGCCGGAAGCCCTCGCCCTGAACCCGCAGGAGGTCAGCAGCGTGTTCACCGTGCCCGTCAGCTGGCTCCGGCAGAACCCGCCGCAGGTCTACCGCTACCCCCTCAGGCCGGAGGTGGGCGATGATTTCCCCTATCACCTCGTCCGCACGCCCAAGGACTATTCCTGGCTCCCCGGCAACATGGTGCTGCCGGTCTATGAGGGGCTTCCCTACCCCTTATGGGGGCTGACGGCGCGTATTACCATGCATTTTATTGAGGTTTATTCGGCTCTGTAATGTCATTTCCCTTTACACTATCTTTGTTCCTTTTTCTCCACTTGGCGTAGTTGATGCACACGCACACGATGGCCACGATGCCGATGTAGCCGAACACCGGAAACACCGTCCCCACCAGATTGCCGAAGCCCGCCAGACTGGCGGCCCATACCAAAAGCATCAGCACCGCCATGGTGATCTTCCGGTGGCTGTCAAACGCCTTCACATGACGGTTGACATACTCCATCAGCGCCACGAGGGACGCAAGCCCATTGCTGAACATGCCCATCAAAAGCAGCACACCGTACACGATGCCCAGCGTCGGGTTCAGGCGGGAGGCCAGCGCCACCATGGGCATCTGCTCCGCCGCCGCGTCCATATAGCCCGTCAGAGAGGTCAGCACGCTTCCGGCCACAAGGATCAGCAGCACGCCGCCCAAGGCGATGCCCAGGCGCACCGTCTTCTTCTCCTTGAGATATTTGCCCAGCGGCGCCATGATCCCCACGGCGCCGAGGAGGTTGTAGGCCACATAGGTCAGCGCCGCCACGATCCAGTTGGGCATCAGAGGGTTGCTGTGCGCCTGCTCGGGCAGGGACAGGATCCCCTCCGTTCCGAACTCGACCCAGCTCATCACCGCAAAGATCACCGTGGCCGCCACGATGATGGGCACCAAAGCGGAAAACACCTTCATCATGCCGGAGATGCCCAGCAGCGCCACCACGCCCAGCAGCAGCACGAACACCGCCGAGGCGATCTCCGAGGGAACGGCCAAAAGCTGCTCCACGGTAGCGCCCACGCCGGCGGTCATGATGACCACCACGCCCAGCAAAAACGCGTTGAGGATCAGCCCCGCCAGCGTCCGCAGAAACGGCACGTTCCACGGCACCATGATCTCCTCCACCTTTTCCAGCCCCGACTCCTGCAGCAGCCGCATCATGATGATGCCGAAGGCTGCCAGCAGCACGCAGGCCAGAAGCAGCCCGACATACCCTTTCACGCCGAACTCTCCGAAAAACTGCCATAATTCCTGGCCGGACACGAATCCGGCGCCCAAGAAACATCCCGCAAAGGCCAGAGCCAGCGGGATGATTTTGATTTCCTTCATTTTTTCTCTCCTTTGCCGTGGTTTTTTCATTATAACAAAGGGTGGAACCTTCGTCAAGGTGGCCAAAATGGTCGCGCAAAAATTTACCAAACCATTCGGTAAACTTTGTTGACGCACAGCGAAAAGTACTATATAATTAAATGCGGATAATTGCGGCTATACGCACTTTCAAGTACATATCAGGAGGCTGTTTTATGATCAATACCATCCAAGGCATTGTGGAGGCCGCCAAGGGCGCTCAGAGCGGCGTGATCGCCGTAGCTGCGGCGCACGATGAGCCTGTCATCGAGGCCGTGGTGGCCGCCCGCCGCGAGGGCATTGCCACCCCCATTCTGGTGGGTCACACCGACGAGATCTGCCGGATGCTGCAGAACATCGGCGAAGACCCCGCATCCTATGAGATCATCGCCGCCGATTCCGACACGGACAGCGCCGCCAAGGCCGTGGCTCTGTGCGCCGAGGGCAAGGCCAACTTCCTCATGAAGGGCATTCTGGGCACAGCCGACCTGATGCGGGCTGTGTTCAACAAGGAGTGCGGCCTGCGCACCTCCCACCTCACCACCCACTGCATGTTCTACGAGATCCCCGCCCTGGGCAAAATGGTCATCCTCACCGACGGCGGCGTGAACACCTTCCCCGATCTGGAGAAGAAAGCCGAAATTCTGGAGAATGCCGCCGCCGTGCTGCAGGCGCTGGGCTATGAGTCCATCAATGCTGCCTGCATCTGCGGCGCGGAACAGGTGAATCCCAAGGTGCAGTCCACCGTGGACGCCGACGCCCTGACCAAGATGACCGACCGCTGGAGCAAGTATAACATGCAGGTCTGCGGCCCCGTGGCGCTGGATCTGGCCGTGAGCAAGGAAGCCTGCCACCACAAGCACTACACCGCTGCCGGCGCCGGCGACGCCGACATCCTGCTGGTGCCCAACTACGAGGTGGGCAACGGCATCGGCAAGGCTGCTTCCCTGTTCGGCGGCGCCAAGAACGCCGGTATCATCCTCGGTGCCAAGGTGCCCATCGTTCTGGTCTCCCGCGCCGACAGTGCCGAGTCCAAGCTGGCCTCCATCGCCGCCGGCAGCGTGCTGGCGCAGCGGATGCATCTCGCCTGAAAAGCATTTGCTGCAGGCACAAACATCGTGTAATCGTATAATCGTGTAATTGTATAAAAAGGAGAAGAATATGGTCAATCAAACTTTTTATGAGCTGGGCACCGCTCCGTCCGTGATCCGGCAGCTCTTTGCCTACGGTCTGGAGCAGGCCAAAGTTGTCGGCAAAGAGAACGTCTTCGATTATTCTCTGGGCAATCCCAGCATTCCCGCCCCCAAAAAGGTCAATGAATCCATTCATAAGGTCGTGGACGAAACGGACTCCATCCAGCTCCACGGCTACTCCATGGCCGCCGGCTTTGAGGAGCCTCGTGAGGCCATTGCCGCCGACCTTTCCCGCCGCTTTGGTCTGGACATTCGCGGCAGCGAGCTGTTCCTCACCTGCGGCGCCGCGCCGGCGCTGATCTCCGTGATGAAGGCGCTCATTGTGGATGCCGACAGCGAGATCATGGTCATCGCCCCCTTCTTTCCGGAGTACCGCCCCTTCATCACCGCCAACGGCGGCAAAATGGTGGTGGTTCCCGCTGATACCGAGGCTTTTCAGGTGCATCTGGACGAGGTGGAGCGGCGCATCACGCCCCACACCCAGGCCATCATTGTCAACTCCCCCAACAACCCCTCCGGCGTGGTGTACACCGAGGAGACGCTGCGGGGTCTGGCTGCCCTGCTGGAGCGCAAGAGCGCCGAGTACGGCCATCCCATCTACATCATTGCCGACGAGCCTTACCGCGAGCTGGTATACGGCGGCGTGAAGGTCCCCTTCATCCCCTGCCTGTATAAAAACACCATTGTCTGCTACTCCTACTCCAAGTCCCTGTCCCTGCCCGGCGAGCGCATCGGCTATGTCTATGTGCCCTCCTTCGCAGCCGACAGCGCCGCCGTCTATGCAACCGTGGCCGGCGCCGCCCGCACCATGGGGCATGTCTGCCCGCCCACGCTGATGCAGAAGGTGGTGGGTCTGTGCGCCGAGGAGCAGCCCGACCTGCAGGCCTACGATGAAAACCGCAACCTGCTGTATAACAGCCTGCGGGAGATGGGCTACGAGTGCGCCAAGCCCGACGGCGCCTTCTACCTGTTCGTGAAAGCTCCCGGCGGCGATGCAAACGCCTTCTCGGAAAAGGCCAAGCTGGAGCATAACCTCTTGGTGGTGCCGGCGGACGGCTTCGGCTGCCCGGGCTATTTCCGGCTGAGCTACTGCGTGTCCAACGACATGATCCGCCGCTCTCTCCCCGCCTTCAAGGCCATGATGGATGCCTACAAGTAAGAACCTCTCCCACAGAAAAAACGGGACGCCCGACTTTATCGGTCAGGCGTCCCGTTTTTCTATTATCTTCTTTAACAATTTTTCCTTTTATTTTTCCAAAAAAATTGACAAATTTCCACTTGTAAAACCCATTTCATCCTATTATAATAAAACAATATTTTATAGAAGGGTGTGTAAAACCATGAGCAAGATCGTCATTCCTGAAGGGTACAAAACGCCGCTGTCCGTGTACGAGATGCAGCGCGCCATCGAATTCATCAAGAGCAATTTCCAGGTAAATCTGGGTCAGGCGCTGAACCTGCGCCGTGTGTCCGCTCCCCTGTTCGTTGATGAAAATTCCGGACTGAACGACAACCTCAACGGTGTGGAGCGCCCTGTTTCTTTCGACATTCCCGACGTCGGCTCCAACGCCCAGGTGGTGCATTCTCTGGCCAAGTGGAAGCGTCTGGCGCTGAAGAAATATGAGTTCAACGTGGGCAAGGGTCTGTTCACCGATATGAACGCCATCCGCCGCGACGAGGAGGTGGACAACACCCATTCCATCTATGTGGATCAGTGGGACTGGGAAAAGGTCATCTCCCGCGAAGACCGCACCGAGGACTACCTGCGCCAGACCGTGCGCGCCATTGTGGGCGCCGTGTGCGAGACCAACGAAGCCCTGCAGATCGCCTTCCCCAGCCTGCACACGAAGCTGGATCGGGAGGTCTACTTTGTCGCCACCCAGGAGCTGGAGGATCGCTGGCCCGATAAGACGCCCAAGGAGCGGGAGGATGCCATCTGCAAGGAGCATCACACCGTCTTCCTCATGCAGATCGGCGATGACCTCAAGCGCTCCGGCAAGCCCCACGACGGCCGCGCGCCGGACTACGACGACTGGGCACTCAACGGCGACATCCTCATGTGGAACGACGTGCTGCAGCGCGGCTTTGAGATCTCCTCCATGGGCATCCGTGTGGATGAAGATTCCATGCGCTACCAGCTGAAGAAGCGGGGCTGCGAGGAGCGCAGCAAGCTGCCCTTCCACAAGATGCTCCTTGACGGTGAGCTTCCCCTCACCATCGGCGGCGGCATCGGCCAGAGCCGCCTGTGCATGCTGATGATCGGCACCTGCCACATCGGCGAGGTGCAGGCCAGCCAGTGGGACAAGGGCACCGTGGACGCCTGCGAAAAGGCCGGCGTACTGCTGCTGTGATATTTCAATAAATCATTCAATTGAGCGACACGAGTTTTTCGTGTCGCTCTTTTTTATATTATAGAATCACGGGGATCTGACGATCCATGGTCACCTCCTCCGGCGTGACCTGGCATGTAAAGGCAAGTACCTGCACACCCGCTGCAGCTGCCTGCCGCAGCGCCTGCCCAAAGGCGGGATCCGTGCTGTCATTGGGAGAAAAGTCCAGCACATCCGCCATCTGCACCACGAAAAACACCGTGGCTCGGTGCCCCTGCTCCACGGCGCGCATCAGCGTGTGCAGATGCCGCACGCCCCGCTCCGTGGGCGCATCGGGAAAAAACACATGGCCGCCCTCCTCCAAGGTCACCCCCTTGACCTCCACATAGTGCCTGCCCTGCTCCGTTTCCAGCAGAAAATCCAGGCGGCTGTCCCCAAAGGCCACCTCCGGCCGGACGCTGCGGATCCCCGCCTCCAGCCGCAGCGCCCACTCGCCGAAGATCTTATTGGGCGCCTGCGCATCCATGTTCACAAGGCGGCGCCCCTTTTCCACCGTGACCAGATCATAAGCCGTTTTGCGCTTGGGATTCGTCCCCTTTTCCAGCCACACCCGCGCCTCGGGACGCAGCAGCTCCCGACATCGTCCGGTATTCTTCACATGGCAGACTACCTCCTCCCCCTCCACGAGCACATGGGCAATGAAGCGGTTGGGGCGGGACAGAAACACCGCCGGCAGTATCTCTCCGTATCGCATCAGGAAAATTTCCTCCGTAATAATTACTTCTTATAGGGAAACTATATCATAAGATTCTTAAAAAGAAAAGTCTTTGTTAATTTTCCCGCAATCTCTGAAAATTTTTTAGCTATTCTGTCGAATTTTTAGTTTTTTCTGCCAAACTATTGATTGTGCACAAAAAATTTGATACAATGAGTCCAAATTTCGATGTAGGAGGGAATTGCCCATGGAGTATTCCAATCTGTTTGTGTGTCTGATGGGATTGGGAACGGTTTTTGTAGGCTTGGTCTGCATTATTCTTCTTGTGACCCTGATGAGCCTTGTGTGCCGCAGCACCGGAGAAAAGCCTGCTCCCACACCCGCCGCACCGGCCGGTGCGCCGAAGGTCGGCACAAGTCCCGAGCTTATTGCCGCCGTTTCCGCTGCCATCGCCGAGGAAATGGGTACTGATATTTCCGCCATCCGTATTATTTCCATGAAACAAATCTGAGTAGGAGGACATTATAAATGAAGAAGTACAGAGTGAATGTGAACGGCACTGTTTATGAGGTAGAGCTGGAGGACATCACTGGCGCCGCCCCTGCCAGCGCACCGGCCGCCCCTGCTGCTCCCGCAGCCGCTCCCGTTTCTGCCCCTGCAGGCGGCGAAAAGATCACCTCCCCCATGCCCGGCAACATCCTGAGCGTGAATGTGGCCGCCGGCGACACCGTGCAAAAAGGCCAAGTGCTGATGATCCTGGAAGCCATGAAGATGGAAAACGAGATCATGTGCCCCTGCGACGGCAAGGTCGTGTCCGTCAGCGTTACCAAGGGCGCAGCCGTGGAGTCTGGCACGCTGCTGTGCGTCATCGGTTAAAGGGAGGATCCCTGCATGGAAGCTATTAATAATTTCCTCACAAGCACCGGTTTTTACCTGTTCACCCAAGGCGACAACTGGAAATGCCTCGTCATGATCGCCATTTCCTGCGTGCTGCTGTTTCTGGGGATTAAGAAAAAATTTGAGCCGCTGCTGCTGGTGCCTATCGCCATCGGCATGCTGGTGACCAACCTGCCCGACGCCGGTATGTACCACGAGATCCTCTTTGCCGGCGGTCATGTCCACTGGGATCTGTTCCAGGGCGGCGTTGTGACGCCGGAATTCATCGCCGAGATGCAGGCGCTGGGCGTTTCCGATGCCGTGCTGGGCACCGTGGCCGTGGGCAGCACCGTCAGCGTCGGCCTTATCGACGTGCTGTATCTGGGCATCAAGCTGGGCATCTACCCCTGCCTCATCTTCATGGGCGTGGGCTCCATGACCGACTTCGGCCCCCTCATCGCCAACCCCAAGAGCCTGCTGCTGGGCGCTGCCGCGCAGCTGGGCATCTTCATCACCTTCATCGGCTGCCGCCTCATGGGCTTCAGCGGCGCTGAGTCCTCCTCTGTGGGCATCATCGGCGGTGCAGACGGCCCCACGGCCATCTTCGTCACCGCCATGTTGGCGCCGGCTCTGCTGGGTCCCATCGCCGTGTCGGCCTACTCCTATATGGCGCTGGTGCCTGTGATCCAGCCGCCCATCATGAAAGCGCTGACCACGGAAAAAGAGCGCCAGATCGTCATGCGCCCCCTACGGGAAGTCAGCAAAAAGGAAAAGATCTTCTTCCCCGTGGTCGTCACCGTATTCGTAGCGCTGCTGGTTCCCTCTGCCGCTCCCCTCATCTCCTGCCTGATGCTGGGCAATCTGGCCAGAGAGTGCGGCGTGCTGGATCGTCTGAGCAAGACCATGCAGAACGAGCTGATGAACATCGTCACCATTTTCCTGGGCGTTTCCGTAGGCGCTACCGCCACCGCCGCCACCTTCCTCAGCCCCAAGACCCTGGCCATTATGGGCATGGGCGTTGTGGCCTTCGGCTTCGGCACCGCAGGCGGCGTGCTGCTGGCCAAGTTTATGAACCTGTTCCTGAAGGAAAAGATCAATCCCCTCATCGGCTCCGCCGGTGTGTCAGCTGTGCCTATGGCTGCCCGTGTTTCCCAGAAGGTCGGCCAGCAGTATAACCCCGGCAACTTCCTGCTGATGCACGCCATGGGACCCAACGTGGCCGGCGTTATCGGCTCAGCCATTGCAGCCGGTGTGCTGATCTCCCTTTTCGGCTAACTGGAGGTAAAATATGATGGAATTTTTGTCCAATAAACCCTTGCTCATCACCGACACCATTCTCCGCGACGCCCACCAGTCCCAGGCGGCCACCCGCATGACCATTGAGGATATGCTGCCTGCGCTGGAGGTGCTGGATTCTATCGGATACTACTCGCTGGAGTGCTGGGGCGGCGCCACCTTTGACGCCTGCATGCGCTTTCTGAATGAGGATCCGTGGGAGCGGCTGCGGACGCTGAAAAAGGGTCTGCCCAACACCAAGCTGCAGATGCTGTTCCGCGGCCAGAACATTCTGGGCTACAAGCACTATGCCGACGACGTGGTGGACGCTTTCTGCCGTAAGTCCATTGAAAACGGCATCGACATCATCCGCATTTTCGACGCGCTGAATGACGTGCGCAATCTGGAGCAGGCCATCAAGTCCACCAAGAAATACGGCGGCGAGGTGGAAGCGACTCTGTCTTATACCATCTCCCCCATTCACAGCGAGGCCTACTTTGTCAAGCTGGCCAAGGAGCTGGAGCAGATGGGCGCTGACGCGATCTGCATCAAGGACATGGCGAACCTCCTGCTGCCCATGGAGGCCTACTCTCTGGTGAAGGCGCTGAAGGAGACCGTTTCCGTCCCCATCCACCTGCACACCCACAACACCTCCGGCACCGGCGACATGACGCTGCTGATGGCGGCCTATGCCGGTGTGGATATCGTGGACACCGCCCTCTCCCCCATGGCCAACGGCACCAGCCAGCCCGCCACCGAGTCTCTGGTGGCCACGCTGAAGGGCACACCCCGCGATACGGGCCTTGATCTGGGCAAAATGTCCGACGCCGCCGTCCACTTCCGCAAGGTGGCCCAGCGTCTGCAGGACGCCGGTATCCTGGACCCCAAGGTGCTGCGTGTGGACACCAATACGCTGCTGTATCAGGTGCCCGGCGGCATGCTGTCCAACCTGATCTCCCAGCTGAAGCAGGCGGGCAAGGAGGACAAATACTACGACGTGCTGGCGGAGATTCCCCGCGTCCGCAAGGACTTCGGCTATCCCCCGCTGGTAACGCCCTCCAGCCAGATCGTAGGCACTCAGGCCGTTATGAACATCATCATGGGCGAGCGGTACAAGACCTTCCCCAAGGAGAGCCGCGCCATGCTGAAGGGCGAATACGGCAAGCTGCCCGGCGAAGTCAACGAGGAAGTCCGCGCCAAGGCGGGCATCGCCCCGGAGGACGTCATCACCTGCCGTCCCGCCGACCTGCTGGCGCCGGAACTGGAGAAGTACCGCACCGAGTACAAGGACATCGCCAAGTCCGACGAGGACGTCCTGAGTCTGGCCCTGTTCCCTCAGGTAGCCCCCAAGTTCATCGAAAAGCGGGATCATCCCGTGGCCGAGGCCGCCCCTGCGGCAGCTCCCGCCGCCCCGGCAAAGTCCGCCGACCCCAACGCCGTCCGCGAGCTCTACGTGGAGTGGAAGGGTTAACATGACCGATCCCCCTCATGAGGAAAACCTCATGAGGGGGATTTTTTTATAAAGCGGTGAAATTCCACTTGCCGTGTTGGGAGCGGGCATGGTAGAATGAAAGCGATAAGACCCTTGGATTTTGTACGGAAGATACTCACCGACAAATCGGAAGTTATTCTATTGGGAGGTGTCAACCATATGAAATGTCCTTTTTGCAAAGAGGAAATGCGCGTTGGAAGCATTTCTCAAGACCGATATGCCCTGAAATGGGTTCCGGACGACCAGGATAGAGGATTATTGAACTTCACTCCACTTGTGAAGGGAATCAAACTGACGTCAATCGATGCGGGTATGACGGTAAAAGTATTCTATTGTGAAGCATGCCGGAAATTTATCATCGACCAGGATGATTTACGCTAATTATTAAATTTCAGTTTATCGGCAACACCGGATAACACCTCGAATTGGGAATTGCAGGAGCATTGATTAAAATGGGACTATTTGATCTTTTCAGGAAAAGCAAGGCAGAATTATCCGACGAGCAGAAAAAGTGGAATAAGATGTGGGATCTATGGGAAGAAAATCGTGCAGATACGCCCTATGCGGAATTGATGACCTATCAAAGCGAGATCAACAACGGCGGACACGACCAGTATTTCCTCAACGTTGAAAATACCGGCGATTTGCAGAAAGAAATGGCAGCTTTAGAAACTGTTCTATCGGAAAAGCTGCAAAAAAAATCTGCGAGACGCATATCGCGCCTACCAGCAATTAACCGACAGCGAATCTGACGAGGACACGGAAGCAATACTTGAGCAATGTGACGATATATTCTATCAAAACGAAGCGGAAATCAACTGCATCCTCAAAGAGTACGCAGCCAAAATGAAGCTGTAACTACAGGCCATTCTCCCCACTTTCCTGATTGACTTTCCCTCCCCTATCTGCTATACTACATCTGTTGGGGGAGTAGTCGGCGCAGATTGTGCGCGGTATGCCAACATACTGGCAAACGCCTGGTATACTTTAATTGATGAGACTCATACAGTCGGAAGGCCGTATGTGTCTCAGGTTAGCAAGTGCTTACATGAGCGGATACGAGTTGTATCCGCTCATTTTTATGTAGAGTGAGGAAGTAACTATGGGTTTGTTGGAACTGTTTTTGCTGGCGATCGGGTTGAGCATGGACGCCTTCGCCGTGTCGGTGTGCAAGGGCCTTGCCATGCAGAAGGTCAATTTCCGCAGCGCCGCCATCTGTGGCGTGTGGTTCGGCGGCTTTCAGGCGCTGATGCCCTTCATCGGCTATCTGCTGGGCGCGGGGTTTGAGAAGTACATCAACGCCGTGGCGTCGTGGATCGCCTTTGTGCTGCTGGCGCTGATCGGCGGCAACATGATCCGCGAGGCGCTCAGCAAGGAGGAGGAAAATGCCTCTGCCGCGCTGGACGTAAAAACCATGTTCCTGATGGCGGTGGCCACCAGCATCGACGCGCTGGCGGTGGGCATCACCTTCGCCTGCGTGCCGGTGGAGATCATGGCCGCCAGCCAGTTGGTGAATACCGTGGTGGCGGTGTGCCTGATCGGCCTGACCACCTTCACCATCTCCTGCATCGGCGTCAAGGCCGGCAGCGTATTTGGCGCCCGCTACAAGTCCAAGGCGGAGTTTGTGGGCGGCGCGATTCTGATCCTCATCGGCGTCAAGATCCTGCTGGAGCATCTGGGGGGTCTGTAAAAAAATAACGGCACTCACTTTCGCGAGTGCCGTTATTTTTTTAATCAACGATATCCACAGAAACCTTGGCGCCTGTACGCTGGGCGTAGGAGCGCACCACCGTGCGGATCTCCTTGGCGATGCGGCCCTGACGGCCGATCACCTTGCCCATATCCTCGGGGGCAACGCGCAGCTCCAGCGTCAGCTCGTCGCCATTCTCGACCTCGGTCACGGTGACCTGGTCGGGATGCTGGACGAGGCTTCTGGCGATATAGAGCAGCAATTCCTTCATGACGTGCCCTCGGCCTTACAGAACGTCGACCTTCTTCAGCAGGGCGCGAACGGTATCGGTGGGCTGAGCGCCGCTCTTGATCCACTCGCGGGCGCGGTCGGCGTCGATCTTGATCTCGGCAGGGTTCACGCAGGGATTGTAAGTGCCGATCTCCTCGATGAAGCGGCCATCACGGGGATAGCGGCTGTCAGCCACGACCACGCGGTAATAAGGAGCCTTCTTGGCGCCCATTCTTCTCAGTCTGATCTTAACCATGGTTTTTTCCTCCAAAATAAATTATTTGTTTGTCATGTATCATAAATGCCGGGGCACTTATTTCAGTCTTTTCTTGCGGCCAAAGCCGTGCATGCCGCCACCGCCGCCCATCAGGCCGCTCAGCGCACCCATGGCCCGCTTGCCGCGGGTCAGGGCCTTGGTCATCTGCTGCATGGTCTCAAAACCCTTCAGCAACCGGTTCACGTCCGACACCTGCTGGCCGCAGCCTGCCGCGATGCGGCGCTTGCGGCTGGCGTTAAGGATCTGGGGATTCTCACGCTCCTGCAAGGTCATGGACTGGATGATGGCCTTGGTGCGGGCGAACTGCTTGGGGTCGATCTGGTCGGGGTCAAAGCCCTTTGCCATGTTGCCCGGCAGCATGCTGGCGATCTGGCTCAGGTCGCCCATGTTCTGCAGCTGCTCCAGCTGATCCAGATAATCGCTGAGGGTCAGGCGGTTCTTCCGCAGCTTCTCCTCCAGCTTTTTGGCCTGCTTCTCGTCGTACTGCTGCTCGGCCTTCTCGATGAAGGACAGCATGTCGCCCATACCCAGAATACGCGAGGCCATGCGGTCGGGGTGGAACAGCTCGATCATGTCCAGCTTTTCGCCGGTGCCGATGAACTTGATGGGCTTTCCGGTGGTGGCCCGGATGGACAGTGCCGCGCCGCCTCGGGCGTCGCCGTCCAGCTTGGTCAGCATCACGCCGTCGATGCCCAGCGCGTCATCGAAGGCCTTGGCGGCGTTCACCGCGTCCTGACCGGTCATGGCGTCCACCACCAGCAAGATCTCGTTGGGCTTCACCGCGGCCTTGATGTTCCGCAGCTCGTCCATCAGCGCCTCGTCGATGTGCAGACGGCCGGCGGTATCCAGAAATACCATGTCGTTGCCGTGGTCGGCGGCGTATTTCACCGCCTCCCTGGCGATGGTCACGGGGTCGATCTGCCCCATTTCAAACACGGGAATGTCCAGCTGCTTGCCCACCACCTGCAGCTGGTTGATGGCGGCGGGACGGTACACGTCGCAGGCCGCCAGCAGCGGACGCTTGCCGAACTGGCGGCGCATCAGGCCCGCCAGCTTCGCGCCGTTGGTGGTTTTACCGGCGCCCTGAAGGCCCACCATCATCACCACGGTGGGGCCGCGGTTGGCGGTGTTCAGCCGGGCGTTGGTGCTGCCCATCAGCTTGGTCAGTTCCTCGTTGACGATCTTGATGATCTGCTGGGCGGGTGTCAGGCTCTCCAGCACGTCGCTGCCCACGCAGCGCTCCGTCACCTGGGTCACGAAATCCTTGACCACCTTATAGCTGACGTCGGCCTCCAGCAGAGCGAGACGCACCTCGCGCATACCGTTGCGGACGTCGGCCTCTGTCAGGCGGCCCTTGCCCTTCAGGCTCTTGAATACGGCGTTTAACTTTTCAGACAGTCCTTCAAATGCCATATTTACTCCTTTAATCCGGCGGTGTTCTCCATGATCTCCGCCGCCAGCGCCTCCAGCTGGGGATTCTCATACTGGCGGTAGTTCAGCGTTTTGATCTTCTGCGCCGCCTCCTCGATGGCGGCGATCTTGGGCTGCATCTGCATGAAACGGCGGATCAGGCCCGTTTTATCCTCGATCTCCTGCATGGACGCCTCGGCCCGGACGATCACGTCCCGCACGCCCTGCCGGGAAATACCGTAATTCTCGGCGATCTCGCCCAGCGAAAGATCCTCGTTATAGTACAGGTCGAAGAATTCCTTCTGCCGCTCCGTCAGGGTCTCGCCGTAAAAGTCGAACAGCATGGTCATGCGGTAGGTCTGGTTTTTCACGGATGACTCCCCTTTCTGTAAAGCGTATCTCCTTTATGTAAAGTTTTGAACCTTTACAACAGAAACTATGATACACGATTTCTCCCCAAAAGTCAAGGCGAAAATCGCCGGTGAACCTGATTTTTTATGAGAAAAGGAGCGGTTTTCACCGCTCCTTTTCAAAATGGCCTCGCAGAGCTCGCGCTGCGCACAGCGCGAATCATTCAAATCATTTTTTGCCGCGGCGTGTACGTGGCAAAAAATACTTTTCGGTTCAGCAAGTGCCAAAGGCGCGCAGCGAACCGCAATCTTTTTTGGCAGAAAAATCGTAAGATTTTTCGCCAGCTCACTCCACCACCACGCCGCGCTTCTTGAATTCCTCCACCATCAGGTCGAGATCGGGCTCGATGTGGACGGGGGAACCGGCGGACTTGATGGCGTTGGCCACGTCCTTCAGGCCGTTGCCGGTAACCACGGACACCACGGTGGCGTCGTGGGGAATCAGGCCCAACTCGCAGGCCTTCTTCAGCGCCGCCGCGCCGGTAACACCGGCAGGCTCGCCGAACACGCCGCAGGTACGGCCCAGCAGCCGCTGCGCCGCCAGAATCTCCTCGTCGGACACGTTGACGGCGATGCCGTTGGACTCCCGGATAGCCGCCAGCGCCTTGTCGGCGTTGCGGGGCACGCCCACGCTGATGGAGTCGGCGATGGTGTTCTCCTCCATGGGCTCCCAGGGCTCGTTGTTCTGGATGGCTCGGTTGATGGGATAGCAGCCCAGAGACTGGGCGGAGATCAGGCGGGGCAGCTTGTCGATAAAGCCGATGGCGTACAGATCCTTGAAGCCCTTCCACACACCGGCGATGGTGCAGCCGTCGCCCACGGAGATGGCCAGATAGTCGGGCATCTCCCAGTTCAGCTGCTCGGCGATCTCCAGCGCCACGGTCTTCTTGCCCTCGCTGAGGTAGGGGTTGATAGCGGCGTTGCGGTTGTACCAGCCGTACTTTTCGATGGCGGCGGCGGACATCTTGAAGGTATCCTCATAGTTGCCCTTGACGGAGATGACGTTGGCACCGAAGATCATCAGCTGGGCCACCTTGCCCTGCGGAGCGCGCTCCGGCACGAAGATGAAGGTCTTGATGCCCGCGGCGGCGGCGTTGCCGGCCAGAGAACTGGCGGCGTTGCCGGTGGAGGAGCAGGCGATGGTCTTGGCGCCCGCCTCCATGGCCTTGGCTACCGCCATGGCGCTGGCACGGTCCTTCAGGGAAGCGGTGGGGTTCTGGCCGTCGTCCTTCACCCACAGCTTCTTGATGCCCAGCAGCTCCGCCAGCTTCGGCTCCTCGTACAGAGGGCTCCAGCCCACACGCAGCGGCGTGTCGGGAGTGGTCTCCTCCACGGGCAGCAGCTCACGATAGCGCCACATGGAGCGGTTGTCCCGCTTGGCCAGCTTTTCCTTGGTCAGCACGGACTTGATGTAGTCGTAGTCATAGACGATATCCAGAATACCGCCGCATTCGCAGTTGGTCAGGTCAGGCACGGCGTCATAGGTTTTGCCGCAGCGGACGCACTTGCCGTATTTCACGTTTTTCATGGTGGTGTTCTCCTTATTATAATGAAAAACTCAGGGCGGGGCTTTCGCCCCGCCCTGAGGCGTATCGTATGGGGATCTATTGAGGGAGCCTGCTCCCCCTTTAAGAAGCGTCAGCTCTTAAAGAGCCTTCAGCAAGCCAGTGGCCTCGTTGAACTCGTTGATGAGCTCGTCCAGATCCTTGGCCTGAGCGTGAACGGCGTCCCAGGTGCCCTTGGTATCGTACCACTGAGCGTTCAGATCCTCGACGTTCATCTGCTGCTGCTCGACCCAGGTGTAGTACTTCAGGTTGTGGACGCGCTTGCGCTCGGCGTAGGTCAGCTCCAGCATGCTGTCGGTCTTCAGGCCCAGCATATGCAGGTTGTGATCCAGAGCGGCCTCGTGGGCGTTGTAAGCGCCGTGCTTCTCGTTGAGCTCCTCGATACGGCTGCCGTACATCACGGCGGAGTCGGTCAGGACGGTGGCGACCACATCGTTCTCGGTCAGCTCATAGTACTTGGCCATCTTGATGCAGCACAGCACGTTGGCGATACCGGAAATGCCCAGCCAGGTCATCTTCTCGACTTCCTCGTCGGACATGCCCAGCTCCTTCTTCATGTACTCCTGACCCTCGTGGGTGTTGAACAGGCGCAGCAGGCGCTGGCTGTCCTCATCGTCGATGGCGATGGCCATGTCGGTGTTCTTCACGTTGTGGATCCAGGGGATGT
>ENA-OUQC01000357-OUQC01000357.1-human-gut-metagenome-genome-assembly--contig:-NODE-357-length-35908-cov-3.970212_pt1 | contig 35908 bp, 30 predicted proteins | sample MGYA00237942_ERZ548815 | MGnify/ENA primary metagenome ERZ548815 (study PRJEB26490, sample SAMN05194722) | human gut metagenome | biome: terrestrial biome; feature: human-associated habitat; material...
TTCCTCCGCTCCGACAGGCAGAAACTGCCTTGAAACGGTTTCATCCAGATTTGCAAAAGCGGCAATCACCGCCTGCGTTTTGGTGTCATCGCCCTCACTCCCGGCTGCTGCAAACACCGTAAAATCCACGCTGGTAAACACAAGGGCAGCCGTTACCACAAGCGCCACACCCCTTGCGATTTTCTCCCTGACTTTCAGCTGAATGCAGCCGTATAAAATTACGTTATAAATAAAAATATATGCCACTAACACGATCCAGATCGGATAACGCAGCATCCTGTATCTGCGCCCGATTCCCGCAAGGGCACGGATCGTTTCTGATTTTGCCCTTCTGAAGGGTTCACAGGCAGCACTCAGTTTTTCGTATCTTTCTCTTTTTGACATCCGTTTCTTCATCATGCTCACCTTACCTTAAGTACGTTTCTGTTTTTCTTTTTTAAGAAAATATACCCAACCGGCTCTTTCTTATGTTTAACATTGCAGATTTGGTACGTTTTTTGGCGAATTTGGTCAGTCCCCGTTTCGTTGACTCATGCCTTCTTCTTTGCTACACTAACTATGAGAAAATAGTCGAAAGGGGGACTTAAGCCTTGCTGATCGCTCTATGTGATGATGAAGAAGCCTACCATGAAAAGATAAAAGAACTTATCAGACAGTATAAGCAGAGAAATCCTGACCGCACCCTTTCCCTTTCTTCTTTTTCTTCCGGAAAAGAGCTTATAAACCATGTGGATGAATACGGCGGCTTCGACCTCTATATCCTGGACTGCATCATGCCGGAAATGAACGGCATAGAACTTGGAACCGCCCTCAGAATGCGTGATGATACGGGCATCCTGCTTTACCTTACCACATCTCCCGATTTTGCACTGGATTCCTACCGGGTAGACGCCTTTGATTATCTGCTAAAGCCTGTGGACGAGGATTTGTTTTTCAAAAGCCTTGACAAGGCCTACCGCTCTTTTTCCCAGCTTATGCAGGAAGCCGTTGCCGTAAAGACTGCGGACAGTATCCGCATGATTCCCGTTGCTGACATCCGGTATGCAGAGCGCAAGGAGAAGCATATCGATTACTACCTGACAGATAATACCGTGATCCACAGCATCAGCTTCAACGGCTCTTTCCAGAACGCCGTTTCAGAGCTGCTTGCGCATAAAGGAATGCTCCTTGTGGGCTCCTCTTTTGTGGTTAATTTATTCCATGTCACGGAGGTTACAAAATCAGATCTGATACTGACCGGGAACCTTCACGTCCCGGTTCCCCGCCGTATGTATGAAGCCGTCAAGAAAAAATGGGTGGATTTCTGGCTGGATGGAGGCAGATATCATGCTTTTTGAAGAAAATATTACTTTTTTACTTTTGAAGGTCCTGATTACCTGCGCAGGTACGTTTGGCATGATGGGATCCACCGTGAAATACCGGTTCGTGAAAGAAAAGCCTGTCAGCATTATCATTTTCGGAGCCTACGTCCTATATATCATACTTTCCACATATGCCATTATCTATTTCTTTGATTACGAGCATTTTCTGCGGGTATTTATCCTTACCATATCCTGCCCCGCCGTTTTGCTGCTGCATAATATTTCTGATGAACCCTTTCCACGGCTTGTGTTCACCCGTGCCACGCATATACTGGCATCCCTGTATCTTGCAGCCACCATCACTCTTGTCAATACTGCGCTGCATGGAACGGAGCTGTCGGATATTCTGATGCGTCTGCTGGTCTATCTGCTTGTTATCCTGCTTGATTTTCATTTTGTGCGGCCCATCTATCTGGATTTTATTACCAAAATCAGGAAGGGCTGGGGCATTCTTTCCCTGGTTCCCTGCGCGCTTATTTTCCTTGCCGTAGCGTTTGCTTTTTATCCGGAGCATTATACCAGGCGCCCCGCAAGTGTCCTGATGATCTACCTGCTTGGCGCTGTCATTGTCATTCTTTACGCTGCCATCGGCTTATATCTTTCCCTGCAGTACCACAGACAGTCAGCAGAGCAGAACAGGGAAATCCTTAAGCTGCAGGTACAGAACATCCAAAGGGAAGCCGCAGATATAGAAAATCTTGTAAATCAGACCAAGATTATCCGGCATGACACCCGGCATATGCTTTCCACTATTGCCTCCCTGGCAGAAAGCGGGGATATGCAGGCAATCCTTGACTTTATCGGTATCTCTGACAAGTCTCCCGATATACCGGAGGCCTTCCGCTACAGTAAGGATCCCCTTCTGGATACTACGCTTTGTTCTTATTTTACGTCTGCAAAAGAAGCCGGCATTCTGCTTCAAACCTCGCTTGCCATCCCGGATACGCTTCCGGTTGACTCTGCCGGGCTTGCCATCTGCTTTGCCAATGCGCTGGGAAATGCCATAGCGAGCTGTCAGAAGCTTCCTGAAAAGGAAAGGAAAATTGTCTTCACATGCATTGATAAGCCAAGACTGATGTTTGAGATCGGATGTCCTTATCAGGGCAAAGTTGCCTTTGACAGGAACGGTCTTCCGAAATCACCGGAAGGCGGCATGGAAACTCATGTCCGTTCCATCGTGGCATTCTGCGAAAAGCATGACGCCTTTTACTCATTTACGGCAGAAAACGGCTGGTTTAAGTTTACGGCTGCATTATAAGGAGAGGAATACTATGATCTTTGATGATAATATGGCATACCAGACTTACAGAGTCCTTGTCTCCATATTCGGCACGCTGGGTATGATCATTTGCATTACCCCCATGAAGAAATCCGTTAAAAGGAACCTGCTTGTTCTAGGCGGCTATATTGTTTATGCAGTTGTTTTTTCTTCCCTTTCCTTACGTTTCCTTGGATTTCTGTCCTTTCTGCGGAGCGCCATCTTTACCGTTTCCCTGCCCGGCGTAGTGGCTATTTACATGGCTGCGGATACCTCTATCTCAAAACATATCTTTAAATGCCTGTCGCAGCTTCTGCTTTCCCTCTATCTGATCATAAGCATGACTCTGCCTAATACCCTTTTGGGAGGCACCCTGCGCTCAAGCGCCATACTGCTCCTTTTTTCCTATGCTGCCATGATTTTTCTGGAATTTTTCTTTTTAAGAAGTTATTTTCTGGACAGGATTGAAATCATTACCAAAGGCTGGGGAATTCTTGCCCTGATTCCCAGTTCCTTTTTACTCCTTGTAATGGTGCTTATCCTCTATCCCACTCATTATACGCAGAACCCGTCATTTGCCATTCTGTTCTACCTGTCAGGCGCTGTCATTCTCATCATTTACTATGCGGTCTTCCAATATTTACAGACACAGTATCAATACCAGATGGATGAGCAGAACAGGGAAATTTGGGAAATACAGATGCAGGGCATCAAAAAACATGCGGAGGATACAAAAAGAAATGCGGAGGAAGTAAAAAGAATCTGGCAGGAAACTCACCAGATGCTGTCCGGCATTGCTGCGCTTGCCAAGGAGGGAAATGCCGAGACAATCCTTAGCTTTGTAGCCGCCTCCTCTGCACTTAACCCTCTGACGGCACCTGCCCATTATTGCAGCGATCCCATATTAAACGCCACACTCACGGCATATCTGGGCAAGGCAGAAAATTCCGGCATCACCGTAAGGCTCCAACTTGCCATCCCTGAAATGCTCCCCGTTGATTCTGCGGAGCTTTCCATCTGCTTTGCCAACGCCCTGGAAAATGCCATAAAAGCCTGTGAAGAGCTCCCGAAGAACGAAAGAAAAATTATCATCAGATGTATCCATAAGCCTGCTTTCATGTTTGAGATCGAAAACCCTTATAAGGGACGGATTACCTTTGGCAGGAACGGGCTGCCAAATTCCACTCAATCAGGACATGGGATCGGGACACGCTCCATTATGGCTTTCTGTGAAAAGCATAATGCCTTTTATGATTTTTCCGCTGAAGGCGGCTGGTTTAAGGTTATGATCACTTTGTAATACCTGACACTATAATACCATTATCCCCCCATTCCCGGTTGGGATAGGAAAGATCATTGCTTCTTCTTGCCCCTCTGATCAAATAATTTTTCAGCTCTCTGGTTTCTACAAAGCTTCTGTTTCCCTCTACAACCGCCCACTGCAAAAACTGGGCGGCGGCGCCTGCAGTCATTGCCGCCGAGATCCCCGTTGCTGTTCTGTTCCCTAAGATGGTGCTGACCCCCACTCCCGGCGCACAGATGTCGGGTTTGATCCTGCCAAGTCTGGTATATCCCCTTCCCGATTCCGCATAGAAGCTGTCATTGCGGTCGTCATAGCTGGTAACCGTAATAATATCTCCTGCGTTGGAGGGCTCTGTCAGCGTGGTATAAGGAGAAGGCCGCAGGAAATACACCTCCCTCTGCAAAAAATCGGAAAGAGGCAGCCATACATGAAAGGTGCTTTCTGAAACCCTTCCTCCGCTGATATACACCTGGATCGTCCAGATCCCCGGCGTAGGATCCAGAAAGCGAAAGAAGATCAGCTCCTCCCCCGAGCTTTGCTCCACCAGCACATGATCCACCTGGATCCGGGTTCTTTCAAAGATAAACCGGAATTCCTGACTTCCCTGTCCCTTAAAGTCTGCCCGCGGGGTGACCTCACCTCCGGGAGCCCTGATGGCAATCGCATGGTTGGCAGAAACGCTTCCCCATAGTTCCCCCGTAAAACCGCCTACATTATTTCCTACCCGGATCTCCACATTGTCCACGGTTTCCGTCAGTCCTTCCGCGGAGCTTCCAATATAATGATGGGCGCTGTTTCCCTGATCCCCTCCACAGGCAATGATCACCCGGCTCCTCATGGTGGCAATGCGGTTCATATAATCGGCCAGAACCGAATGTCCCTCATGATCTCCAAGGTTTGTTCCCAGGCCAAAGCAGATCACAAGAGGCCTTACCAGGGAGATGGCATAGCTTTCCAGATATTTCAGCGCTACCAGAAGGTCACTTTCCGCATAAGCCGCCGCCCCCTGGGGTACCTGATAAAATTCCTTTAAATGGGGCTTTGCCTGCCGGAGCTTTACCACCACGATCTCTGCATCCGGGGCTGCCCCTACAAACTGCAGTCCGTTTCCCAGAACGCTTCCTGCCGCCACGCTGGCGATCTCCGTACCATGTCCATTCTCATCATAGCTTGGAACGATCTCTCTGGGATTTTCACTTTGGAGCGCCAGATCGATCTGTTCCCTTTTATATTCTGTTCCGTACAAAATCCCCTGCGGCGGCTCTCCTGTCTGGATCGTCTGATCCCAGATCCCCAGGATCCTGGTGGATCCGTCCTCCCTCCGAAACACCGGTTCCTCATATCTGATCCCGGTATCCACAAAGCCAAGAACCACACCTCTTCCGGTAAGGTTAAGGGGCTGTGCCTGCACTCTTGTGATCCCGCTCCTGATTAACGGCGTGGGATCAAAACCTCCGCTGTTACCATGTGTTCCCGGCATCAGTCCGTAAAGCATGGGGATCACCGGATAAGTGTAGTCACTGACATTCATGGGGATCACCTGGCTGCGGTTTGCATAGATAATACTGATTTCCCCGGTGATCGGCTGCACTGCAAAATCCTCCACCGGACTGACCCCGGAAGGATAATTAAAGTCTACAATCAGATCATAATAATCATCTGATAGGATCTTTTCCCTGTCTGTCATAACCTGCATCCATTGTTTTTTACCATTATATGCTCCCTTCCTCTTTTGTCTCCTGAGGGCCGGCGTTAAAAAAGGAAGCCCACCGGTCTGTGAGCTTCCCTCCTGTCTTTCTTATTCTTTTTCCTCTGCGGGCTCCTGCCTGCTTTCGATGGCTTTTGGCTTTTCGCCTTCTCCTCTGATCTCGATCAGCGGCCCACCGGTTCCTTCAATGTATTCCCTGGTGATCGTCACCCTGCCGATATTATCATCCTTTGGAATTTCATACATGATGTCCAGCATGAAATCCTCAATGATCGCACGCAGCGCTCTGGCACCGGTATCCTTCTTCATGGCCTTTTCCGCAATGGCCTCCAATGCCCCTTCGTCAAAGTTCAGCTTGACCTCATCCAGCTCCAGGAGCTTTTGATATTGTTTCAGGATAGCGTTCTTGGGCTCCTTTAAGATCTTAATGAGCATGGACTTATCCAGCGCATCCAGCGTATAGATAATAGGCAGTCTTCCCAGGAATTCCGGGATCATGCCGAATTTTTTCAGATCATCCACCGTTACCCTGCTTATGATATTCTTTTCCTTATCATAGTGATCCTTCAGCTCTGCTCCGTATCCGATAGATGTCTGTTTTTTCAGCCTCTGCTTTATGATCTCTTCCAGATCCGGGAAAGCGCCTCCGCAGATAAACAGGATATTCCTGGTATTGATAGTGGTCAGCGGCACCATGGCGTTCTTGCTGCCTGCCCCTACCGGCACCTCCACATCCGCACCTTCCAGAAGCCTCAGCAATCCCTGCTGCACGCTCTCTCCGCTGACGTCCCTGCTTGTGGTATTCTTTTTCTTGGCGATCTTATCGATCTCATCAATAAAGACGATCCCGCGCTCTGCCTTTTCGGTATCATTGTCTGCTGCCGCCAGCAGCTTGGAAAGCACGCTTTCAATATCATCCCCGATATAACCTGCCTCGGTAAGGGAGGTTGCATCCGCTATGGCAAGGGGCACATCCAGAAGTCTTGCAAGTGTTTTCACCAGATAGGTTTTTCCGCAGCCCGTAGGCCCGATCATCAGCATGTTAGACTTTTCGATCTCGATATCGTCCATGGTTCCCGTAGCCACACGCTTGTAATGATTGTACACCGCAACCGAAATTACCTTCTTTGCATGCTCCTGCCCGATCACATAATCGTCAAGCTGGGCTTTGATCTTATGCGGCGGTGGAATATTTTTAATATCCAGAACCGGTTCCTGTTCCTCTTTTGGCTTTTTCTTCTTGATCTTCTGTTTGTTGGGAATTCCACCTTCACCCTGCAGATCCGTCAGATTGACAAAACGGATGTTGGGAAATCCCTGCCCCTGCATATTTTTATTCAGATCGTCCATCAGGGACGGATTATTCAGCATTCCCTGATAATCAAACTGGCTGACTGCGTCCATGGTTCTGTGCATGCAGTCATTGCAGACCGTAATATTGTTGGGCAGCTTGAACATTTTCCCTGCCTTGCTCTCCGGTCTTCTGCAGATAAAACACACATCCTCGTAATCCTGATCCTTCTGTCCGTTATTTTCCGTTTGGCTTTCCTTTGTTTCCTCTTTTGTCTTATCCGTTAATTCCTGGTCGTCCTTTTCTTCAAAATCTGACATATTCCTCTCCATTCTACAGACGTCCTGCGCCACAAAATCTTTTTTAAACGATCCGGCGTACCGACAGGATTTCCTTGTAGGTTGCCGTTGTAATCTTAATTCCGGTTCTCTGCGTACTGGCGTGTACGATCTGCCCGTTTCCGATATAGATCCCCACATGTCCCGCATAGCATACCACATCACCCGGCTGTGCTTCCGAATAGGATACCCCCGTTCCATAGCTTCTGAGGGAGTAGGAGGTTCTGGGCACGCTGTATCCGAAATCCTTATATACCCTCCATACAAAGCCGGAGCAGTCCGCTCCCTCTGTAAGGCTGGTTCCTCCCGGCACATAGGGGTTTCCTATAAACTGGCAGGCATAATTTGCAATCTGCTGTCCCTTGCTGCCGGAACCGGAATAGCTGGATGCCGAAGCATAAGAGGCGCTGCTGCTGCCCGAAGAAGAGGTCTGCTGTCCTTCTCCCGTGCCGGAGCTTTCCGCCTGTTTTTGCAGGGCCAGCTCCTGTGCCCTTCTTGCTTCCTCCTCTGCCTGTTTGGCTGCATCGATCTCTGACTGCTTTGCTGCAGATGCGGCTTCCAGTCTCTTGATCTCATCATTCTGCTTTTTGATGTTTGCTTTATATACAGCGGCTTCCTGCTTTGCCTGTGCAAGCTGCACCTCATAATTATCGTAGGTTGCCTTTTTCTCCGTCAGGATTTCTTCCAGGCTTTTCTGCTCTTCCTCCAGCTCATGCTGCTGCGCTTCCAGCTCGGCCTTTTCGTCCTCAAGCTGATTTTTCAGAGCCTCTACTGCCTGTCTTGCGGCAATATATTCCTCCAAAAGCTTTCGGTCATAGTCATACAGCTTTTCCACATATTCGGCCTTATTGACCATTTCGCCGAAGTTCTGGCTCTCCAGCAAAAGCTGCAGGTAGGTGCTGTCACCCTTTTCATACATGAATTTGACCCGGAGCTTCATGGCTGCATATTGCTCCTGCTCCGTTTCCTGCGCTTTCTGCAGTTCCTCTGTGGTGGTTTTGATCTGGTCTTCCTTTTGGGATACCTCATCCCTGATGATCTCTACGCTGGCAATGGTCTCAACTAAGGATTCATCGATCTCATCGATCTCATCAGAAATTGCATCCACATCAGACTGGATGGAGCTTACCTTGCCGGATGCGTTTTGATAATTCTGCTGTTCCTGCTTCTTTTTTGCATCAGCATCTTTCTTCTGTTGTTCCAGCTCTTCTTTTTGCTTTTCCAGCTCCGATACCTTCGTGCTCGTTGCAAAGACCGGTATCGGCGCCGCAAGGAGCATGCTCCATGACATCCCCACTGCGATCAGCCTAAGAAGTCCTTTTCCCTTCCGCATCCCTTTTTATCCCCGTCAAATCTGTTACTCTTGTGTCTGTGCCACTACCTTCACATGCTCTGTCAGGTATTCCATCGCTTTCTGGATCAGCATATATTCTCTGTATGCCTCCTTATCCAGCCCGCTCTGTTCTACATAAGAATCCACGCCGTCATAGCCGTAGGAAGACGCATCGCTTTCCAGCTGGGCGTTTAACTCTTCATCAGAAACGGTAAGTCCTTCCCTGGAAGCCACTGCCGCAAGCATCAGGTATCTCTGTGCCATAAGCCTTGCCTGCTCCCGTAAGGTTGCCTCATAATCCTCTGCTGTCCCACCATAGGCGCTTGCCACATAATCCCCGATTTCCATTCCATACATCTGGGCATAGGAAGTAATGCTTTTTGTCAGGGTGTCGCTCATACGGTTCAGCATTCCCTCCGGCACTTCTTCAAAGCCGCATGCCTTAACCAGTTCTTCCACTGCAAGGTTCTGCTTATCGCTATCATAGTTTGACTGCTGCTGTTCCATCAGGATGTCATAAACATACTGCCTGTATTCCTCTACATTTGTAAGGCCCTCCATCTCAAGGCTCTTTACATAATCATCTGTAAGCTCCGGTGTTTCCTTGGTGCTGAGGCCTTTTAAGGTTACCGTAAACACAACTTCCTTTCCGGCAAGATCCGGATTGTTATCATAGGGATCCGGGAATGTTAAATTGAGATCCTTGGTCTCGCCGATCTCCATTCCCACAACGCCGTCCTCAAATCCTTCAATAAAACGGCCTGAGCCCAGTGTCAGTTCCGTCCCCTTCGCGGTTCCTCCCTCAAATCAATGTTAGCGGTGTCCCCCATCTGGGCCGCCCTCCCCGTAACCGGCACATAAACCGGATCGTTCTGGAGCAGGTACTCCACATAGCCCTCCAGATATTCCTCGCTGACGGAAGGCTCGTCCAAGGCGATCTCCACATTCTGGTAATCTCCAAGGGTCACAAACTTCTCCGGATCGAAGTCCTTCATATAAACCAGGTCGCTGGTGTCCTTCTTTCCGCAGGCGGTAAATACAGTTAAGGTCAGCATGCAAAGAGCTGCTGCCATTATTTTTTTCTTCATTTTTTTCTCCATTTCCCTTTTTGTTTTTCTTTATTTTCTTTCTCATTTATACCATAAAACAGCCTCCGATAAAAGGCTTAATGCGCTATTTAAGAAATATTTAATCCTTATTCCTATAATCCCTTGCCTATTCTTCCAAAGGATGCTAAAATATTTTTTGCATCGCCGCTACCAGAAAATAAGGAAATCACAAAGCGGCAGGGAGGTTTCTAGTGAGTAAATTAGCGATCGTTTTGTTAGTCATTCTTGCAATTCTTGTAGTTGCACTGGTTGTTTTATATTTCCTTGGAAAAAAGGCTCAGAAGCGTCAGGAAGAACAGCAGGCCCAGGTAGAGGCCATGAAGCAGACTGTTTCCATGCTGATTATTGATAAGAAGCGCATGAAAATGAAGGAAGCCGGTCTTCCCCAGGTAGTCATCGATCAGACTCCCAAGCTCATGCGGGGTTCCAAGCTTCCCATCGTAAAGGCAAAGGTAGGGCCTCAGATCCTTTCCCTTGTCTGCGATGAAAAGATTTTTGACTCCGTACCGGTTAAGAAGGAAGTCAAAGCCGTTGTCAGCGGTATCTACATCACTGACGTAAAGGGACTCCACGGCAAGGCTCCTGTAGCTCCCCAGAAGAAAAAGGGCTTTTTCAAGCAGGCCCTGGAAAAGGCGCAGGAAAAAGCCGGAGCAAAACCTGTAAAATAAAGTATAAAAGGATGCCGCAGCCGGCATCCTTTTTTAATGCTCTAATAATTTAATTTCTTCCTTTCTTGGCAGAAGGTTCATCCTGATCTGGCAGTCTGCCAGGTACTGATAATTTGCTTCCAGTGTATAATCCACCTCCACGCTGATGCGGTCCTCCTGCTCGTCGATCCTGATCGTTCCGGTATCAATGCCGATCAGGATATTTCCGTAGGGCGTAGCATAGGTTGTAATATTCTTCTTATTTTCCTCAAAGATCATATGTACATTCATGCTTCCCCGCTTTATGACCTCCAGGCTGGAATCCTTGAATTTGATCATGTTTTTGATCGTTTCCTCACAGCCTTCTAACAGTTCATCATAAACAACATAGTGACTGCCGTTGCGCAGATAATAATCTGCCGGAGTAATGGTTTCCAGTTCTTCCGTCTGTTCATTTACTCCAAACTGAAGTCCCTTTAAGGACAAAAAAATATCTTTCGTCATGTTCTCTCTTTCCTTCCCGGCATAAGCTCATCTGCTTTTAATACTGCTCTATATTAATGATCTTCGCCGAAAGAATTCCATATTTGATAATCGAATTTGCAAAGGTTTTAAACTTTTCCGCCGCATCGCTGACGTAAAACTGATAGCGGTTGTCTCCAAGCTCCGGCTCCTCGTCATTCAAAAGCTCCTTCTCTGTGAGCAGCTCCTTTAATTCCCTTGCTGTCTCATAAGCCGGATTGACCAGGGTAACCCCTTCGCCCATGATCCTTCCCACGGTGGATCTTATCAGGGGATAATGGGTGCACCCCAAAATCAGGGTATCAATCCCTATATCGATCAGTTCCGTAAGATAGCGCTTGGCAATTTCATCGGTCACAGGATCCTGCCATAATCCCTCCTCCACAAGAGGCACAAACAGCGGACATGCTTTTCCGATAACCTTTGCCTCCGGTGAGATCTCATTTATGTATCTGGAATAAATGTGGCTTCCAATGGTTCCCTCTGTTGCGATCACACCCACCTTGCCGTTCCTGGTTGCCTCCGCCGCCACCTTGGCCCCCGGCTTTACCACTCCTATGATGGGAATATCGATTTCCTTCTCGATCTCCTCCAGCGCATAAGCGCTTGCTGTATTACAGGCGATCACGATCGCCTTTACTTCCTTGGACTGCAGAAAGCGGACGATCTGCCTGGAAAATCTTGTGACCGTTTCCTTGGATTTGCTTCCATAGGGCACTCTGGCCGTATCTCCGAAATAAACAATCCTTTCTCCCGGGATCTGCCGCATAATTTCCCTTGCCACGGTCAGCCCGCCTACTCCCGAATCAAATACTCCTATTGGTGCATTTTTATTGATCATGTTTTCTATCCCTTTGGGTTCCTTCTTTTCCCTTACCTTCATATACATATTCAAGCAGACGGCTTTTTATACGGACATCTCCGGAAACAACTCCTTCCTTCCCGAGCCGTTCCCAAAATGATTCTTCCTTCTGGGTTTCTTCTATGGTAACCGTTTCCGTCATGGAAAGCTCGGGATAAACAAAGCCCCAAAAGCCCAAGGTCCCCATGAGAAGGATCGCCGCCTCTGCTATTTTTGCTGCTCTTTTATTCTTCACCTTTATCAAAATTTCCTTCCGATTTTTCATTTGATAAAAGTGTAGCCCTGATAAAGCTTATTTATGCAGTGTCCCTGACTTTTCCAGACGAAGCTGACGCAGAATGGAAAGCTCCTGGTTATCAATGTGCAGTCTGGCTGCCCTGGCTGCGCGCTCCTTGTTCCTTTCTACAATGCTCTCATAAACCTCTCTGTGCTCCTCGATCAGGTTTTCATACTGGTTCGCCTCCTGGATATAGACAAACCGGTAGCGGTACATCTGCTCCGACAAATTATTTACAAGCTGTTTTAATCTCTGGTTCCGGGTTGCATCCACGATAATATCGTGAAGCCTTACATCCGCCTGAGCGATCACGGAAGGCTCTTTTTCCCTGGCAGCCTTTTCAAACTCCTGGCATGCCCGGTAGAGCTCTTCCATTTCCTCCTTTGTGATCCGTTCACAGGCAAGCTCCACGCTGAGCACATCCAGCGCCCTTCTCACTTCCAGTACATCCTTTAAGCTCTTTTCTGTGATCTGGGCTACCTCCGCTCCCCGTCTGGGGATCATGGTCACAAGCCCTTCCAGCTCCAGCTTCCGGATCGCTTCCCGGATCGGCGTCCTGCTCACTCCAAGCTTATTTGCAAGATGAACCTCCATCAACCGCTCACCGGGCTTTAGCTGTCCCGTAAGGATCGCTCTCCGCAGGGTGTGAAACACCACATCACGAAGGGGCAGCAAATCATTCATTTCTATCTGTAAGTTTTCTTCCATTCATTCCTCCTTCGTTTTGTCAAAGGTGATTATAAAATCCGGTTACAAAGATCTGATCTGCAATCTGTTCCTTTCGGAGCTGTTCTGCCGCCTTCTCCGCTTTTTCTTTTGCGGTATAAATGCCAAAGACCGTAGGGCCGCTTCCGCTCATCAGCGCATTTTCAGCGCCGCCAAGCTTCATGATCTCCTCGATCCTGGTGATCACAGGATACTCTTTGGCACTGACCGTTTCAAGCAGATTTCCCATCCGCTCTGTGATCCCGCTTAAGCTGCCGTCCCTGATCGCCTGTACCATCCCGTCAATATCCGGATGCTCACATATAGGCTTTTTATCGATCTGCTCATACACATACTTGGTGGAGATCCCGATCTGCGGCTTGGCGATCAGTAAGGTGCAGGCAGGCGGCGCCGGAAGAGGCGTTAAGATCTCGCCGATCCCCTCAGAAAGCGCTGTACCTCCCATAATGCAGTAGGGTACATCTGCCCCGATCGAAACGCCAAGCTCCATCATTTCCCTAAGGCTCATATGCAGCCCAAACAATTCGTTAAAAGCATGAAAAACCGCTGCTGCATCCGTGCTTCCCCCTGCCATGCCGGCAGCAATAGGGATCCTCTTTTTCAGGGTGATCTTTACTCCATCCGTAAGCTGCTTTTCCCTTCGGATCAGCTCTGCCGCCTTACAGATCAGATTATCTGCTCCCGCAGGCAGCTCTGCATCCCCCACGGTCAGTGAAATCTCCTGATCCTCACTTTTTTCAAAGGTCAGCTCATCATACAGATCCACTGTCTGCATCACCATTTTCACTTCGTGATAGCCGTTTGGCCTGCGCCCGATCACATCCAGTCCCAGATTGATCTTCGCATAAGCCTTTCTTATGATCGCACTCATTTTCAATCTTCTCTCCGTTTTCTCCTGGTTCCACTGCATTTGCGTGGAAGATCAGCCTCTTTGGAATTGTATACATTATACACAAGATTGTATTCATTTTAATACAATCCGGCTCCTGCTGTCAACGGCTGTTAAAATGCTCTTTGGCAAATTCCATATCCTGTACCAGCTCCAGCGTTCCCAGGTAATTTCCCTCCCAGTCCCGTACAGCCATATATTTCACCAGCATTGTCCGCCCGTTTTTTTCCATCCATACCGGAACCTCGTCCATGGTTCCTGCCTTAAATTCTCCTATGATCCTTTTTACCATTTTTTCGATCTTGGGAGGATGGCAGGAATAAACCTCTCTTCCAAGGGCCATGGCCGGACGCTTAAACACCTTATGCCCTTCATTAAAGTACTGATTTTTGTCCTGTTCATCCACAAACGTGACCTCAAAGGGCAGGGTATTTAAAAGGGCGCTGAGCTGCTTTACGGTCATTTCGCCTCCCTGCATTTTAATTCTTCCGTCCGCTACCTCCTCTGTCCTTTTTCTGTCCTGCTTTTCTGCCTTCTCCCATTTTTCAGGCTCTACCCCAAAGCAGCCCGGATAATCCTTTGCGTCATGATAGATCCCCATCCATTCCTCCTTCGTAAAATAAGAGGCGCAGTTGGGAAACAGAATGTTTTCTTCCTTGTAGATCATATCCTCTGCCCTGTTCATCACATCCCTGAACTCTGCAAACCATTCCCTGCCGCGGTCCTTCCTTTTTAAAAGAGCGGAAAGGGCGTCCCTGATCTCATCATCTGTAGTCCACATCACATCAGAAGGCCCCGATACGCCATATCCCACCTTAAGCACCGGGTAAAGCAGATCCCCTTTTCTGGCATAATGTCCGGCAATCTTCTGCAGGGCTTCCAGCGCCTCCCTGTCGATATCCTTTTCCTCCTTCCAGGTCTTTGCTTTTTCAATGAGTTTTTCAAGCGCCTGATTTTCCCTGTGAAAAGCGGAAAGAGGGTGACCTGTAGTTTCTGTCAGCTCCTTTGTTTTTTCCGCCCTTTGTTTTCTGAGAAGGGAAGGATCCGCCGCCTCTTCTGCATCAGGCGCCGCAACCCGGAAAAGCGCCGCATGCACGTCGCACAGCTTCTGTACCTCCTCAAGGGGCGTTCCCTCAGACAGCATCTGCTGTTCTGCCTCCATGATCTCTGTGGCATCCACCTGGCTGAACTCCTTTACGAAATCTTCCCTTACCCTTTCCAGTTCTTCTCCTTTGTTCAGCCTGTCCAAAAACGCTTTCAGCTTTTCGGTCCGTTCCTTCTGTTCCATCATAACCGCTCCTTTTTCTTTTTTCTTCTAGTGTGTCCATTCCGCTTCCATTATATGACTGCTGTTTCCGACATATTGTACAATGACCTTTCTGCAATTTTGTCTGTTCTTTGCATTTCCCGGCAGAAAGGTAAAATGCTATAATCTGGAAAGAATACTTACTTTTGCAGAGGAAAGGAACTTCCTTTATGAACACGAGAAATGTAAATCTTGATCTGATCAAATGCCTTGCCTGCATCGGCGTTGTGGGCCTTCACAGTGTAGGCATGGTTCATTATACCATTTATTATCTTTGCGGTATCAGCGTTCCGCTTTTTTTTATGGTAAACGGCTATCTCATGTTCTCTAAGGACTCTCTTTCCTGCTCCTATGCCCTTCGTAAGATCGGCGCTCTTCTCCGGGTGGTTCTGTGCTGGAATCTCCTGATCATGCTGCCGGTTCTTCTGTTTCGTCACAAACTGGTAAATCCCCTGTCCTTGTGCGCAAAAAGCCTTTTTCAGCAGGGATATTTATGGCATTTCTGGTTCCTTGGCTCTTTCATGATCCTTGACCTGCTTGCCCCTCTTTTACACAGACTGCTGCATCGCAAAAAGCCTGCGCTTCTTATAACCTGTGGCTTTTTCATGGTTTTGTGCATTTCTATCAGCATGCTTTCCATGTACAGGGGCTATAGCATTCAGATGTATGTTCCCCAGACCCTGCGTCTGTGGACCTGGCTTTTTTACTATTTATTCGGTGCGCTTTGCGCCGACCTGCAGGTCTCCAAAAAGCTTCGGCTGCCCCTGTGGAGCCATGGCCTTGCCGTTATTCTTCTTGCCGTCCTTAACAATTTCTGTATTAAAAAGGTAGGTTTTTATCTGGTACACAGCCGTCTGGCAGATTTGTTTTATGATAATCTTACCTCTATTGCCTGGTACACCGTTACATTTCTCTTTTTGCTGCGGCTTCCTCTTGCCAGGGAAAAAACCAGGGCGCTTATCACCTCCTTTGCCACTTTGACCATGGGGATCTATATCCTGCATCCCGTTTTGCTTGCGGGAATTAACGTCTTCTTTGTTCCTGCTGCGGTTTCAAGCGCTGTGGCGCTGTGGGGCCTTTTGCTTGTTCTTTCCGGCATCTTATCCTATCTGATCGGCAAGATCCCCCTTGTCAACCTGCTGATCCATCTATAAGCCTTTTCTTTGGGATCAGGCCGATTTTTCCCTAAACTTTTTACCTTCTCTGCCGATAATAATAGTGAAACCTAAAATAATCTGAAGACCAAGGAGGGTTCATCATGAGTGTAAACGGAATTACAGGTGCATCAGAGGCCTACAGCAGCTATACTGCCGCTCCTAAGAGCACCGAAACCAAACAGGAAAATGTACACCAGCCCAAGACTGAGAATGAGACAGGCGTTGTCTACGAGCCTTCAAAGGAGAGCAAGACTGCTTCTTCCAAGAAGACCTACAAGACAGACACCAACCTGGTTGCAAAGCTTAAGACTGATGCTGACGCTAGAAACGCACAGTTTAAGAGCCTTGTAGAGCAGATGCTGACCAAGCAGGGCAAGACCTTCAACAATGCAAACGACATCTGGAAGGTACTTGCAAGCGGTGATTTCACTGTAGATCCTGCAACAAAGGCTCAGGCACAGGCTGATATTGCCGAGGACGGTTACTGGGGTGTTTCCCAGACCTCTCAGAGAATTCTGGATTTTGCCACCGCACTGACAGGCGGTGATCCTGATAAGATCGAAGATATGCGCGCTGCCTTCAAGAAGGGCTACGAGCAGGCTGAGAAGACCTGGGGCGGAAAGCTTCCCGAGATTTCTCAGAAGACCTATGACGCTGTTATGAAGGGCTTTGACGATCTGGCAGCAAAGGCTGCGCAGGAAGCAGAACAGTAATTGAAATTTGTGTACACAATAAAGGAGCGTGTGAAAACCTTCGTTTTTCACACGCCCTTTTTCTTTTCTTAAAACCCTCTTACGATCAGGATCTTATCCCCTGCCTTTACCTCATCCTCTGAAAGACTGTTTGTCTGTCTGAGGGCTGATACCGGTACATAATACCGCTTTCCGATATCCCAAAGGCTTTCTCCATCCCGCACCATGTACACGGCAATCCCGGGAAGCGCTGCCATCTTTTCCATGTCGGCAGGCTGCACCTGGATCTGCTCCACAATTCTTTCCTGCCATTTCTGATAGACGTTGGCCTTAAAATAAAGCACTGCCTTGACATCGATCTCCCTGCTGTCAATGATCGCAACCGTGATCTGATCCACACAGGCCATAACAGGATATTCACACTCTCCGGAAAGCCCCTCTGTCTCAAGAAGATACTGGAAGGGCAGGCTGCAGCGGATCACTCCATACCGGTCTCCCTCGCTGCTGCATTCATAAAACACCTGAAGCTCCAGCACGCCGGTAATCTCTATTCAGTTTTCCACCTGCTTTTTTTCCTGCAGGACCAACGTATTTCCGGTGTGGAGGATCTTGTGGATCACTGTCTTTTCCGATTCCTCTTCAAAGTGCCCGGAAAGCTTTGTTTTTCCGCTGCACCTCTGCAGCAGCCTCATGAAATCGGCATTCCGCTCTTTTACGGATACCTCCTTTAACACCCCGTATACATCTGAAAGAATATCAATGCTTTCCTCCTCGTAAACGCAGATGGAAAGCTCCAGACACTGCTCAAACGTGATCACACGCTCTTCTCCGTCAAAATCCGGCCTCACCTCTACCTCACGGCTTTGTGAAACGCAGCAGATCTCCGGTACCATTCCCTCCCGGCAGCCTTCACATTCCAGACTTCCCGAAAAGGGCATCGTTGTCTCATAATGACAGATCTCCTCTTCCCCTTCCGCCCGGTATACAAAGAAAGCCCTCAGCTCTCCCTGAATGGAAATCTTATCCTCGAGGACTTTATATTCAATGGTTCCGAGGGTGATCTCTGTCCAGATCAGGGACAGGATATTAGGAAAGCTTCCCGGTATTTCCACTTCCTCCTTGATCCTGAAAAGATCCTTCTTGCAGACCTTTGTGGACGCCACCTGAAGATTTCTTTTCCGGAACTCCACAGGCTCCTGGCTGCACAGATCCACTGCAATTTCCTCATCCCGCACTTCCTCGCAGTACAGCTCCAGGTTGACAAGCGCCTGCACGCTGAGCTTTCTGGAGTTGATCAGCCCGGTGCTCAGATCCTCTATCTCCCAGGCAACGTTCACCGTATCTGTACCGGTGACGCCCTCCATGAAAATATTTTCTTCAAAGGGGATCTTCCCCTCCATCTGGGCAAGCTCGCCCCGTCCGCTCTCTTCCTGCACCTGGTCGCTTAAATATAAAATGTGAAATTCCAGAGCGCCCTTTACATTCACATGATCCTCTGTGACCTTTATTTCAGAGACCACCACATTTCCTCTATCCAAAATCAGCTTTGCCGCATCCGGCCTGGAATCTGAAATATTGACGTCGTCCTCCAACGCAATCTGCATGGATGCCCTGCATTTGCGGCAATCCATATGTATATCCTGTTTCATCAGTTCCACACAAAAATACCTCCCTGCGCATCTTACTGTAATCTATGCCGCAGAAAGGTATTTTATTCATGGGGAATGTATGCCTGTTTATTCTTCCACTGCCCCGATCAGTTCTGACAGATCCTTTATGCCATATTGCTTCATATACGCTTCGATCCCCTCTATGATCTCAATGGTCGCATAGGGATTTACAAAATTCATGGCTCCCACTGCCACGGCGCTTGCCCCTGCCAGTAAAAATTCAATGGCATCCTCTGCTGTGGCAATGCCTCCCATGCCGATCACGGGAATCTTAACCGCATGAGCCGCCTGATAAACCATGCGAACCGCAACGGGCTTAATGGCAGGCCCGGACATACCGCCTGTTTTATTTGCAAGGACAAAACGTCTTTTATGAATATCGATCTTCATTCCGGTAAGGGTATTGATCAGAGAAATGCCGTCTGCACCAGCCGCCTCTGCCGCTCTGGCCATTTCCCCTATATCCGTTACATTGGGGCTCAGCTTCATGATCACCGGCTGTTTTGCCACCCTCTTTATCTGCTTGGTAATATCGTACAGGCAGTCTGCCTTTTGTCCGAAGGCAATAGCGCCCTCCTTCACGTTGGGACAGGATACGTTGATCTCCAGCATATCTGCCGGAGCCTCCCCCAGACGTTCCACTACCTCCAGGTAGTCTTCAACAGTTTTTCCGCAGACATTGACAATGATCTTTGTATCAAACTTTTTTAAAAAAGGAATATCTCTTTCCAGAAAGACATCAATGCCGGGATTTTGCAGCCCTATGGCATTGAGCATTCCCCCATATACCTCGGCCACTCTCGGGGTCTTATTCCCCTCCCAGGGTACATTGGCAACTCCCTTGGTCACCACAGCCCCCAGTCTGTTCAGGTCTACAAATTCCCCGTATTCCATGCCGGAGCCAAAGGTTCCCGAGGCTGTCATTACCGGATTTTGAAAGGTTACTCCTGCAATGGTAATCTCTGTATTCATCAGATGTCCACCTCCCTTGCCTCAAACACGGGCCCGTCCGTACAGATCCTGGCATTCTTCACATGAGAATGGGGATCCTTTGCGGTGGTTGTGCACACGCAGCCAAGACAGGCTCCTACCCCGCAGGCCATTCTTTCTTCCAGTGAAATATATGCCTTAATGCCCTGTTGGACGGCATAGCTCTTAATGGCCCGAAGCATGGGCATGGGGCCGCAGGCCATGATCACCTCTGCATTCACCTTCTGCTCCTGCACTGCGGTAAGCACATTTCCTTTGGTTCCCACACTGCCGTCCTCGGTTGCCACCAGAACCTTTCCGTAGCGTTCCAGATCTTCCTTCAAGAAAAGCTCCCCATCTCTGTACCCGGCAATGATCACCGGCTCCGTTCCCATTTCCTTTAATTCCTTTGCCAGCTCAAGCATGGGGGGAATTCCAATACCGCCTCCCATTAACACTGTCTGCTTTCCCTGCGCCTCGCAAAGCGGAAAGCCGCTTCCTAATACCCCCAGCAGCTCTACCTGCTGTCCTTCCTGCAGGGTGGAAATTTCAGCCGTTCCCTCCCCCGCTATCCGGTAAACCAGCCGCAGCACGCCCTGCTCCTTATCTGCCTCACAGATACTGATCGGTCTTGGAAGGAGCTTTGACGCATCTTTCGTATAAACTCCCACAAACTGCCCTGCTTCTGCTTCCTTTGCCATCTCCGTGAAAAGCCTTAGGTCATAAATCCCGGGGGCAAGTCTGTTCTGGGAGATTACCCGGGCTTTTTCTTTTCGTTTGGTACTCATAAAGGATACCGCCTTTCCTTCTTATTTTCTGTGATATACGAGTCTGCCTGCGCAGATAGTGGCATGAACCACTCCCGGAAGCTCCTCCCCGATAAAGGGAGAATTTGCGGATTTGGATAAAAAATGCCCGACCAGATAAATTTCCTCCGGATCAAAGATCACCAGATCAGCCGGCTTTCCCTCCATAAGCCTTCCCCCCTCCAATCCATAGAGGTGGCATGGCTCCGTACTCATTTTCCGGATCAGCCCTGGCAGCGTAAGATACCCTTTTTTCACAAGTTCCCTGATCCCAAGGGGAAGCGCCGTTTCCAGCCCGATAATGCCGCTTGGCGCCTCCGTGATCTTCTTTTCCTTTTCCTCTCTGCTGTGAGGTGCATGATCGGTAGCGATCAGATCAATGGTTCCATCCTGCAGCCCCTCCAAAATTGCCTGACGATCCTCCTGCGTCCTTAAGGGTGGATTCATTTTGGCAAGCGTGCCCTTTTCGATCAGCGCCTCCTCCGTCAGGGTAAAATGATGGGGCGTGGCCTCTGCATGCACCCTTGCGCCCTGTCTCTTCGCCTCACGCACAAGGGCAACTCCTTCCTTGGTACTGATATGCTGGATCACTACTTCCGCTCCGGTTTCCAGCGCCAGTCTAAGGTCCCTCTTTATCAGACTGATCTCCGCTTCCCTGGGGGATCCCTTCACTCCGTAAAAGGCTGCTGCCTTTCCGGCATGAATGCCGTTATTGGTAATAAACGCCAGATCCTCCTCATGAAAGCTGATGGGTTTCTGCAGCCTTGCCGCTTCTTCCATGGCCCTGCGCACCAGCTCTTCCTGCAAAAGAGGAATACCGTCATCCGTAAAGCCAACGGCTCCTTCCCTTGCAAGCTCCTCCATATCTGTCAGTTCCCGTCCCTGCATTCCCATTGTAACCGTTGCACAGGAATGGATTCTGATGCCGGTCTGCTTCCCCTTCTCCAGCACATAGGAGAGGGTCTCCTTACTGTCCACACAGGGCTTGGTATTTGCCATGAGCACTACCTGGGTAAAGCCTCCCGCCGCAGCCGCCCTGGCTCCTGTTAAAATATCTTCCTTATAGGTAAAGCCCGGATCCCGGAAATGTACATGGGTATCTACCAGCCCGGGTGCGATCATAAGACCGGACACCTCTAAAACTTCTGCCTCCTTTGGAGCCTGTCCCCCCTCTTTCAGGATCTTTCTGATCCTTCCATCCTCTATTTCCAGGTCTGCCCTGTAGATCTTTTCCTCCACAGGATCAATGATCTGACCACCTTTTATATACATCATTGCCTCTTTGTCCTTTTTGCGATCCGTTTCCAGCAGTTACTTTTTTTATTATAGCGCGCAAACTAAAATGCAGCAACACAAAGAAATGCCTAAGGCAGGACGTCCGGGCGCAAAAATACCGCAGACCTTTCTCAAATCTGCGGTATTGTATCCGCTTATTCAGCCCTTCCTGTAAGCAGGGGATGTTAATCAAATACCACCGGCTTATCAATGAATTCTGTTTTCAGTACGATCATGGGGCAGGACGGTGCATTCTTTCTTTCTGCTCCCTCCCCGGCCGGATCCGGCCCGATCAGGGTGGTATCCACATAAATTGCATTTTCTGTAAGATAGAGCTGATCTGCGGTGATGCTGTAGCCGCCGCCCTCCTGTTTTCCATATCCAATGCAGATGTACAAAAATCCATTGTCCTGATAGGTCAGCTTAAAGGGCATTTCCTTCTTTTCTTCAATAACCTTTTTCAGCTCTTCCGGGATATTTTCTTCCGCCAGCACTGTAAATTCCAGATCTTTGATCTTTTCTAAGGAATTACGTTCTTTTCCACATCCTCCGAGAAAACACAGAAGCAGCAGCACTGCTGCTATAGACCCTAAAACTCTTTTGAAATTCCTTTTCATTGAAAGGCCTCCTCGCCTTTTTACCAGTTTATGAAGGCCGGAGACAAAGAATACCGCCCTTCCCGAAGGAAAGGCGGTAAGTTTATCAGGTCTGATCTTATTGTGCTGAAGTTGTATTCTGTGATCCCAGGGTCACCGTGACGGTCTTGCTCTGGTATCCTGTAGGACTTCCCTGCATGATGGTCAGCTCAATGGTTGTTCCTGCTGCGTAGTAGGAAAGCTCATCCTTCAGCTCTGCCATGGAGGTCATTTCCGTTCCGTTCAGCGCTGTGATGATATCGCCCTTTACAAGGCCTGCATTTGCTGCTGCCGTTCCCTCTATAACGGAGGAAACATAAATGCCCTGTGGAATTCCGTAGATCTGGGAATACTCTGCGGCAACATCCACACCTGTAATGCCAAGATAACCTTTGCTCTCTTCACTGACCTTCAGCTTGGTCTGTTTGGTCATCAGATCTTCAATGATCGGCTTTGCATCTGAGATGGGAATTGCATATCCCATACCTTCTACGCTGTTGCCGCCGATCTTATTGGAGTTGATCCCAATGACCTCTCCGTTAATATTCAAAAGCGCACCGCCTGAGTTACCGGGGTTAATAGCTGCATCTGTCTGGATAAAGGTATTGATCTCGGTATCCTGTCCTGCTGCAGTTTCTGTACTGTTTCCGTTGCTGTCCACTGCAATGGCTCTGTTCAGGGCGCTGACAACTCCTGTGGTTACAGACTGCCCATAGCCCAGGGCATTTCCGATGGCGATCACCGGTTCTCCTACGGTAAGGGCGTCGGAGTCTCCCAGTGTAGCGATCTTGATCTGGCTCATGGTATCACTGCTGATATCGGAAAGCTGAACGGCGATCACTGCCAGATCCTTGTCTGCATCCGTTCCTTTGATCTGCGCCTGTACCTGTGATCCGTCTACAAACTGGACGGTCAGTTCTTCTGCAGAAGCTACCACATGGTAATTCGATACTAATAAAAGCTCTGTGTCATTTTGTCCTACGATAATACCGGATCCTCTGCTCTCTGCCTCATTGCTGTAGGACTGCCCGAAGAAGGACATGGTCTCAACATACTTGTTATTGACGGATACCACTGAAGGCATTACTTCCTTCACTACCTCTGTCACATCCGTAACTGCTGTGGTAACGGTCTGGGTTGTTACCGCATCTGTGGCTCCGGCAGAGCTGTCCTCTTTCTTTACTGTCTCATCCTTTGTGCTCTGGCCTGAAGCTTCCTCCGTGCCCTGTAAGGTTTCCTGGATCTGTGCCGTTTCCGTGACCGCTTCCTTTGCGTTACCGGCCACACCCTTTATCAGGCTGCTTGCCGTACTGACTGCTTCAAAGCCTACTCCTGCAAAAACGCCGAAGCAAAGTCCGCAGCATAATGCAATGGCAATTTTCTTTCCGGCTCCCATTCCCTTCTTCTCCTTTTTGTCCGGAGCCTTTCCCACATTTCCTGAAGGAGCGCTGCCGGTTTCATAATGATACATATTATTCTGATATTCGTTTTCATACATAACACAACACCCTCTTTTCTCTATCCTCTGCGGCTTTGACCGCTTTTTCTATCTGTTTATGTGTCTCAGTATAGCCGGTAATTGTGTTTAATCTGTGATAACTTTTTGTCAATTTTGTTATTTCCGGAAATAATTTCTGTTCATGGAGCATCTTTTTACCAATGCATGAGGAAGCTGCCGATAGCGCTTCCCTAAAAGATACCCCAGATACTTACAGCCGCTCTGCCAGATCAGCTTCACTACCAGATAAGGCTTTTTGATCCGGCACAGGTAGCCTGCCGTTTCCTTCACAAGGCGTATTCCCTCCGACTGCGCCGAAATATCGCCAAACACCTCGGGATGCTGCGCATGGGAAACTCCCAGATCAAAATTCCTGTGGAACTGCTGCCTGCCGCTGTAATTATGGGAGTGTGCCACACAGGCGTCGGCGGCATAGGTAATGCTGTAGCCTGCATCAATCAGATGTCTGGCATAGATCATATCCTCATTAAAGATGGCCGGTTCTTCAAACCCTCCCAGCCTGTCAAAATATTCTCTGCGGTAAGCCGCACAGACATTAGACGCAAAGAATGTCTTGATCCCCAGCCTGTCAAGATCCTCCTTCGCCTTTGTGACCTTGTATTCCGGATAATTAAATTTTCTTGTATACCTTTCGATCACGCCGCAGTCCTCTGCGGGAAGCTGTCTTGCATAGGACATCCCCACCTTTTCATCAGAAAAAGGCTCCAGCAGCCGCTGGATCAGATGGGTGTCCGCTGGGATGGCATCATCCGTCATCATCACAAAAAAAGGGCTTTCCGACTGCTGTACCCCGAAATTTCTTGTGCCTGCGTGATCAAACTCCTGTTTTGCAATATGAAAAACGGTAAGCCCCGGATATCTGTCCTGCAGCCCTTTTGTGCCCGGAAATGCATCCCAAAGCGCTTTCTCCGTATTCACTACAATGATCTTTTCCACTGCCTGCGTCTGTCTTTCAAGCATTTCCAGCAAACGCAGAAATTTTTCTGTTGGCCTGTAAACCGGAATGATCACATCTGCCCTGATGTTGTCCATACCCTTCTCCTTTACTCTCCCTCAGATCTTTTCTGTTTAAAAAAGGACCAACCAAGGTTGGCCCTTTCTCTTTATTTGCTGCCGATATATCCGCTTGTGTCCGCTTTGATCTTTTCACTGTAGGTCTTTACTTCCTCAGATGGTGTATAAGCATCATCCTGGAACAGGAATTTATGCAGCCAGGTGACATTGTCTGTCAGGTCTACCGGTACGACGCAGCTTCCCTTAGAACCAATGGTTCCGGTTGCGCGGTAGGTTTCCTCCGGGAAACCGCCCTGATCCACAATAGAATACTTGTTGATCTCGCCAAGCAGCTCTAAGATCTCAGAAATATCAAGTGAAGTATAAATTTCATTAAATACATTGTTGGCAATGGTATTTAAGGTTGCGGGAGAAGCGGTTTTGGCTTTGTCCGCTACCGCCATGAGCACCTCTCTCTGACGCTCCGCTCTCTTAAAGTCATCTCCCTTGGTGTAACGGATACGGCAGTAAGCTGTTGCCTGTAATCCGTCAAGCTGCTGATAACCGGTGCTGGTAACCGGCGTGTAATCTCTCTTCAGATCCTGCGCCATGCAAAGCTGATAATTGTTGATATGCTGCAGCTCCGCATCATCCACATCGATCATAACTCCGCCTAAAGCGTCAATGGTATCGCTCAGGCCTGCAAATCCTACGGTTACAAAGTCTGTAATATTCAGATCCAGGTTCATATTCAGCATGTTGATGGCCTGCATGGGGCCGCCCTTTGCATAGGCAGCATTACATTTATTATAGGAATCATTACTCAGGTTCAGATAAGTGTCACGGTATACGCTGACCAGACGGCATTCCCCGCTGTCCAGATTAATGGATGCGATCATAATGGTATCGCTTCTGGTATTCTTGGTCAGGGCTCCGGTAGTGGAGTCCACGCCAAACAGCGCTATATTCCGGTATCCCTTCATGGTCGTTTCTTCCTTTTGTTCTACCTCAGGGTTGATCACAATATCCTCTTCCGGAATATCGACCTTTCCAACCTTTTCTGTCTTTAAAACGCCATATAACACAACAACCATCAATAAAAGGACGAAAATCTCCACAATAAACAGCAGGATCTTCGTTCTCTTTTTCTTGGAACGGGCCTTTGCGCTTTCCGGCGGTCTTTTCTTCTTGTTTCTGACTTCACCGGTACTATGGTTTACGGAGCCGCGGCCCTGGGTGCTGTGTCCTGATGAGCTGTGCCCTGACCCGGAGCGGGTATGGCTGCTTCTTGCATGCACTTCATCTTCATGCCTTACCGGCTTTTTCCTGACTGGTTTTTTATTAGATGTTGTAGTCATTGCCTTATTTTCTCTCCCTTTTCGTTTCAACTTGCTTTGACGGGACTTATCCTCTGTACTCGCCCATCCATATTGTAGTATTTTCTCACAAAATAGGTTTTGGGGCAACCCCTGAAAAGCTATTTTAATATATGATTAAGATTTGTAGTTGTTCCCGCTAATATGCATTTTTATTAATGAAACCCTTAAAAATCGTCAGGAGCATGATCTTAATGTCAAATGACATGGTCCAGTTTTCAATGTAAAACAGATCGTATTCGATCCTCTTCCTGATGGAGGAATCCCCTCTGTAGCCGTTTACCTGGGCCCATCCTGTCAGTCCCGGACGCACCTGGTGCTTGATCATATACCTTGGAATCTCTTCCTTAAACTGCTCCACGAAACGGGGTCTTTCCGGCCTTGGCCCAACCAGGGACATCTCCCCTACCAGAATGTTAAAAAGCTGGGGCAGCTCGTCCAGGCTGGTTTTCCGCAGGAATTTTCCCACCTTGGTCACACGGGGATCATCCTTGACCGTCCAGGCTTCCCTTTCCGCCGCTTCCTTTTGTACCTCCATGGTTCTGAACTTGTACATCATAAAGGGCTTGCTGTGCAGTCCCACACGCTCCTGCTTAAACAGCACCGGGCCGGGGCTGGTCGCCTTGATGGCAATGGCCTCCGCCAGCATAATGGGGGATGCAATCAAAATCCCAAGGGCAGAGCCGATAATATCCACAGCTCTTTTTGCCACCCAGTTCAGGGTATTGGTAAGCGGTACATAGCGGATGTTGATCACCGGAAGTCCCATCAGATCCTCTGTATAGGGATGGCTCGGCACCAGCGAATTGTAATCCGGAATAAACTTCGTATGCACGCCGGATTTCTCACACAGATCCACAATGCTCTCCAAGTGGTCATAATCATCCAGAGACAAAGTGATGGCAATTTCATCCAGCTTGTTTTCCGGCAGGATATACTTGATATTCTCGATCTTTCCTACGACCTTGACCCCTTTGTAAATGGTTCCTCTGGGGATACGGTCATCCAGAATTCCCCTGACCACATATCCCCACTGGGGATTGGCATTGATCCGGGTAATATATTCCTCTGCCGCCCTGGAATAACCGATCAGCAGCATATATTTTAAGTTGTAGCCCTTACGCCTGAAAAACTGCAGGGCGTTTCTGATCATGGTTCTGCTTGCCGTGGTAAAAATAATGTTGAACACATAAAAACAGCCCAGCACCACTCTGGAGAAATGAAGCTGCTTGATCATAAACAGACCTACCATAAACAGAACGATCCCCACGGTATTGGCCTTTATGATGTTTGCGATCTCATATTTTCTTCTTGTGGCCCGCTTGGGCGTGTACATGTTAAAAAAGTAATATAAAAACACATAACCGGGTACAAGGAAATAAAGGGCGCTGAAATATGTTTTCATATCGAGTGCCCCTACTCCCGGTTCTGTATCCGCAAGTCCCGTACAGAATTTGATATACCATGCAAGCAGGTAGGAGATGGCAACAACGATGGCATCTACTACCAGGTGCATTTTATTAAAAAATTTCTGATTGTCCTTTATCATTTTCTGCTACCTTCTGCAGATATTTTACAATAAGATTGCCAAAAGCACAAGGGGACAGTTCTCCCCTACCCTTTCAGCCTGCGGATCATGTTCAGCCAGAGCTGTCCCTGGATCCACAGATAGTTTCCGAGTCTCGTAACACGGAACCTGACCTTGTGCTGTCTGCCCTTTGCCGAAAAAGAAAGGGCAAAACCGTCTAAAAGTCCCTTCAGGTAGGAGGCTCCCAGACCCTTTCTTAAAAAAAACAAAAGCTTTGCCCCATATCCTGCCAGCAAAAAAGGCAGGTTCAGAAGCATCTGAAGAAAGGGCATATTCTTATAGATCAGATAAATACTGTTTCTGGCAGAAAGCTCCACCTTAAATTTATTATGCCTTGAGCCGCTGACGCCGCTGCCTGCATGAAAAACCACTGCCGAGGGCGCATATCTGCTGGGATAGCCGTAAATGTTTCCCCGATAGCCTACATCCACATCCTCCAGATAGGCAAAATGTTCCTCATCAAACAGGCCGATTTCCTCTAACAGGCTCTTTCGGTAAAGAGCTGCCCCTGCGCAGGCCGAAAAGGTTCTGTCAGGCTCCCCAAAGCGGTTCCTGTCCTGATCCTTTCCCCGTGCAAAAGCCCATCCCAGAGCACAGTAATAATCTCCTGCGCCGTCAAGATACTGGGGCTGATACATGCTGACCATTTTGGCGCCTGCACAGAGCGCCCTTTCCTCCTGATCCAACGCTTTTTCCAGTTCAGCCACAAGCTCCGGCTCTGATCTGGTATCATTGTTTAAAAGCAGAACATACTCCGTATCTGCCGCACGGATCCCGGCATTGACAGCCGCAGAAAAGCCCCTGTTTTCCGGAAAGGTCAAAAGCCTGACCTGGGGATAGTTTTCCTTCATAAACGCTATGCTTCCATCCTCCGATCCGTTATCTACCAGTATGATCTTTATGGGTATGGTGCTCCTTTTAAGAGAATCCATACACTCCTTCAGATATTTCTTTCCATTATAATTGGGGATTACCACTGTCGTCCGAGGGTTCATGTTCTTTTCCTTTTATTTGATCTTTTCCGTCATCTGCGGATCCCACAGGATCCTCATGCCCTGTCGTCTGATCTTCTCACAGAATTTTAAGCTCAGCTCCACATAATCTGTTTCCTGATTCAGGCTGTCCTGCCAGTTAAATCTTCCGCTTTGGATCTCCCGCAGATAAGGAAGTCCCAGCAGCTCCTCCATGATCTTTTCCGCCCTGGGGGACAGCAGCATACACCTCACATCCACAGCATAAGCCTCCTGCCGCAGGACTGCCCTGTGCATGGGGCCGCTGTATTCCCTGTGAAGTCCCAGATAGGGACATACCCCGTCATCATCATAAATACCGCCCGTTATGATATTTTTTGCATTCACAAGCCTTCCGCCGATCACAGCCACATCCGGACGGTTTGTCATGAGATCCGGCTGGAATTCTATCCTGTAAAAGCCCAGATGCTTCAGGCTCTGTACCGTTCCCTTCCATTCCCTGCTCCTTAAGAAGTCCTGTAATGCCCTTTTCCCTGCATCATAGGCATACTGCTTACTGTCCGGATTTTCTGCGGTGGAAGCCTGATGACATCTCCAGTGATAAAGCACTCCCGGCACATGGGCAATGGGAAGCTCCTGAATGGTATTTCTTCTCTTATCCTTTCCCATCATTCCGCTGACCGCCCGCAGCACCAGATCATAATCCTGCGCTCCGTCACACACGCTCCGAAAGCCCAGTTCCTGCATAAGCTGTCTCTTCATGACCAGAAAATGACAGATATAATTATTCGATAAAATTAAATCAAGATTAAATTCTTTCTTTTTGTTTACCTTAAAAAATTGTGTTCCGCTGCTGTCACATTTATCTTCATCGGAATATAACATTTGCAATTCTATTCCGTCTTTTTCCTGCCTTTCAATTTCTGCCGCCATTTCGTAAAGCGCATCCGGCGTCAGCGTATCATCATGATCCAGAAGCGCCGCATAATCTCCTGTAGCGTACATCAGCGCCTGGTTGGTATTTGCTGAAATTCCGTTGTTTTGTTTCAGTCTGCGGTATTGTATCCTTTTATCCTGATACTCCCCCACAATCTGCATCACCTGATCGCTTTTGCTTGCATCCGCCAGGATCAGTTCAAAATTCCCATAAGTCTGCTGCAGTACAGAGTCCAGCATTGCCCTTAAATATTCTTCTTTCGTTTCATAAGCCGGAACGATCACACTGAACCTGGTGTGAAGGGCTCCTGCCGCCTCCCTTTGTCTTTGCAGCTCCTTTTCCTGCGGCTGCTCATAGACATAGTGTTCCCCTTTTTCTGTCTCAATTCTTTCTCTGGCAGCATAATATGCACTTTTTATCCCATTTCGCTTAAGATAGCTCAGGGTTTTTTTCAAATTTCCCAGTCTGAAAATATTTGCCATAATATCTGTCTTACCCGAATTCATTTCTTTAGCCAAAAATCGTCCTGAATGACCAGGACGATTTTGGCATGCTGTGTTTTCCGTTCTCTTTTATAAATATGCTTTCAGATCTTCTGTAAGCTTTTCTACCTTTTCCTGTGCATCCTGCAGGCTCGTTCCCTTTACACCCATGTAGAATTTGATCTTGGGCTCTGTTCCGGAAGGACGGGCACAGCACCAGGAATCGTTGGTCAGATCAAAGTAAAGCACATTTGACTTCGGAAGTCCTGTAGGTCTCTTTGCGCCGGTCTCCATATCCGTCACCACATCCAGATCATAATCGCGAAGCTCCTTCACATGAAGCTCTCCAAAGTTCTTAGGCGGATTGCTGCGAAGCTTATCCATGATCGCCTTGATCTGTGCAGCGCCGTCAATTCCCTTCAATGTAATCGCATACTGGGTTTCCTTAAAGTAACCGTACTTTTCATAGAGCTTGAGCATCTGATCCCATACGGTAATGCCCTGCTTCTTACACCATGCAGCCACCTCGCACAGACACATAACCGCAACAACTGCATCCTTGTCCCTTGCGTGGGTTCCTGCCAGACATCCGTAGCTTTCTTCCAGACCAAATACATAATTGTTAGAGCCGGACTGCTCAAAGAACTTGATCTGTTCTCCGATATACTTAAATCCGGTCAGCACTTCAATAAACTTCACGCCGTAATCCTTGGCAATCGCTGCCGCCATATTGGTTGTAACAATGGTTGTTACCAGTGCGGGATTTTCCGGCATAGTCTTTGTAAGGGTTCTCTCTCTCAAAATATATTCTGCAATGAGCATACCGGACATATTACCGGTAAAAGGCATGTACTCCCCGGTCTTAGAGTCCAGCGCATAAATTCCAAGTCTGTCCGCATCAGGATCTGTTGCCAGAACGATATCAGCATTCTTTTCCTTTGCCAGCTTTAAAGCCAGTGTAAAGGCCTTGGGATCCTCCGGGTTTGGATATTCCAGAGTGGTAAAGTCCGGATCAGGAAGCTCCTGCTCAGGCACTACATACACATGCTTAAATCCCAGTTCAGAAAGGATCCTTCTTACCGGCACATTTCCGGTTCCGTGGAAAGGTGTATATACGATCTTGATATCATCAGCCATTTCCTTAATGACTTCAGGATGGATGATCTGCTTTTTCAGCTCCTCCATGTAGGCATCGTCAATTTCCCTGCCGATCACCTGATAAAGTCCTGCCTTCATGGCCTCAGCTTTATCCATGGTCTTAACCTGATGGTAATCTGTTACCTTTTTCACTTCGGCAATGATTTCCTTGTCCTTGGGAGCCGTTACCTGTGCACCGTCCTCCCAGTATGCCTTGTATCCGTTATATTCCGGAGGGTTATGGCTTGCAGTGATCACAATACCGGAGATACAGCCTAACTTGCGAAGCGCAACGGAAAGCTCCGGTGTGGGGCGAAGGGCATCAAACACATAAGCCTTAATGCCGTTTGCAGCAAGGCACAGCGCCGCTTCATCCGCAAATTCAGGCGACATTCTTCTGGAATCGTAAGCAATGGCAACTCCCTTTTCCTTGCCTCCCTGGCTGATAATATAGTTAGCCAGTCCCTGGGTTGCCTTTCTGACAGTGTAAATATTCATCCGGTTGGTTCCGGCGCCGATCACGCCTCTGAGTCCTCCGGTTCCAAATTCCAGTTCCCTGTAAAAACGGTCTTCTATCTCTTTTTCATTCCCTGCAATACTTCGAAGTTCTTCCTTTGTCTTTTCGTCAAAGTAAGCATCCTTAAGCCAGAATTCATATTCCTGTTGATATCCCATTTCTTCCTCCATTCCGAAGCGGCCCCCTGCTTCCTGCAGGCAGCTCCGCTGCAATTCTTTTTGTGCCGGTATCGCTTGTCCTACCGGCACTCTTTTGTTATTGTACCATACTGCTCTTATATTTTCAAAGAAAAGTCGCTGCGATCCAATGAGAAATTAGGATTATAATAAGGGTCTCCCGCTTCCAGAACTTCCTTCCATTTTTTCCGGAACTTCTCGGATTCCCTGTTATAGCGCTCTGCCTTTTCCCCCTGGTCATCCAGTCCTCTTGACCTGGACTCAAAATGATAAAGTTCCGCAAAAGGCGTAAACACATTCAAATACCCCTTCTGCCGCAGCTTGATGCAGAAATCCACATCATTTAAGGAAACAGCAAAGCCCTCATCCAGTCCGCCGACCTCCAGGAACAGCTCCTTTTTCACCAGCAGACAGGCTCCGGTCACCGCTGATACATTCTGGGCATAACAAAGCCTTCCCATATACCCCAGGTTATCCCTGTGCTGGCCATAGTGGCTGTGTCCTGCCGTCCTGTGTGCTCCAAGTCCCAGCACAACCCCTGCGTGCTGAATGGTCTTGTCTCCATAATAAAGCTTTGCGCCGACTGCGCCCACATCCTCCCTCTGGGCGTACATCAAAAGCTCTTCCATCCAATTTACCGTAATGACCTGGGTATCATTGTTCAAAAGCAGAACATATTCGCCCCGGGCCTTAGAAACTCCCAGATTGTTCACAGCCGAATAATTAAAGACTCCCTCGTAGGTGATCACCCTGATCTTTTCATTTGTCTGCAGCTCCTCATAATATGCAAAGGTTTTCGCATCCTGGCTGTTATTTTCCACTATGATGATCTCATAATTTTCATAGGTAGATTTCTCTAAAATAGAAGAAACACACCTGGAAAGATCCTCCACATGATCCTTATTGGCAATGATGATCGAAATCAGCGGGCTTCCCAGGATCTGATAGCGGATCTTAAAGATCGTGTCAAAGGCTCTGGTAGAGGTGATCTGAAAATGTTCAAACCCATGCCGTCTTAAGTGGTCTGCCACTGCCCCCTTGGCAGCAGCTACCGTATAGGGCTTCGCAGAAAGCCCTGCTGCAGTGCTTCCCGGATGACTTCTCCAATAATAAAGAAGCTTGGGAATATGCACGATATTCTGCGCCCTGTCCGTCAAGCGCAGGATCATATCATGATCCTGGCTGCCGTCAAAACGGGAACGGAACAGTTCTGTCCCGTCAAGCAGTTTTCGGTCAAACACGCTGAAATGACAGATATAATTATTCGCCCTCAGATTATCAATGGCAAAATCCGGCTTAAAATGCATAGTCAGCATTTTGTTCAGGTCGCCGCTCTTAAAAGTGGTCTCATCACAGTAGAGATAATCCGCATTTTTCTCATTGATGGCCTTCACATATTCAAACAAAACCGCAGGATGCAGCAGATCGTCATGGTCAAAAAGGCCGATATACTCCCCTGTGGCCAGCTTCAGGCATTCATTGGTATTTTCTGAGATCCCGCCGTTTTTGGAAAGCTTTTTATAAACGATCCTTCCTCTTCCGTCCTGCTTTTCATATTCCTTCACAACCTCGGCAACATATGCGTGTTCCTGATCGGAGCCGTCCGCAAGGCAAAGCTCCCAGTTTTCATAGGTCTGCGCCGTTACTGACTCGATCATTTCCCTCAGGAAGTTTTCAGGCGTATTAAAAAGCGGTACTAAAATACTGATCTTTACCATTCTGGGAAACTGCGTATTTCTTTGCTTTTCCGCTTCCTCCGGTGAGGGAAAGCTGTCTGTGCCATACCGCTTCATGGCCTCTTTCTCTCTCTGTTTGTACCGGATCTTCGCCAGGATCCCCCTCAGGTTTCCGCAGTTTTTCACTCTGCCGTACTGCCGGATACAGAAATGCATGGCTTTCCGCGCAGGAGCTGATGCTTTCCAGATCGGATTATTCTTGATCCTTTTCAGCTTAAAATCCAGATCCTCACATTTTGCCTCCAGATCTGCCACCCTGCCTGCCAGGTCTGCGCAGCGCAGATGCTCCTTTTCGTATTCCTCCTGATAATCAACTGATCGTCCGTTCTTTTCCTCGTTCAAGCCTGTCTTCCTCCCGATTTTCCCTTAAATCTCTATGACCCAGCTGCTGAAATTTACCAGTCTTTGCCTGGAGCAGCGATCCTGCGCCAGCATCCCGAACTGGTACACTCCCTTGGCCAGGCCGCCGCTTTGCAGCTTTGCTGTAAATCCAGTTAAATCTACATTTAACTGATCCTTCAAATTATCACGAATATCCTTCCGGTATCTGTTTTCCACGGAAAGCGCATATACTTTGCCACTTTCCTGACTGCGCAGAAGCAGCTTCTTTTCGTAACATGCGTTATCTGCTCCTATAATGAAAGAATAGCCCTGGAAATAAAAGCCCTCATCCTCCGGCAGCGCCTTTTTCCTTCCCTTAGATGACGCTACGCCATATTTCCATTTGTAAATATCCATAGCGCATTCCATGCCCACCACCAGGCAGGAATCCTCTCTGGCCCTTTTTACCGCTTCTGTCACTTCCCTGGGTTCAGACCAGGCCTGCCTTAAATCTACCTGATAGTGAAAAGCAGGGGAATATCCGCTTTCCAGCATATCCGTGGTCAGGTAAGGATGATAAAAGGGATCCTGTCCGTAAAGCTCCTGATGCCTTTCATAGAGAATGTCCTTTTCCTTCAGCAGACGGAGCTGCTTTTCCCTGCTCTCCCCATCTTTTCCCCGGCTCAGGGATTCATGGTGATACAGACAAACGTCATTTCTCTGGATATTATAATAACCAAGCTCATAGATCCTGTAGCACAGGTCTACATCATTAAAGGCCACTGCAAGTCCCTCATAGAAGCCCCCGGCCTTCACAAACACTTCCTTTTTTACAAGCAGACAGGCGGCGGTCACTCCTATCATATCGTGCACGCCTCTGTTTTGTCCAAAATAATATACCTGTTCATCATCCAGATATTGCAGCTTATGGGCCGGCCCCACCCGCAGGTTTGTTATCCCCGCGTGCTGGATTATATGGCTTTCCGGATACAAAAGCTTGGCTCCCACAGCCCCTGCATAAGGAAGAACTGCCTTCCGGGAAAGCAGCTTCAGCCAGTCCGGCTGTATGATCTCCATATCATCATTCAAAAACAGCAGCAGCTCCCCCGCTGCCAGCTCTGCTCCCCTGTTGCACATCCGTGAAAAATTAAAGGGCATAGGTTCATAAAGATACCTGGCCTTGGAACCGCAGATCTGCCTCAGCTCCTTTTCGATCCTTTCCCTGTTCTCCTTGCTGCTTCCGTTATCCACCACCAGGAATTCATAAGGGATCCCTGCCTGTGTCCGCTCTGTAAAGGAACGGATACAGTTTAAAAGGATTTCAGGATTATCTTTTGAAGGAATAATAACGGAAACCATGGGAAGCTTTTCCTCTTCCCCTTGATCTTCCTCCTTTGTGTCCCCCTCGCCCGCTGTTATTTTACCGCTTCTATGGAACAGGATCTGTCTGATATGGCAGACCGGGCACCCCTCCTGGGTATCCCACACTTCCTTTCCATCCGAAAGGGCGCTGTGCTTTTCAAAGCCTCCCGCCTTTTCGATCACCTCCTTAAGGAGCTGATACCAGCCGTTTCCAGCCACAATACCGGAAAGGCTCTCTGTGCGGAGTGCAAGAACGCCTCCCAGGTAATAGGCGGACAAAAAGCTGTCGGGAGACCAGTCCGGCTTAAACCATGGATTTTGCCGGATTTTCTCCCCCTTTTCATCCTCATCCCCATAAACCAGCACAATGCCTTCCTGTTCCCTGAGTTTTCTGCTGCACAGGAAAAAGGCCCTGGGCGCAATCTCTCCCTCTTCCATTTTCATAAAAATAACATCCGCTTTCAAATCGTGAAGGGACTGCAAAAAAACTTTGCTGTTTTCATTCATCTGCTGCTCCAAAAACTCTTTTGAACAAAGCAGAACCAGTTCTTTGGTAAGAGAATGCCCCCCTGTCTGCGTCATCGACAGGATGCGACATTTCTCGTCCAATTTTGCATTTTTTCCTTCATTTTTAATTTTTGTGCTTTCAAACAATATTT
>ENA-OUQC01000362-OUQC01000362.1-human-gut-metagenome-genome-assembly--contig:-NODE-362-length-35776-cov-19.681000_pt1 | contig 35776 bp, 30 predicted proteins | sample MGYA00237942_ERZ548815 | MGnify/ENA primary metagenome ERZ548815 (study PRJEB26490, sample SAMN05194722) | human gut metagenome | biome: terrestrial biome; feature: human-associated habitat; material...
CTGGTAATTCCAAGGTCGTTAATCTTCCTCGTTTTTTTGATGCGGTTGCCCTGCGTTGCCGCTAAGTGCTACGGCAAGACCGTGCAGTAATGTGCGCCGATGCAGTATGGTATGTATGAAAGTGATGTATGACGTGTGTCTGTACTTCGCGTCATTTAAGGAAAGCGAGGTACACAGCGCCCACCAGGAGGACGAATGCGGCAATATGGTTCCAGCGTAAAGTTTCGCCGCCGAAAACAAACATAGTGATAACCGTGAATACTACCAGGGTGATAGCCTCTTGGGTAACTTTGAGTTGCATCAATGTCATCGGACCGCCGTTGCCGATGTATCCGATACGGTTGGCCGGAATCATAAATGAATACTCGAACAATGCTATAGCCCAAGAGAATATTATCACGAGCCACAGCGGCCAATGCGTCGATATGCCGGCTGTTTGTAATTTGAGATGCCCGTACCAGGCAAAAGTCATAAATACATTGGAAACTACCAATAGCAGTATTGTCGTAAATATAGGACTCATTTTGTGGTATGCTTGTCGTATTCGTTAATGCTCATTGCACGCTCTATAGGCATCTTTGAGCGTAGATAATCCATATCTATATAGCTCTTATCACCCGGACGCCGCAGCGGGAAGGCCATGTATTTGGCTTTTAGAACCTCGTTGCATGCGGGGCTGCGCCATCCCGGGGCTGATGGTTGTAATTCGGGCGGTACGGAGTTCGTGGTGACTGCACGGACGTGGCTGCAGGGCGGATAGCCAATGACGGTCCACATTACGGCATCTTTGGGGTCTTGTCCGGGAGCTATACCCTCGATGACGATAGAGGCGGAGGATATGCGTCGCGGTATAAAGTCTTGGTCGATGGCCCAGCGGGCGCTGTCGCATAAGACATCGCGTCCCAGACGACTATGATAGAAAGACCTTGACACATCCTCGGTAAAGAACGCCGGAGTAAGGGTGTGACGCTGTATGCGGTCCTCGGCAAGGTGGCAGAGATTGTCGTAGCGTACGTACCCGTAGCCGGTCGAGTCGTTGCCGCTAAAAGAGAAGTTGGTACGCATCAACACATCATTCTCGGTATCTTTGAGATAATATGCTGTGTATCCGTTATCATTGGTTTCGAAATATGCGCCGTTGCCGTATGCATCAATTACACCGAAATTTGCCTGTACGCCCATGGGGCGCGGCAGGGTGTCAAGTAGTGTCGCAAAATCGGCGACCGTACGGCATCGACCTAATGCCAAAGACATCACGGCACCTTCGCGGTCGACCAATTTGGCTGTATCTGGTGCAAGGTTGTATGACGCTGTATTCATGATGCCAAAACCGGTATCATTCAATCCCATCCACGCCTCTGAGCGAAGGCTGTCACCTCCGTTGAACAAGGCTACGTATTTGTATTGCCCGGGACGGCATACGGTGTCTACAAAGTTATGCTCTGTCCCGGTGTCGCGGTGTTTCCACAGTAGGGGACGCCCGTTGGCGGAAGCTCGTGCACCCACTATCATTGAAGTACAGGCTTGTGTGCCTTGCGGTAGCACAATGGATGCGACCAATGCGCTGACAATAAGAATTGTGCGAAAGAACGATGTGTTCATATGTCGTAGTTGTATACTGCTTTGGACATCTTTGAAAGACATCGATGCCAAAGGCTTTAGGTGGTTATTGGTCTACTTTGGTTTCTTTTAAGAATACAAAATTAAGCATTTATTCGCGAAAATTGCGTACTTTTGTGTGGACTAAGCCGTTCGGCATTATTAAACGCATTAAAAAATAACCAAGACAATATGTCGCTAATCGAATATAAAGACGTAGAACTTCGTCGCAAAGAATTTGTTGTGCTCAAAGATGTTACGTTCAACATTGATAGTGGGCAACCTGTATATTTGGTGGGTAAGGTCGGTAGTGGCAAAAGCACTTTGCTTAAGTCTTTGTATGCCGAAGTACCTGTGTCCGGACAAGGCCATGCCCAAGTGCTCGAGTATGATATGAGTAAATTACGCCGTCGCGACATTCCAATGTTGCGTCGTCGTATGGGCATCGTTTTCCAAGATTTTCAGTTGCTTATGGATCGTAATGTGTATGCCAACCTCGAGTTTGTGCTTCTTGCTACGGGATGGCGTGACCGCAAGCAGCGTGAAGATCGTATCCTTGCAGTGCTCGACCAAGTCGGTATGCCCAATAAGAGTTATAAAATGCCGCATCAATTGAGTGGTGGAGAGCAACAGCGTGTAGTGATTGCACGTGCCTTGCTCAACAATCCGGACATAATACTTGCAGACGAACCCACCGGAAACCTTGACCCGGAAACAGGTCAGCAGATATTCCATCTTTTGAGCAATATCGCCTCAGATGGTAAGGCTGTGGTGGTGGCTACGCACAACCATTCGCTGATAGATCAATTCCCGGGACGTGTGTTTATTTGCGAGGATAAACACCTTAGCGAATTGCCTTAACCTGTCCGGACAGGTCGTGTTATTTAGGAAATTATCTTGTAGAGAATAACCTTTTTGGAGTATTGTCGACTATCAGTTGAGCGTGCCGGTACGAGCTCGCTTAATGACATTCTCTTCGGGAACAATATAAATTTCGACGCGACGGTTTCGTCGACGATTCTTGACGGATGTATTAGCCGAACGCGGTTCGTCAGACCCCATACCGTAAGGAATGATGTTGGTTTCAACGTCAGATACCAAGTCATCGAAATAGTCCGCAATGGCGTTGGCTCGTCGTTCGGTGAGGTCGTCACTGTATTGTTCGCTGCCGGTATTGTCGGAGTACACTACTACAAGTATCTTGTATGATGTCGGCTTGTGCAGCAAATCTTTGAAGGCGTTGAGATAGTATGGCGCATGTGAGCGTAGTTCGTCATCGTTGGCTTTGAAGAGCGTGTCGCAGGGGATGATTACGCTGTATACCTCGTTTTTACGGTGCATGGCAACTTCGAGGTTGTGCCGTGCAAATTGGTTGGCGTTATTGCCCATGTGTCGCTGTATCGCTGGAGAATACTTCTTAGGAACTTCCGGCGTAGCAATGTTCTCTTTGAGCGTCTTAGGTGTATCGGCGTCCGTAGTGTTAGTAGAGGCAAATCCGCATACGGCTGCCATAAGGATGGCAGCGACAATGGCACCTTTCTTTGAAAAAGTGAAGCGAGACATATTTGGGCGCGTTGATTTTGAGCTTATTCGTCCTCCAAGGAGTCCTCGTAAGCCAATTCGGCATTGACGATTGGTTCGATGTGCTCGGGCGCAATTTTTGCGCGTTTGTCCTTGGCCAAAGTGCGACGTACGGTGCTCATAAGACGGTCCAGATCCACGTCCGCATCCTCTTCGTCGTCCTCTGAAAAGTCGATTTCGAGCATTCCGTTACTTTCGTAGAAGTCCCAGATTATATCAATGACATTGAGTATTTCATCGTCATCGTACAGCGAGGAGATTTCCTCGCCGACTTGTGTGCGTATAAACGCTATGGCATCGTCTTCGTCAAACATATTTGTGTCGGTTGTTGCTGAAAAATGCTTTGGTTGAGCTTTATGAAAAAATTAAAGGTCCAGAAGGCCTTTGGGAAGCGTGACGCCTATCGAGCTCTCATCAATATAATCGATGAATTCGTCGGCGATAGGTATCAATAGCTCGCAATTACTGTCATCGGCGCAGCTGATAATGAACAGGTGGTTTGCCGTAGAGTCGTCTATGGCTGTGATTTTACCCAGGACTTTGTCTGATTCGATGTCTATGACGTCAAATCCGATAAGATCATCGAGGAAAAAATCTTTGCTGTCCGAGTCTGTATCGTCATGATGTAGCGAGTCAAGGAGATCTTGATTTAAAGCATATAATGTGTGGCCTGTAAAATCCTGATCTTCAATAATCGGTATGAGCTGTAAACGCCACATCTCGCCCTTATGGAATGTGACGTCTGACAATTTGAACGGTACGGGAAGTCCGTCTATTTCGACAAATGCGAAGTCTAAGTGTTCGATAGCTTCATCATAGTCCGAGTGCACAATGTAATCACCTTCGTAGCCGAAAGTCTTGACTATTCGGCCGATGGGTTTCAATTGCTCCAAAGTGACGGGTGTACGCTGCATATGTCGAAACTTTTGTTGCGGTTACTTCTTTTTCTTTTTTTTGCCGGTGTTGGATGTAACCTTGTAGGTGCGCAGGACCATCGTGTCGGGCGTGAGACGGATTTTGCCTTTGCTGAGTACGGCGAGGTCATCGAATACACGCTGGTCGTCAACGTCTTCGTTGGCTTCGGTCATTACTTTTTTCATCTGATTGGCCAGCAGTTCGATGAAAGCGTCTTTGTCCGGACAGTCTTCCATGTCTGCAGCCACGAGTGCCATTTGCTCAATGACGCGCCCGTATTGACGTTCGAAATTGGTCACTTGGTCAAATACCGGTACGGGGTCGGGCTTGGAGTCAAGTGAATCGGCGTGTATCACCTCGAAAGGCCAGTCGATGTCAAGCTTATAGTCGCTCATAACAGCCAGGTGATCCCAAAACTTGTGTTTCTCGGGATCGTTGGCTACCATTTCGGGGAAAAGTATACCCATGGTGTTGACTATAGAGTAGGCACACCGCGTGCGCTCGGCTTTGTCCTCGAGGGTCATGCAGTACTCCACCATGGACTGGATGTTGCGGCCGTACTCCGGAAGTATTATGTCTTTGAGTTGAGTGTTGTATGTCAGCATTGGCTTGTTCGGAGGATGGGATATAGTATATCCTGTGGATAGAAATGTAAAGAAGGGCGCGGGGTGTGCCCGCACCCTTCTTGTATGTATTGGCTGTGGATATTACATGTTCATACCGCCATCCACCTGTATTACTTGGCCGGACACGTACGAGGACATGTCTGACGCAAGGAAGGTGGCAACGTTGGCGATATCCTCGACTTTGCCGCCGCGGCGCAGGGGGATTTTCTTGGTCCACTCGGCGCGAACATCGTCGGGCAGAGCTGCGGTCATGGCAGTCTCGATAAATCCGGGGGCGATAGCGTTGGCACGGATGCCGCGTGATCCCACTTCCTGGGCTATGGATTTGGCCAGTGCGATAAGGCCGGCCTTGGATGATGCGTAGTTGGCTTGGCCTGCATTGCCATGAACTCCGACAACGGATGCCATATTGATGATGGAGCCGCTGCGCTGACGCATCATTATGGGCAATACAGCGTGAATAAAGTTGAATGCGCTCTTGAGGTTGACGTTGATTACGGCGTCCCATTGCTGTTCGGACATGCGAAGCATCAGGCCGTCTTTGGTGATGCCGGCGTTATTGACCAGGATGTCGATGCTGCCGAAATCTTTGTGTATTTGGGCTACGACTTCTTCTGTTTGGGCGAAGTCGGCGGCATTGGATGCATAGCCTTTGGCTTTGACGCCCAGGGCTGCAATCTCGGCTTCGGTGGCTTTGCCATTTTCGTCGATAACGAGGTCTGTGAATGCGATGTTGGCGCCTTCTTGCGCAAATTTCAACGCTATGGCCTTGCCGATACCGCGTGCGGCACCGGTAATCAGGGCTGTCTTACCTTCGAGTAATTTCATGTTTTGTGTAGTGTATATGAGTGTATGTTAGTTGTTTACGTTATACTATGCCGTACCCGTCGGTACGGCGTATATTCGATGCAAAGTTACTAATAATTTTTGAGACCGCGACAATGTAGATTAAAGGCTTGTGAAATGTGCTGAAATAAGGTGGTAGCGTTTGCCGACGTCGCCTAAAAAACGTACCTTTGCACATCCAATAAAGGCCGAGCACGGACTTGCGCCGTACTCGGTGTAATCGACATCCTAAATCCCCCACGCTACACCACTATGCTTGTTTATTTCAAGAAAGGTGCCACGAAGGTTTACGCAGTCGATACCGCGCGTCCGTTGACGGACAGCGAGGTCGATCGGCTGTCTTGGCTCTTCGGCGGTGCCCGTCGTCTCGTGTCTTCCAACATCAAACAATCCTTTATCGGACCGCGCCGCGAGATGGTAACTCCATGGAGTACCAACGCTGTCGAGATATGCCAAAATATGGGCATAGACTGCATTCGCCGTATCGAACAATTTGACCGTGCCGACAAAGATACGGCCTATGATAAAATGCTGCAACGCCATTATGATGGTTTGGATGCACACTTGTTCGATGTGGATACAAGCCGCGCTCCTATCCGTTACATCGAAGACATCGCAGCATACAACGTGAGCGAGGGTTTGGCTTTGAGCGCCGAAGAGGTCGAGTATTTGCAGGGTCTTGCAAAACGTATGAATAGACCGCTTACGGACAGCGAAGTATTCGGATTCAGCCAGGTCAATTCGGAACATTGTCGCCATAAGATTTTTAACGGCACGTTCGTCATTGACGGCAAAGAGCAACCGCTGTCGCTGTTCAAACTGATAAAAAAGACAAGTAAAACCAATCCCAATGGCTTGGTGTCGGCATATAAAGACAACGTGGCTTTTGTGAAAGGCCCGCGTATGCGACAGTTTGCACCCGTGTCGGGCGAGTATGCCTCATATTTTGAGGAGAAGAATGTCCCGACTGTACTTTCATTGAAAGCCGAGACACACAATTTCCCCACCACGGTCGAACCTTTTAACGGGGCGGCCACCGGAACGGGCGGCGAGATCCGCGACCGACTTGGCGGAGGTCGTGCCAGTCTACCTTTGGCCGGCACGGCGGTGTATATGACCTCGTATCCGCGACTTGCCGGCCTTCGTCCGTGGGAACTGATGATGAATCCCAGGGTGTGGCTGTATCAGACCCCGGCCGAAATCTTGATTAAGGCCAGCAATGGAGCCAGTGATTTTGGTAACAAATATGGACAGCCGTTGATATGCGGGTCGGTACTCACTTTCGAATACTCGGAAGGCGGTATTGAGTATGCTTACGATAAAGTCGTGATGCTGGCCGGAGGGGTAGGGTACGCCCGAGCCCGTGATGCGGTCAAGGGCCATCCACATAGCGGCGAAAGTGTCATTGTGATGGGAGGCGACAATTATCGTATCGGCATGGGTGGCGGTGCAGTGTCTTCGGTTGCTACAGGCCAGTATGCCAATGCCATTGAGCTTAATGCCGTACAACGAGCAAACCCCGAGATGCAGAAACGTGTGGCCAATGTCATACGTGCGCTCAGCGAAAGTGACACCAATCCGATAGTCTCTATACACGACCATGGAGCCGGTGGACATCTTAATGCCTTATCTGAATTAGTGGAAGAGACAGGCGGATATATTGACATAGATCGACTGCCCGTGGGTGATCCGACACTGAGTGACAAGGAAATCATAGGCAACGAATCTCAGGAACGCATGGGCATGGTTGTGCGCGGTAAGGACGTGGAGCGCATACGCCGTATTGCAGAGCGTGAACGAGCTCCGATGTACGAAGTCGGGCATACCACTGCCGACCATCGCTTTGTGTTCGGGCATGGCGGTATGGACGGCAGCGACCGACAGGAATCAGGGCCTATAGATTTGGCCATGGCAGACATGTTCGGATCTTCGCCAAGGACCGTGATGACGGATAATACGGTCGTGCGACACCATGCATCTGTCCAATATGATGTTGCGTGCATGGACAAGTATATAGCCGATGTATTGTCCTTGGAGGCTGTGGCGTGCAAGGATTGGCTCACTAATAAGGTGGACCGCAGCGTTACAGGACGTGTAGCGCGTCAACAATGCCAAGGCGCTTTGCAATTGCCGCTGAGCGATTGCGGTGTCGTATCCATAGATTTCACCGGGCGACGCGGTATGGCTACATCAATAGGCCATGCACCGCAGGCGGCTTTGTGCGATGCTGCTACAGGGTCGCGTATGGCTATTGCCGAAGCGTTGACAAATATCGTGGGCGCAGACTTGGTCGCCGGCCTTCGTAGCGTAAGCCTCAGCGCCAACTGGATGTGGCCGTGCCGTAATTCGGGCGAAGATGCAGCCTTGTATCGAGCCGTTGAGTCTTGCAGCGAATTTGCCTGCTCGTTGGGCATAAATATTCCTACGGGCAAGGACTCGCTGTCAATGACGCAAAAGTATCCTGACGGGCGTCGAGTGATGGCTCCCGGTACGGTGATAATTTCGGCGGCAGCGCCGGTGCGCGACATCCGCCGCACGCTTTCGCCGGTATTGGTGCAAAAGAAGTCTTCGACATTATATTATATCGACTTTGCGGGCGATACTCTTCGTCTTGGCGGGTCGGCTTTGGCCCAGACAATGGGTTTGGTAGGAAACAAGGCGCCCGAAGTGGATGCAGTGACGTTGGCTCACGCTTTCGGAGCTGTGCAAACCATTGTCCGTAAGCGCAAGGCCTTGGCAATGCACGATGTAAGTGCCGGCGGTCTGGTGACAACCTTATTAGAGATGGCCTTTGCCAATACGGCGGGCGGCCTCGAAATCGATCTGTCGGAAATGGCAGGCCGTATGGGAGGTGACTTGGTCAGCGCATTGTTTGCCGAAAACCCGGCAGTGGTGATGCAGGTGGACAATGGAACGACCGAGTCTGTCGAAGCGATACTCAAAGATGCCGGAGTACGGTATTTCGCGATAGGTCATCCTGTTACGGCCGGACGTACACTGGAAGTTAAGGTCGGCATCGATACCCATAGTTTCGACATAGATGCACTCCGTTCGATATGGTATGAGCCTTCGTATAGGCTTGATTGCTTGCAAAGTGGCGAAGAATGTGCTGCCGCACGCCGTGATAATTTGGGGCATCAGCCGTTACGCTACATTTTCCCCTCCGGATGGAAGGGAAGCAAGGAGATGACGATACGTCCCGAGGCTTCGGTCAGCGGTCGTCCGCGTGCCGCAATTATCCGTGACAAGGGTATCAATGGCGAGCGCGAGATGGCGTATTCGCTATATCTGGCCGGTTTTGATGTCAAGGACGTTTGTATGACAGACTTGATGAGCGGCGCCGAGACGCTGGATGATGTCCGTATGATTGTATTCTGCGGAGGCTTTTCCAATAGCGACGTGCTTGGCTCGGCCAAGGGCTGGGCTTCGGGTTTCCGCTGGAACGAGAAGGCTCGGAAGACGCTTGAAGCCTTCTATGCAAGGCGCGACACTCTGTCTTTGGGCGTATGCAATGGTTGCCAACTGATGATAGAACTTGGCCTGATAGCCCCGGAGGCCGGCGAGCGTATGCCGCGTATGGAGCACAACCGTTCGCATAAGTTCGAGTCTCAGTATCTCGGTATTATTGTGCCGCAGAACAATACCGTGATGTTCGGCGGGCTTTCGGGATCACGCCTTGGTATATGGGTGGCGCATGGCGAAGGCCGCTTCAATCTTGGTGGCGCTGCCGGAGTCAAGAACTTTAACGTTATAGCCAAATATGCCTATCGGGCTTATCCGGGCAATCCTAACGGCAGTGACGGCGCCGTGGCCGGCATCGCATCGCCTGACGGACGTCATATCGCCATAATGCCACACTTGGAACGTGCCATATTCCCATGGCAATGCGGACACTATCCGCGCAGTCGCCGCAATGACGCGGTTACGCCGTGGCTTGCCGCCTTCCGTGCCGCCGCCGAGTGGTGCGCCCGGCAGTGACGCGTTCCAATAGATGAATGATACAGACAGCGGGCTGCGCTTCGGCGCAGCCCGCTGTCTGTATGGTAAATCGTCCCGGTTTATAGGGCGACTTTGAAGGTCTTGCCGGCTACGGCCACGATGTATATGCCGTGGTGACCGAGGGCGATTTCTTTGCTTGTTCCGGAATAGGCTGTGCGTCCGGCGAGGTCGTATACTGCCACAGCGGCGTCCGCTTCGGCTCCGTTGATGTGTATGGTGCCGGCCGAGACAAACACGCTTACACTGTTGTCATCGTTGGCAAAGACATCGTCCACGCCGCCCATGTCTTTTTCGACTATATTGCCGAACTTTTTCCACAGTGCGTGTTCTTTGTAAGCCTGAGCCGAACCGGTGGGCACGTACAGCGTTACATCCTGATAGCGGTAGCTTTCGAGGATGTCAACGTTTAGTCCGAACAAGTCGTTGGGGCTATATGGCTTTGCTGTGCGACAGATTATACTTTTAAGGCTTGGGCAGCCGAAGAACACATGGTTGTATATCAACAACGAATATTCCGGATTGTGAGGTTCGATGGTAACTTCTTCCAAGGACTTGCAATTAGCAAATGTTCCGATGGATATTTTGTTTGACTTGATTGTGGCTTTTTTAAGCCCGGTGCAGTTGGCAAATACGAAATTAGCCGCATCAACAAAACTGCCGCCAATGTTCACATCGATTTTCTCCAATCCTTTGCAGCCGTCAAAGGCGTGTTGGCCGAGGGTTACAGTATTCTCAAAGGATAGAGATGCGATTTTATCGCAGCTATAGAATGCATAATCATAGACATCGTCCCTGTTTATAGTAACATTTCCCTCTTTCCCGGGAATACATGCAGTTATCCACGGACTGTTTATGCCGTATGAGAGTATTCCGTCCGAGAAACCATAATACTTTGAATTGGATTTATACTGGCTAATGTTTATGCTACCGGGGGCGATGGCTTTGATGGGTAGTTGTATTGAGCTTGGTATAGTCAAGGATGTCAGATTTGGGTTATTATCGAAGATGTTGTGGAATGTCGCCCTTACATCGTATGTCGTTCCGCCAATGGTAGCCTGTTCGGGGATAATAAAGTCGCCTATGACTTTTTGGGGGTCGGCATATAGTGCGCCACAATGACTGCTGCTATAGAGCTTGCTGTCGTAGGTCAGCCCGCTATCGTCCGAGCCGAGGGTGTTTTCGATGGTGGGTACTTTGCCCCATGCGGCATCATTGGCGTATGCGTCCTTGCTCTCGTAGGGTACTTTGAGAGTGTAGGTCGCTATGTCACCAGTGACGTCGGACAACTCGCCTTCGCATTGTGGAGGCGTGGTGCCCAAAGCATATATCGTTGTATAGCTTTGGTAATGCGTGGGGAACGCCCATTTTCCAACCTTGCTCACTTTCGGGGCAAGGATTATGGTTGATAACCAGTAACAATCGGCGAACATATACTCTCCGACAACTTCGGATTCAATCTTCGCATATTTGAGGTAATAGCATCCCATAAAGACACTGCGTCCGAGTGTGGTGACGGAGGCGGGAACGGTGATTTTGGATAGATGGTAGCACCAGGAGAATGCCGCATAGCCGATTTCGTTAAGTGTGTTGGGAAGAACGACGGAGGTGATATTGCTACCTTGGAAGGCGCGTTCGGCAATGGTGCGCACGCCGTCCGGTACGGCCACGGGGTCGAAGTAGTGTATAGGGCATTTGAGCAGGGTGGCGCCGTCGGCGGTATAGAGGATGCCATCGATGTCCTTGTAGTACCGGCTACCGTCCTCAACGGTAATGCGCTCAAGGCGTGTGTTGTATCCAAGGAACTCCTCGCCGATTTCGCGCACGGTGGCCGGGATGGTGAGCGAAGTAACCTTGTCGCAGTTATAGAATGTTTTGGTGGCGATGCCGGTCACGGTGTAGTCGGCGCCGTTGATGGCAACGATGGACGGAATTACTACGTCGCCGCCTAAGGATTTGTCATAATGGACGGCTTGGCACTCGTGTTTCTCGGCATCGGTAATCATAAAGGTGAATCCTTTTTCGATTGCGTCATTGGAGAATATCCGGCAGTCTTTCCACACATCTGCGGCTCTATAGTCGGCCACAGCAGAGGAGGGCACATATACAACGCCATCGAAGCCATAAGTGAACTTGTTTGTGTAAGTGATTTCGGGCGGCGTGGTGCCTAAGCAGTGGATGTATTGGACGGATGACGGTATCCTGGTGGCGTTTAGGGCCTGTACAGAACTGAAGTAGACAATCTGGTTTAGGTTTGTCAGCCCTGAGGACCACCCGTCAGGCTCGTTTTTGCAGCGAATGTATGCCGTGGTTAGATCGGGGCATAAACCGAAAGCCCTATTGGCGCTTTCGAGATTCAAGGGGAGGTCTATGGTCGTCAGGCTCTGACATTTGTAAAAAGCGCGGCTCTGTATTGTCGTTACGGTTGATGGGACTGTGAGCGAGGTGATGGGTGCCTCTTGGAAGGCTTTGCTGTCGATGCGTACAACGGTATAAGTGATGCCGTTATCCGCCACCTTGGCCGGGATGTCAAGCGAGGTGGGGATGGTAGCGGCATCGTAGCCGGTGACCGCGCACTCGTTTTTTTCGCTGTCGATGACGGTGAAGCTGAGACCGCCGCTATCGAAAGCCGACATGGTGGCTGTGGCCAGCAAAGTCGTGATTGTGAGTAAGAGTTTTTTCATTGAGTGTATGTTTTAGTGGTTAGTGATAGCTAATTACTTATATCGAGTTGAGAATCTGGAAGTTCGACTGGGAGGGCATTGAGGCTCTCGATATAGTCGAGAAGTTCTAAGCGGCCACGGCGGTCTATGCTCGAAGTGCGGAATACGGGAGGAAGTTCCTCCCAGTATTCACGCAGCGTTTCGAGGTATTTGGTGGTGACGGTCTTGGCCGCGTTCGACGTCATTTTGTCCAGCTTGGTGAAGACTATGGCAAATGGCACGCCATTCTCGCCTAACCAGTTCATGAATTCGAGGTCTATGTCCTGGGGCAGGTGACGCCCGTCTATCAGCAGGAACAGGCACGTCATTTGCGGACGCTTGAGAATATAGCCCTTGATCATTGCTTCGAGGCGGCGGCGGTCATCCTTGCTGCGCCGCGCGTACCCATAGCCGGGTAGGTCTACGATATACCATGCGTCATCTACGAGGAAGTGGTTGATAAGCATGGTCTTGCCGGGGGTGGCGGAGGTCATGGCCAGTGAGCGATTGCCCGTGAGCATATTTATCAGCGAGGACTTGCCTACGTTGGAGCGCCCTATAAAGGCGTACTCGTGCATGGCCGTTTTGGGACATTTATCCACATCGGGGCTACTGGTGACGAAGCATGCTTTGGATATATTCATAGTCAAGACGTTGTCAAGTGGTCGTTTGCAATCTTTTGCAAAGGTAAACATAAACCACGAACTATTCAAATTCCATTCTATTTGGCTTGTGCTGTTATATTTGTTATCTCTTTATATGCGTATTTTGCGTATGCCTTGTGCTGATTTGATGATGTATATGCCGCGAGGCAGCTCACCGAGCCGGCTCTTGTCACAATGGCTGCGCACGAGTACTCCCTGGATGTTGTACACATCACAGACGCCGTCATCATCGGTGGTGACATCGTCCACACCACCATCGTTGGATACGGTTACAGCGCATGTTGCGTATGCACCGCCACATGTCACGATTATATACGCCGTGCCTTCTGCGATGCCTGTAACAACTCCATCTGCATTGACAGATGCTATGTCAGGGGCAGAGCTGGTCCAAACAATGACTCCGTGTTCAGTATTATCCGGTATAATCTCGACAGACAGTTGCGCAGTCTTTCCTACTCCTACAATAATGTCTGTTTCGTTAAGGCAGAGGCCGAGTTGTTCCCTGATATTGACGAATTGTCCCCAACCTGCATCTGCTTTGTATATGGAGGCTGTCCCTATGGGGACGTATACTATACATGTTTCGTATCGTCCGTAAAAAGAAGTATAATTAAGCGTTGGGGGAGTTATCGCTAAAATCTTTACCTCCATGAGTTTGGGACAAGACGCGAAAGCGCTGTTCCCGATAGACTTTAGATTTTTCCCAAGGAGGATTGATGCCAGGTTGGGACAGTTGTTAAAAGCGTCATCCCCAATGGTCTCTATATTGGATAAATCTATGTTTTCAAGGCTGTTACATAGAGCGAACGCCCCATTTTCGATGTTTGTTGCTTTGCCCAGTCTGACTTCGGTTAGATTATTACAACCGACGAATGTATCTTCCTTGATGCTGGTTACTTTGCGTAAAATTATGCTCCTTAGGCTAATGCAGAATGAAAAGCCGGATATGCCGATACTCTCAACATTGTCAAGGTTGATGTTATCGAGTTTCTGGCAGTTGTCAAAAGCGTGTTCGCCGATGGTGGCTACATGAGAAAGGTCTATTGTTTCGAGAACGAAGCAGTTTTGGAAACACCCGTCTCCGACTGATTTCAGCTTCGGAGATTTAACCGTGGATAGTAGCTTACACCACTTGAAAGCGCTGTTGCCGAGTTCTTCTACTTTCGCGATGTCTACTGCTTTGAGGCTTTCGCATTTGTAGAAGGCATCGTGTCCTATGGATGTGGCGCTGGAGAGGTCGATGTCAGACAAAAGGGTACATTGCTTAAAGGCGTAAGCCCCGATGGTCAGCGCGTTGTTGCCTAATTTGACGATGGATAGGAGCGCGTTTTCCGAGAAGGCGCTGTCATATATGGTTTGTACGGATGGCAGCTCTACTTCAGTGAGATTACAACTCGAGAATGCCGAATTGCCTATTGTCGTTACACTGGGGAGTATGACCTTTTTCAGCGCACTGCAATCCACAAAGGCACTTACTCCAATCGTAGTTGCATTTCTGAAGTTTATGTCTGCAAGAGAACTACAACCATTAAAGGCATCGTCATCGATGGTCTCAACGTTTTTCAGATCGATGTTTGTGAGAGCAGTACAGTTCCTAAATGCCGCGTGTCCCAGGACTTTGGCGTCTTTAAGGTCGATTTGTGTCAATGCGTTGCAATAAGCGAAAGCCATGGCGCTTATTGTGGATACCTTGCCCATACTGGCACTAACCAGTTGCGTACATTCAGTGAAAGTCGTGTAGCCGATTGTGGCCACGTTCTTCAAGTCGATGCTTCTCAAGGCAGTACAAGCGTTGAAGGCGCTTTCTCCGATGCTTGTCACATTGCCAAGGTCAATCGCAGTAAGTTTTTCGCAACGTATGAACGCATAGCTTTTGATTTCCGTAACCTTGCCAATAGCTATGGATTGTAGGCTTTTGCAGTTAGCGAAAGCATAGTCGCCGATACCGGTAACCGTGTAGGTCGTGCCGTTGTGGGTTATTGATGCCGGAATGGTGATGGTACTGCTTGTATAGTTCGCGTCGCCGTATGTTACATCGCAGGTGTGTTGCTCCTCGGATGTGACTTTGTAATAGATTCCGTCCACGGCAAAGTCATACGCCTTTGCCGATGCAGCCGTCAGCAGTAATACCGCCAACAGCGCTAAGTGTTTGCTCAGTTGTCTCATATTTGTTGGTTTAGTATGTTGTCGCTCAGTATGTGCGATGTTTGTTCACCAGTTGGTGTAGGTTTTGCACTCTACGAAGTTGCCTCCTTGCTTAAAGACTATGCGCATACCATCGCTATATGTGTTAACACCATAGTATATTGCGACTGTGTTGAATAGCGTCAAATTATCACCTTCAGGAACTAATTTGAACTCCCAATAGATATATTCGACTGTAGCGCATTTTCGACAGCTATTATAAGAGTGGTCGTATATTTCACTTGCCGCGCCGTTAGTGCCGTAATGGCCGTTGCCATGTCCGACCAAAATGCAATCTCTTTCGCCGTTCCATTCTCCTAACCAGAACTGGCCATAATTTTTCTCAGATAAAAAGTCAAAGTATAGAGCGCCGTTGACGACTTTACCGTTGGATGTCTTTAATCCGGCAGTTGTCTTGTATTGGACAACGTATTCGCCGTTCTCTTTTTTGATTTTGATATTGCCGATCATACCTTCATCTGAGGACGGATACCATACGCCCTCGAAGTCCTGCGCGCTTGCGCTGACGAAGCTCAAGCCAACGATGATTAGAGCTGTGATTCTGATTAGTGCTTTCATTGTGTATTGCGTTTAGATGATTATTTGATTTGTTCTTGATATTCAATATGAGGGCATTTCATAGATTGAGTTTTGGTCGGCATCCGGTCTTGCTTCGGTATAATACACAACACCATTAGTTCCACCGTTTCCGATTGCTTCTCCATGAGGTGCTATGCTTAAAGGAACATCTTCAATAAAATGATCTTTATCCCAATATGCGTAGGTTACTGTTATACGGTCATTTGTTCTGTTTGTCACCTTCAGGGTGTAGTTATCCATATATTGAGCCTTATATGTCTTCGGCTGTCCTATCCTTTTTCGGATTTCTACATCGCTGGTTGTATTATAGTAATCAATGGCAAGATCACACCCTTGTGGTGTTTTAGAGCAATTGAGTTTAAACGGCCCTTTGTCGTATTGAGATAGATAAAAAGTTTGCGTTTCTGTAGGCATTACATTTATACCTTTTTTCTGAAAGCCGTATTGGATATAAATCGGTTGTCTGCAATCATTAAGCCGTTTGACGAAGTATTCATCATTCTTTGTATTATGGACTATTGCGAAACATTCTTTGTTCTGACAATTATGCGTGAAAAGCTTGTTTTTGTATTCGTATTTGTTCGCTTGTGGCTGCGGCGGTTGGGCGCGGCGTCTTTGGCTGACTTGGGCATCGGCTATGATGGCTATCAACAACAAGGAGAGGGTTATGGCCAAAAGGTGTTTGATGCGGTTCTTTTTGATTGGATATTTCATTTTGTCTTTTTGATGGTTATGTATTGGATGTTGTGTTTGGTATCGAAGGCGTAGTAGTCATCGCCGTCTGCCCATAGCTCGAGGATGCCGTGGTCTGATACGGCCGAGGCAGTGTAGTCGGGCGAGAGTAGTACCAAGCCGTCGTCAAGGGCGAGCAACATTCCTTCGGTGGTGAGTATGAAGTCGTTGATGCGCTTGTCGTGGTTGTATAGCAGTGTCGGCTTCTTGTCTTTTTGCAACTGGTAAATCTTGGTGTCGATAGCAACGTATGTCGCGTTTATGCTTTGCTCGACTTTCCATATAAACTCGGGGAGGCGTGCCACTTCGTTCATTGTGTGCTTCGTGGGATTGACGGCGTATAAGGCCGAGATGTCGGCATACCACGCGAGTACCCAAAATTCTTCGTTGTCTTTGGGAAACAGCGAGTATTCCGGGGTGTCGATAGTGAATAACTCCTCGCGCTTGGCCCCGTGATAGCTCACGATTTTCTGCCCGATTTTGCAAATCATGCTATTGCCGCACGGCACCACATGGTCCACGTGTCCCGAAGTCCATGTAAAGCGCCGAGCCATATCCTTGTTTATCGACAGCAGTGTGTCGCCGAAGCATACGGCAAGGCCGATATTTGGGATGACGAAGCGGGGTAGGGTATCGATGTCGCATTGCTCGGCGGAGAGCAGCAGTCGCATTTCTGCCGTGATACGCCCTGGCGAGGCGGACGGCATCTTGACCGCCGGCGTTGATTGGTAGGCGGCGAGCCAGTCATTGTAAGACTGTTGCGAAATGTCGGTATTGCCCTGTACGGATATGTCCTCGCCGGAAGTGAAGGAGGATCTTGCGGCGCGTTCCTTGTTCAAATCTATGATTCTTACCGGCTCCTCGAACAATTCGGCGAGTTCGTCGTTGGACTTGGTGTCGAGCGAGGGCTTGGCTTCCTGCGTCGGAATGGTGGCCAAGTCCATAGCGTGGACATTGGCGTCCAATCGGGCTGCGCCCTCGGTGGCGAGGTAGCGGTCACGTGCGGCCTTGCGCATATAGAATCCCGACATCATGCCCTGGTGTATCGAATAGCCGCGTGCAAAGTCCTCGGCGTCTTCGCGCCGTATCCGCTCACGCCTCTCGGCTTCGCGGCGAGCGGCCTCGGCAGCGGCGTCTTCGCGCTCGCGCCGTCTCCGTTCGAAAAAGCTCTCAGATCCGACTTTCGCGTTCGACCCTACATTATTGGGGCGTCCTTTCGCCGGTCTGCGCCGCGACGGGATTCGGATATTAATGTTTGAGCCTTGTCCGAGTCCGGCATTCACTACGCCGCCTTGGCCATCGGGTCTGACAACATTCCTTACGTCAGGATCGCTCATAGACCAAAGCGACTGTCTGGCGGAGCGTGCAAGGGCGCCGGCGTCCACGTCCTGTGCGTTTGCTGTGGACGTCGTCACACACAGTAGTATTGCAGATATGATTAACGGTTTCATTCCTCCTCTTTTGTGTCGTAAGGCCTTAGCCATGCTGATAGTTCTACAGGTATTGTCAAGCGTTTCTTTTTGCGCTGTACCACTACGTTCACCACTTCGTAGGGTTTGAAATTGCCAATGGCTTTACTGAAAGATGCAACATCTGTAATTGGGTATAGCCCGACTTCTACTATGACATCCTTTTTCTTCAGTCCGGCCAGCAAGGCAGCAGAATAGTCTTTGTCAAAATCTGTGATGACAGCTCCTTGTTCCGGTGCCCATTTGTTTTTTTTGCGGAAGATACTGTCTACTGAGTTGAATGCGACACCCATATAAGGTGTGATATAGCATGCTTGTTTCATCGAATCGGCTTGTGTCGGCCATCGCTGATAAAACAGGTCGTCGTCAACGCCTTCTTCCAATGCACGAATATGGCTCAGATACCATATTTTCACTCTTTGATGTGCATTGAAATGCTTCTTGTCTTTCTTTGCCGGGATAAACTGGTCCTTGCGAGCATCAATATACTTTGTCAGCCATGCGTAAGGTGTGGTTATACCAAATCTCCATCCGGCCCAATAAATGTGATCGTCGGGATTATAGCGTGTGTATGAATACTCTTGTGTCCAAGATGTTTTATTGCTGACTTTTCCGTCTACATTGACTTTTTTGCTCTGATAGCTCAATGTCCCTTGTAGTAAGTATTTGTTGACGCGGCGGAAGCGCCCTTCGAGAATCCATACGGTCTTTGACGGCTTCCAAAGGGCGTCAAATATGGCGTTGAGCCCGATTTCAATGGCCGATGTGGCTATATTGCCGAGAATTTGCTCTCCGAGGTCTACTTTGTTGTGCCGTGCTAAGTTGCCTGAAACTATTGAAGCTGCAGTGGATGTTGCGCCGCGCAACAGTCCGAGTGCTTCGGGGTCTATATTCTTCAACTTTTCAGAAGACCAAACGATATACAATGAGTCTTCGGCATAAGGCAATACGAGGCGGGATGTGTCGGTCGGCTGGTACTCACATGTGTTTTCTAATTCCAGTACGTAAGGCTTATGATATACAATTGTTTGACCGCCTATGTAGTCAAAAGTTATAGGGTGTGCGGGCCAATCGTATACGTCTGTCATATATCGGTTCGAGATCCACGTGCCGTCAAGACCTTGGTCGGCAGGGACGTAGTTGCGGATTTTGATGAGGTGGTCGTAGAGTGTTTGGCTGTGAACGGTGTCTTGCAGCAAGTTTAGGCGGCGAATGACTTTTTTCAGCTGAATGGTGTCCTGTTTTGATGCAAGGATATTGCCTTTGACATACAGCATCTTGGTCTTGTTGGCTGCCGTGTCCGCAAACAGATGGTCGTATAGCTCGACTACGGCAATTACGCGGTCGCTGCTGTTACGCTTGAGATTGGCTGTAAGCGAGTCCACCAAGAGCTTGTCGAATGCCGAGTAATACTTGCCTTTCAGCTGCTTTGAGTATCCCAAGAGGCGTATCAGCGGATCTGCCGTATCTCGTGAATAGGATTTCTGCTCAATGTACTCACCGACCCATTCGGTGACCTTCTCGAAGGGTTCGGATGGTGGCTTGACAATCTCGGTGCGCGTTGCCCGCCGATTCTTTTTCTTCTTTCGGGGTGTTGCGCCGTATGCGATGCTGATGCACATTGCTGCTATGGCGACAAGTATGGTATATCTTCCTATGCAGTGTCTTGTAATCATGTCTTGGTTGATTAGGTATTGACATTGTTATAATGGACGTTGCCACTCAGGCTGTACCGGATTATGCGCTGTCGGATATGTCTGTTTTATATTGTGTAGTTGTCAAAAAAAGGCTGCCGTGCCCGCCGTCAGGAATGGGCTGTTTCAAGTATGGATATGCAGCGAGCACGGCAGCCGGGGTTGGAATGGGAATGTGTATCGTGGAGAGGGGGAAGGAAGAGGCGAGAGGAGAATGAGTGGTCTACTTACACTTGCCCCGTAATGGCTTGTCGACAGGCGTTAAGGCTTTTGGATGCCTTATCGTGAGTAGAATGTGTAGCCGACGTTGATCATGAAGTTGCTGTTCTTGATGCCGCTGTTGCACTCCTCGGACATGGCGTTGGTGAGGCCGATTTCGTAGGCGATGCCTGCACGGAGCTTGTTGTTGAACACAATCTCGGGACCGAAGCGTAGGCCGAGGTCAAAGCGGTTCATCTGTCCGTCGCTGCCGAAGAGGTCGTATGTGGTTTTGGTGGGGCTGGACGCGCCGCCGGAGACTTTCTTGACGTCCTTGCCGTGGAGACCGAAGGCAAAGTATGGACCGAAGTCAAATTGCAAGCGTATCTGCTCGTTGAGCTGGTAGCGGTAGCTGGCCATTACGGGGATTTCGAGATAGCCGGGGTCGAGGGTCGAGCGCAGCGTGGCGCCGAAGCCGGTGTCGCGGCCGCCGTTTTTGGCGCCTTTCATCGTGTAGAACAGTCCGGCCTTGACGGACAGAGAGTTCAATACGGGCTTCTCGGCCATGATGCCGACGTTGAGACCTACCTTGCTACCCCATAAGTTTTGCTTGGTGAGGGAGGCTACGTTCATGCCCAGGCCGGCGCTAAGGCTGAAGCCTTCGGTGGACTTGGTGCTGTCCCAAAATGAGCTTTGTGCAAAGGTGCAGGTGCTGACGAGGGCGCAGACAGCGCCGATAAGTAGTCGTTTCATAGAGTGTGGTGTTAGGGGGATTAGTTTATATAGTAGAGGATGGAAGGATTAATAGCGTTTGTAGGTCAGGGTGATAGCTTCGCTGAGGGGGATGTTGTGGTAGGAGCCGGTGGTGAGGACGAGGGCGTCGTCGGTGAGCTCGCGGATGTTGTAGGACATGGGCAGGCTGAGGTCTTCCTCGGTGGCGATGAGGTTGAGCTTGTCGCCGCTGACACTCCATGTACCTTGGCCGAAGAGGATGCGGTAGCCGGATTTCACTTCGCGCCATGTGCCGTCGGAATTGTACTCGACATAGCCGCGATACAGGTCGCGAGTATTGGTAAGGCCGCTCATAGTGGCAAAGGCGTCCTCCATTTCTTCGGGTGATACCGACTCGAGCTGCCAGCGCCCTTCGAGTTGTTCGGAGTCGTAGGATTGTTTGTCGTCATCGCTGCATGCGCCCATGACGCAAGTCAGCAGCAGGATGCCTAATAGATGCAGATGTTTCTTCATGTCGTTTGTTGTTTTGATTGGTGAGTATTGTTGTTGTTGTCGTGGTCTTGTGGCTTTTGTATGCCGGGGATTAACCGTCGATGACCGGTTGACATTGCAAAGGTATAGCGCGTCACACGGCGTTGTCAATGATTTAAGCGTTTGCTGTACGAACCTATGGGGTTTATGTGCGAATCACCGCTTTTGCGGCGGCCAAATCTTCCACGCAGGGTAGGGCCTGCGTGCCGTGTCAGTGTCTCCGAGGGCTTACTTAATGCGATAGGCGCTATGCGCCGTAAGCCGTGTGTTTGCGGAAAAGTGCGGGTACGGACGATTGCCGTCGCGGTGGCTTCCGCCCGTACCCGCTATCTTCATTGCTGCGTTTCGCGGTTATTCGTAGTCTTCAAGTTGACTTTTTGATCGAATATCTACTGTGGTAGATTTGCCGTATAGTGTCGTAAGTTTTAATTGGGCTTTAAAATCGGTGCCAAAAGGAACATCCTTGTAATTGTAATAAGAATATAGTCTTACGCATAGATTATCGTTATTGTCATATTCCGCAAAAGCGCTGAAATATTGGTTGGTATAAAAGGGGGTATAACTGATAATGTCTACTTTAAACGGGATTATAGTGCTATTATCGAAGGTTATGCATGCCGTAGATAGGCCTGGGCTTACGGTTGTGCTTTTTTTATTTGGTTTTAACTCTTCATCTATGCCATAGAATGGGGCCTGGTACTTGATGTCTGCGCCGATAATTTCTCCGACTGCGTTTTTTGTGTAGTTGGAGACGTATATACGGTAATACTCGCCGACATTAGGATTATACCAAACATATCCATGACCTGGTGTTACGGCGACTCTTGTTGCATATCCCGATTTAGGTATATATCCGATATTTCCCAGCCCCTTAACACTACCGATGTCAACTATTCTCCCATAATCTGCATAGAAGTTGTCAGCACCATCTATCCAAAGATACCTGTCGAGTTCGGTTTTGTTGTCGCCGGCGGCGGCTTCGCTGCGCATGGAGAGTTTGACGGTGCCGGCGGGGTCGGCGACCTCTTTGTCGGGGTTTACGGGATTGGGGTTGTCCGGCTCGTCGCCGTTGCTGTCGCCGCAGGCGGGTAGCAGGCACAGGCATAGCATAGCAGCGCATGCCGTGTACCAAAGTCTTTTTAAGGCTTTCATAGAGTGTGAGTGCGCGGCCGGCAATCTCCTACGGCCACTGTGTATAGGGTGATGTTAGGGTATAAAAAAGGTGTGGAGATTGAAGTTAAATCTTATTCCCATATCCAAGGCCTTGACGGGAGCCCCATTCCTGTAAATAAGACATCAATCTCCACACCTATGCGTATAACGGGTGCGTGTCTGTATGCACACACGTGTATATGCAGAAATGCGGATGCCATTGTCTTTTATCTTCAGGAATATATCTTAAACCGTCAAGTTTTGGGATATGGAAGATAATAGAAAACTACATCTTTTTTGTATTGTATATGCTTTTACAGCCGCATCGCGACTGATGGATAGAGCCTCTGCCCTTGTCCGTTGCAAAGTTAAATAAAATTATTTAACAATGCAACATCCTGAGACTGGAAAATTCTGGAAAATTCGGGGGGGGGGGAAGTTATTAATAATCAGCAATATAGTGGTTTTGCGAAGTCGCGCCAAAATCGAGGACCTCGGTAGTGGGGCAATACATTGCATCCGCAACGACAGAATAGCGTACGACAAAATGCCGGTGTATACGATTGAAAACCATCGTTACGCATTGACACGGCGAGCGGTGTGTCATAATGCCGAATTATTGTAGGGACGCAATATATTGCGTCCGCAGCGACCATGCGCGATGCAATATAATGCGCTATAACCCATAATATTACTATTATGCTGCGCGGGCGCTATGTATGGCGCCCCTACATTGAGCTATACAAGGCGGTATATGCAAAGTCGGCAGCCGAGCCGATGGGCGCGACTGCCGTCTTTTGTTGTTGTGAAGATAGGATTACTTGTCCGGTTGCTTGAGCAGTTCCGAGACGGCTGCCTCAATCTGACGGTCACGGCCCGTGACGACGTCTTCCGGGGTATTGTAAACCTCGATGTCGGGGTTAAGCTGCTGGTTCTCCAGCGCCTTGCCGTTGCGGTCCAGCGAAGTCACTTGCGGAATGCCGAAGACGAGGGTGGGGTCAATCTGCGTTTCCCACCATACGGCCGTCATCGTGCCCGGAACGGGAGCGCCGACAAGTTTGCCTATGCCCAGTGTCTTGTACACGTAAGGCGTGCCGTGCGCATCGCTGTAGTTGTACTCGTTGGTCAGCATCACCGACGGCTTGGTCCATTGCGAGAACGGGTCGCTGCCGATATAGCGGCCGCGAGGTGCGTAGCGCACATATTCCTTTCCCGAGAGTAGCAGCGCCACATCGTTATGCAACCATCCGCCGCCGTTGTAGCGCGTATCCACGATGACTGCTTCGCAGTTGCGGTAGCGGCCGAGCAGCTCGCTGTACACTTCGCGGAAGCTGGGTGAGTCCATGCCTTGGATGTGCACGTAGCCTATGCGGCCGCCCGAGAGGCTGTCCACAAGTTGTTGGTTGCGCTCCACCCAGCGGTGGTAAAGCATTCCGGATTGTGCTCCGGCGCTGATGGCGCGGACGGTGACTGTGCGGCTCTTGCCGTCGGCCGAGCGTACAGTCAGGTTTACCTTCTTGCCCACCTTGCCTTGCAGCAGCAGGTTGTAGTCCGCATTCGCACCAATCACGTTGCCGTCGATGGCCGTGATGACATCACCCGGTTTCACGTTGGCCTTGGCCGAAGCCAGGGGCGAGCGCGGCAGCACTTCGGCCACTTTCAGGCCCTCGCCTCGGTAGTCCTCGTCGTAGAATGCGCCCAGTACTGCAGTGGACAACGCCTTGGAAGGCGCATAATAGCGGCCTCCGGTGTGGCTGGCGTTGAGCTCGCCGAGGATTTCGCTGAGCAGTTCGGCGTAGTCGTAATTGTTGTTGATATACGGCAGGAAGCGACGATAATCATTGCCGTAAGCCTCCCAGTCTGCGCCGTGGAGGTTGGTATCGTAGAACTTGTCGCGTACCTGCGAAAGCATGTGTTCGAAGATGTATTCGCGCTCCGCTGCCGGGTCGCGGTCATATTCTGCCTCGAAGGATACGGTTTCCTCTTTGCCGTCTTTCAGCGACACCTTTTTGATGCCGCTTCCCGACAATACAAAGAGGTTGTCACCTTTGGCGTCATATTCGAAGCCGCCTGATACGCCCTTGGCCAGCAGACGTGTCTCGTCCTTGCGCAGATCGCGCACATAGAGATTGCCGCCGCCTTCGGTGGCCATAGCTACGTAGTACAGCTTGTCGCCCTTGTCCGAGAGATAGCTGTCGCCCATAGATGACGAACGTTCGGTCAGTCGCTTGGTGCGATAGCGACGGTTGGCAAAATCAAATTCGTGCGGTTTGACAGGGTCGTCCTTCTTGTCGGCCTTGTCTTTCTTTGACTTCTTGTTTTTCTTATCCTTCTTTTCAGACTTCTCGGATTTGTCCGCCTTGTCATCCTTGGCTTCCTTCTCGGCATCTTCGACTAATGCGGCCTCCTCCTCGGTGCGGTTGATTTCCTCCCAAGCGCTCTCGTCCAGGGCCATGAATACTACATCACTTTGATTGCCCCAGCTGCCGTGGCTCTTCATGCCATATCGGCCGGTAGTATATATCAGTGCGCGGCCGCCCATGGCCCAGCGCGGGTTGCCATCGCTGTATCCGCTTTCGGTGAGGTCAATGACCTCCGAGCCGTCGGCACGTACAGCCGCGATGTCGGTGTTGTTCCATCCGCCTATGCCGATGTAATCGATGAGTAGCCATTGGCTGTCCGGATTCCAGACAAACGAAATATCGCCGTCCGAGTAGCTGTAATTATACTTACCGTCCAAGGCCGTAACTACCTTCTTCGAGGCCACGTCGAGTACGCGCAGCGTCACGCGGTCCTCAAGGAACGCCACTTTCTTGCCGTCGGGGCTGAATACAGGCTGCTGGGCAGTGTTGCCGCCGTCATACAGCAGTTTCTCCTCGATATCGGTGGCGTATGCAAAGTGCTTCTCCTTGGCATCCTTAATGGTGGCTGTGTATAGTGCCCATTTGCCGTCACGCTCCGAGTCATATACCAGGGTGCGTCCGTCCTTGCTGAAGCTCAGGCAGCGCTCCTGTCCCGGAGTATCGGTGATGCGGCGCGTAGTGGCGTACTTCACCGAGGTCACGTATATGTCGCCGCGCATCACGAAGGCCACTTCCGAGCCGTCGGGGCTGACAGCGAGGTTGGTGGCGCCGCTGCGGCGTATCGATTTGTCCGGAGCACCGGCGTAATCGTCAGCGGCTATAGTCACTTTCAATTTCACGGGTGTCGGTGCACCGGCAGCCATGGTATATATCTCACCGTTCCAACTGAAAGCCAATGTGCCGTCGGTGGCACGACTGAGGCTGCGCACCGGGTGGCGCGTGAAGGCCGTTACCTGTACCGGGTCGCCGCCGTTGACGTTTCCGCGCCAGACATTGAGTGTTCCGTCCGTTCCACGTTCCGAGAGATATACATAATTGTCTTTGCCGTCCCAAAGGGGATTGTGGTCGTTGCCGTTGAAAGTGGTCAGGCGTGTATATCGGCCGTGGTCGTCAAGCCAGATGTCCGCCGTGCCTGACGAGCGTTCGTGCTTGCGCAGAACGTCCTCGTAGCCTTTCTTGTCTTGATAGAGCATACGTCCCGAGGCGTCCACATCGACAGCCCCTGCCGGGAACGGCAACACCATATGCGGACGCACGCCGGCACGCAGAGGTACACTATACAACTGTGCGCCTACATACGAGCGTATTGTGGTAGAAGGCATAATATTGGCCGAAAACAGCACCGTGCTGTCGTTGAGGAAGCCTTTGGGCGTTTCATTGCCGTCGGCGGTGGTGAGACGCACGGCGCGTCCGCCTTGTGCCGGGATTGCATAGACGTCCAAGCCGGTGCCGTCGCGGTCACTGGCAAAGGTGATGGTTTTGCCGTCCGGGCTCCATACAGGATATGAGTCATACGCCGGATTGGAGGTGACGGCGCGTGCTTCGCCACCGGTGGCCGGAACGGTATAAATGTCGCCTTTATAGCTGAAGGCCACTGCCTTACCGTCCGGAGAAATGGCCGGATGGTTGAGCCATAGCGGCGCCGTGTCACTGTCTGTGGCGGCATAACCCTGTAAAGAGCATAGGGCTATGGCTGTGATAACGATTCTGTTCATAATATATATATTAGAAATTGTGTGTCGGTATTGGATACCGAGCGCAAAATTAATCAAAAAAACGAGACAATGGCTGTGGTACGGGCGGAAATGTGTATCTTTGTGTCATGGCTAATAAGGTAATGCGTACGATGATGACACCCTTGACCTTTTTAGGTAAGGGTATCTTGGGTTTTGTAGTGCCCGATACATGCTATGTGTGCGGTCGTCCGATTAGGGGAGACGAAAGGGCTATATGTGCCCACTGTCTTATCGATCTGCCGCGCACGATGTTGCATTATGTGAAAGATGATGCCGTGCTCAACGGTCTGGCCACGCAGGTGCCCGTGGGTCGTAGTGCCGCATGGGTTCACTACGAAAAAGGTACTGAGGTCGCCCGTTTGATTTTAACTATGAAATTCGGCAATCGTCCCATGCTCGGCACCGAAATGGGGCGAATTTTTGCACGCGAACTTATGCCTACGGGATTTTTCGGAGGTATGGATTTGATTATACCTATTCCGTTGCATTGGAGCAGGTTGATGAAACGCGGTTACAATCAAACGGAATTTATTGCACGTGGTATCAGTTCGGTCACCGGGCTGCCCATAGATACGGAATTACGGGCTGTACGCCGCCACCCGGCGCAAGCGCGCAAAGATGCCGAACAACGCAAGGCCAATCTCGCCGGAACGATGGAATATTGTGGTCCGGAAGGCGCATTGACCGGCCGCCATATCCTGCTGATAGATGATATCGTCACCACCGGGGCGACAATGCGAGAGGCGGTACGTGCTTTGGTGCAGGACAGCGGAGTAGGGCGCGTGAGCATTCTGTCGTTGGGCCGTGCTCATTCCATCAACGATTGACAACCGATATAGAAATACAATAGTCGACAATCCTATATTATGAGAGTAAGAATAAGAATATCCTATATACCGGCCGTATGCTTTTTTGTCGTAACAAGCGCGTTTGCACACCCTTCCGAACACGAAGTACGCGTCACCAATCACTCTGCGGGCATTGTGCTTGCCGGGACATTGACCACCCCACCGTCCCCCAAGGCTGTATGTGTGCTTGCGACCGGAAGCGGAGCTCAGGATAGAGATGAAACGCTGCTGGGACATAAACCGTTTAAGGTTTTGGCCGATAGTCTTGCCGACCGGGGATATGCTGTATTACGTATGGATGATCGCGGTACCGGGTCCAGTGGAGGTAGCTTTTCCGGGGCAACGGTAGATGATTTTGTGACAGATATTGCTGCCGGAGTCGGGTATGTCGACTCACTGTTTCGGGATATTCAGATATGCGTTATTGGTCATTCGGAAGGTGGAGGCATTGCCATACGTCTCGGGGCTTCGGACAAACGTGTGGATATGATAGTTACGCTGGCTGCTCCGGCTTGGCGCGGTGATTCGGTGATAATGTCGCAATGCCGGGAGATGGCCGTGCGTATGCTCGGACATTGGGACGGTGAAGCGCTACAACGCCAATTGCTCGACATCGCTATGAGCGATGCGTCCGAGTCAAGTGTCCGTATGTCCTTGCAGTATCTCCTAATGACTTTGCCAAAGGCATCCATTCCGCAGGTGCGCGAACAGCTAATGGCTTCTGCCGCTCAAATGTCCACGCCATACTACCGTCAGATGCTTCGCTACGACCCGATACAGGATATAGAGAAAGTCAAGTGCCCGTGGCTTGCGCTCAACGGCGACCGCGATGTGCAGGTGCTGTGTGCCAACCTCGATACCATAGCCACGCACGCTCCCCAAGCCGATACGGTGACAATGGTAGGTCATAATCATCTATTCCAACACTCTACCACCGGTATGCCTGATGAGTATGCGTCATTGCACGAAGACATATCCATCGAAACCTTGAATACGATAATATCCTGGCTTGATGCCCAAACCGTGAGCCGATAGCCGAAATGAGAATGTGTCAAAACGGAGGTTCCTTGTAGGGGCGCTATATATAGCGCCCGCGCAGTATGATGGTAATATTATGATTTTAAACATATTATGCGATATTATCCATAGTCGCTGCGAATGCAAGATATTGCGTTCCTACAATAATTCAACATTACGACACGCCCTCATTAAACTATAAATTCCCTCAAAAAGACGGAATATGAGTTAATTCACTGATAATCAGATATTCGATTTTCTACTATATATTACGTCTATATAGAATATTTGATTTTGTAATCTTTTGTGGATTAATTAATTATAAATCTATTACGTCTATCATTGGGATTTTATAGATTAAACACTGAAATACTGAAAATTACGAAAAACGAGGCGAGTCTCAATGACCCGCCTCGTCTGCTTATGAGTTTACGAAAGTAAGGTAACTCTTTCGAGTTCCGGAATATTATTCCTCTTGATTCTTTTCGGCGTATTCTTTGAGCAGTTTCTCCTGAACGTCAGCCGGAACGAGTTCGTAGGAGGCGAACTTCATAGTGAACGATGAACGTCCGCCGGTGATGGAGCTAAGCTCGGTGGAGTAGTTGGCCATTTCTTTGAGGGGCACTTTGGCCTGGATTTTCTCCAAACCGTTTTCGCTGGACATACCCATAATGATGGCGCGGTGGCCTTGCAGGCCGCTCATAACGTCGCCCATAACATCACCCGGGACGAGTACTTCGACATCGTATACCGGTTCGAGAACCTTAGGATTGGCGTTGCGGAATGCTTGCGAGAATGCATTACGGCCGGCCAGGCGGAACGAGATTTCGTTGGAGTCTACCGGGTGCATTTTGCCGTCATAGATGCAGACACGTACATCGCGAGCGTATGAACCGGTCAGAGGACCTTGTTCCATACGGTCCATAAGACCTTTGACGATGGCCGGGATGAAGCGTGCATCGATAGCACCACCTACAATACAGTTGCATACCACGAGCTTACCTCCCCATTGCAGCGGAATTTCCTGAGTGTCGCGAACGTTCATCTTGAATTCCTGATTGCCGAAGCGATAGGTGTCCGGGGCGGGCATACCTTCGGTATAAGGTTCGATGATGAGATGCACTTCGCCAAACTGACCGGCGCCGCCGGATTGTTTCTTGTGGCGGTAATCGGCGCGTGCAGCCTTAGTGATGGTCTCACGATAAGGAATCTTGGGCTCCTCGAAGATGATGGGCAGTTTGTCGTTGTTTTCGACACGCCATTTGAGTGTGCGCAGGTGGAATTCGCCCTGACCGGAGAGGATGGTTTGTTTCAGCTCCTTGGACTGTTCGACAATCCATGTAGGATCTTCCTCGTGCATACGTGTAAGGATGGCGCTGAGTTTTTCGCTGTCGCTTTCGGTGACGGGACGTACGGCACGCTGATACTTCGGCGCGGGATATTTGATGAAATCGAACTCGTAGTCGCAGCCCTTTTCGTCGAGGGTATTGCCTGTACGTACGTCTTTGAGTTTCACGGTAGCGCCTATATCGCCTGCTTTGAGCTCGTCAACCGCGGTTTTGATTTGGCCGCATACGCAGTATATCTGTGCAAGGCGTTCCTTGGTGCCGCGTGTGACGTTGTCGAGGTCGGCTCCGGCTTTCAGCGTTCCGGACATAACCTTGAAGTATGATACTTCACCGATATGCGGTTCGACGGTGGTCTTGAACATAAAGACGCTCAGAGGACCGTTGCTGTCGGGCTTGACTTCTTCGCCGGCGGTATTGAGCGGCGCGGGCATATCCTCTACGAAAGGTACAACGTTGCCTAAGAATTCCATCATACGGCGTACGCCCATGTCTTTGGCGGCGCTGACGCAGAATACCGGGAACATAGAACGCGTAATCAGACCTTTGCGGATGCCTTCACGCAGTTCGTCTTCGCTGAGGCACTCGGTCTCGAAGAATTTTTCCATGAGAGCCTCGTCATTTTCGGCAGCAGCCTCTACGAGAGCATGGTGCAATTCCTTGGCCTTGTCCATTTCCTCGGCGGGTATATCTTCGATGGTGGGAACGCCGCCATCGGGTCCCCACGAGTATTTCTTCATTAGGAGGACGTCAATCATGGCGTTGAAGCCCGGACCGCATTGCAGGGGGTACTGTATGGTGACAATCTTCGGACCGAATACTTCGCGCATTTGCTCCATGACATTGTCGTAGTCAGCCTTTTCGCCGTCAAGCTGGTTGAGAGCGAAAATCACGGGCTTGTTGACGGTAGCGGTGGTGCGGAAGATATTTTGTGTACCTACTTCCACGCCGTACTGAGCGTTGACCACGATAAGTCCGGTGTCGGTGACGTTGAGTGCCGTTACGGCATTGCCGACGAAGTCGTCAGCACCCGGGCAGTCGATAACGTTGAGCTTTTTGCCCAGAAATTCGGCATATAGCACTGTGGAGAATACAGAAGACCCGTATTCCTTTTCTACCGGGAAGTAGTCGCATACGGTGTTTTTAGCTTCGACAGTGCCGCGGCGTTTTATCACTCCACACTCGAAGAGCATAGCTTCAGCGAGTGTGGTTTTTCCGGACCCCTTGCTACCAAGCAAAGAGATGTTTTTGATTTCGTTAGTCTGATATACCTTCATGTTATTAGGTGGTTTTTAGATAATACAATGTTATTGGTACTAAAACTGGGCGCAATTTACGCACTTTTCTCCGATTTGAATACACACTTCGGTATGTTACGCAACATGTTTTTAACTTTTTGAAACATATTGACGTATATATACATCTTTTATTTATAGCGACTATGGTATTGTGGTGTCGATTGCAATTTTGAACGAACGCTTTCGGCGGCGGGCAATGTCGTATATTATTCGATAAAGACATCTCTGCCTTCGAGAACAGCAAAAGATGTATGGTCGGGATGTGCAAAAAAAGCATAAAAACATTGCGCCAAGTGCTTGTAGATGAAAAAATATACTTACCTTTGATTAAACGTTAGAAAGGCTTCGTCGTCTAAGCATTAAGACGGCGAACAAATGACGTCTACAATACAGTTTAACAATATACTAACTATCAAAAACGATCAAGCATGATGAAGTACAACGATTTCTTGGGCGGATTGGTGGCTTTGGCATTTGTATCAATGCCGCTGATGGCTATGTCGCAGGACTTCGAGGACGACATCTACTACAATCCATCGAAGGAAAAAAAGGCGACCAAGCCTAAAAAAAACACGGCGCCTATCCGATATGTGCCCACGCAGGACTATCCCGCAGCCGATACATATAGCTTTAACAGCGCATCAACCCGCGATGTAGACGAATACAACCGTCGCTATGTCACAACACCAAACGATACTATGGCGCGTGATAGCGCCTATATGTCGGACAGCTTCGCCTACACGCGCCGCATCGAGCGTTTTCACAATCCCGATGTCGTTGCATCGTCGGGCGATGACCAGCTGATAGACTACTACTATTCACAGCCATCCGAGACATCCTCGGTAAATATATATGTAAACACCGACCCGTATTTAGGGTGGGGTATCTATCCATATTACGGATACTATGGTTATAGTCCTTACTATTCGTACTATCGCCCGTGGTACAGTTGGAGTTGGACATTTGACCCATGGTATTGGGGCTCGTCTTGGACCTGGGGATATGACCCGTATTGGTACGGAGGATGGGGCTATCCATATTGGGCGTGGAGTTCTCCGTGTCCGCCGTATCACCACCATCACGGCTATGGTCCGGGCTCGTCTTGGTATCCCTCTTCACCCGGGTCCTACAGACCTCACGGCACAGCCTCGGCCGGCAGCACCTCGGGGCGCCGTCCCGGTTCGATGTACAACGGATATACGCCTTCAGGCAGTGGAATGTCTCGTCCCGGCAATATGGGGCGCGGTCGTGGCAATAGTACTGTTACGGTACCGTCGACGACAACTCGCCCCGGAGGATACGCTCCATCGTACTCCGGTTCACGTCCTTCGACCGGATATAATAGCGGAAGTTCTCGCGGACGCTATGGCAACAGCTCATCATCCACCGAAAGCCGTCGTAGCACATACACTCCGTCGCGCAGCTCGTCCTCATCCGGCAGCCGCGGATCTTATGGCGGCGGCAGCCGAGGCGGATCGTATAGCAGCGGCAGTCGAGGCGGATCGTACGGTGGCGGTAGCCACGGTGGCGGTGGCGGCGGTCGTGGTCGCCGTTGATAAAAACATCAGCAACTGCCTATTTATCTAACGAATCATAAAACAGAATAATACATCCAAAACATGAATCGTCTCATAATTCCGGCTCTTATCGCTGCCATAGCGACACCGGCGGCCTTAGGCCAAAGCACCATAGATGCGTTGCAGCTTACGAACAATGATTTCAAAGGCACGGCACGCTTTATGGGTATGGGCGGTGCTTTCACCGCACTCGGTGGCGACCTCTCGACATTGACGCAGAATCCGGCCGGTATCGGCATCTACAGACACAGCGAGATTGGAGCAACTCTCGATGTCAACTTCCAGAAATCAGCGACAACATCGGCAAGCAATTCATATTCGGCAACACAAACCAAGGCGTATTGCAATAACTTCGGATATGTAGGCGTCATACGACTTGACGGCTTATTGCAGTCGTTCAACTGGGGCGCCACATACAATCGCGTGACGTCTTTTGATCGTAAGACGTCCGGATATGTCGTGCCGAATAATACCTCGCTGTCCAACTACATAGCATCATTCACCGGTGGCATAAATCCCGATGAATTGAACTTCAGCAGTACATACAATCCCTATCGCGACAGCAGCCACGACTGGTTGAGTATCTTGGCTTATAACACCTATATGATAAGCCCGTCGGATGCGCAAGGCCGTTCGTACCGAGGAATGTTCCAGACCGGAACCACCGGAGATGCCGAAACCACATTGCGCGAACGTGGATACTTGGATGAGTACAGTTTCAACTTTGGCGGCAACTTCTCCAACTTGGTATATTGGGGCTTGTCCATAGGTGTGACTGACCTCAGCTATACTCGCGAGGTGTGGTATTCAGAGTCTATGGAGAATGCTTCGGTATACGATGCTGCATCACAAAGCAATGTCACCGGTAATGCCGGTATCAGCTTGTCCAACTATAAGCACATCAACGGCTCGGGCTGGAACCTTAAGGCCGGCGTAATTGTGCGTCCCACTAACGAATTCCGTTTCGGCTTTGCAGTGCATACCCCCACTTGGTATTCGCTGGAACACTCTTACTATGGCATAGCCAACTATAGCTATCTGAATACGAGCATAACAGAAGGAAAGGACAATCCGTTGTCCGGATCTGAATATACTGATAACGCCGGCTTTGACTGGAAACTGCGCTCACCATGGCGTTTGATGGCAGGTGTCGGCTTCGTGGGTAGCAACTTCATCATCAGCGCCGACTACGAATACGTTGCATATCCGGATATGAATGTACAGACAGCCGGATACGACAACTGGGGTTACATCACCGGGTATTATGACAATATCGGTGTCAATGAAGACATCAAGACATATACGCAGGGTGCAAGTGTCGTGCGTGTAGGAGCAGAATATCGTCTCTTGCCTTCATTGAGCCTGCGTGCCGGTTACAATTGCTCACTATCGAATATCAAAGATGATGTACGTAATGGCTCGGCTGTGGTTGTCACCAGTGGTACTGATCCTTCCTTCTCATTCAATAAAACCACGCAGAACATTTCGGTAGGTATTGGATATCGTTACAAGTCATGGTACTTGGATGGAGCCTATGTGCACACCAATCGCAAAGGCACGTTGCATGCATATACTGATTTCAACGGATACAGGGCTCCGAAATATGATGTGACAGACAACGATAATCAGATAGTACTATCTATGGGTTTCAAGTTCTGACGCAAAACATAGACAGACATTATATAAAAGAGGGGGCGACCAAGTGTTGCCCTCATTATTACATATAAGAGTATAAGAGATTATAGGAGTATTTATTAGCCCTTGTTATGCTACACAGTTGTCAGTATCTCGACACCACTTACCCGGCCGAAGTCTACGAGACCGAAGCCGAAGCGCTCAAGGCGTTGGAAGCCTACAACGTCAACAACTGCCGTGACTGCTTCTGCAATTATGAGGATGAGGACGATTTCCTCAAGGTATGGGTATCGGTCGCCCGTTGCGACTACAACCCCGAGGACATAGATGGCGAACTGGATGCCGGTGCGCTGCTCTCGGAGTCGGAGAAAATCACTAATGTATACACGAAGGAGTTCGTGCTTGGCGCTGACGAGGAGTGGTACGATGACAATCGCGGAAATGAATGCCGCTTCGGGGCTCACCCCTTTACCGATGCGGAAATCAAGGAGGGCAAAGGCGCGTCTATGACGCTGACCGATGCCGCCGGCAAGGTCATCAAGTCTGAAACCTATACGCGCAAGTCTGACCGCTCGGAATGGACGACGGCCATCGGGCGCACCACACGCAAGGCCGTAGGCTTGGCCATCGCTCAAGCTCGTAATGCCGCAGGGCTTTCGGTTCGCGACCTCGCCGACCGCTGCGGTCTTGATGCCGGCCATCTCTGCCGCATCGAAAACGGACGTATGAATGTGACCATCGACACGGTCGCCAAAATCTGCGAAGCCCTCGGCCTGCGTCTTGAAGCGGTCTCGGCTTCTGAAACGAAATAAAAACGAAAGCGACCGCGTCTGCTCTACATGGCGCGGTCGCTTTTTTGTTCTCTCGATGCTCGCAGTCTGCGGTCGTTAATCTTCGGGCAAGTCGTGCAGCACGTCCAGCCCCTCGGTGTCATTCGTCCACCGCAGCGTGTCGCCTTTGGCGAGGATGTACTGCGGAAGCCCGATAAAATGCTCCTCGTCATCGTTGAAGATTGGTTCGTAAACCTCGAAGTCGTTCCACCGACCGACATACTGAGCATCATCATAGATGCTTTCCTGCGCCATCTTTCGCGCCTTTGACAAAGTTTCCTTGTTCATATTTTGCTGTTTTCCGCAAAGTTAGTAAATTTGCAGTCAAATATGGCTTTCGAGTGAGTGCCTCGGATTGTAGTTCCGAGGGGACGCTGCTCGGAGGCCTATTTTTTTGTAACATTCTTCACTATATCGGGGCTATCACTTATGCCATGTAGTTGCATTTTGCCATTGCGATATTCTCTAAAAACAACCCAGGACGGGTCGCCGTTTATTTCGATTTCATATAGGTGGGCGATGCATGTGTGGTCATGCTTATCTATGCCACATCCTACGTATTTGGCTTTGGCTATGATATCGCGGATGTGCAGTATCAGTTCGTTCTTTTCTGCAATATGTCTGTGCGGTTGGTTGCACCACTCTTTTACTTTTTTAATGCTAACTTCTGCCGTTTTATTTAAGGTCGGCAACACGATTGGGTCGATGCCATCGCGTTGTACAAGAGACTTAATCTGTTTCGCCCTTTCGAATATTGCTTTTGTTTCTATGCCTCCCGATATTCCGCCCTGCGCTGCCGTCCCTGTCGCCGCCTTGGCTTCGCCCTTAGTGAGTACGTCCTTGACGATATTGGCGTTTGGCGCGAGGTTGTCAACGCGGTAAATTCTGACGTTTCCGGCAATAT
>ENA-OUQC01000363-OUQC01000363.1-human-gut-metagenome-genome-assembly--contig:-NODE-363-length-35708-cov-5.152834_pt1 | contig 35708 bp, 36 predicted proteins | sample MGYA00237942_ERZ548815 | MGnify/ENA primary metagenome ERZ548815 (study PRJEB26490, sample SAMN05194722) | human gut metagenome | biome: terrestrial biome; feature: human-associated habitat; material...
AAAAGTCATCGGCATTTGTGGCGGGTATCAGATGATGGGAGTGCGGATCGAGGATCCCGGGCAGGTCGAAGGTATGCAAACCGCGACCGACGGATTGGGTTTACTGCCTCTGGTCACGGTGATGCAGGATGCGAAGGTGGTTTGTCAGAGTCATTTCCGTTTTAAGAATTATGAATCGGATTGTGCCGGTTATCAGATTCACATGGGGACGACGACACCTTTACACGCGGGAGGGCGGCAAACAACGCTCAATACCCTTGCGGACGGTACAACCGACGGTTATCGGTTGAACGCAGACTGCTGGGGAAGTTATATGCACGGTATCCTCGACAATCCGGTTGTTTTAGACGATCTGGCCGCAGGTTTCGGAGTGACTGCCGGCAGTGGTTTTGATTACAGGGCTTTTAAAGAACGGCAATACGACCTTCTGGCCGGTCAGGTACGGAAAGCTGTCGATTTGGACTATATTTATTCAACTTTATTTTTATAACTATGATTCACGGACATGGGGATGACCTTTATAAATCGCAGGTGCAAATAAAAGCGAACTTTTCGACAAATGTCTGGTATGAAGCGGATACCCGTCCCTTGTGTGATTTTTTGAGTACGCATCTCGAAGGTATTTTTCATTATCCGGAACCGGATGCCGGTTCTTTCCGTAAGGTGGCTGCTGCCTGCCACGGGCTTACTCCCGAACAGGTTTTGGTCGGAAACGGGGCTACGGAATTGTTCTATATGGTGGCTCATGCTTTTTCCGGTAATCGTACGTTGATACCTGTCCCGTCGTTTACGGAGTACGAAGATGCATGTACCTTGTATGACCATCATATCCAATTCGTCGGGCAGGTGGATGTGGAGCATATCGTCACGGAGCCGGCCTTTGTCTCCGGGCAGTTCGCCTCCTATCATGTTTATCCCTATTACCCCGATTATCTCAACTATATCCTGCACCCGGCGGAGCGGGAAAGAAGCCCCGTCTGGGAGGGCAAGGCCGTCCTCTCCCGCGTGGAGACCGGCCCGGGCACGCCCATCGGCGCGGTTCTGGAGCAGGAGGATTATTATGGCCCGGAGGGCGGGGTCAATACCTATCTGGCCTATCTCCGCGCCCTGCGGCGGCATCATACCATGCCGGTGGTCATCTCGGAGTTTGGCGTCTCCACCGGCCGGGGCATGGCCCAGCGGGACCAGAACACCCGCCGCAACCAGGGCCACATGTCGGAGCAGGAGCAGGGGCAGGCGCTGGAGGAATGCTGGGAGGATATCATGACGGCGGGCTGCGCCGGCGGCTGTGTGTTTACCTGGCAGGACGAGTGGTTCAAGCGCACCTGGAACACCATGCACGCCGTGGACCTGCAGCGGACGCCCTACTGGAGCGATTATCAGACCAACGAGCAGTATTTCGGCCTGCTGTCCTTCGACCCCGGGAGGGAGGAGAGCGTCTGCTATGTGGACGGCGACCTTTCCGAATGGACGGAGGAAGACAAGCTTCTGGACGAGGGCGGCCGGGCGCTGTCGATGAAATATGACGAGCGCTTTGTCTATCTGCTGCTCTATGAGGAGGGCTTTTCCCAAGGGGAAAAGCGGCTGTATGTCCCCATTGATGTGACGCCCAACAGCGGCAGCACCTGGTGCGAGAGCAGCGGCATCGCCTTTGACCGGCCGGCGGACTTTCTCCTGTGCATCGACGGCAGGGAAAACAGCCGGCTGCTGGTGCAGGAGCGCTATGAGGTGCTGCGGGCCATGTTTTATCACGAGACCCACGACCGGGACGCTTATCTGGAGCCGCCGGACGCGGATTCGCCGGTGTTCAAGGACATCCGTCTCATGCTGCAGACGGCCACGCCGCTGCTCACCGGCAACTGGCAGGCCAGCGCGGAGACCTATGAGACCGGCCTGCTCACCTACGGCAACGCAAACCCCCGGGCGGCGGACTTCAATTCGCTGGCGGATTTCATCTTCGCCGGGGATTCTGTGGAGCTGAAGCTGCCCTGGCAGCTGCTGAACTTTGCCGACCCCTCCCGGATGGCCGTCCACGATGATTATTATGTCCATTACGGCGTGGAGACCATCTCCATCGACGCCATCTGGCTGGGGCTTACCGACGGGGCGGGCGGAGGCCGCACGGCTCTGGCCGAGGCGCCGCTGAAGGGCTGGGGCAACCGGGCCAGCTACCATGAGCGGCGGAAGGCCGCATATTACGCGCTGCAGCAGCTCTGGACCGGGACGCGCTGAGCGCAGCGAGGGGAGGAAGAATCATGCCGGTGGAGGGATTGATCTATCTGTATCTTGCCGTATGCGCCGGCCTGATCGGCTTTAATCTTACCGCCGCCGCCCGGGCCAAGCACCGGGAACGGCGGATCGCGCGGAAGGCAGACCGCATGGAGCGCCGGATCCTCCGTCAGCTGCCGCTGCTGGAGGCTGCGGGCCTTGTGGAGGAGGGCTTTCTCCGGGGCATGGAGCGCCGCCTGCGGCGGGTGGAAAGCATGCTGGCCCTGGACGCGGCGCTGGAGCGGCTGCAGGCCCGGCAGCCGGAGCAGGTCTGGGCGCTTCTGCGGGCCATGAACGGCGTTACCGTGGCGCTGGCGAAGGACTACTGCCGCCGCCGGGACGATGTGGAGGCGGCCTTTTTTCCCTATATCATCCGAAAATACCGCCTGCTGCAGGGCCGGAGGGACCGGACGCTGGAAGGGCTGCTGCTGGAGCTTTTGCGCCAGCCGAGCATTTATTGCCGGGAAAGCGCCATGCAGGCCATCTATACGGCGGGAGACCCGGCGCTGGTGGTGCATGCGCTGAAGATCATCGACAGCGAGCGCCGGTTTTACCACGGCAGGCTGATCTCCAACGGGCTGCTGAACGATCAGAGCGACCGGCAGGCGCTGGACCAGGCGCTTTGGGCCGTGTTTGACGAGCTTGGCCCGGAGCTGCAGCTGGCCCTTTTGAATTACTTCCGCTATTCCTCCGGCGACCATGCGGAGAAGATGCTGGCGCTGCTGCAGGACCCGGAGCGGGACGACGAGCTGCGCTTTTCCTGCCTGCGCTATCTGGGGCATTATCCCTATGCCCCGGCCTATGAGACGCTGCTGGAGCTGGCGGAGCCAGACCGGGAGCGGAGATGGGAATATGCGGCGGTGGCCGCGGCGGCGCTGGCAGCCTATCCGGGAGAGGAGACCCTGCGGGTCCTTCGGCGGGACCTTTGCCACGCCAACTGGTATGTTCGCGACAACGCCGCCCGGAGCATGGAACGGCTGGACTGCCCCTGGCGGGAGCTGGAGGAAGTGATGGCCAGCGGCGACCGGTTTGCCGCGGAGATGCTGCGCTACCGGCTGGAGGAGCGGGAGCTGGAGCCGGAGAGAGAGGAGGATGCGGCGTGTATGATGGCGTAAAGCTTTTTCTGGAGATCGTGGGCTGGTTTTTTGTGCTCTATCTGCTGGGCTATTCCACCTTTCTGTTCATCTCCGTGCTGACAGGCTCCATGGAGCTTTACAAGCACGCCCGGCGGGAACGGCTGAAGGTTTTGCTGCCGGCAGACGATCAGCTGCCCATCAGCATCATCGTCCCCGCCCACAACGAGGAGATCACCGCGGTGGCCACCGTGCGGTCGCTGCTGACGCTGGATTACCGGGCCTATGAGATCATCGTGGTGGACGACGGCTCCACCGACGACACCGCCCGGGTGCTGACGGAGGCCTTTGGGCTGCACCGGATCCAGCGGCCCATCCACCGGCGCGTCCCCTGCCAGCGGGAGGAGGCCGTTTACGAGAGCCTGAGCCATAAGGTCCCGCTGACGCTGATCTGCAAGAAAAACGGCGGCAAGGCCGACGCCCTGAACATGGGCATCAACGCCTCCCGCTTCCCTTATTTTATCTGCATGGACGCGGATTCCGTCCTGCAGCACGATTCCCTGCGCCGCATCATCCAGCCCGTTTTGGAGGATGAGAATGTGGTGGCCGTGGGCGGGCTGGTGCGGGCGGCCAACGGGGTGGAGCTGGAAAACGGCCGGGTCCGGCGCTGGCAGCTGCCAAGAAACCTGCTGGTCTTTATGCAGACGCTGGAATATGACCGGTCGTTTTTGGCGTCGCGGATCCTGTTTGACCGGTTCAACGGCTCCATGATCATCTCCGGGGCTTTCGGCCTGTTCAAAAAGGAGACGGTGGTGGCCGTGGGCGGCTATGAGCGGGAGACCGTGGGGGAGGACATGGAGCTGGTGGTGCGGCTGCACGAATATTGCAGCGCCCACGACATCGGCTATGCCATCCGCTACGCCAGCGACGCCGTCTGCTGGACGCAGGTGCCGGAGCGGCTGGGCGATCTTTGCAGGCAGCGCAAGCGCTGGCATCTGGGCCTGTTCCAGAGCCTCAGCCGCCACCGGGATATGTTTTATGACCGGCGGTTTGGGGCGGTGGGGTTTGTTTCCTATCTGTATTTCCTGATCTATGAGCTGCTTTCGCCGCTGATCGAGATCTTCGGCGTGTTTACCATGGTGCTGGCCTGGTGGCTGGATCTGATCAATGTGCCGTTTATGCTGCTGTTTTTCGGGATCTATGCCGCCTTCGGCGTGATCCTGACGCTGACGGTGTTTTTCTCCCGCAGCCTGACGGCGGAGACCCGGATCACCCTGTGGGACGGCCTTCGGGCGGCGGCGCTTTGCGTGGTGGAGCTGGTGTTTTTGCGGTTTGTGCTGGCGTGGGTCCGCTGCGCGGCCCTTTTCGGCTACCGGAGCAAAAAGCTGCAATGGGGACAGATCCGGCGGCAAAGGATCGATCTGAACTGAGGAGGAGCGTATGAGACAACTGCAACGCAGGCTCGGGGCGGCGGCTCTGGCCCTGCTGCTGGGGCTTATGACGGGCCTGCCGGCCCGGGCGGAGGAGACCGTCCTGATCGCGGGCAACGACGGGCTTTATCCCATCGAGTCTTATGACCCGAAGACGGAGCGCTATGTGGGCCTGCTGCCGGAGCTTTATGAACGGATCGGCCGGGAGACGGGCCTGCGGCTGGTCTATCTGCCCCACGAGGGCGACACCGGCCAGCGGCAGCGGACGGAAAACCGGCAGGCGGATATCCTCTCTGCCTATCTGCCGGACACGGTGGACGAGCGGCTGCTGCGGGAGCGGATCACGGTGTGCCGCAGGGAGACGGAGCAGGGCGTTCAGGAGATCCGGGTGGGCTTTTTGAACACGCTTTCTCCGGAGACGGCAGAGACGCTCAAGCAGGCGCTGCAGGCCATCCCGCCGGAGGAGACGCTGGGGCTGCTGGCAAACAGCTTGGAGGCCAACCGGGGCGTTTCCCGCCGCCGGTTTTTTGCCGCGTTGGCGGCGCTGGGCGGGATGACGCTGCTGGCGGCGCTGGCGCTGGGCCTTTTCCTGCGGCAGAGGCAGAGCGCCGTCCAGGAGCGCGTCGGAGCGGTGCCGCGGCTGGGCATCGGCGGATACCAGGCCTATCTGCGCCGGGTGGAGCGGACCATTCCGCCGCAGGCGTGGGGGCTTTATTATGTGGCAAACATCGGCTGCGGCGAGACGCTGCTGGAGCAGCGCCTGGATCAGAGCCGCATCGAGCAGCTGGAGCGCTGCGCTGCGGCATATCTCAAGCGGGCCTGCGGCCAGCGGGAGGGGCTTTATTATGTGGCACGGGGGAGCTTTGCCCTGATCCTTCGCTGCGGCAGCCGGGAAAGGGCCGAGCGGCGCATGGCCGTTTTGATGGAGGAGCTGAACACGCAGCTGACGGGCGTCCGGAGGGAATATGCCGGGCTGATCCGGGCGGGCGTCTGCGCGCTGGGGGAGGAGCGGTCGCTCAGCGGCGAGACAGCCCTCGCCCATGCCCTGCAGGGTCGGCGCGACGCGGAGGCGCGCGGGCTGCCCTATGCCTTTACCACGCCGCAGCTGATCGCGGCGGGCGCAAGGCAGGAGCGCCTGCGGCGGCGGTGTGCCGAGGCCGTGGTCCGGGGCGAGCTTACCCCTTATCTGCAGCTGGTGATGGACCGGCAGGGCAGGGTGAACGGCGCGGAGCTGCTCTCCCGCTGGCAGGAGCCGGAGGAGGGCCTGCTGCGGCCCGGAGAATATCTTGACCTGATGATCGCCAGCGGTGTGGTCGTCCGGCACGATCTGGAGATCTTCCGCATGACCTGCCGGCTGCTGGAGCAGTGGAGCGGCCTGCCGGGCCGGGAAAAGCTTCGTCTGGCCTGCAACTTCACCCGGGCCGCCCTTGCGGAGCCGGGCTTTGCGGAGCAGGTGCGCCGGATCGCCGCGGGCGCCTCCTTCCCCCGGGAGCAGCTGATCCTGGAGATCACGGAGGACACGCTGATCCGCAGCGAGGGCGCGGTCCGGGAGAACATCCTGGAGCTGACGGCGATGGGCTTTTGCATGGCGCTGGACGATCTGGGGGCGGGCTATTCCTCGCTGGAGGATCTGTGCGCGTATCCCATCCAGTTCGTCAAGCTGGCGCGGGAGCTGGTCCGGCGGACGGCGGAGGAGCGGGGCCGCAGGCTGGTGGCCGGCCTTTGCCAGCTGGCCCACAGCATGGATATGCAGGTGCTTTGCGAGGGCGTTGAGACCCGGGAGCAGCTGGAGACCGTGCTGGAGCAGGGCTGCGACCTGATCCAGGGCTTTTACTATGCCCGGCCGCTGCCGCTGCGGGAGGCGGAGCGGCGCTTGCAGGAAATGCTGGGCAAAGCATAAGGAGGCGGGACGATGGGAAGCAAAAAGCAATGGGCGATATTTCTGACGGCCACGGTGCTGACGGTCTGCCTGCTGGCGGTCACGGTGCTGGTCTGCGCCGGGCAGGCAGGGAAGGCCATGCGGCAGCATTCCTTTGACGAGCTGGCGGCCTCCGGCCGGCGCCTGGCGGAGGATTATTACAGCACCATCAAAAACGACCAGATGTTCCTTTCGGCCATCGCGGAGCTGATCGCCCGGCAGAAGCTGAGCGATGTGGACACGCTGCTGCGCGTGATGAACTCCTTTAGCTTTGAGGAGTCGTTTCTCACCCAGCTGATCCTGCTGATGCCAGACGGGCAGCTGCTGCACAGCGACGGCACCTGGTATGATGTTTCCGACCGGGTGGATTTTGCAGAGGAGGCCCGGAAGGGCGCTTATATCTCCGACCGGGTGGCCAGCCTGTTTGCGCCGGAGCAGCAGGTGGTGCGCAGCGCCATGCCCGTGAAGCGAAACGGCGAGACCGTGGCCATCCTTTACGGCGTGATCTTCCTGACGGAGAGCCGGCGGGCCTATTCCTCGGATTATTACAGCGGCAACGCCTTTATTCTGGTGATAGACGGCAACACCGGCGATATCCTGCTGGACACCTGGCACGATACGCTGGGCAGCCTGGCGGACATGAGCGACCGGAAAATGCTGGATGACTATACCTATGAGGAGGCGGCGGAAAACCTGCGCCTGGGCAGGAGCGGCGATGTGCGCTCGGTCTCCAAGACCACGGGAGGCATCCTTAATTTGCATTATGAGCCGGTGGGCATCAACAACTGGAGCGTTACCATCGGCGTCAGCGAAAAGGACGCGCTGGCGGGGACCAGAGGGGGCGTTCAGGCCCTGTATTATATGGCGGCCGTCATTGGGGTGCTGCTGGTGGGCTATCTGGCCTATGTGGCCGGATACCTGATCCGGGGCTGGCGGAGCATTTACCGTCAGAGCCTCATCGATCCGGGCACCGGGCTGCTCAACCGCATCGCCTTTGAGGCTTATCTGCAGAAGAACGAGGATACCGTGTTTGCGCCGGCGGCCTGCGTTTATATCGATGCCAACGGCCTCCACGAGATCAACAATCAATATGGCCACGAGGCCGGAGACCGGATGCTTCAGATGCTGGCGGAGCTGCTGCGGGAGCAGTTTCCCGGCGGCGGGCTCTACCGGGTGGGCGGCGACGAGATGGTGATCTTTCCCGCACAGGAGGAGGCTTGCCGGCCGCGGATGAGCGCCGTTGCAAGACATCTGGCCGCCCGGGGCTACAGCATCGCCTACGGCGTTGCCACCGCCCAGAGCACCGTGGGCCTGCGGACGCTGGTCCGGGAGGCGGATACCAGGATGCTGGAGGAAAAACGCGCCTACTATGCCAGCCGGGCCTGGCGGTCGCCCCGGGGCTGAGCGGCGTCTGCGGGCGCTGCAGCCAAAGCGAAGAAAGGGAGGAGCCTGTAAATGGAACAGATCTGGGAACAGCTGTATTCCGCGGCAAGGGAGGTCCTGCGCCCGCGCAAGGTTTCTGAATGGATGGAGGTTGGCGGCGTTGCGGCGGCCATCCAGTCGGCATCGGGGAAGATCTACACCGGCGTCTGTGTGGACAGCGCCTGCACGCTGGGCATCTGCGCAGAGCGCAATGCCATCTTCCATATGCTGACCTGCGGGGAAGACGCCATCCGCCGGGTGGTCGCCATCAACGGGGAGGGCAAAGCTCTGCCGCCCTGCGGCGCTTGCCGGGAGCTGATGGCGCAGCTCATGCCGGAGGAGTATCAAAGCATCCAGATCCTGCTGGATCGGGAGACCGGCCGCGTGGTGACGCTGGGCGCGCTGACCCCCGAATGGTGGATCTGAAAAAAGCGCAGAAAAAAGGCGCGCATCCAAGCGGATGCGCGCCCTTTGATCTGTCAAAAGCGGGGGAAAAACGGCGAAAAACGCCGAAAAAGCGGCCTTTTCGCGGCCCTTAGCGGTTATAGACCACCTGACCGGCGGGGACGGAATGAGTCAGCCAGACGCTGCCGCCGATGACGCAGCCGTCGCCGATGACGGTATCGCCGCCCAGAATGGTTGCGCCGGCATAGATGACCACATGGTCGCCCACCTGGGGATGGCGCTTGACGCCCTTCACCGGGTTGCCGTTTTCGTCGTTGGCGAAGCTCTTGGCCCCCAGCGTCACGCCCTGATAGAGCTTCACATGGCGGCCGATCACCGTGGTCTCGCCGATGACCACGCCGGTGCCGTGGTCGATGAAGAAATAATCGCCGATGACGGCGCCGGGATGGATGTCGATGCCCGTGAGCTGATGGGCGTATTCCGTCATCATCCGGGGCAGCAGCGGCACCTGCAGCTCAAACAGCCGGTGGGCCAGCCGGAAGATGGAGATGGCCTCGAAGGCCGGATAGGCCAAAAGGATCTCCTCGTTGGAGCGGGCGGCGGGGTCGCCCTCGTAGGCGGCCTGAATGTCGGTGTTCAGGGTCTTTGCGATGCCGCAGAGGCTGTCCATAAAGGCGCAGGCGGCGGCCTCGGCCTTTTCCGCGCAGGCGTCGCATTCCGCCGTGCCCTTGGTCTGCTCCGTGCAGGTGGCCGTCATGACGCAGGCGCACATCTCCGAAAGCAGCTCCGCCGCCTCCTGCAGCTTGCCTGTGACGAAGGCCCGCAGGGTCTGGGGCCGCACCAGGGCGGCGGAATAAATATTGGGGTACATGGCGCAGCGCAAAAGCCAGATCAGCTGCTGCACCTTGCTTTTCATGCCATAGCCGCTGAAGCCGCCCTCTCCGGCGGCCAGCGAGGTAATCTTCATCAGCCGCCCCGCGGCGTCGCCTGCCGCGGTGTTCAGCCATTGCTCGATCATGGAGGATCTCCTCTTTTCTTACATGGGATAAAAACAGAACAAAGCCGGCGAGAGCCGCCGGCTTTTGGGGAAAAAACCGTGCTTATTCTACGGAGACGATATAGCTGTAAACGGGCTGTCCGCCGGGGAGCACATTGATCTCCGCGCCGCCGGAGCGGGCCGCAAAGCGGGCGCGCACCTCCTCGGCCTGGGCCTCGTCGGCGCCCTCGCCGTAAAGCAGCGTAATGAAATTGCAGCCGCCGGTGCAGAGCTTTTCTGCCAGCGCGTCGACTACGGGGCCAAGCTCCCGCCCGGTGGCGATCAGCTTGCCCTCTGCCAGCGCCATAAAGTCGCCCTGAGTGATGTGATGGCCGTCGAACTCGCTGTCCCGGGCGGCATAGGTCACCTGACCGGAGCGCACCCGCTCCATCGCGGCCTCCATGCTCTGCTGGTTTTCCTCCGGTTCCCGGTCCCGGTCGAAGGAAAGCATGGCGCAGATGCCCTGGGGGATGGTCCGGGTGGGCAGGACGATCACCTGCTTGTCGGAAAGGGCCGCCGCCTGCTGGGAGGCCATGATGATGTTTTTATTGTTGGGCAGGACGAAGACGATCTCCGCCGGGGTCATGTCGATGGCGCGGAGGATGTTTTCCGTGGAGGGGTTCATGGTCTGGCCGCCCTCCACCACCTGATCGGCGCCCAGCTCCCGGAAGAGGGCCACAACGCCTTCGCCCGCCGCCACGGCCACAAAGCCATAGCGGGTGACGGGGGCGGCATATTCCCGCTTGCCCATGGAGGCGGCAGTCTCCTCCTCCACCTTTTTGCGGTGCTGCTCCACCATGTTTTCCACCTTGACGCTGAGCAGCTGGCCGTAAGTCAGCGCCCGGCCCAGCACCTGATCCGGCTGGTTGGTGTGGACATGGGCCTTGATGATCTCATCGTCCTCCACCACCACCACGCAGTCGCCCAGCGTGCAGAGATACTGCCGCAGGTCGTCGGGATCCAGCTCCGGATGCTCCCGGGCGGCGATGAACTCGGTGCAGTAATCAAAATTGATCTCTTCCTCGTCGAACTGGGAGAAGTCGGCGCTCTCCACCGTCATGGCGGGGTTGACCACCGGCACGGGGATCTTCCGGGCCAGGCGGGTGATGGTGCCGCTGACGGCGTCCAGCATGCCCTGCAGGATGAGCACATAGCCGAAGCCGCCGGCGTCTACCACGCCGGCCTTTTTCAGGACGGGATTCTGATTGACAGTCTCGTCCAGCGCCTGCCGGGCCCCCTTGATGGCGGCAGACAGCACATAGTTCACATCCCGGTTCTTTTTGGCGGCCTTGCCGGCGGCCGCGCCGGCCATGCGGGCCACCGTGAGGATGGTGCCCTCGGCGGGCTTCATAACGGCCTTATAGGCGGTGGCTGCACCCTCGGCCAGACCGGCGGCCAGCGCCGCGCCGTCTGCCGTGCGGCAGTCCTTCATGGCCTTGCCCATGCCCCGGAACAAAAGGGAGGTGATCACGCCGGAATTGCCCCGCGCGCCCCGCAGCAGCGCGCTGGAGGTGACTTCCAGCGCCCGGCCCAGGGTGGGGGCTTCCAGCTTGTTCAGCTCGGCCACGGCGCTGTTCAGCGTCATGGACATATTGGTGCCGGTATCGCCGTCGGGGACGGGGAACACATTCAGAGCGTTGGTCTCTTCCATCCGCTCCTCCAGCGCGGCGGCCGCCTGGAGGATCATGTCTTTATAGACTTCGCCATCGATCATCTTCGCCAATTTCATTGCCTCCTGTCGTTATGGTCAGGCCTTGACCGTTTCCACATAAACGGTGATGCACCCCACGGCCATGCCGCAGGTCTGCTCCACCCGATAGCGCACCTGGTGCCGCAGGGTGCGGCAGGTGGTGCGGATGTTGACGCCGCTGTCCAGCGCAACATGCAGATCCAGGTCCAAAAGGCCCTCCTGGCTGCCCTGGCGGAGCTCCACGCCCCGGGTCTGCTTTTCCCCCTTCAGCAGGTGGAACAGACCGTCCAGCGGGGAGCGGGCAACCATGCCTCTCACGCCGAAGCAGGCGGAAGCGGCGGCGCCGGCCACGGCGGCCACCAGATCGTTGGAAATGCCGATCAGGCCGTGCTGGGTGTCCATCTTCATGGGGCTTTCCCTCCTTTTCGGGCAGACAGATCTATTGAGATAGATATGCTTTTGATATGCAGGATTACATTCACTGATCTATAATATCACAAAGCGCCGGGCTTTGCACCCCTTTTTTTCACTTTTTTCCCGGAAGAAGATTGATAAATCGTAAATTTTAAGAAGAATGGCGGCCGGTTTCTTCTGCCGCAGGCAAGAAATTAAGATATCTTTATAATTAAACTACTGGCGAAAATAAAAGGGAAATGCTATGATAGATTTGCCGGAGGTCCTGCGTGGAAATCTCCGGAAACCGGCGGGAAACGGGAACTTTTTTGAAAAAGCGCCGTCTATTCTGCCAGAGGGAACGAGCTGTGATAAAAAAAGCGCACAGGAGATCTGTTGAATAAGGAATGAATACGGAGGGAGCTTTATGACAAAGAAAGTGATCGCGCTCATGCTGGCCTGCCTGACGGCGGCGACGCTGCTGGCGGGCTGCGGCAAGGAGAACAAGCCGCAGGAGGAGCAATATATGTTCCTGCCCACCTATCATGAGCTGAAGGATGAAAACGGAAACCCCTTTGCAAACGGCATCAATTCGATGACCGTCTGCGGCGACCGGGCATACTTCTATACTTACATCAACTATGACAACAGCGCCGTCACCTACGACACGCCGGCCACGGAGGAGGAGCCGGCGGAGCCTGCCGAGGGTGAGACGGTGGACGACACGAGCCTGCCCGACGAGCCGGTCGATGGCGACGGCTCCTCCCTGGCGCAGATCGGCTTTTACAGCGTCAAGCTGGACGGCACCGACCTGGTCCGCCTGAAGGACTATCAGATGCCGCAGGTGGACGCGGGCATGGAGGGAAGCTCCGGCCTCAACGCCATCCAGGCCGGGCCGGACGGCAGCATTCTGGTGCTGGAAAGCGTGGATCAGTATTATTACGATCTGCCGGAAAACTTCAACCCCGAGACGGATAACCGCTGGGATTATTATAAGGACGGCGGCAGCAAGTGCCTGCTGCGCAAGCTCAGCGAGACCGGCGCGGAGCTTTCCGCCGTGGATCTGAAGGCCATGTATTTCCAGAGCCAGGGCCTGGACCCCAGCCAGGAGGGCGATAATTACTTCTGGGCCTACAACTTCCGGGTGGACGGCAGCGGCAACGCCTATGTCTCCGCCATGGGCTATCTGATGGTGGTCGCGCCCGACGGCCGGCTGCTCTCCTGCCAGAGCCAGGACAACATGAACGACATGCTGGTGCGTCTGTCCGATGGCCGGGTGGCCGTCCAGTTCTGGGGCGAGGGCCTGAAGGCCGTCAACACCGAGACCTGGGCCGTTGACATCGAGCTCCCCAGCCCGCAAAACACCAACAGCATCAGCTATTTCTTCAACGGCCAGGGCGATTATCTCTACTTCTACGGCACCTCCAGCAGCCTCTACGGCATGAAGGCCGACGGCACGACGGAAAAGCTGCTGGATTGGCTCAGCTGCGACGTGGATACGGACTATATGGGCAACCTGACCGTCCTCAGCGGGGAGAAGGTCGTGCTCTTCGAGACCAACTGGTCGGAGGATGTTCCCAAATGCAGCCTGGTGGAGCTGGACCGGACACTGGTCACCGAGGAGAACCGCCGGGAGGAGCTGACCATGGCGGTGGTGGATCTGGACTGGGATCTGCGCGCGGCCATCAAGCGCTTTAACCGCAGCAACACCCAGTATCGCATCGTGGTCAAGGACTATAACGAATACAACACCGATGAGGACTGGACCGCCGGCCGGCAGAAGCTCTCCACGGAGATCATCTCCGGCGATGTGCCCGATATCCTGGCCTGCAACAACCTGCCGGTGCGCCTCTACGGCGCCAAGGGCCTGCTGGAGGATCTGACCCCCTACATCCAGAACGATACCGCGCTGGGCGGGGAAAACGGGCTGGTGAAGGCCGTGGTGGACGCGCTGCGCTCCGACGACGGCAAGCTCTATACCATCACCTCCCGCTTCCAGGTCCAGACGGCCATTGCCAGCCGCAAGGTGGTGGGCGATGTGACCGGCCTGACCATGGACGAGGCCCGGCAGGCCATGACCAAGCTGCAGGACGGCGCCATGATGATGGGTTATTACACCGCGCAGGCCGACCTGCTGCAGAGTCTCTGCTCCAACAACATGGCGCACTATGTCAACTGGGAGACCGGCGAATGCAGCTTTGATTCCCCGGGCTTTGTCCAGCTGCTGGAGTGCGTCAAGCTGGCGCCCCAGGAGATCACCGACGATATGTATAACAACTGGCAGGAATACGGCCCCAACACCGCCCTGCGGGAGGGCCGCCAGCTCCTGTACCAGACCACCGTGTCCGACTGGTACAGCCTGCTGGATGGGAAGAGCTATCTGGGCGTCGACGCGCAGTTCGTGGGCCTGCCCGATGAAAACCGGGAGGGCAACAGCTTCAACACCTATCTGCCGCTGGCCATGTCCTCCAAGAGCAAGAATAAGGACGGCGTCTGGCAGTTCATCAGCGCCTACCTCACCGATGAAAACGATTACAGCTGGGGCTTCTCCATCGTTCAGAGCAAGCTGGACAGCTATCTGGCCGAGGCCCGCAAGCGCCAGAGCTATACCGATGAAAACGGCAATCAGGTGGAATACCCCGTCTTCTCCTATACCGACGACAGCGGCAATCGGGTGGATGTTTACTGCCTGGAGCAGGAGGATTATGACGCGCTGATGGCCCTGATCAACAACACCCATCGGATGTTTGACTATGACCAGGCCATCATGGAGATCATCAAGGGCGAGGCGGATAACTTCCTGAAGGGCTCCTCCTCCGCGCAGGATGTGGCAAACGCCATCCAGAACCGCGTCAAGCTCTATGTCAATGAAACCCGCTGAGCTCAAAAAGCACGCCCAAAAGGAAGAGAAGCCGGAGACCGGGAAAAAACACCGGTCTCCGGCAGCCAGAAAGGAGTTTTTGCAGAGCATCGCCTTTCTGACCCCAAGCGTTCTGGGCGTCACGCTGTTTTTTGTCGCCCCCTTCGGCATCGTGGTCTATTATTCGCTGGTGAGCAGCCCCATCGACCCGGAGTTCGTCTGGCTGAAGAATTTTGCGGAGGTTTTGCAAAACTCCGCCTTCCAGACCGCCGCGAAAAACACGGGGACCTTTACCCTGCTGGCGGTGCCGCTGGCGGTGGTGCTGTCGCTGGCGCTGGCCCTGCTGCTGGAGCAGAAGATCCCCGGCAAGAGCCTGTTCCGGACCTTCTTCCTCAGCCCCATGATGGTGCCCGTGGCCTCCGTGGTGCTGATCTGGCAGGTGATCTTTCACAAGAGCGGCACGCTGAATCAGATCACGGCGCTCTTTGGGGCCCAGCCGGTGGACTGGCTGCGCTCGCCCTTTTGCCAGCTGGTGATCGTGGTGCTGTTCCTCTGGAAAAACCTGGGCTACAACATGATTTTGTTCATGGCGGCCCTGAGCAACATCCCCAAGGAGCTGCTGGAGGTGGCGGATGTGGAGGGCGCCTCCGCGGCCCATAAGTTTTTCCACATCAAGCTCCGCTATCTTTCGCCCACCGTTCTGTTCGTGACCATCCTGTCGATCATCAATTCCTTCAAGGTCTTCCGGGAGGTCTATCTCATGAGCGGCGATTACCCCTACGACGGGCTTTATACCCTGCAGCACTTCATGAACAATACCTTCAAATCGCTGAACTATCAGAAGCTCTCCGCCGCGGCGGTGATGCTGGCGCTGATGATGGTGGTCATCATCGCGCTTTTGTTCCGGGTGGAGGACGCCTTCGGAAAGGATGTGGAAGGATGAAGGAAACGAGAAAGCGCCGCCGCCACATCCTGCGCCGGTGCTTTGAGGTCCTTGTGGCGGCGCTGTTCGCCCTGGCCTTTCTGCTGCCAACGGTGCTGACGGTCTCCAACTCCTTCATGACGGAGACGGAGATCAACGCCAACTACGGCGCAGTCTTTTCCGCCGTCTCCGGCGGCAGCAGCTATATCTCCAAGCAGGTGAACCTGAAGTTCATCCCGGATAAGGTGAGCTTCTCCCAGTATATCACCACGCTGATCAAGAGCCCGGAATATCTGCTGAAGTTCTGGAACTCGGTGATCCTGGTGGTGCCCATCGTTTTGTTTCAGGTGGCGGTGGCGGCGGTGGCCTCCTATGGCTTCAGCCGCTGGCGCGGCAGAGTAAGGGATTCCATCTTCTTCTTTTATGTGATCCTGATGCTCATGCCCTATCAGGTGACGCTGGTGCCAAATTATCTGGTGTCCAAGTTTCTGGGCATCTACAATACCCGCTGGGCCATCATCTTCCCCGGGGCCTTCGCGCCGTTTTCCGTCTTTCTTTTGACCAAGTTCATGCGGCGCATCCCCGTCTCTCAGATCGAGGCCGCCAAGCTGGACGGCTCCAGCGAATGGCAGATCTTTACCAGGATCTATCTGCCCCAGTGCCGCAGCGCGCTGTATTCCATTGCGATCCTGGTGTTTATCGACTACTGGAACATGGTGGAGCAGCCCCTGATCCTGCTGGAGGATCCGGAGATGTTTCCCCTGTCGGTCTATCTCTCCACCATCAACGCGGGGGAGATCGGCCTGGCGTTTGCGGTGGCGACGATCTATATGATCCCATCGCTGCTGCTGTTTTTACACGGCGAAGAATACCTGGTGGAGGGCATCGCCCAATCCGGCTCGGTGAAAGGGTAAGTGATCATGGAAGAAAACAAAGTCAAAAAACGCGGCTGGGTGAAAAACGCGGCCATCATTTTCCTCAGCATCCTGCTGGTGCTGACCTTCTTTTCCCAGACGATCCTCAACCGGTCGCTGCCTGAGGTGAGCACGGCCTCCGTTTCCTCGGATACCATCAACGCCCGCATCCGGGGCAGCGGCACCGTCACCGCCGGCGACACCTATGAGGTCGTCCTGGGCGAGACCCGCACGGTGGAAGCCGTCTATGTGAAGGTGGGCGACGCGGTGGCCGTGGGCGACAAGCTGTTTTTGCTGGCCGATAAGGACAGCACGGAGCTGACCCAGGCGCAGGAGCAGCTGGCGACCGCCCGGCGGAATTATCAGAGCGCCCTGATCGACATGGGCAGCGCCGATTATGCCCGGGAAAACCGGAACATCCAGAAGCTCCGGGAGACGCTGGCCGACGCGCAGCAGAAGCTGGCGGCGGGAACGGTGACGCCGGAGGAGGTCAATCTGGCCGCCGCCAACCTGAAGGAGGCCCAGAAGACCCAGAAGGAGCTGGCGAAGGCCGTTACCGATGCGGAGACCGCCTACAGCGATGCGCAGGCGGCAGTCGCTGCGCTGGAGAGCCAGGTCAAGACGCTGGAGGATTCCGTTGAAAAGCAAGACCGTGCGCTGGAGACGCTGGAGGATGAGCTGTACCGTCTGCAGCGGGGAGAGACCTATACGCAGGCGGATCTGGTAAAGGCCCAGAACGCTCTGGCCGAGGCCAAGCGGGACTATGCCAACTGCTGGGATCAGAACAAGACGGCGCTGAACACCCTGCGCGCCAAGGCGGAAGCGATCCTGGGCAGCAGCGGCGGAGACTCCGGCGCTACCAGCGCGGAGGATGTGATCCGTCAGATGCAGGCCCTCTGCGACGGCTGGAACGACGACCAGCTGGAGGGCGCCTATAAGGCGACGACGGAGGAATATAACGCCTTTCAGCTGCTGAAGCCCAAGTATACGGCGCTGGAAAAGGCCCAGGAAAAGGCGGATTCCGTGGAGGCCGGCCTGAAAAACAACGAATCGCTGCAGACCCAGATCCGCCAGAAGCGGCAGGAGATCAGCGACGCGGAGGAGACCCTTTCCGATACCAAGCACCAGCTGAAGCAGGCGAAGAAGGATCTGGCCGCCAAGCAGGACGAGCTCAGCTCTGCCGATTGGGACCTGACCGCCCTGAAGAACCGGCAGGAGCAGCAGACCGAGGCCATCGCCGCCTTTCAGGAGACCTATGACGATCTCAAGGCCCGCAGCGACAGCTACGAGAGCCTGAAGACCGCCGTGGACAGCGCCGAGACCGCGCTGGAGGACGCGCTGTTCGCGCTGGCGGAGCAGAAGAAAAACGACAGCAAGCAGTCGGCCAAGGATCAGCTGAATCTCCAGGCCCAGAAGGAGGAGATCGCAAAGCTGGAGAAGGAGGTGGCCGAGCGGAAGGAAAACGCCGTGGGCGCGGAGGTCACAGCCAAGACCGCCGGCACGGTGAGCACCATCTCCGCCGTGGCGGGCCGGGAGGTTGCCGCAGGCACGGCGCTGGCCACCATCGAGGTGGTGGACCGGGGCTATACCCTGAAGTTCTCCGTCACCAAGGAGCAGGCGCAGAAGGTCCGTCTGGGCGACAAGGCCGAGATCTCCAACTACTGGTGGGGCTCCGGCATCGACGCGACCCTGACCCAGATCATGCCCGATTCCGCCAACCCCAGCACCAATAAGCTGCTGGTCTTCACCCTCACCGGCGAGGTTTCCAGCGGCGACAACCTGAACCTTTCCATTGGCCAGAAATCTGCCAATTACGATGCCGTCATCCCCAGCAGCGCCGTCCGCTCCGACAGCAACGGCACCTTCGTGCTGGTGCTCACCGCCAAGAGCACGCCGCTGGGCAACCGCTATACCGCCACCCGGGTGGATGTGAAGGTGCTGGCCCAGGACGACACCAAATCCGCCGTCTCCGGCCTGACCTACGGTGATTTCGTCATCACCACCTCCAGCAAGCCGCTGGACGCCGGTATGCAGGTCAGGATGGTGGATAACGCCACATGAAGCATCCGCTGAAATGGGACCGGCGGCGGGTCTTTTGGGGCATCAACGCCGTGCTGGCGGTGCTGTGCGCCCTGTGCCTGCTGCTGCAGGCCCAGGTGATCCACACGCTGCCCACGCTCAACGCCGCCCACACCTGGAGGGGCGAAAACGAGCTGCGCTTCGCCCAGATCGCCTGCTATCTTCCCCAGGACGGGCTGCTGCAGGAATCGGAGATCTTCTCCTTCCGGCAGACCCTTTCCTCCAAGCTGATGGCGGCCTCGCTGGAGGCGCCCCAGGGCGGCGCCCTCTATACCGACGCCTATTACGGCCAGGGCAGCGTTACGGTGAAAAGCAGCCGGGGCGTCAGCGCCAAGGCAAATGCCCTGGGCGTCGCGGGGGATTTCTTCCGCTTCCACCCGCTGGAGCTGCGCTCCGGCAATTATCTGGCAGACAGCGACCTGATGAAGGACCGGGTGCTGCTGGATGAGACGCTGGCCTGGACGCTGTTCGGCGGCATGGAGCTGACGGGGCTTTCCGTCACCATCGGCACGAGGGATTATTATGTGGCCGGCGTGGTGCGTCTGGAGGACGACAAATACAGCACGCTGGCCAACGAAAGCACCGGCGGCAATATCTTCCTCTCCTATTCCGCCCTGAAGGAGCTGGAGGGCGAAAGCCTTGGCGTGGCCGGCTACGAGATCGTTTTGCCGGACCCCATCACCGATTTTGGCAAAAACCTGGTGAAGGACAATCTGCGCACCGAGGGCGCGGAGATCGTGGAAAACAGCGGCCGCTATACCCTTGCCCGGCTCTGGCAGGTGGCGCGGGACTTTGGCAAGCGCAGCATGGGCCGCTCCGGCATCCTCTTTCCCTATTGGGAAAACGCCCTGCGCATGACGGAGGATCTGGCCGCGCTGGATCTGGTGCTGGCGCTGCTGTTTGGCGCGCTGCCCGCCGTCAGCCTGCTGGTGCTGGCCATCCGCACGGTCATCCGCCTTTTGAAAAAGCTGCGGAGCGGGCTTGCGAGCAAGGTCGCAGCCGATGTGGAGAAAAAACGGGAAAAGCGATGGGAAAAAGCCCGGGAAACGAGGGAGGACTGAGCTATGGCAGGCGTCCGATTTGAACAGGTCAGCAAGATCTTTGATAAAAATGTTGTGGCCGTGGAGGCCTTCGATCTGGAGATCCACGACAAGGAGTTTGTGGTGCTGGTGGGGCCGTCCGGCTGCGGAAAGTCTACCACGCTGCGGATGATCGCCGGGCTGGAGACGCCCTCCACCGGCAAGATCTACATCGGCGACCGGCTGGTGAACGAGGTTCCCCCCAAGGACCGGGACATCGCCATGGTATTTCAGAACTACGCCCTCTATCCCCACATGACGGTGTATGAAAACATCGCCTACGGGCTGCGGCTGCGGAAGTTTCCCAAAAAGATCATCGACGAAAAGGTCCGCGCTGCCGCCGAGAGCCTGGACATCACCGCTCTGCTGCAGCGCAAGCCAAAGGCCCTCTCCGGCGGCCAGCGGCAGCGGGTGGCCATCGGCCGGGCCATCGTGCGGGAGCCGCAGGTCTTTCTGATGGATGAGCCCCTCTCCAATCTGGACGCCAAGCTGCGCAACCAGATGCGGGCGGAGATCCTTCTGCTGCGCCGCCGGCTGGACACCACCTTCGTCTATGTGACCCATGACCAGGTGGAGGCCATGACGCTGGGCGACCGGATCGTGGTCATGAAGGACGGCGTCATCCAGCAGGTGGGAACGCCCCAGGAGGTCTTCGGCCATCCCTCCAACCAGTTTGTGGCCGGCTTTATCGGGACGCCCCAAATGAACCTCCTTACGGGCCGCCTGACCAAGGAAAGCGGCCGGTTCTGGGTGGAGCTGGGGGGCTATCGGGTGCAGCTCTCCGAGGAAAAGCAGGAGCGTCTGTTTGCGCTGGATGTGCAGCCCCAGACCGTCACCTGCGGCGTTCGCCCGGAGCAGCTGCGGCTGGCCGGCGAGGGCATCCCCGCGGAGATGGGCGTTTTTGAGATGATGGGCAGCGCCGTCCATCTCCACATGAAGGCGATGGGGCAGGATCTGGTGGTGGTGGTCCCCGCCACGGACGACGAGGGCAACTTCCGCCAGAGCGTCCCCGAGGGCGGCCACACCTTCCTGCAGTTCCACGGCAATTCCGTCCATCTGTTTGACCCGGAGACGGGGGCGAACCTGGAGTTTGCGCCCAGAAAGCCTGCGCAGCCCGCGGCGGAACCGCCTGCCGCGCCTGTGCAGCCGGAGGAAGCGCCGGCCGGGACGGAGCCGGAGGCATAAAAACGCCGAAAAAACGCCGAAAATCGCCGTTCGTTTTGACCGAAAACGAGCGGCTTTTTTTCGACGGTTTTCATGAAGAAAGGCCCGGATCAAGCGAAAAACCGATAATAGCGAAAAAATTCGTCCGGAAAGCGAAAAAATCAGAAAATAGCACAAAAATTCAGCATTTGGCTATATTTCCCCTTTCTTTTTTCAGGAAACTGTGGTATAAAAATAAAATAGGGGAACTGGAAGATCAGTGATATCACGGAACAGCGGAAGGGAAGTACTATGGGAAAATTTACTGTGCAGCAGCTCCGGTCCGGTTATAAGTTCAACCTGAAGGCCGGAAACGGACAGATCATCGCAACATCCACCGTTTACCTTACCATGGAAGCCTGCGTTGAGGCCATTCACAGCGTGCAGCGCTGTGCCAATTCGCCCATCGAAGACCAGACGCTTCCCCATGGGGAGACCTTTGAAGCACCGAAGTATGAGCTTTATCATAATGATAAGGGCACAAAGTGCTTCCGTCTGCGGGACGAACAGGGCAATATCGTGGCCTATTCCGAGGGCTATACGGCCAAGCGCTCCTGCAAGACCGGCATCCAGAGCGTCATGCTCAATGCACCGGAGGCGCCCATCATCACCGGCTGAAGCCGGCAGCAGATCTGAGATGTCCCGCCGCGGCGTTTGCCGCGGCGGTTTTTCTATGCCCCGGCGCGCGGTTGACATTTGGCGGGCGCCGTAGTATAGTAAACAGGATAAACTGCGTATGTTCAGAGAGGATGGCATTATGGCGCAAACGATGGCGAGGACGATCTATGAGGACTACCGGGAGGCCGTCATTTCCGGGGCGCTGCAGCCGGGGGATATGCTGGGAGAGCAGCAGGTGGCGGACCGCTATGGGGCCAGCAAGATGCCCGTGCGGGAGGCGCTGCACCAGCTCTGTCAGGAGGGCTATCTGGTGAGCTATCCCCGCCGGGGCTATGTGGTCAGCAACATCACCGAGGAGGATTTTCGGGAGATCCAGCAGGTCCGCCTGCCGCTGGAGCTGCTGGCGGCGGAGCTTGCCATCCGGCAGGCCACGGAGCAGGAGCTGCGCGGGCTTTATGCGATCATTTCTCAGGGCACCGGCCCGGAGCATACGCTGGAGCAGGTCCATGCCTCCAACAGCAGCTTCCATCTGGAGCTGGCCCGGCTTTCCGGCAACAAGCGGCTGTATGCCAGCTTAGAGCATCTGATCTGGCAGGTGCGCCGGGCGGGCTATCGGTTTTATTCTCAGGCCGCGCTGGAGGAGCGCCACTATCACCGGGACATTGCCGACGCGCTGCTGGCCCGGGATGTGGAGCGGGCCCAGGCCCTGCTGCGCCGGGATCTGGAGCTGACCTATTGACGGAAAACGCTGCGCCCGCCGGAGCCGGCGGGCCTTCTTTCTAAGGAGGAGCCATGAAGCATCGATTCCTTTTGGGACTGCTGAGCCTTTGTCTGGCGGCGCTGCTGTGCGGCTGCGGGCAGCAGCCCGTGCTGCCGGAGACGCCAGTGATCCCCTCGCCGGAGCCTGCGGAGCCGGAGATCCCCGCCCCGCCGGAGGAGCCGCCCCAGCCGGAAGCGCCGGAGGAGGACCCGGTGCTGACCCGGGCCAGAGCCATTCTGGCGGACATGACGGCGGAGCAGAAGCTGGGGCAGGTGTTTTTTGCCCGTCGCCCCGCAGGGGACGCCGCAGCCTTTCTGGCGGAATATCCGCTGGGCGGCTATCTGCTGTTTCGCCGGGACCTGCAGGATGCGCAGGGAAACTGGCTGACCCGGGAGGCCTTTCTGGCCCAGATGGAAGCAGACCGGCAGGCGGCGGAGATCCCTATGTTTTTCGGTACGGACGAGGAGGGCGGGACGGTGTGCCGGGTCAGCCAAAACCCGGAGCTGTTCGCAAAGCGCTTTGCCTCGCCGCAAAAGCTCTTTCGGCAGGGGGGACTGGACGCCGTCCGCCAGGACGCCGCCGGCAAAAGCGCCGCCCTGCTGGCGCTGGGCATCAACATCAATTTTGCGCCGGTGGCGGATGTTTCCACGCAAAAGCGCGATTATATGTATGACCGGGCCTTTGGGCAGGACGCCCAGGCCACGGCGGACTATGTGACCGCCGTGGTGGAGGAGATGGAGCGCGCCGGCATCGGCTCCGTGCTCAAGCATTTCCCCGGCTATGGCAGCAACGGCGACACCCATACCGCCGCGGTCATCGACCGCCGCACCCGGGAGCAGCTGGACGAATGCGATCTTGTGCCCTTTGCGGCGGGCATCCGGGCGGGGGCCACCGCCGTTTTGGTGAGCCACAATATTGTGGAATGCATGGACGATACGCTGCCTGCCTCGCTTTCGCCGGAGGTCCACCGGGTGCTGCGGGAGGAGCTGAGCTTTGACGGGCTGATCCTTACGGACGATCTGGCCATGGACGCGGTGAAGGACGATACGGAAAACGGCTCTGCCGCAGTGCTGGCGCTGCAGGCGGGCAACGATATGGTGGTCACCTCCGACCCGGCGGGGGATATCGCCGCCGTCCGGCAGGCGCTGGAGCAGGGGGAGCTGACCTGGGAGCTGGTGGAGACGGCCTGCCTGCGGGTGCTGCAGGCGAAGCTGCGGCTGGGGCTTTTGCCCATGGAGCCGCAGGAGAAAAACGCATAAAAAAACGACGGAGACGCAGCGGATCGTCTTCGTCGTTTTCGTCCGGCGGGAAAAGCCCGGCCGGCGAGCGCCGGAAGTGGGGAGCCTCCGGCACTAAAATACATTTTAACAAATCAAATGACTTGTGTCAATCGCGCAGCGCGATTTTTACAAGGTTTATGCCTTTTCGTGGGCACCCTACAATAGGAGCAGGGGTGATCCGAGTGAAAAAAGAGTATAAACCGCTTTATGAAAAGTTTGGCCTGAATGTGGTCTATTACCGCAAGCGGAAAAAGCTCACCCAGCTGCAGCTGGCGGAGCTTGCGGAGATCGACCGGAGCCATATCAGCGCCATTGAGCTGGGCAATGTGGGCGTGTCCTTTGACGTGATCTTTCGGCTGTGTGAGGTGCTGGAGATCCAGCCCAGAGACCTGTTTGACTTTCGGGACTGAGGGCGGCGCAGGCCGCCCGGACAAAAAACTCCGGCGGAAGACCCTTGCGGGCTCCGCCGGAGCGCTTTGCTTTTATGGGAAGGCCGGGGGCTTACTGGCCCCACCAGGCGTCGGGCGCGGGGGGCGCGTCGTCGGGCAAAACCGCCTCGGCCGGCTGCCAGCCGATGAGGCTGTTGTAATAATTGGCCTGGGTGACGGTCATGTAGGGCTCCAGCCAGATGCCCAGGATGCCCAGCGTCAGGCCGGACAGCAGCATCCAGCCGAAGAAGGACAGGCACAGGGTGAAGTATTCGCCCTTATGTCCCCGCATCAGCGCCTTGCTCTGGCGGATGGCGTCCAGGGCGGAAAGCTCCGGATCGTCCAGCATCAGGAAGGTGGCCTGGCTGTAGGAAAGGGCGGCGATGATGCCCGGGATAATCAGCAGAAAGCTCCAGAGCATCACGAAAAGGCCGGTGAGCAGATTGAGCACGAAAAAGCGCCAGAACTGGGGGAAGCAGCGAAACAGCTCCTCCGCGCCGCCGGTCTCCTCCTCCCGGGAGACCCGCAGGCAGTAGCGGCAGTAGCCCACGGCCACGATGGACAGAAACAGATTGATCAGCATCGTCACCAGCGAGACGCCGGCGCCGGAGGTCTGCATACGGACGACCAGAGACTCCTGCAGGCCGTCCAGGCTTCCCGTGCGGAAGGCGTTGAGGTAGACCGGGCCCTGGATCACCGCCGTGGGCAGCAGGTTGATCACCAGCATGAGCAGGGAAAGCAGATAGATCGTGGGGGATTTTTTTGCCATGGCGGCCTTGGCATCCTGCTTCAGGGCGGGCCGCTCATAGGGCTGACGCATTTGGACCATAGAAAGCTCCTTTCTTATCTTGTGTTATCTATCGGATCGCGGCGAAGGCGCCTGCCCGCGCCGCGCCGGGTCACTTTGCCCATTCGCCGGTGGCGGAGCATTTGAGGTAGGCGTTGATAAAGCCGTCCAGATCGCCGTCCATGACGGCGCCGATGTTGCCGTTTTCAAAGCCGGTGCGATGGTCCTTCACCAGCGTATAGGGCATGAAGACATAGGAGCGGATCTGGCTGCCCCATTCGATCTTCATCTGGACGCCCTTGATGTCCTCGATCTTGTCCAGATGCTCCCGCTGCTTGATCTCCATCAGGCGGGATTTCAGCATCTTCATGGCCGTGGCCCGGTTCTGGATCTGGCTCCGCTCCGTCTGGCAGGCGACCACCACGCCGGAGGGGATGTGGGTGATGCGGATGGCGGATTCCGTCTTGTTTACATGCTGTCCGCCGGCGCCGGAGGAGCGGTAGGTATCCACCCGCAGGTCCTCCGGGCGGATGTCGATGTCCACATCGTCGGGCATCTCGGGCATGACCTCCAGCGCCGCAAAGCTGGTCTGCCGGCGGCCGGAGGCGTCGAAGGGCGAGACCCGCACCAGCCGGTGGACGCCGTTTTCGCTCTTGAGGTAGCCATAGGCATTTTCGCCCTCAATGAGCATTTCCGCGCTCTTCAGGCCGGCGTCCTCACCGTCCAGCTCATCCAGCATCTTCCATTTGAAGCCCTTGGCGTCGGCCCAGTGCTGATACATCCGCACCAGCATCTGCGTCCAGTCCATGGCCTCCGTTCCGCCGGCGCCGGCGTGGAAGCTAAGGATGGCGTTGTTGGCGTCGTATTCGCCGGAGAGCAGGGTGGTCAGCGTCTGACGCTCCAGCTCGGCCTCCGTGCGCTTAAAGCCCTCCTGCACCTCGGGAAAGAGGCTCTCGTCCTCCATCTCCTCCGCCATTTCGATGGTGGTGACCACATCCTCATACATGGTGGTCAGGGCGGCGTAGTGGGCGGCCTTGTCCTTCAGCTGCTTGATGCGCTGCAGGACCTTCTGGCTGTTGGCCGGGTCGTCCCAGAAGCCGGGCTCCGCCGACTGCTTTTCCAGCGCGGCGATCTCCTCCTGGCCCTTGTCCAGATCCAGCGCCTGGCGCAGATCGGAAAGCTTGGGCTTCATATTGTTCAGTTTGAAACGGATATCATCATAAATAAGCATTGCAAATCCCTCCAATATGAAAGTATAGCATACCGTCCGCCCCTGCGCAAGGGCGAAAAGAAAAGAAAGCGGGCGCTTTTCGGGCTTCAGAAATTGAACTTCTGCAAAACGGCGCCCTGCTGGTCGATGGAGGCGCAGCCCAGCTGGATCAGGGAATAGCAGCCCTGATGAAAGTAAAACCGGGGAGCCGCTTCCATGGGCAGGCCCAGAAGATAGGTCACGGCGAAGCACAGCGGCCCGTTGTGGGCGAAGATGGCGCAGTCCTCTCCCTTTGCCACGATGGCGTCCAGCGCCCGGGCCACCCGGGGCGCCATGCCCGTGTCGTAGGGCTCGCCCTCCAGCGGCGGCGTATGGACCCAGTCCGCCAGCAGCTTTTCCAGATAATCCGGCATCCGCTGGCGGATCTCCGCCACGGAAAGCGGCTCCAAAAGCCCCATGTACTGCTCCTGCAGGTCAGATACCATGACCCGGGGCACCTCCTCCCGGGCGGAGAGGGCGATGCGGCAGGTGTCGGCGGCCCGCTGCAGCGGGCTGTAATAGGCGGCGGCAAGGGGGATGTCCCGCAGCTTTTGCCCCACCTGGGCGGCCTGCTGCCGGCCCAGCTCCGTCAGGGGCAGGTCGCTGCGGCCATACCAGAGGTCTTTCACATTGCCTTCGGACTGGCCGTGGCGGATCAGATAGAGCTTCATAGGGCGTTTCTCCTTTATTTATAAGCGTCAATTAGCAAGCGTCAATTCATGGAATCGGCCAGCGTCTTATCTGCCGCCGCCTGGACCCGCCGGGCCAGCAGCGGATAGCCGGAAAGCTCCGGATCCCGGGCGAGAAGCGTCTCGGCGCTCTGCCGGGCGGCCTCCAGAATGTTCAGGTCGGCGGCCAGATCTGCGATCTGAAAGACGGGCAGGCCGTGCTGCCGGCTGCCGAAAAAGTCGCCGGGCCCCCGCAGCCGCAGGTCCTCCTCGGCGATCTGAAAGCCGTCGTTGGTGCGGCAGAGAACGGAAAGGCGCTGCCGGGCGGTCTCGCCGCTGTCGCCGCACATCAGGAAGCAATAGCTCTGGCGGCTGCCCCGGCCGACCCGGCCCCGCAGCTGGTGCAGCTGGCTCAGGCCAAACAGACCGGCGTTTTCCACGATCATCAGCGTGGCGTTGGGCACATTGACCCCCACCTCCACCACCGTGGTACACACCAGAACATCCAGCTCCCGCCGGAGAAAGGCCTCCATCACCGCGTCCTTTTCCGCGGCCTTCATGCGGCCGTGGAGCAGCCCTGCCCGCAGCCCGGGCAGCTGCTGGCGCAGCCGGTCCAGATAGGCGGCGGCCGCCTGCTTTTCCTGCTGGGGCGCGCCGTCCTTTTCCTCGATGAGGGGACAGACGATATAGGCCTGCCCGCCCTCCGCCGCCTGCCGCTGCAGAAAGCCGTAAAGATCCTGCCGCCGGTCCTCCGGCAGGGCGAAGGTGCGGATGGGCTGACGCCCCGGGGGCAGCTGGTCCAGAATGGAAACATCCAGATCGCCGTAAAGGATCAGCGTCAGCGTCCGGGGGATGGGCGTGGCAGACATGGCCAGAAGATGCGCCCCGGCAGAGCGCTGACCCAGCGCTGCCCGCTGGCGCACGCCGAAGCGGTGCTGCTCGTCCACCACCGTCAGGGCGGCGTGGGGCAGGGAGATCCCGCTCTGGATCAGGGCATGGGTGCCGCAGAGCACCAGCGGCCCGCCCTCCTGCGCCAGCGAAAGGATCCGCCGCCGCTCCGGCGCGGAGGTGCTGCCGCAGAGCAGCTCCACCGGGATCCCAAAGGGGGAGAGCAGCTGCCGGAAAGTCTGTTCATGCTGCCGGGCCAGAAGCTCCGTGGGGGCCATGATCACCGCCTGCTGGCCGTTTTGACAGGTCAGCCAGGCGCAGGCCGCCGCCACCAGCGTCTTGCCGGAGCCCACATCGCCCTGCAAAAGCCGGTTCATCCGGTGGCCGGAGCAGAGATCGTCGAAGCATTGCGCCGTGGCCCGGCGCTGGGCGCCGGTGGGGGCATAGGGCAGGCTGCGGAAAAATTCCTCCGGGTCAAACCGGGTCAGCGCCGCGCCGGGAGCGCGGGAAGCCTCCCGCTTGAGCCGCTGGCCCGCCAGACAGAAGGTGAAAAGCTCCTCAAAGATCAGCCGCCGCCGGGCCTGACGCACATCCTCCGGCGCGGCGGGAAAGTGGATGCCCGAAAAGGCCTGCTCCGGGGAGCACAGCCGGTATTGTTCCAAAAGCGACCGCGGCAGCGGCTCCAGAAAATGCCCCGAAGCCTGCTCCAGCGCTTCCGCGATCCAGCGGCGCAGCTGGTTCTGGCTCAGCTCGCCGGGGTGGGGATAGACGGGCAGCAGCCGCCCCGCCAGCCGCTGCGCCCCGAAGCGCTCGTAGCTGGGGTTGACCATGCCGAAGGTGCGGCCCACCCGCTCCGGCCGGCCGAAAAAGATATAGTCCTGCCCGGTCTCCAGATGGAGATAGGGCTGGTTGAAAAAGGTCAGGAACAAAACGCCCGTCTCGTCTGCCGCCCGGGCCCGGATCATGGCCTTGCCGCCGGGCAGGCGGGAGCTTACCGGCGGCTCCGTCAGCATGGCGCGGACGCACACCGCCTCCCCCTCCTGCAGCTGCGCCACGGGGCGGAAGCTTCGCCGGTCCTCATAATCCCGGGGGAAATAGGCCAGCAGATCGCCCACGGAAAAAAGGCCCAGCCGGTTCAGCTGAGCCAAACGCTGGGGCCCTACGCCGGAAAGCGCGGAAAGGGGCCCCTCCAGCCGGTCCTCCGTCATACCCTTGGCCGGTAGAGGGAGATCACCAGGCCCAGGATCTGACAGTGGGTGCCGTCGATGGGGTCAAAGGCCGGGTTTTCCGGCAGCAGCCAGACCCCGTCCCTTGCCAGCCGCAGACGCTTCACCGTGGCCTCGTCCTCCAGAAGGGCCACCACGATCTGCCCGGAAAGGGCCGTGTTCTGCCGGCGGACCAGGACGATATCGCCGTCTAAAATGCCGGCGCCCACCATGCTCTCGCCCCGGACCTGCAGGGCAAACATCTCCCCCTGCTCCGGCCCGTCGTAGGGGACATAGCCCAGCGTGTCCTCCTGGGCCAGGATGGGCAGGCCCGCCGTCACCGTGCCCAAAACTGGAACGCTGCGGAAGGCTGCGCCGCTGCCGCCCTTGACGGAGAGGGCGCGGGTCTTGTGGTCACTCTTTTCCAGATAGCCGCCCTCCTGCAGGATCTTCAGGTGGCTGTGGACCGTGGAGGGGGAGCGCAGGCCCACGGCGTCGCAGATCTCCCGCACGGTGGGGGGATAGCCGTTGGCCCGGGTGGAATCCGTCACAAACTCCAGAATGCGCTGCCGCATGGGGCTGAGCTGTTTCATACAAAGCACCTCACAGGGATGTTTCCTGATTTTTTAATAGTATAGCACAGATGTTTCCAAAAAGCAAACATTTGTTTGACAAAACTTTGCCGGAAGCAAAGCCGGGACCGATTTTTGCATTTGCCGCGGTTTTGCAGGGAAAAACGGCGAAAAAATCGGAAAAAACCGGGAAAAAAGGCTTGACTTTCGCCCCGGGGGGTGATATGCTGATAAAGCGCCTGAAAGGGCGTATTATGCCTGTATGTCGTGATACAGGCAGCGAGGAAGCCGGAGATTGCCGCCGCAGGCGGGTAACTTCGGTGGAGTAAGTCCGACAATCGGGCGGCACAGAAAGCTGCGTTCCTATCGTCCTGCTTCACAGGCAGGCCGGAACGGAGGTCATGCCCTTGCGGCAAGACAATAGGAATGCTGAAGACGCGCGAATGTTCCCCGCAAGCCGCGGAACTGCCGGTCAGGGATCGGCAAGCCCGGTGGGAACCAATTTGCGCCTTAACGCCGGACGGATGTTTGTATCGCCGGTTTCATTTATTGGAACAGGACGATACACACGGATGCGTGGCGAGCTTTCGGCCGTACAATGTCACCTCACGAGAAAAACATTGTATGAAAAAGGAGAACCAACTATGGCAGACATGCAGAACATGCGGATCAGACTGAAGGCCTATGACCACACCGTCATCGACCAGGCCGCCGCCAAGATCGTTGAGACCGCCAAGCGCACCGGCGCCGAGGTCTCCGGCCCCATCCCCCTGCCCACCGACAAGAAGGTGGTCACCATCCTGCGCGCCGTCCATAAGTATAAGGAAAGCCGCGAGCAGTTTGAGCGCCGCACCCACAAGCGCCTGATCGACATCAAGAACCCCGCCCAGAAGACCGTGGAAGCCCTGATGAACCTGGACCTGCCCGCCGGCGTGGAGATCGAGATCAAGCTGTAAGCCCCATTCATTATTTAAGTCAGCACCCTTGCTTCGCGAGAAGCAGGTTATGTTGAGAAGCGAAGGCGGAGTACCGTTACTGCTCCGTACTACTGACCAACCACTAACTGCAAGGAGGAAATAACGTGCAGAAAGCAATCATCGGAAAGAAAGTCGGCATGACCCAGATCTTTGACGAAAAGGGCAATGTGATCCCCGTTACCGTCATCGAAGCCGGCCCCTGCACCGTGGTGCAGAAGAAGACTGTGGAAAACGACGGCTATGCTTCCGTCCAGCTGGGCTTTGAAGACCTGGCGGACAAGAAGACCACCAAGCCCCAGAAGGGCCACTTTGAAAAGGCCGGCGTTTCCGCCAAGAAGTACCTGAAGGAGTTCCGCCTGGAGAAGGCTGCCGAGATGAATGTCGGCGATGTGGTCAAGGCGGATGTCTTTGCCGCCGGCGACAAGATCGACGTCATCGGCACCAGCAAGGGCAAGGGCTATGCCGGCGTGGTCAAGCGCTGGAACGCCCATGTTCAGTGCCATTCCCACGGCGTTGGCCCTGTCCACCGCAGCGTGGGCTCCATGGGCGCCAACACCGATCCTTCCCGCGTCATGCCCGGCAAGAAGATGGCCGGCCATCTGGGCGCCGAGCAGGTCACCGTCCAGAACCTGGAAGTGGTGAAGGTGGACGCCGAGGCCAACATGATCGCCATCCGCGGCGCCGTCCCCGGCCCCAAGGGCTCTGTGGTCTTTCTCAAGAACACTGTGAAGAACATCAAGGTCAAGCATGCCGACGCCGGCATCAGCAAGAACCCGCAGAAGGCTTCCGGACGCAATCCGCAGAAGGCCTCTGCAAGAAGCTAATGGGGAGGAGGAAATACAATGCCTAAGACTAATGTAGTAGATATGACCGGCAAGATCGTCGGTGAGATCGAACTCAATGACAGCGTATTCGGCATCGAGCCCAACATGGCCGTTGTTCACGCCGATGTGAAGTGCTATCTGGCCAATCAGCGTCACGGAACCCAGAGCACGCTGACCCGCGCCGAGGTTTCCGGCGGCGGCAGAAAGCCCCGTCGTCAGAAGGGCTCCGGCTGCGCCCGTCAGGGCTCGACCCGCGCTCCCCAGTGGACGCACGGCGGCATCGCCCTGGGCCCCAAGCCCCGGGATTACAGCTACAGCCTGAACCGCAAGGCCAAGAAGCTGGCCATCGTCAGCGCCCTCAGCGCCAAGACCGCCGCCGGCGATCTGATCGTTGTGGACAATATCGCGCTGGGCGAGGTCAAGACCCGGAATATGGTCCAGTTCCTGAAGGCCGTCGGCGCCGAGGGCAAGGCCCTGGTCATGACCAACAATGTGGAAAAGAATGTGGTCCTCTCCGCCCGCAATATCCCCGGCGTCCAGACCACCTTCTCCGGCGTGTTCTGCGTCTATGACATCCTGAAGGCTGACAAGCTGGTCTTCGACAAGGCCGCTGTGGAAAAGATCCAGGAGGTATACGCCAAATGAAAACCGCTTACGATATCATCAAGCGCCCGGTGATCACCGAGAAGTCCATGGAATCCGTGGGCGACAAGAAATATGTCTTTGAAGTGGCCCTGGACGCCAATAAGGTGGAGATCCGCAAGGCCATCGAAGAGATCTTCGGCGTGAAGGTCCTCAGCGTCAACACCATCCGTGTGGCCGGCAAGAATGTCCGCGGCCGCACCGGCCGCTCCGGCCGCAAGCCCGAGCGGAAAAAGGCGATCATCCGTCTGACGGAAGAGTCCAAGACCATCGAGTTGTTCGAAGGTATGGTCTGATCCCCGGGGGAGCAAGCTCCCCTGCAGACGAGAGCGCGAAAGCGCTTCCGATCGCGCAGCGCCCCGCGCTGCCGAAAGTATGCCGCGGCATGAGGCGCGGCGCAAAACGAAAACGAAATAAGGAGTGAATCACCTATGGCGATCAAAACCTTTAAGCCCACGACGCCGTCCCGCCGTCAGATGACGGTGACCGACTACCGTGGACTGAGCAAGGTCAAGCCTGAGAAGAGCCTGCTGGAGCCGCTGAAGAAAAACGCCGGCCGCAACAGCTATGGCCGCATCACCGTCCGTCACCACGGCGGCGGCAACAAGCAGAAATACCGCATCATCGATTTCAAGCGCGAGAAGCTGGATATGCCCGCTACCGTGCTGACCATCGAATACGATCCCAACCGTACCGCGCACATCGCCCTGGTCCAGTATGAAGACGGCGAGAAGCGCTATATCCTGGCCCCCTACGGCCTGAATGTGGGCGATGTGATCGTTTCCGGCGAGGGCGCCGACATCAAGCCCGGCAACTGCCTGCCCATCGCCAACATCCCCCTGGGTACCATGATCCACAACATCGAGCTGATCCCCGGCCGCGGCGGCCAGCTGGTCCGCACTGCGGGCGGCGCCGCGCAGCTGATGGCGAAGGAAGGTGCTTCCGCGCAGGTGCGTCTGCCCTCCGGCGAAGTCCGCTACATCAAGATGGGCTGCCGCGCCACCATCGGCCAGGTGGGCAACATCGATCAGAGCAATGTCAATCGCGGCAAGGCCGGTAAGACCCGTCATATGGGCGTCCGTCCCACCGTCCGCGGCTCTGTCATGAACCCCTGCGATCACCCCCACGGCGGCGGCGAGGGCAAAGCCCCCATCGGCCGTCCCGGCCCTGTGACCCCCTGGGGCAAGCCCGCTCTGGGTTACAAGACCCGCAAGAAGAATCATCGTACCGACAAGCAGATCGTCAAGCGTCGTAACGGTAAATAATTGAAAGGAGCACAATCATATGGGCAGAAGTGTGAAAAAGGGCCCCTTTGTGGCTCCCGAGCTGCTGAAAAGGGTCCATCAGCTGAATGAAGCTGGTGAAAAGAAGGTCCTGAAGACCTGGTCCCGCGCCTCCACCATTTTCCCGGAGTTCGTGGGCCACACCATCGCCGTCCATGACGGCAGAAAGCATATCCCCGTGTATGTCACCGAGGATATGGTCGGACACAAGCTGGGCGAGTTTGCTCCCACGCGTACCTTCCGGGGTCACGCCGGCAGCAAGACCGGGAAATAAGGGGAGGTAAAGTCAACATGGAAGCGAAAGCATCTGTTAAGTTCGTTCGCATGTCTCCCCGCAAGGTGAAGATCGTCTGCGATCTGATCCGGGATAAGGATGTGGCTACGGCCGCCGCCATCCTGATGAACACCCGCAAGGCCGCCAGCGAGCCGCTGATGAAGCTGCTCAAGAGCTGCGCCGCCAACGCGGAAAACAACTTCGAGATGGATCCCGAGAAGCTGTATGTGGCCAAGATCTGGTGCTGCCCCGGCCCCATTCTCAAGAGAATGATGCCCCGGGCCCGCGGCGGAGCTGCCGGCATTAAGAAGAGAACCTGCCACATCAACATGGTTCTCGCCGAGAAAGAATAAGTCAGGAGGGAAACTATGGGCCAGAAAGTCAATCCCCACGGTCTGCGCGTGGGCGTTATCAATGGATGGGACTCCCGTTGGTTTGCCAAAGACGAACTCGTCGGCGACCTGCTGGTGGAGGACAACAAGATCCGTAATTATCTCAAGACCAACCTGTATCAGGCTGGCATCCCCCGCATCGAGATCGAGCGCGACAGCGCCAAGGTCCGCATCTTTATCCACTGCGCCAAGCCCGGCATGATCGTCGGCAAGGGCGGCGCGGAGATCGAAAAGCTCCAGGAGACCGTCTCCAAGATGATCGGCAAGCCTGTGGCGATCTCCATCGTGGAGGTCCGCTCTCCCGATCTGAACGCGCAGCTGGTGGCAGAAAACATCGCCGCGCAGATCGAAAAGCGCATCTCTCACCGCCGCGCCATGAAGATGGCCATGCAGCGCGCCATGAAGCTGGGTGCCAAGGGCATCAAGTGCAACTGCGCCGGCCGTCTGGGCGGCCGCGAGATCGCGGGCGTTGAGCATTATCACGAGGGCACCATCCCCCTGCAGACCCTCCGTGCCGATATCGACTACGGCTTTGCCGAGGCGAAGACCACCTATGGCCGCATCGGCGTCAAGGTCTGGCTGTATAAGGGCGAAGTCCTCACCGGCGGCCCCCGCTCTACTCCCGTGGAAGCACCCCGCCGTGACCGCCGCGACCGCCGCGATGGCGATCGCCGGGATCGCCGTGACCGCCGCGAAGGCGGCGAGCGTCGTGAGCGCCGCGATGGCGGCCGCTTTGGCGAGCGCAAGCAGTTCTCTGCGGGCCCCCGGGGTCCCCAGGGCCGTCCCTATCAGCGGCCCGCCGCGCCTGCGGCTGCCCCCGCCGAGGCTCCCAAGACGGAAGGAGGAGCAAACTAATGTTAATGCCTAAGAGAGTCAAATACCGCAGAGTGCAGCGCGGCCGCATGAAGGGCAAAGCTACCCGCGGCAATGTTGTCAACTACGGTGAGTTTGGTCTGGTGGCCACCGAGCCCGCGTGGATCACCAGCAACCAGATCGAGGCGGCCCGTGTGGCGATGACCCGTTACACCAAGCGCGGCGGCCAGGTCTGGATCAAGATCTTCCCCGACAAGCCCGTCACCGAAAAGCCCGCCGAGACCCGCATGGGTTCCGGTAAAGGCTCCCCCGAATACTGGGTGGCCGTGGTCAAGCCCGGCCGCGTCATGTTCGAGATCGCCGGCGTCGGAGAGGAAGCTGCAAGAGAAGCCCTGCGCCTCGCCAGCTACAAGCTGCCCGTCAAGTGCAAGATTGTCAAGCGCGAGGACGCCGTGACCGAGAATGGTGGTGAAGCGTAATGAAGATCAAAGAAGTTCGTGAGATGTCTCAGGAGCAGCTGAACGCCAAGCTGCTGGAGCTGAAGAAGGACCTGTTCAACCTGCGTCTTCAGCACGCCACCAATCAGCTGGAAAACCCCGGCCGTCTTGCCGAGGTCAAGCACGACATCGCCCGGGTCAAGACTGTGCTGCGCGAGCTCGAGCTCGCCGCCAAGTAAGCGGTAAGGAGGAACAAACGATGAGTGAAAGAGCTTTCCGCAAAACGAGGGTCGGCATGGTCGTTTCTGACAAGATGGATAAGACCGTCGTGGTTGCGATCGAAGACAGAGTCCAGCATCCGCTCTACAAGAAGACCGTGAAGAGCACCTATAAACTCAAGGCACACGATGAGAACAACGAGTGCGGCGTGGGCGATAAGGTCCGCGTGATGGAGACCCGTCCCCTGTCCCGCGACAAGAGATGGCGCGTCGTTGAGATCGTCGAAAAAGCGAAATAAGGAGGGACCGTCATGGTACAAGCTGAAACTTATCTGCGCGTGGCTGACAATACCGGCGCAAAAGAACTCAAGTGCATCCGTGTCCTGGGCGGCTCCACCCGCAGATACGGCAATATCGGCGATGTGGTCGTGGCCTCCGTGCGCAAGGCTGCGCCCGGCGGTCAGGTGAAGAAGGGCGATGTGGTCAAGGCCGTCATCGTCCGCACCCGCAAGGGCCTGCGCCGCAACGACGGCAGCTATGTCCGCTTCGACGAAAACGCCGCCGTCATCATCAAGGACGACAAGACCCCCCAGGGCACCCGTATCTTTGGACCGGTTGCCCGCGAGCTGCGTGAGAGAGACTATACCAAGATCCTCTCCCTGGCTCCGGAAGTTGTCTAAGGAGGGCTTGAAGAATGGCTA
>ENA-OUQC01000365-OUQC01000365.1-human-gut-metagenome-genome-assembly--contig:-NODE-365-length-35528-cov-10.926113_pt1 | contig 35528 bp, 22 predicted proteins | sample MGYA00237942_ERZ548815 | MGnify/ENA primary metagenome ERZ548815 (study PRJEB26490, sample SAMN05194722) | human gut metagenome | biome: terrestrial biome; feature: human-associated habitat; material...
GGCCAACACCGGCGGGCTAGCCCGCCGGTGTTGCACTTCTATCTTGAATCTTCATCTGACCTCCCAATGCCCAGTCTTGTCACTTCCAACATAATGGATGAGATTCATGTCACGCAGAACATAGAGATTGCGTTTCGTAGTTCTAAGACTTATACCTAGGACTACGGATAGATTCTGGGCATTTACCGTGCCATTTACCGTGCCATTTACCGTGCCATTTTTTATTATCTCATATATTCTACGTTGTCTATCTGTGAGTTCTGTATTGTTCACTTGGGCATTTACCATGCCATTCTCTTGAACAGTACTTGGGCGGTCAAACTCCTTTTCTGTTGTCCACTCCGCCATCAATGTAGTTTTTAGGATGAATGCATCAGTGTGGAATGATGGGATAACGCAACCTTTTGTTTCCAACTCATTGCAGATACGATCAATGCCCTCGCCAAACTCCTTGACATACTTGTATGCCTTGAGGTACTGGGCTATCTTGGGATTGCGAGAGAAATGAGTGTGGCGAATATTGTCTGGTCGCACCAGTCCTGGCAAATTTCCTGGAGTCTCGAAGACTATACGGTCATCAAACATCTTTATCTGTATCTCAGTTCCCTTGATGTTATATGCTCTGTGGCAGCAACTATTAACCACCATCTCTTGTATGGCGTATTTAGAATAGTTGCGACGGGTGATAAAACGTCCATCTTCACCAAGGAAAGAGTGTTCACGAACCTGCGTCTCCAGATAGTCAATCGTGCGGCGTACCTGCTGAAGGATGGTACCCTCGAATGTCACGTCCTTGACTACATTCATCTCTGTTCCTACCTTTTCCTCAGTACCCTCATAGCGGATGAAGCGAGTACGAGCACGAGGGAAGAAGCGCTGGGGATTCTTTCCAAAGAGAAGAATGCAAGCAGTACTTACTTTCTGCTGTCCGTTTTTCTCAGTGATGAAGTTATTGTTCTCCCTCAGATACTCCTTGGCTGACTTACCATAGCCTATGACATTCATATAGTCGCCAACAAGATTCATGTCAACATCATTAATAGTTGCACCATAAACATCTTTGTCCTCGTAGTAGCGTTCGCCCTTGTCGTAGAGAAGTTGCATACGCTCGTCAAAGTTGAGTTTCTTGCTTTTGTCGCCCACACGCATGAAACATTCGTCAGCTTGGTTGGTATGAAGTTGAACGCTGGCTGGAATGTGAATAAGCAGAATACGGTTTTCACGACCTTCATAGTCGGTGCATGGCAGATATTCGCATCTTACTCTTACAGACGGATTGCAGAAGTCGAAAGGAACTCGAAGCAACTCATTCAGACGATATTCGTTTCCATCAACTCCTTCTATTCTGCGAGTTTTATCAGAAACACCTATGGCAAGCACACCACCATCGGCATTAGCCATAGCCACAATGGGTATCGCTAACGCTTTCGGGTCAATCTGTATGCTCTTGCAATCGAATGTCTGACATTCTTTGCGAGCCAGAATTTCTTCTATTGTCATATTCTGTTGATTTTTTCTTACTGAATGTCTCTTCTGTTTCCTCTGGAGATGGTATCTCTGGCAAGGCTTCAAAGCGAACGAGGTCGTTCATATCTACATGTTTATCTTGCCGTCCATATTGACACATCGTTAATAATATATAAATGCAAAACTAATAAAACATCTGGTGAAACGTGTAATAATATCTAAAAAAAGCATATATGATTCTTTTTTATTGCGTATTATGCACTATTGGGCCTAAATAAAGGAGTCTTTGTTGTAAGCCATTAAAGTATGTTCGTGTTGGACGAGACAACAGGCGGCGGGCCCTTTCGGACCCGCCGCTTGAATAATACTTAAAATGTCATCGTTCTACTTGAGCGGGCAGTGGAATGCCTCAATAGCAGAACTGTTTATGTCAATATAGTACAAATTGAAACCATCATCTGAAGGCTCAAGAATAATATCTGACGCAATGTCAATACCATTCAATGTTTCCTCCTCTTTAGGATATTGTGCTGTCGAAGCATTAAAGACTACACTTCCATCGCTAAGATTTGCAACTGCGATTACCGCAATACCACTCCACTGAGGATAGAATGGAGCCGCAAGAGCAGCGCCATATGGTTTTCCCTTAATTGTTCGAATATCCATAGCATTAAGACCATGATTACTATCCGCCACAGGGTCTTCAGAAATAAGTGTACAAGCACCGTCCTTATTAAAGGTGTAGAGTTTGTTTTCATCATAAACCCCCATCAATCCTCCTGCGCTGAAATCAGTTGAAAGGAAGCCCATCGCAGGAATATTGTTTGGAGCCATATTCCAAAAACCTTTTTGCCATGCGAGTCCTACAAAACCTGTAAGGTTGAGAGTTTCAGCTCCAGAGACTACACCTTCCTTAATTGTCCAATAACCGATACCATTTGCGCAAGATATACCAGGTATTCCCTCATAAGGAGTAACAAAGAGGCCATCTTTAGTCACATCACCGCGAGCAATAATTACAGAACCCGCAGGACCATACTTTGCACCGGAAACAAACTTGACTGGAGTAGCCGTCTCAGATGTCATATAATATGCCTCAAACGCTCCTGTCCACCAACTTGTCGCCTTATCGTACGCATTTCTATTAGACAGAATAAGATGCCCTGCATCATCGTTAGTTATAGAATAAACAGCAATCTCTCCGGTATTCAACGTTCCTTTCTTTTCGCCTGTTTTCTTATCAAGCAAGGCTAGAGGAGTTTTGCCATCACCCTGACATACAACCAACTTATCTCCCAAAACAGCAATAGAAACATTGGCTTTATAGTCAGTAACGGCTCCAATGGTAACAGCAGTTGACCTTTCGATGACACTTCTCAAATCAATACCCCAAATCTTGGTCTGAGGTCCATTCTGAGTAAGTTTGAAAGTAAGGTCCTCGAATCCGGTTGCAGAAATCTTAATGTCAGCAGTACGCACCCCGTCAAGTTCATCGAATGCTTCCACTGAGAGTTTCGTAACCTGCTCTCCGTATGCCTTGGTAGTCACTTCCTTAACCCACGTTGCCTCAGCCGGAATGGTCACGTTGTAAGGAATGTTCGTCATAACTTTAAGCGAAACTTCGCCACCCTTGCTGTCGATTGATGCAGTTTCTTCCACGAGAGAGAATGCGTCAACCTGACCTTGGATGACTTTGAATTCCTTCTTGGCAGTGCCGGCAGTCACGACAACAACAGCTGTGCGCGGGTCTTTCTCTGTGCTGGCTTCAGCGATGAGTTTGATTTTTCCCTTTTCCGGAGTACCCTTTGCAGGGGTGATGGTCAACCATTCTGCATTCTGTACTGAAGCAGTCCAATCGACGTTGGCAGTGAAGACGATGAATACATCCTCTTCGACATCTTCGGTGCCCGTAACAGGCACGTTGATTTCAGTCTTGTCAGCCTTGATTTCAGGAACAATCTGTTCCTCTTTTTTGCAGGCCGTGAGTGCAATGGCTAAAGCCATAAGCGAAAATAAAACCTTTTTCATAATGTTTGTGTATTAGTAGTGTTTAATGTTTGCAGATATTGGTCAAAAGCTTTTTTGAAATCGCCCCAATAATCGTACATTTTAATGTGTATGAGGTCGAAGATGAACAGACCGTCGGCGCTGTTGATGCAGGCGTCCACAATCTGTGGCATAAGCGCACCCTGTCCCCCGTTTTCAAATCCGGAGCCGTTGCCTACGTCCGGCCCTCCGTAGTAAGGCACATCCCCCTTGAAGAGATTTGCCGCCAGCTTACAGAATCCCTGCATAGTCCATTCCGTAGAGCCATAGATGCTTGAAGCTCCGGCATAAGCTCCGATGAGCATAAGGTCGCAATGGTCTGCATAGCCGTAGTTTTTGTAGTCATCAGACGCCCATTTGTAGCCGTCGGCCTTAGGGTCGTACTTCGGACTCGCCCAGTTTACGCCACTTATGTAATAGTCTGAGTACCAAGCTCCGACATAGGCCCCGAACTGGCAATTGGAATTGACAGAGTGAACCTTTGCCGAAACTTTTTCAATAAAGTCGTGGATTGTCTTCGCGCGGAAGGCAAGCCAGGACTTCTGCATCGTGGTCACCACAGCACCGAGTTTATCCTGTCCCGGAGAAAAAATGTCGGAAGGCCAGTTTTTCACCTTCTTGCCAAGATAGGCCTCGAACTTTTCGCGGGCAGCATCGGAAAAGTCGCTCTGGAGTCCGTGGTCGTCGAAACGGCAACGGTCGAGAATGATTCCGTCTACATTGTATGTCGCAAGTTCGGCGATAAGATTGAGAAAATATTCCTGCACCCTGTCGTTTGCCGGACTCAAAAATTTGGCCCCTGTATCATCGATGTCAAGGATATTCTTGAGTCCTTCGGATGTGTTGGCAACTGACGCCCAAGACTTGTCAACGCTTCCGTCGTAAAGAATACCGGCTTGTCCAAGTCCATACGCACAGTTACATCCACCCACAAAAGTATTCATCGCAGCATAGACTTTCAGCCCGTTTTTGTGGCCTTCATCTATAAACTTTTGGAGATAGTCAAAGTCCGCGGTCCTTTTCACCCACTTGTATGCGCCATTAATCCAGGCATCGACCTTCGTGAGAGGAGCCTCTGTCTTGGATTTGAAAAGCACTCCGGTATTGGTCGGACGCACATCCACCACAATGTGGGTGAAACCGGTCTCGGCGATTTTCTTCACGTCAGAGGCAATATTCGACTCGCTATTGGCGTAGTCATTGAAATTTGCCGCTGAGTCAATCCATACAAATCTCGGTTTACCCTTGTTTCCCGGCTGAGGCTCCGGTTCCGGATTCGGATTTGGTTCCGGCTGAGGCTCCGGATTCGGCTGTGGCTCCTGCCATTCGTCCCTCCAAATGAAACCGGAGTCAGGCTTCTCGCAAGCGAGAGTTCCGCAAACGAGCGCAAGGGTCAAAAACAAACAGTTGAAATTTCTAATCTTCATTTTAATCATTTACTTATTTTATAACGATTACTTAAACATAACCGTACTTGCCACAGCCCTCTGACGACCGTCAGAAAGCTTGATGGTCTCCTTTCCGCCGATGAGCATACAGGAAGAACCGCCGCCGTCGAGATTAATCGCGTCTTTGATTCCCAAGCTGTAGAGCACTTTTGCAACTTCACCTGTGGTGAGTCCCGTAACTCCCTCTGTCATCTCACGTCCTTCGCAAACAAAGAGCAGAAGTTTTGAGTCTGCAGAAATACCCACTGCCGTTCTCGGAGCATAGACATCAGGTCCGATGCCGGATTTTCCATTGAAAAGCTCCTCCACATAGCTGTCAATAATCTTGGAATCCTTCAGCAGAACAGGTCCTCCTCCGATGGCATTCTTGGCTTCAAACTCCACTGCATTCTCCGGGAATGTTGCAGAAGGCACTTTCTCCGGTTTTTTCTTCCATGAGTTCGGTGCCGGAATCTGATAGGTAAAATGCTTGCCGGCCGAAGTCCAATAGGTCCAGCAAGTCTCGTAACTGCCGTCGGAGTGCTCGATAAACGCAGCTCTTGTCGGGTAGTAGATTGTCTTCCAGTCTTCGGAAGCATAGTTGACATTCATCCCAAGAACATTCCCCTCGCTCACGGCAACCGATGCGTTGTAGTTTTTGCCGTCTGATGAGTAGAAGAATCCGCCGTTGACTATAACTGAGGATGAACTTGCCTCATAAACCTTAGATGGAGTCTTGAAGGCATCGTCAGAGCCCTGAAGTTCGGGGGCATTGATGCTCCAAATGCTGAAATCGGCAGCAGACGCATCTGCAACGGCGATATAGGCAATCGCCGGACGGCCGAAGAACTTGTCGGTGAAACGATAGATGCTGATACCGGAACGAAGTCCCGGATAGTCAGCTGTCACATCTGTCCACCCGGCCTCGGTCGGATTGACAAAGGCAGTGTGCGGAGTCTCAGGAAGCAAAGGAAATTCCGGCTCTGTCGGTTTGTCAGGAATTTCCGGCTCCGGCTCGGTCCAAGGCCACTGCGGAACAGTTCCCGTGTCCTTGGCACATCCCTGCGTCAGGGCAAGCCCCAATAGGGATGCAAGAATGAATGAGAATGTGCGGGTCATGACTAATTCCTTTTAATGCAGTCTGCAACAAAGCCGCCGATGGCTCCCGCATACTGGTCGTAGTAGTAGACAAAAATCTTGAATCCGTCTGCCGATTGGGCAACCGTGACATCTCCCGAAGAAATTGTAGCCTCCGCATTCACCGCATTGAATGATTTGATAGTCAACGATTTCGCATCATCAGAACAAGCGACGAGTGCCGGAGACTTTGTAAACTCACCCGTAAGGGAGGCCTTGTTGTTGACATTGTAGATGTAGAGAGTAGGATGGCCACCCCACTGCGGGAAATGTGCAAGGACAAGCATCGCAAGATACTCGACATTGTTGAAGAGTTTGCAGTCGAGACAGTTAGGGTTCCAAGCCCAAGCCTGGTCACTGGTCGAGGCAAGCGAACGGCCAATCTTAAAAGAGGAATCAAGCCAGTTGAGATAGTTAGGCTCGTAAGAATAAGAAGCTGTGAAAACGCCATCCTTTGGGTCTGAAGAGGCCGCAGCGAAACCTGCTGAACTTGCAGAGAATGCGCCCCAAGACAAACCGGCAGGAGCGAGGTCAACGACCTTTGCCTCAGTCACGTTTCCTGCCTCAACAGTGATGTGCAGGAACTGCAAGGCCTCGGTAACTTTCACCACTCCAGAATAAGGAAGGGTGATTATGGCCTTGTCATCAATGTTTCCGTTCACCTTGAGTTTCGCACCCACAGGAAGAGCAGTCTCGTTGTCATACTCATAGAAGAGTGTCGGAGCTGTCTCCACAGAAGAAGTCCTATAGATCCTGAGCTTACCCTTGCCCGAAAGAGCATTCGCAATAAGAAGATTTCCGGCATCATCATTCGCAATTCCACCCGGAGAAGCCTCGCCAAGTGCGATTTCACCGAGTTTGTCGCCCGTCGTTCCGTGAACATAGAACGGAGTTGCACCGGTGCCAAGACAAACCACGAGCTTTCCTTCAATGGAGGCGATGGAAGGATTGACATTAGGGTCGAGGTAGTCAGGAGTGCCGTAGCGGGACTTAGGGTCAAAGTTAAAGAGAGGCTTGATGGACTCCTTGTTGAAGCCGTTTCTGATTTTGACCGGTTCAGCCTTCTTTGTCACATACTCATACTCCTTGCCGTTATGTGCCTTGATGACAATCTTCTGAGGCTCGTTGTAGTTTTTCGCAACACTCAGGTCGGTCACAATTTCTGCATGTGCCGAGACCTGAGCCTCCGCCTTGCAGGACGAAAGGTCATCTTTGGTGTAGAGATAGATAATACGCTCATCATTGTCGACAAACCCATCAAACAATCCCACAAGCGAGAAGGAGACGAAACTTGCCTTGTCCGATTTGACTCTTTTTCCGGTAATCACAATCGGATAGTCATTTCCTTTGGCATCCGTGTAGGTGAACTCGTTTTCGAGATTCAAATCCAGGATGGTGAGCGGAGGGTAGATGCGACAGTTTTTATCGAGTTCCGCCTTCATCCTGAGATTTCCCAGATACTTGGTCGTTGCCTTGTCTGAACTCTCCGGATAGTAATAAGGCACCTTAATCACAAGACGGCCTTCGCGGAGCATATCGCCGGTCACTTCGAGCCGCGCCAACTCGAGATTATTGTATTCTCCCGAAGTAAAATAGGCACTGATACTGGTAAAACCCTCGCGTTCCGTGGTAGGGAGCACATACTGAGGCTCGCAGGCAGCGAAAATGAGCGCTGCCACAGCCGTAAGGAATATATTATTTGAAAGTATTCTTTTCATAATCCACTGTCTTTTGAGTCGTTATTTCCATTCAGGGAACTGATTGACAGAACCATTGTTGTTGAGCTCTGCGGCAGGAAGCGGGAAGCGGTAGAGTCTCTGTGGATAATTGCGGTTACGATCATCCACGCTGATGTAGTCGTAAGTGAAGTTACCATCTTCATCCTTGGTAATCTTGAAACCGTGCACCATATAGTCCGACAGCCCGAGAGGATATTTTTCGTGGGCTATGCCCCAACGGCGCAAATCCCAGTACCATAGTCCCTCAAACGCGAATTCCACTTTGCGTTCCTGACGGATTGCAGCCATAAGTTCCTCGCCGTCAACACTCAGAGCAGGAAGGCCGACTCTGTCGCGGATTTTGTTCACGATGTCGTTCGCCTCGCCTTCTTTTCCCGTCTTGTAGAGAGCCTCCGCCCTATTAAGGAGAACTTCGGCGTAACGGATGACAGTGAACGGCTGCACACCGCTGGTGTATTGGATGACATTGTGTGTTTCGTCCACCATTTTACGGAGATAGTAACCGGTGGTCGTCCTGCCGTCAGGCTCCGGCTCCACATTCCATTCGCAGAAGCCGTCCGCACCGCCGAGCCAAGGCTGAATCTCCCGTCCTTTCCATTGTGAACCGTTGTAGAGCACAGTTGCCTGGAAACGAGGTTCGAGAAGGGCATAAGGAGGTGTTTGGGTGACTCCCACATCGTGCCAGATGCTCCAGTCCGGGAAACCTCCGGTCGCCAATTCATAGGACTCCACAAGTTCCTGGGTAGGAGTTCCATAGCCTCCGCCGGATGCTCCATTGATGGTAAAATCACCTCCAGGAGTGTAGTAGAAATCGAATGTATGAGTAATATTCTCCGCACGGCTGAAAAGGTACTGGAGAATGGCTTCAATGTTTCCACCGGCTATGGTTTTGGAATAAGAGTCTGCGTAATTCTTTTCAAGATCATAACCGAGAGACTTGAGCTCATTGGAAGCGGTAATCACTGCGTCATACCTTTGTGCATAAAGCATCGCACGAGTAAGGAAGGCATAAGCCGCACCTTTGTCCAGACGCCCTTTAGCCTGAGACTTCTCAGGAAGATTGGCAGCGGCAAAATCGAAATCAGCCTGAATGAAGTCCCAAGCTTGCGCTTCTGTCGAAAGAGCCTTGTCCTTCACGATGGCTTCCATATTCTCGTCATAAATGATGACTTCCTTATAGCGTTTTACAAGGTCGAAATAGACATAGGCCCTCATAAAACGGATTTCCGCCTCAAGACGGGTTTTGTCTGCATCGGACATCTTTCCATATTTCTTCAGATTGCCGAAAGCCTCGTTGATGTTGGTAATCTGGCTGTAACGGGTGCCCCAATATCCCATATAGGAGTCGACATAGCCGGCCTTGATGGTGTGGTCCTCTCCGTAGGCGAACTCGCTCGGGATGAAGGCCAGAGAGTTGTAGTTGTAGGAGCCGTATTTCATCATATCGGTCAGCGACTCGGTGAGACCCACCACGCTCTGATTTGCCACAACGCTGTATACATAAGTATAGAGTGAGTTTATTGCCCATTCGGCATTCTCCGTTTTCTCCCACATCGTCTTGTCGGAAACAAGATTCGTAGGAGTCATATCAAGCAAATCCGTACAGGAGACGCATCCTGCCAGCACAAGCGCCGCAGCGCAGCATTTCAATATATTCGTCTTCATAATCATTGTCCCGTTTAGAATGTTAATGTCAAACCTCCCATAAGAAGCCTCTGCTGAGGATAGTAACCGTTGTTGGTGCCCGGAGACTCAGGGTCTATGCCCTCAGGGAGACCGTCTATGGTGAAAAGATTCTGACCTTCTACAAACAGACGGAGCGTGTCGACTTTGATTCTCTCCATCCATTTGCGAGGGAAGGTGTAGCCAAGCTGCGCAGTCTTGAGACGGATGTATTTTCCGTCACGCAGCCAGAATGTTGAACCGAGCCCGTTGGCACCTCCGTGTCCCGGATTGCTGAGTGTAATACGAGGGAAGGTCCCGTCAGGATTGTAGATGCTGTAGGCATTTTCAACGAGATAGAGCGGTGAATTGGCCCATTCCTTGAAAGTCTGTGTCCAGACGGTGTTGTCGTCATTGTGGTTGAAATATGTTCCGGTGAGGGAAACGTCAAAGAGCGCTCCACCCGTAAACTGTGCGCTGAGGTCGAAACCATACCAAGAGAAATTGAGGTTGAGACCGTAGGTGAGCTGCGGACGGTTGTTTCGTCCAATACGGCATTTGTCGTCGTAGTCGATTTTACCGTCACCGTTGGTATCCACATACTTGATGTCGCCGATACAAGGTCGTGTACCATACCAGGCGGAATTGTCGATTTCCTCTTCGGTCTTATAGAGTCCGTCAGCAATCCAAGTCATTATAGAGCCCACTTCCGTTCCGGTAACTTTCTGATATTCCGGAATATTCGGCTGGTCCGGATAGATGATGTAACGGGATTTCGCATAAGTGATGCTCCCGGCGATGCCGTAGGTGAATGGCTGACCGGCAAGCATAACCGTATTCTTGTGCGAAAGCATTATGTCTATACCTCCTGTGTCGATGGCGTTTCCGTTGATGTATGTCGGGAAATATCCTCCCATAGATGGAGGGAAATTCGTTCCCTGGGCAACGAGCATATCGTAGGTGTAGCTGTAGTATGCGTCAATCTCGGCGCCGAGTTTTCCGTTCCACATATTGAGATCGAGACCGACATTGTAGGAAGAAATCTTCTCCCACGAGAGATTCGGGCTTGCGATGACATTGGTGTAGTAGGAAGGGTTGACAGTATTTCCAAGAACCACCTTGCCGCCCTGTGCGTAGGTGCTCAGATAGGCGTAAGGGCTGACAGAGTCGTTGCCGAGCAGTCCGACAGAAGCGCGGAGTTTCAGATCGTCAAGGCAGGAAGCGTTTTCGAGCCAATGTTCTTTCGCCATATTCCAACCCAGCGAGAAAGACGGGAAGAAACCCCAACGTGTCTTGGTCATTCCTGCGAATTTGTAGGAGCCGTCAACTCTGGCAGAGAATTCAGCGAGATATCTCTCATCGTAGTTGTAGCGCGCCCTCAGCACATATCCGGCAGAACGTGTGGCATTGCTATTACCATAGACAGAGCCCTCTTCCTGACGTCCGTAGCTCAACTCCGGAAGCGAAGAGAAGGCGACATCCTTCACCGCGGCACCCAGTCCGTTTGCCTTCCAATCCCTGATTTCCGCAAGAGCGAGAAGGTCGAGATTGTGCTTTCCGAATGAATGGATGTAGGAGACGCTCGCCTGTCCGATGAGACTGCGCGACCAGTCGGCACTCTCACGGACAGTGTTTCCCGAGCCCACTCCGTTTGGTGAGTTCACTTTCTTCCAATCCCACTTCCCAAGCGCAGAGTCGTAGGACGAAGACATCAAACTGTATGGAGTGTAGAGAGTTTTTCCGTTCGCAGTGTAACCCATATATGAACCGGAAACCTTCAGCTGAAGTCCCTCAAGGAAAGGAACATCATAGGAAAGGGACGTGTTGACAGAAACATCGGCAGTGCTGTTCTTTCTGAAGCCCGAATCATAGATTGCGGCAAGAGGAGACTGCGGAAGACCGGTATTCTTCTTGGTGGAAGCGGTGTAGAGGCCGTCGTAGGTCTTCGGAAGGTAAGGATGCATCTGAATGGTCTGGTTGGCGATTGAGAGCCAGCCTGTCGCCTCACTTCCTCCGTAAATTACACTCTCGCCGGAGCCCGCATTATAATAAGGTGCGTCTTTCTTGCCGATGACTCCCGAAAGGCCGAGAGTGAAGTTGAAATTCTTGGCAATCCTGGATTCGAGGTTTGCGCGCACGTTGTATCTCTTGTAACCGAAATTGTCGATATTACCCTTCTGTCCGAGATAGCCGAAGGATGCGAAGTAGCGTGTCTTGTCGTTTCCGCCCTGAACGGTCACACTATGCTTCTGGTTGAAACCCGTACCGAAAACCTCGTCGATGTAGTTGACATTGTCCCATCCGTCAGACGGGTCGCCGTTGAGCATCATTTCCACCTGATGTTTGGTGAAATATGGTTTGTATTCGCTGTCGTCCTTAATGACCCCGCGGGCGAGCTGGTCCATCATCTCCGCCACATTGTAGTAGTAGGCGAACTGCGGACCGTTCATAAACTTAGGGAAATTGGCGTTCATCGACGCTCCGAAAGATGCGTTGTAGGTGATTTTGGTCTGGCCCTTCTGTCCTTTCTTGGTGGAGATGATAATCACACCGCCGGAACCGCCGAAACCGTAGACCGCAGCGGAAGCACCGTCCTTAAGAACGGAAATGCTCTCGATGTCTGCCGGATCGATGTCGTTTATGTCAGAAACAGGAAATCCGTCCACCACATAGGAGACACTGCGGATGTTGCCTCGTATGCGCAGGGAAGCCTGGTCCTCACCCGGCTGTCCTGACTCCTGAACGGATGAAATGCCGGGAAGTTTTCCGGCAAGCACCTGAGAGACATTTGTGGAAGGAGCCTTGAGAAGTTCCTCTCCCTTCATTGCCGAGACTGCTGAAGTCATCGAGGATTTCTTTTGAGTACCATAACCCACGACTATAGTCTCCTCAATGAAATGGGAGTCCTCTTTCATAGTGATGTTTATGTTTGCTGTCCTCGAGTCGCAGCGATGCGTCTGAGTGGCGAGACCAAGGCAGGAGAATTCGAGAACATCGCCCTCTTTCACTTTGAGAGTCCAGGTTCCGTCCATATCAGTCATCGTTCCGTTGGTTGTGCCTTTGACCATCACGGTAACTCCCGCTACGGGGCGCCCATCCTCGTCAACGACCTTTCCCTTCACCGGCGACTGTGCGTGGGCGGAGAATAATGCCGTAAATGTCAGCAGGACTGCCACGAACACAGACCTCGACCGGAGGCTCGAAATCAGATTCAATAAAGCTTTCATTATTGTCTTGTTTTGTTAAAAGTGGTATTTCGCAGTATTCATCGCCGCCGAGAGTTCATCCCAGAGATGATGCTTGTTAAGATGCACTATGTCGAAAATCATCACCCCGCCGGTGCTTCGGAGAGCCTGCTCGACTGCCGGACGGAATTTCCCGAAATCGTCCAGATACTGCTCGACATAGATTGAGCCCACAACCGGCACAACTCCTTTCGTGACGGCTTTGGCAAGTTCAGCACCTCCCTCAACACTGTAGCAGTAGGTAAGACTGTCGTCCATTCCGGCTTCGGAACGCTGCCCGACAACTCCGGTGGCATTGTCAACATCATCCTTTGTGATGAGAGAGTAGTAGAGACCCGTCATATAGAGGTCAAGAAGTTCGGCATAGGCTGTTTCACGATAGGATTCGCTTGCCCACTCGCTGTACTCCGGAACTGCTGAAGGGTCATATTCCCTGCTCGCCCAGTTGACACCAAGTTGCCAATAGGTAGGATACCACGCCCCGGTGTAGTCGCCGATGATGAGTTCGGGATTGATTTCCTTGAGAAGATTGTGTGCCTTTGCCACGAAATCGTGGATTACGGACGCTCTCCATTCCACCCATTTCTTTCCGTAAGGTCCGAGCACCCAGTTTTTCCGAAGTTCACCATTCCCGTCATACCAACTGAGCACATCTTCCGGGTATCTTTCGAGTTTCACTCCGGCATATTCCTCAAACTGTTTGCGTGAGAGTTCACTGAAATCGGAGGTGATGCCGTCGTAGCGCAAACGGTCGAAAACGAGTCCGTCCGTTTCGGGATACATTCTCACAAACTCCTCGAGAATGTCGAGCTGATACTGCTGAACTTCCGGATTGGAAGGGTTCAACATTCCGTTGTAGTTTGTCTTGATTGAAGAAATCGGGACAAGTTGCCCTTTTTCATAACAGATTGATTGCCAGGCAGCCTTATCCTGATAGATGATTCCCCTGTCGAAGTAGTTGTGTCCGCCGGCAAAAATGTTGAGGGAAGCGAAAACCTTCATTCCGAGTTCGTGACCATACTTGATGAAATAACCCATCATATCATAGTCCCGGGAACGCTCGACACCTTCCCACTCACCCATATACGGAGCGATTTTGCTGTCATACAGCACCTCGCCCATAATGGATTTCACGTCAACCACGGCATTGTTGAAACCGAGGTCACGGCATTTCTCAAGATAGAACCGGATGGAATCAGGATGTGAAAGAGTCGCGTAGTTCGCCTCGCAGTCGAACCACATATAGTTTCTGTTGCTGTCAGTCAGCTTGCCCCCCCCAGTGCAGGAAACAGCGGACATGGAAGCCACAATCGCAATGATTGTGATACGGAGTCGGCTCATAAATATTCAGTTATCAGTTCAGCTCCGCAAATATAAAAATAAATTTTGTAATAAAGCGATATGATTTATAAAATAATTTAAAAATCACACCGTAACTTATCAAATATTAAAATAATTCAAAAAGAAAATGCTTATTTCTTTATACGATTCTCCCAATACAATCCGCCCTCAATCGGATAAGAAACATGAAAAAAATAAACTGCTTCAGATTTGTCAATTATTTTCGAGTATAGATTTCTTTTGGAAGAAGGAGTGTACTGGAGGTACACGACTGATGAGAAAATAAATATAGACCGAAAAGAATGAGAAAGATGATACAGATTATTTTTTGAAGGTTTCTAAGTCAAATTATCGGCCTGACTTTTTCGCCTCGAATTTTCTACGGTATTCCTCAAAGACAGCGGCCTCACGCCGGGCATCCTTGATTTCAGCAGCAAGGGCCTTGCGCTTCTTCGCACGAAGTTTTTCGAGCTTCTTCCGCTCCTTGGCAGCCTCCTTTTCCTTCCTTATCCGCTCCTTCTCCTGCCACTTGGCCTCACGCTCGGCATCTTTTCTGGCTCTGGCCTCGGCACGAGCCTTCTTCCCAGCCTCCTTTTCGGCTTTTTTCAATGCGGCCCTGTAAGCCTTAGGGTCGGCAAGGGCAAGGGAATCGAGCGTTGCCCTCTCAGCAGCGAGGCTGTCACGGAAAGCCAAGGCGGTGGCGAGAGAGTCTTTTGTCAGAGCAAGGCTATCAGCGCCGGTGACTAGGCTGTCAGCCAATACTGTAGAGTCTTTCACTGTGGCAAGACTATCCCTGAGAGACAGGGAGTCACGCCCGGCGGCAAGACTGTCGCGAGTCATCAGGCTGTCCTTCAGCGCGAGGGAATCGGCAAGAGCCTTTTCCTTCCGAAGCTGCTCCCGGCGCAGGGCGTCCTCGGCAGCACGGACTTTCTGGAGAGAGTCTCGCACCTCCATTTCCCTATAGATGCCCTTCATGTAGCCGGGGAAATAGCGGTCGGTTTCCTTGAACTGTGCACGCGGACGGGCAAGATAGGCAGCGCGTTCGGGAGAGCGGTACTCGGCGTCGGTGACGGCATGGCGGTCGGCCGGACGACGGTCAGGCTGCCAGTTGAAGCCCTTGAGCGTGCGTTCCTCTTCCTTCATCTGAACAATCGGGTAGGCGTCGCTCTTGGCGGTGTCATAGTAGTAGATGCGTTGGATGCTGCCATCGGAGAATGAGGCTGAGAGCATCTTGGAATCGGTCTTGTTCACCGTGGCGAGGACGTCGTTTTCTTTAATGAAAAAGAGAGCCTGAGCACCTCCGAGGGCATCGAAACGCCTCAGGCCGCCGCCACCCTCGAAGAAGGCCATCATCTCAGCGGACTTTATCTGGTCGTAGTGGGTCGTGTCCTCCTCTATTGTTATAAATGCGTTGGACATAAGGCTCGCCCTGTCCATAGCGCCGTTACGCACAACAACATAAATACTGTCCGCGGCATACTGTCTGACGGTTTCCTGCCAGACTATCGGCTCGACATAGAGCCGCGCCAGGGAGTCGATGTCGCTATAAAGCAACGAGTCACAGACAATCTGCGCATCCTTTCTAAAGAGACGGACATTCTTGAGGGCTGTCATGAACCCTATTTTTGTCGAATCGAGTTTCACGGCCACAGTGCTGTCTGCCCCAGCTGCAAGTGTGTCGGAGACTGCCAGAGAATCGGTAACCGCCAAAGAATCTGATACCGTCAATGAATCGGAAACTGTCAGAGAATCAGACAATACCGCCAAAGAATCTGCCACTGCCAAAGAATCAGACAAAGCGACTTTATCTCCCAATGCCAGAGAATCCGCGTCATCAGAGACTGCTGGGCGGTCTGCCCCATTAAACAAAAGACTGTCAGACTTACCGCCCGGCTCTTCTGCCGGCGTCCCAGCTTTCCCGGCGGCCCTTTTCGCCCGAATCTCCTCCGCGGCCTTCTTCGCCGCATAGTTGGCATCATTCTCCATAGCCGACTGCTCCGCCGCCTTTGCCGCTTCCTCCGCCGCCTTCTTTCTGAATGTTCCCACGGCATCGACCTCAAGATTCTTTAGGCGTTCCTCCGACTGCGCGAGAGTCAGAGAATCAATCTGAAACTTCATAAGAGTGTAATAGTCAATGAAGTCAGCCGCCACATAGACCGTATCTGCCTGTCCCTGGTCGTCCGTCGTCTTCGCTATTATTGCCGGATTCCGCCGCATGCTTATCCTCGCGAGACTGTCCTTATATTCGGCACGTCCCGCCACGGCTGAGACATTCCTCGTCGTGTCGATGATCTGAACGTTCCCGAGCATAGTCACGTCATTCAGCGCACGATAGTAGTAGACAGAATCGCACCACGCCTCCTCATTTTCTGACATAAGATGCACATTGCGGTTGAAAAGGAAGATCTCCCTCGCCCTGTCGTACCATCCGGCATCTGAGGAAAGCATATTTTCCTTGTTCCACATGTCCGTGCCGCTTCCGAATGTCGCAAATGAAGTTTCAGACCTGTAGTCAAGTGCGTCCGTCTTCACGAAAACAGTGTCCGAGAACATGTTGACATCGTTCCGGAAGGTGAAGAGTTTGGCTTTGGAGTCGTAACTGCCGTTGATGCTCTCGATGATCTGTCCGTCCTTGTCGCGCATCGCGCCACCGTCGCGAAAAAGAGCCACACTGTCTTTGGTGTTATAGTCCAGATTTCTGGTTCTCAAGGTGTTATTATCCTTATCGGTAAGCTGCACGAGAGAGCCTCGGAACTGCGCGAGATTGTCGTCGATGAGATAGGTCAACTTGTCACCGGTGAGCACGGTCTCCTCCTGAAGAATCTGCACGTTGCCGATGGCGTCGAGATATTTTCCGTCCACGCTCCAGAAAGCCGTGTCACACAAAAGGTAGGTGTTGTTGTGAAAAAAACGAGCCGGGCCTATGACCTTTCGGTAGGCACTGCCCTCCACATCGACAACCTGCGCCGACTTTGAACTTATGAGTACGACAAGGCTGTCACTACCATCGGTCGTCTGCGCCGACAAGACCGCCGGAAACACGCCGGAGACGATGACAACTGCCGCAAACTTCCGAAGTGCGCCGATGCCAATTCCGGCTATATTTTCGAAAATATCCCTGAAAATACGCATCCGCCCTATTCCTCTTTCTTGATTTTTGCTTCAAGTCCCTTATGGTCAAATTCGCAGTCGGCGAAAATCGGGTCTATGGTGATGTAGGTCGTCGCTATCTTTTCGTTGAGAAATCTGTCAATCGCCTCCATCGAAAGCTTGTTCTTCGCAGCATTGAGCATAAGGTCATAGTCTTCACTGAAAGACGCCGGATGAGACGGAATTATCTTGTCGACCCGCACAATCTTGTAGACAAGGTTGCCGTCGCGTCCCTCGTTGTCCCTCGAAGCGACAGGTTCGGAAATCTGCCCTTCATCAAGTCCATTGATGGCGCGGTAATCCTCCGGCTTTATCTGGTCCTTTTCGAAATACGACGAGCCTGTGTTCGGATCCGACATCTGTCCTCCGTTAGTTCTCGTGGCAGGGTCCTGCGAATAGAAACGGGCAGCCATCTCAAAGCTGATGTTGCCGTTCTGAATCTCTGTACGGAGGCTGTCGAGGGTCTTGAATGCCTTTGCCTGGTCTTCTTCGGTGTATTCCGGCTTGAGAAGGATGTGCCTTGCATTGAACATGTCGCCCTTTTTCTCCAGAACTTCGATGAGATGGAAACCGTCCGGAGTCTCGACTATCTGGGAGACGATGCCGGGTTTGAGCGACATCGCCGCATCCGAGAATGCCGGCCAGAAAATTGATTTTGACGCCATTCCGAGCTCGCCGCCACGCCTTGCGCTTCCCGGGTCCTGCGAATAGATACGTGCCAGAGTAGAGAACTTCTCGCCATTCATGATTCTCTCACGCAGAGACAGCAACTTCTCCTTTGTTGCAAGAGCCGCAGCCTCACGGTCAGGATATATGCAGATCTGACTCAACCTATACTTTTCCGGAACAAGAGGAAGATCGTCTTTATCCGTATTTTCGATAAACTTTTCCACATCATAAGGAGTCATCTCCGGAATCGAAGAGGCCACCTTCTGCTGCATCTGTTGCGTAAGACTTTGTTCCTGAAAGGCCTTGCGCCACTCTTGACGAAGTTTATAAACCGGTTTGCCGAAGTATTTCTCGAACTCTTCGTCTCCGCCCAGACGAGTCTTCAGCTGGTCGATACGGTTGTTGAGCTCGCTCTCCACCATGTCGTTGTTGACACTAAGGGAGTCAATCCTCGCCTGCATGAGGAAAATCTTTGAGGTGAGCATCTGCTCCAAAAGCTCGCAGCGCATATTCCTGTCCGAAAGAATCCCGCTTGCCCTCGCCATCCGGAGCTCATCCTCGATGGTTGAAATTTTTATCATTTCCTCACCGACGACCGCCACGGACTTGTCGATAACCCCATTCCCATATTTCTGGGCAAATGCTGCATACGGAGCCATAATGGCGACAACCGTCGACAAAAGACATATTTTCCTCATTTTCATCATCCTATTTTCGTCAATATATTCAAGTTTCGCAAGTATTCTAACTTATTGCGAATATTAAACTTATCTCTTTTATCAAACTCTCAAATCCCACGCACTTTTTTCTGTCCACGTTACCCCTCTCCTAAATCCTCTCCCTCGGGGAGAGGACTTACCTTCGCCACAAGGGCTCAAAAGTGGTGTTTCGCACTTGCGAAACTTAAGTCAATATATTTCAAATTTCCCATTTTCCCGCGCCTGCTCAAGCAAGTCCTGTTCCAAGTTCGACACCAACTCACGCTTTCTGGTACTGAGCAGTATGTCACGAATCAGAGGCGTCGCATACCCAATCGGAGCGAGCTTTCCGGCAGGGACGAACTCACGGATGTAGGCTATCGAAAGGAGTCCGGTGTCCCCGCTGCGCTCAATCCACTCGCCTTTTCTGAACGTCATAAGCTCGGCATAGTCGAGTCCGAATTCCTTGGCAAGAACAGTCATGTCAATCCATCTGCCCCCGAAGTTCTCATATTTTATCGCCGAAGAATATGCCAGCGAGTCGGTAATCTGCATCTGCGGAACGTCGTCGGATACAATGTTCCTGCGGAATTCGGCAAGTGACGGCGATTCCGGAGATATGCACAGGAAATCCGCCCTGACCACAGGAACCTGCAGCACGAACTTTTCCGGGTGCTTCCTGTAGTATTCATCTATCTGTGCCTCAGTGACAAGGGTGTCAAGGCGGTCGTTGATGTAGCGCTGTTCATAACGATATTTCAGCAGCGACTTGCGGTAATCTTCAAGTTCCTTGGTGACATCGAGTTCCGCATCCGAAAGCTGTTTCTCGGCAATGTTCAGGAAAATCACATCCGACGCCCAAGTGTTGATGTATTGATGAGCAAGGCGGGTGCTGTCGTCCGCAGAAAGCCCGGAGGGCAGAACCTTGTTCAAGTCGCTGCGGTAGAGCCGAGATTTGCCCACCGAAGCCACTACTTCGCCGGAAATGACCTGCTCCGCCCACTCACAGGCAGAGGCAGAAAAAAGGATGGCAACAAGAGCCGTCAGTTCCAATATGTGCAGTCCGGTTTTCATCCCAATCAATCAGCAATAAAGTTAAACATCCTTCGGAGCAAGCCAACAATCCCTGTCGGGCAAAGTCCAAACTGCAAATATAACAATTTTTTCGTTCACCAGCCTAAAACGGGCGTCCTTGAGAGGTTTACATAAAGAATATCCACACTTATCTACTCCAAATTCCTCACCGCATCCTCAAAATCCTCGCGTGAGCCCTTCGCCTTGTTCTTGATTTTTGCCCTATAGTTGTAAATCGTGTTTGCAGAATAGTGCAGAAGCGATGCAATCCTGCTGGACTCCGTAATTCCCAATTTGATGAGGGCAAAAATCCTCAATTCCGGCGTCAGAATATCATCTCCTTTCGGCACAATCGCCGCCCCTTCCACAAGAAGAGAGTTAAACTTGTCCACAAAATCGGGATAAAGATTCACGAAAGTCTGGTCAAACATACGGTAGAATTCCATAATATCTTCATCCAAAGGCGCCTGAGCCTCGATTTCGTCCGTGAGGACCTTGGTCTTTCCCTGACGGATATATTTCAGTACACGATTGCGGTATTGCCTCGATGCGTTGATGTTGTCCGAAACCATCCCGAGAAAGAGCGTGATGTACTCCTGCTTGACCTTGTCCGATTCCTGCATCTGCGCATTCAGGCTCACAAGACGGCTGTTCACGGCCACCAGTTCGTGATTCCTGCTGTCAATCTCAAGATAGGACTCTTGAAGTTTCGCCCGCATCGAGTCCAAAATCTGCTGTCTCTTGTAGAGAAACGCAAGAAGGAAGAACATCATCACCAAGAGTGCTGAAATACAGATTAACAGACCCTTTGTGTAGCGGCTCTGACGCGCGTGCTTTTGCTGATAGGCCGCTTCAATTTCCGGAAAGAACATCAGAATCTGCCACGGACGCAGTTTCCCGTTGTAGCAGAGAGCATCCACCATACAATGGTCCGCCGCATAACGGAAAGCCCTGTCGATATCCCCTTTATCGAACATAATTCTTGAAACTTCGTTCAGCGAAGCATAATCCCTCGTCGCACACATCACATCCGCAATCGCTGAACGCAGCAGCCATTTTTCCCGTTCTACCGCATCCTCATCAGAGAAACTGTGAGCATAATAATAGGCCGCCTCAGCATATTCCCTCGAATTTTCCGGACTCACCTTCAGCATCCCGGAAGCATATTCTTTTATTCCCTCTCCATTCCCGGTCGCATCCGCCTCCTCCCTTTTGAGGTCATACCATTCCCAGCTTCCCTCCTCGGTCATCGGCAGCAACAGTCCGCGAAAAACGTTGCGCATCGAAAGTTTTTCCTCATAAGACCCGTGAGTCGGAGCATATGCCATAGTCTCGCCCCAATAGGTGTGTTCGGCGGCATAATAATCCCTGATGGCATTTTCCGGTATTTCGCGTCCGCGGTAGATGTTCAGGATATCATTCGCCTCAACCTGATAGCCGGTCTTCGCATAGAGAACAGCCATAGCAAAATCCGTCTTGGCAAGTTTTTCTTCGTCCCTCATTGCAAGGGCAAGCTCGCGGTTACGGCCCATATAAGCAAGGGAGGAATCTTTGCTGAATTTCAAGTAGCTGTCTGCAATCCGGAGATTAATCCCGTAAATGAGTTCCGGGTCGGTCTGATCCGAGAGCACATCTTTCAAAAGGCGCGTTCCCTCAAGAAAATAGTTCTCATAAACTGCCTTGTTTTCGAGAACCTCATCCAATTTCCGCAGAATATCCTCATTCTCCGTCTTCGAACAGGAAAAAATAATCGGAATGGTAAGGAGGAATAGGGAGAACGAAATCTTGTGCATATCCGTCAGAATCTGTGGTTTGAGACTGCAAATATATGAAAAATCGGAGATATGCCCAATGAGTCCGAACATATCCCCGATGCTCTCCCGGGACTTCGGATGAGCTCATCCCGGGAAATTGTAAATCAAAAGATTAGAGTTTGCGGAAGTCGATTGTGACGTCAAACTTGTTGTCAGCGTTGAGTGGTGAGCAGTCTGTGACTGTCATCCTGTAGGTTGCACCAAGTTCAAGCGGCTTGTAGATTTTTTGGCCATCGGCCTCCTCGCCTGTGACTACGAGCTCGACATTACCCTGATTTGAAAGATACTTCTGCGCCTCATCTGTCAAAGTGACATTGTTCAATTCTGCTCCCCAGCCGGCCTGACCGAAGAATTTGAATGAAATGTAGTTATAGCGCCAGCAATTGCCTACAAGTTTCTCGTCATTGTCTTCGCACGCCACACCGGTAAACTGGTAGACGCCGGTCTTGACCTGAGCAAGAGTGACGAGCATTCCTCCGTCCCAGGCAAGCTGTTGACTCATAGACGGGAAGCCTACTCCCCAAGCCATAAATGTGATGGCCTTTTCGTCAGCATAGGTCGCAGCCTTGCCGTCAGACTTGACGTGACGCACAATGACATACTTCTTTTCGACATTGAGTTCGAATGAATAGAAGCCGCTCACGGCCTTGAACTTGAGTCCCTCGCCTGTGATTTCGAAATGGTCGCCGTCCAGTTTCCACTCAAGCGGGTTGTCTATTCCCGTGAAACTGATGAGACTTCCCGCATCAACTTTCACAGCCGGAACTTTATAAACTTCGTTACTCATCTTCAGAGCCTTCACTCCGTTCACTGTGATTTCCAGACCGGAAACCGCCGCCTCAACTTCCTCGTAGGAAATTGCTGCCTTATTAATGCCCTCTGTAAGGTCGAGTATGATTTTGTAACCCTTTCCGGGTTTCACATCAACAGCCTTGATGTTTCCGGCATCCGTCATTTCAAAGGCCGGCGAAAGGTCGATTTTCTTAAAGTCCGGCTTTTTGAACTCTCCTCCCCAGCCTCTCTGATGGAAGAACTTGAATTCAGCGCCCGAAACTGCAAGCTGTCCCGGAACTGCGAGCGTGAATTCATAAACCTTCCGCTCAACCTGAGCCGCAGGATAGACTCCGGTTTCAGTGTTCCAGCTCGGACCGATTTCCGGTTTTCCAAAGCTTGAACCAATAAGCCAGACGGCACCGGAGCCGTCGTCTGAGAGAGACTGAGGAGTCTGTGCATCCTTCATCGGCTCGACACGGATAAACATACTCTTAGTGTCATATTCCATCTTGTACAATCCGTCAATTGCGCAGAAAGTGACAGCCTTGCTTTCTTTGTCCACATCGAAGAAGTCAGGGTCGATGGTCCAGTTGTTCAAATCCACGACATTTCCGAACTCCATCTTCTGTCCTTTCTTGTATTCAGCCACTGAAACCACAGCTGCGGAACCGGTAGGAGATATGCTCAAGTCGAAAAGGTTCAGTTTTATGGTGTAGTTTCCGGCAATGCTGGAACCGAAAGGAATGAGTTCGGTGCTTGATGCCGAGAGAGCCGAACCGTCCCAACCGAGAGTGATTGTCTCACCGTCATTGAACTGAGGAGTCACAACAGTCGAATTCACATAAGACGGGAAATTGTCGGTACGCTCATAAACATAGTTTTCAGTTTTCTTGAGTTCATAACTCTTTCCAGACTCGTCCACGAGCGAGAGTGTCTCAAAATCAGGGCGTTTCAAAGCCACATCGAGCGTTGTTTCGGTAATTCCGAGCCCCACGTTCTGCGCACGGAGAACAAGATTGGCTGTGCCGTCAGGGATTTCCTTCAACAGCGGAGCCTGGATGCTGAGTTCATAATTCCCCTCAGTCTTTGTCCTCAGAGTCTCGGACGCGACCTCTGTCTCACCATAGTAGAGAACAGCTTTAACGGTGGAAAGTGCGAAGTCAGCATCGCTCAGATTCAAGTTCACCTTGATATTCGCACCCATATAGGTGGATTCGGTGAATGAATTGACCTTCATCTCAGGACCTTTTTCTGCCCTTTCGAAAGTCGGAGTCTTCGCGCAGGACAGCGCCACGGCGCCCATTGCGACAAAGACAATCAAGTTTCTTATATTCAGTTTCATACGTTTCAGATTTAAATATTTCTACTTATCCTTCCAGATTGCGGAAGCGATGCACTTCGAAGGAATCTTGAAATTGACAGTGTATTTTTCGCCGCCGTACACAAGAGTTTTTTCCTCAGAAGACTTGTTGCAAACCACAGTTGCGATGCTTCCGTCAGTGTTCTTGAACATCAGGACCTCAACTCCCGAAGGGGCATTGAAACCGCTGATTTTCATCATCTTCGCTCCCGGACGAATCACCGCACTCGCGTGGAGGACATTGTACCAATGGGAGTTGCGTGTCAGAGTCTTGTAGTCCGAAGAGTTGATTGTCACAGCTCCATAGCAGGTCTTGCAGGAACCGTTGTGCGGACTGTAAGGCGCATTCTTGTCGTCGAGCATCAGATTCCAAAGCGTCACTCCCATTCCTCCGCGTTTGAGCGTGCCGAGGAATATGGAAGAAAAATCGTTCAGCAGGCAGGATCCGAAATTGTAGTTCCACTCGCCAATCGAAGCCTCAGTGAAATAGATGTCCTTCTCCGGATTTGCCGTCACGATGTTGTCGAGTTCAGAAACATCGCCACCGTAGCTGTGCCAAGCGGAACCTGCGGCCCATTTGCTTGCCTGTGCATCGGCGTAGATGTTCAGAGGATAGTTGCGCTGGTCATCCTTGTTGTCGTAGTTGTAGTTGTGGTCGAAAAGGAGAATCTTCACTTTCTCCAGGCCCGCATCCTTGAGTGCAGGTCCGAGAACCTTGATAAATTCCTTCTGATCCTGCCAAGGCATATACATCGACATCGAATTTCCGTGATTGAGAGGCTCGTTCTGCATCGTAATTGCGTGAATTTTGAAACCTTCCGACTGCATAGTCTGAATCCATTTCACGAAATAAGTGGCATAGTCGGCATAGCAGGACGGTTTCAAACGGCCGCTGGTCCAGTTGGGGAAATCCCTCTCAAGATATTGTTTGTCAAATTTCTCATATCCATAAGAGCCGCCCTTCATCCATTTTGGGCAAGACCACGGAGAACCGATGATTTTCACATCCGGATTGATAGCATAGATTTCCTTGAGAACCGGGAACAAATAGTCTTTGTCCTCCTTTGCGACAGCAAAGTTTTCCAATCCCTTGGTGTCGCACCAGGTGTATTCGTCCTTCAGACAGAAATCCGATGCACCGATGCTCACGCGAATCAGTCCTGAACCCGCGCCCTCGGTTGGAGAGAAGAGTTCGGTGAGTATTGCAGTCCTGTCTTCCTGACTCATTTTCAAGAGGTTGTATGCAGAAGCTGTGGTGACTGCAAGTCCGAATCCGTCAACTTCCTTTGCGGCAGCATCACTTTCAAACCTCAACTGGTTCGGGCTCATACTTCCAGGCTTCGCAAATTTGAGACTGCCCTTTCTGAAAAGCCGTATACCGTCAGATGTGGTGATGTAGGTTGTCACATCTCCCTGTGGCTGAGGCGGTTTAGGCTGTTCCGGCTGTTCCGTTCCCGGGCCGTCCTCCTCCTTTTCGGTAGGAGAACAGCAGCAGGCAATCGGCAGCGCAGAAGCGAGCGTCCAAAGCAATATCTTAAGTTTCCAATTCATAATCAATATCCCTTATTTGGTTCCAGACTCGGGTTGTTGTCAAGAGCGCCCTGAGGAATCGGCATAAGCACGGTCTCCTCTGTGAGCGGGAGTCTCATCTGCCAGTAGCTGTCCTTCTGAGGCATAGCGTCGTGGATAGTCTTCACTCTCTCAAATCCGTGACGGAGAAGATCGTAGAAACGGAAGCCTTCGAATGCAAGCTCAAGGCGACGCTCGTGAAGAATTGCGTCAATCGCGTCATTCTCCGTAGCCGGAACGTCAATGTCTTTAAGACCCGCCCTTTTGCGGATTTTGTTCACATAGTCTGTTGCGCCCTTGAGGTCACCGGTTTTTGCAAGAGCCTCTGCGTGAAGAAGATAGATTTCACCAAGACGCATAAGGATGATGCTTGTGGCGTTGGTTGGCATCTTGTGCATAAATTTGTACTTGTTGCCCGGGTAGTAGTTGGACCAGATTGCCTCGTCCTCGCAGATGCAGGCGTTCATCCTTTTCACATCTCCCTCTTTCTCGTAGGCAGCGACAAGGTCTCGGGAAGGTGTAATCCACTTAATCCAAGAATAACTGTCCGTAGGATTGTAGGCGTTGCGGTGGAACATCATCCACACCCAGTTTCCGCTGCTTCGGGTGAAAGTGACTTCGAAAATGGACTCAGACGTGTTGCGGACAGCGTCAGTCTCGTCATAAGCCCACATCTGGGCGTAATCATCCACAAGTTCATAATTCATTTTTTCAATTGCCTCGCAGTGTTTTGCCACTTGCTCCCAGTTACGAAGGGTTTCCTCCGCGAATATTCTAGCGAGCATTCCGTGTGCGAAAGCCTTGGTGAAAAGATGCTTGTTTGAAGGATCGGTCTCCGGAGCGTTTTCCGCAGCGAATTCGAGTTCACCGACAATCTGCTTATAGACATCCACTCGTGCAGTTCTTGGAGGATAGTAGTCTTTGTAGACGTCCTCGATGTTGTCTGCCGAGATTGCAGGCGGAATGGAGTTCACAAGCGGAATGTCACCCCAAATCTGAGACATCTGGAAAAGGTTCCAAGCCCTCCAGCAATACGCCTCGGACTTCCACTCCTTCCACTCTTTCTCAGTCATACTCTCGTCTGCCTCTTTGATGCGGTCGATATTGAATATGATGTTGTTACATTTGCTCACCTGTCCGAGATACCAGTCCCAGTCCCTCTCCACATTCTTGTTTTCTCCGTCCTGGCGGTTAGCCTCGATGGCCATCAATTCTCCAGTTCCGGGGTTACCGCCGTAAGCGTTGTCCGAACGGCATTCCGTATAGACGAGCCAGTCCAGATAGCCCTTCTCCTGAATATCCTTAGTCCAGTCTTGATAGATGGCATTCCTCAGACCCTCCATATCCTCTCTTGTGGAATACTGCGACTCTGCGTTGCCCTCTCCACTCGCCTGGACATTGCCTTCATTGTAGTCTGTCTCCGGGAAGAGGTCCAGATTGCAGGAAGTCAGCGCAAAGGCTGCAAGCAATGTCATTAAAATATATTTCTTTTTCATTGTTTCAAATCTTTAGAATTCAACGTTAACACCGAAAAGAACAGTCTTCACGCAAGGATATGTTCCCCAGTCGATTCCCATATTGGTAGCCGAAGCATACTGGCTCATCTCAGGGTCGTATCCAGAATATTTTGTGAAGGTAATCATATTGTCAAGAGTGATGTATGGACGAATCCTCGAAATGTTCGCTTTCTTCAGAGCAGGATGAACGATGTCGTAGGAAAGGGTTATATTCTTGACTTTCAAATACGAGCCGTCTTCAACCCACCTTGTCGAAGCCCTGAGGTTGTCGAGTTCTCCGGCCTTGGGGATGTCGGTCACCTGTCCCGGCACTCTCCATCTTCTGACTGCGTCTTTAATCTGGTTGGAGCCGTTATACATTCCAATCATCTCGATTTTCGAAGCATTGTAGATGTCGTTTCCAACTGAAGAAGTGAGCAAGAAGCTCAGGCTCAAGCCTTTCCAACTGATGGTATTTGTCATTCCGGCCGTGAAAATCGGGTTGGCGTCACCGATGTAATGCTTGTCGGAAACATTGATTTTGCCGTCGCCGTTCAAATCCTCATAAATCACCATACCCGTCTCCGGGTCAACTCCCCGTGCGGTATATCCCCAGAATTTCGAAAGCGACTGGCCCGGAGTCATCCTCACCACATACTCGCTCAGAGCCTCGGAGGTCTTGGTGTAGTAGTAAACCTGCTGGAGGGAAAGTTTCTCAAGACGGTTGCGGTTGGTGGAGATGTTGAAATCGGTGGTCCAACGCCAATCGTTTCTGTCAATGTTCACTGAGCTCAGTGCAAGTTCAAGACCCCAGTTGGACATTTCGCCCTCGTTCCTGTAGATGGATGGGTTAGGAGCCGGAAGCGGAACATTCATAAGGAGGTTCTTAGTGTATTTGTAGTAGCCGTCCAAGGTTACTGAAAGCCTGCCGTTGAACATCGACCAGTCGATTCCGACGTTTGTCTGAGTGGTGGTCTCCCAAGTCAAATCCTTGTTTCCGATGTTGGTTTTCGAACCCAGAGTAGGAACAGCGTCGGCATTGGCTGCCTGAGTCCAGTCGCTGTAGTTTATTCCGTACATCTGCACCCAAGCGTAGTCGGCAAGTCCGGACTGGTTACCCTGCTGTCCCCAACCCACTCTGAGTTTGAGGTCGTCAATCCATCTGACATCCTTCATAAAACTCTCGCTGGATATTCTCCAAGCTGCTGAAACAGAAGGGAAAAGTCCCCATTTGTGTTTCGGAGCAAGCTTCGAGGAGCCGTCAGCACGGAAGTTTGCGGTGATGTAGTAGCGGCTGTCGTAATTGTAGGAGACACGAGCAAGATAGGACATAATCGCCCATTTGGCATAGCCCTGCGACTGTCCGCGAAGACCGCCCTTGTTACCGCCGTTTATTCCAAAAATCACATTGTTGTAGTCAGGAGAGAAGTGGCTGCGTGAGCCGCTGAGGTTTTCCCATCTCGAAGTGGTTGCGGAAGTACCGGCCATAGCCTCGAAATTGTGCTTCGCGTTCCAACAGTTGTTATAGGTGAAGATGTTGTCATAGACCATTCTCATATCATCGCTTCTTGTGGAAGTCGCCTCTCCGTGCTGTGTGCGTCCGTACGAAGTCTTGATTGGGTCGAGGAAGCTGTAGTCGTGCACCCACCTGCGGTCCATTGTCACTGTGGACTTGAACTGGAATGTCCGATGGAACTTGATTGTGGCGTGGCCGGTGAGAAGGAGACGGTCTGTCTGACTGTAGTTGTTCTCTGTGCGGGCGAGGTTCTCTGAAGGAGTGGTGAGGTTAGCTCCGTAGAATTCTGTCCAATACCAAGATGGATTTGTTTCGCTCCAAGGTTTCGCATAAGTCGGCGTGTTGATGACAGAAAGCACGACTCCCGCACGGTTTGAACCGGTTCCGGAAATGATTCCGTTGTTGCGATAGTGGGAATAAGCAAGGTCGGCGCCCACATTAATCCAGCTGAACAGGTCCGAGTCCATACTCGCCTTGACATTAACCCTCTTGTTGAAAGCCACCGGAAGAATACCCTTTTCGTCGCTGTAGCCTCCGCTAAGGTAATACCTCATTTTGTCGTTTGCATTGGAAACGGAAATCTGATAGTTTTGGTTGATTCCTGTCCTGTAAGTTTCCTTGAACCAGTCGGTTTCATCCTTGAGTCCGTCAGGAAGCGAGATTGCACCGAGTTCGTCCATCAGTTCGCGGTATTCCTCCACATTGAGGACTTCGTATGTGCGTGCGACATTTGCGAGTCCGACAGAAGCATTGAGAGTAATCTGCGGTCCGCGACTCTTCTTTCCCTGTTTCGTGGTTATGAGAACGACACCGTTTGCCGCCCTCGAACCATAAATTGCCGCCGAAGACGCATCCTTGAGAATCTGCATTGTCTCGATGTCCTGAGGAGAGAGATATGCGATTGCATAGTTACCTGTTCCGACAGGAACACCGTCCACGACATAAAGAGGGTCGTTTGAAGATGCAATTGAAGACGCGCCACGCACACGCACTGTCATTCCGCTGCCCGGAAGACCGCTTGTCTGCTGAACTGTCACTCCGGCCACCTTACCCTGGATGAATCCCGAAGCCTCAGTGACAGGACGAAGCTGCATATCCTCATTGGAAACTGTCGAAACGGCCGTGGTCAAGTCGCGTTTACGCACTGTACCATAACCGATGGCAACGACTGCATCGAGGGCGATTGCCTCTTCCTGAGCCGTAATATTAATCACGCTCCTTCCGGCAACCTGTTCAGTGACAGCCTTATAGCCAAGAGCGTTAAATTCCACTGCGCTTGAAGCAGATGAGAGATTTAGAAGATAGTTACCATCGGCATCGGTAGTGGTACCGTTTTGAGTACCCTTTTCCATCACGGTCATCCCAATCACCGGATAACCCTGAGAATCCACTACAGTGCCTTTCACAGAATGTTGCTGCGCGAATGCGGCTGTTCCGGCAATGAGCAGCACAAGCATAGTAAGATACTTTCTCATTGGTTGATTATTTAGTTGTGTGTTATCAATACTCGGCCCGGTTTTCTCCCAAGGCCAAGGCAAAGTTATGTATTTTGGCTTTCGGCTGTTCAAGTCCTTGCGACAGAAGTGGACGATATGGGGATAATATTTATTTATCACATTATCCCACAATAAATTACGCGCCTCCGAACATAATCAAGAAGTGGATGTCCCATTGCGGAAACAGGAAAAACCTTATATTGGGGTCGTAGTCAGAAAGTGAGTTATGGAGGCTGACAAGGAATTGTTTCCCGGAAATGACAAAACAACATACAGAACATTATGATACATCCGCAATTCATCGGCGGGCGCCAGCTCATACGAGAACAAACTTATCAAGGCCAGGAAAAAGGCTTTGGAAGAGATGTCGCAGCGTACAATGGAGCGCGTAGCTAACGCCGTGGTGGGTTATAGCCTTACGGATGCTCAGATTTTTGGGGAAATTGGATTTGCTGCATTGTCGCCATCTGTTTATCACAATAAACAGTTTTCATCGGCAACATACATGCAACGTATTTGCAAGTTGTTTTGTAACAAGTACTTATGGGTTAAAAGGTAGAAAAGTGATGTCGCGGATTCTTGAGGATTCTTAAAAGATGTGTTTTTAATGTTTTTAACTTTCATAAACCACAAAAGAGGTGTGAAAGTGCAACTATGGAAGATGCTATCTTGAATACTCAAATTTGTTTTGTAATTAAATGTCATATCCCAATAAGATGTATACCCCACAAAAAAGAACTCAATCAAGTTAAAAATGAGATATTTTCGCATTTACAATCCTTTTAAAAACCGAAACAATGTTAATTACGCTTGATATTTGAGATTTTTTCTCGCATTTTACAGTCTCTATCGAAAATTAATTGTATCTTTGCACAAAAATCTTGAGATATGCTAGTAAATTTCACAGTCAAAAATTATCGCTCTTTCAAATTGGAACGTACTTTTAGTATGGAGGCGAGTTCAATAAAAGAGCACAAAGGGTCTGTAATCAGTGAGGGTAAGTATAGTTTGCTTCCTTTGGCAGTTTTTTATGGTGCAAACTCTGGTGGCAAGAGTAATTTCATTCAGGCCATATCTACTATGCGAAGCATGGTCAGACGTTCTGTGCGTTTGAATGAGGGTGATGCACTACCTTACGATCCTTTTGCATTGGATGAAAACTCTGACTCGCAACCTACGTTGTTTGAGATACAATTTATAAAAGGTAAGGTGCTTTATCGCTATGGTTTTGAATATAACAAAACCGACATCATTTCTGAGTGGCTATATGAGAAGCGGTTTGGCGAAAAAGAGTATGAACTCTTCATGCGCTCGCGAGACACAATTGAAGTGTCAGCGAAAAGATTCCCTGAAGGTCTGGGAAAAGAAAATTTGACTAATTCAAATCGTCTCTTCCTGTCGCTTGTAGCTCAGCTGAAGGGCGAGAAGTCCAATTCCATATTAGGTTGGTTTGGCGAATGCAATGTGCTTTCGGGAATTGACAGCGAAGGTTATGAAGCCTTTACGCTCAGAATGTTTTTGGAACATTTGAATGGGGCAGACCAGGCTCAGGAGTTCTTCAAGACCCTGCAACTGGGCTTTACCCGTTTTTCGGTCAAGAAGGTTGATATTCCCAAAGAAGCTTTGGAAAGTGCCCCCAAGTCGATAAGGTCACAATTGGAAAAAGACATAGCCACGGGTAGTTTCGTCGAACCAATAACTACTCATAATGTCTATGATGAGAATGGACTTGTGATTGGTGAGCGTAATTTCCACAAGAACATGATGGAGTCTGAGGGAACAAAGAAAGTGATAGAAATTTCCGGGCCTATTTTCGATACATTGAACGAGGGCAAGACACTCATTGTGGATGAACTGGATGCAAAACTACACCCGCTTCTTACTCGCAATATTGTGCTTCTGTTTATGGATTCAAAGAAGAACAAGCATGGAGCACAGCTTATCTTCGCTACCCACGACACCAATCTGCTTGATTTGGACATTGTTCGTCGTGACCAGATTTGGTTTGCAGAGAAGGACAAGGTGGAGTCTACCGACATCTATTCGCTTGTGGAATTCAAGGATGAAGACGGGAAGAAAGTCCGCAATGACCGTGATATCAAGCGCGACTATATCCGTGGACGTTATGGTGCTATACCTTTTATTGGTAAATAGAGAATTGCAATGGGATATTCGAGAAAAGAAGAAATCGCAAAGCTGAGGCAGCAACGCCGAGAAGCTAAGGCTTCTAAGAAGCGCAAGGAGAACGTTCGCGAAAAACTGGTGCGCTTCCTGATAGTGTGTGAAGGCACCAAGACCGAGCCACACTACTTTGAGGCTCTAATCAAAAACTATATCTCAACCGTTCGCGAAGTGACAATAGAGGGAGAGGGCCGTGCAACGGTAGCTTTGGTTGACAAAACATTGGAAATAAAGCAGGAGCTGGAGCGAAAGAATGCCATGTCTTTTGATCGTGTGTGGGTTGTCTTTGACAAGGATGACTTTGACGACTTCAACGATGCCATCAAGAAAGCCCACAAGTCGGGTTTCCAAAGCGCCTGGACGAATGAAGCCTTTGAACTCTGGTACTATCTGCATTTTGAGTATCTTGACACAGGTATTGGTCGCGAGGCCTACATTGACAAATTGCAAGATGCCTTTCGCAAGAAGATGGGCGATGATGGCTTTAAGTATCGGAAAGGAAATCCCGATATATACAGCTTACTTCAGCAGTATGGTCGTGAGGACTTAGCAAAGCGCTTTGCAAAACAGCTTCGAGCGTTACATACTGGCACCAACTATGCGATGCATAAGCCTTGCACGATGGTAGATAAACTGGTAGAGGAACTAGAGCATCCAGAGAGCTTGTTAGAATAAAAGAATAATCGAAAAGAGTAATTTGATATGTGGTCAGATAAAGAAACAACAGAAGATTTGTTAGGGTATACTGTTCACGCATCATTATTGAAAAGCGTGGTGACAAATGATAAGAACCTTCCAATCACTGTTGGATTATACGGTGATTGGGGTTCTGGAAAAACAAGTATCCTCAAAATTCTTGAAGAAGAACTCAAAAATGATAATGATACCGTCGTGGTTTATTTTGACGGTTGGTCGTTTGAGAGTTTCGACGATGCCAAGATGGCACTAATTCAGGGCATTGTTGATGCTTTGGAGAAAGATAAGCGTTTCTTTGCAAAGGTTGGTGATAAAGCTACTGAAACATACGAGGCTTTGAAAAAAGCCTTCGCTAAACTTAAGAAGTCCATCAGCTGGATGCGTGTGCTGAAATTCTCAGCCAAAACTGTTATTCCAGTGGCAACAGCAGCAACAACGGGTGGAGCATCATTGATTATCCCCATGCTTTTAAGTGCTTTTAAAGATCATCAAGATGACTTAGGCGAACTACTCACGGGAGATAAAGCAGAACAATTCCTTAAGGATACTCTTAACGCGGAAGATGAAGAGAAAAAATATGAGGTAGTACGTGAGTTTAGAAAGGATTTTAAAGATTTGATAGACAAAAGCAAGCAGGGGAAGATAGTTGTTTTGATAGATGACCTTGACCGCTGTCTGCCTCACCACATCATTGAAAACTTAGAAGCTATCAAACTATTCCTTAACGTGCCAAAGACTGCCTTTGTAATAGCGGCAGATAGTTACATTGTTACCAACGCCATCAAAAGTGAATACAAAGAAATCATCAATGCTGCATCTGAGGAACGACCACAACTTGGTGATTCATACATGGAGAAGTTTATCCAGGTTCCATACAAAATACCATCTCTAAGTCCGAAAGAGGTGGAGACATACGTCACATTGCTTTTCTGTCAATCAATACTGGATAATACGCTTTTCAAGAAAGTAAGAGAGGATTTCGCTATATTTACGAAGGATAATAAATTCGATTGTTATGGCTGGTCGAATATTCAAACGTTGTTGAAAAGTGAGATTCCTACAGGATTGGGAGAGACCATCGGCTTTGTTACCCGATTTTCATCGATTATCGGTAATTCAATGAAATGGAATCCTCGATTGATTAAACGCTTCTTGAATGCGTACGAGATGCGTACGAGTCTGTTGGAGCAGTCTGGGATAACGGACATAAAATCCAAGTTCGCCCTATTGAAACTGATGCTGATAGAGCAAAAGCATTTGGAACAGTTTAAGCAACTCAATTCATGGGTCATGAGTAATCTCAGCACGCCGCCTGAGTTACGGGTGATAGAAGACTATGCTGATGGAAAAGGCAAGGAATTAGGTGAACATCAAGATTGGAATAATCCAGATTTGATAAAACTTGTATCTGAAACGCCAAAATTCAGTGAAGTTGACATGAGGGAGTTGTTCTGGGTGTCACGTGACATTATTGTGGAGCAGATGAGCGGGCTCTCCCTTGTTTCGACACGAGTAAGGGGTGTATTCAACCGCGCCTACAATGCTTCAACAGATAATGTAAGGGAGAACGTCTGCAAGAACGAGGTTGCTGCAATGTCCGCGAATGATTTGGAGGAGTTATTTGATTTGATTGACTCAAAGATACTTACTGAGCCAACAGAAAAGGAAGGATACAACGTGTATTACTTCTGTATTATGCATGGTGTTGAACGGGCTTATATGCGAATGCTCGGAGTTCTAGGAAGAATAGACACGACGAAAATCCCCTACTCTTTAGGCAACAAGTTCAAAGCCATTTTGGTGAGGTATAATCGTGACAAGAAACTGACAGAGTTGCTGGAGAAGAACAAGCGACTTATGCGTTCGATAAACGGAAATTAACAGCAATATATAGAAAACAATGGGAACATCACACAGACATACACCAACGGTGAAAGGCGAGCCTAACTGGGGCAAAGCCTCTGCTGCTTTGACAGGGCTGACAGGTGACGTTGAAGAGTCGGATGAACTTCAAAAAAATCCACCAGACGACAAGACACCAGCACAAGTCGAGAAAAGGCAGAACCAACTTGGAAAACGCATTTCGAGGAACTATCACACTTCAGTCAGAAACCTTGTCAAAGCTTCTGGCGGCAGGCATACGATAAGTAGTGGTGGCTCGCGTGCATTAGGTCGTGGCGGTATTGCCGTCATAAACAACTTTATTTCCGTAATCCAAGAAATTGTCAGTAATGGTCTTACTGCTTGGCTGCAACAAGGAGGTATATCTTCATTAGAAGACAAAAGTTGCCAGAATATAATTGATTTTCTTAGACAGTATGTCGAGTCTGGGGTAGCCGGACTGGATAGTACTGCTGCAAATGAGGCCATAGAAAATGTGATGGATCGTTTGCAGGAATTGGTTGGCGACAATGTGGATGAAATAGAAGATAAGTTTGACGCAATCCTAAATGGGGAGGAAATTAAGAATATAATAGATTACTTTTTTGGCATGTATGTATATGTTCATCTTTCACAGGATTTCGAGGAGAAGTTGGAATATGAAAAAGGCTCAGTTGCGATGAAAAATGCCATGAACGAGGTGAAGGAGCAGATTCTTGATGACATAAGAGTGGGGAGAGTTGGCCGCGATGTGAGAACCGTGGATTGGAGCAAACCAGAAGGGGCAGATTTTATTCAGGCAGAATTTGATCGTATACTTTTTATTTTGCAAGGCAATGAAGATTAAAGTTGGTACTTATTGTACGAAGCGTTACAATAAAAAAGATACTCGATTGACCATTCCCATTAGGATTGAAGATGCAAAGGGTAATGTGATGTGTACGTCGGCGGTAGTGCAGATGAACCCTATAGCTCGTTTTTGGGGTAAATCACCATCGTTGGCATTTAGTCTCTTATATCTATCGGCCATAGCCTATGAAGATTCAAGATAGAAGTGCAACACCGGCGGGCTAGCCCGCCGGTGTTGGCC
>ENA-OUQC01000366-OUQC01000366.1-human-gut-metagenome-genome-assembly--contig:-NODE-366-length-35521-cov-10.784329_pt1 | contig 35521 bp, 25 predicted proteins | sample MGYA00237942_ERZ548815 | MGnify/ENA primary metagenome ERZ548815 (study PRJEB26490, sample SAMN05194722) | human gut metagenome | biome: terrestrial biome; feature: human-associated habitat; material...
AGGATGAATTTTTCAAATATTTGTTGTAATGTTGCACTTGCTTTTTGACTCTGCGCTCCCAATATTCTCTTGGAGTCTATGGCGTATTTATAAGTTTTTGCTATATTTGCTACTCGTGTTTTTAAGTTGTGTGTTTAATTGACTCACGAAAAGCTTTGTTTTTGACTTGAGTTTCGCTGGGAGCGGGATGTAAAAGTATGAAACACACGAATACAAAATAAGTTAACTCACGAGAAGGTTAGAATGTAATGAAGAGAATAAAGGTCGGATTGATTGGTTACGGACGGATGGGAGGATTCTTTGCGGACGAGTTCCGCAGGAGCGAAAAATGGGATTTGAAATATATCTGCGACATTTCAGATGCCGCTCTTTCCATTGCAGAAGAGAAGTTTCCCGATATAATAAGGACAAAGGATGAGAATCTTATATTTGGTGACCCCGAAGTGGAGGTTGTCGCGCTGACTGCCCTTGCGGACACGAGGCTCGCCAGGGCAAAGAAAGCTGTTGCTGCCGGCAAGAATATAATAATGGAGAAGCCAATCGCCGATTCGATAGAGAAAGAATGGGAAGTCGTTCGGGAAACAGAAGGAGCGGGTTTACTTTCGACGGTGGATTTATATCTCAGAAACTCTTGGTACTACAATGAGCTTAAAAATGTCATCCGTTCCGGGGAACTTGGAGAACTTGCCATAGTGAGGCTTTGCCATATGACTCCCGGACTCTCTCCTGGAGAGGGGCACGAGTTTGAAGGTCCGGCTTTCCACGATTGCGGAATGCACTATATCGACATCGCACGCTGGCTCACCGGTAGCGAGTTCAAGACTTGGAACGCTCAGGCGTTGAGGCTTTGGGAGTGGAAAGACCCTTGGTGGTTGCAGACTCACGGTACTTTCGAAAACGGAGTCGTATTTGACATCACCCAAGGACACAACTACGGACAGTTGTCAAAGGACCAGACCCATAATTCCTACGCCGACATCATAGGAACGAAAGGGATAGTCCGTATGTTCCACGATTTCAAGACGGCTGTTGTCGATATTCACGGCGTCACGCGGACAGAAAGGATAGAGAAAGCTTATGGGGGAAAGAATATCGACAAGTTGATTGACGTTTACGCGGATTGCCTCAGAAACGCTGCAACGCCCTCGCGGCTTCCCTCGCTCAGAGACGCGGCTATAGCTTCGGACTTCGCGTGGAAGATGCTCTCAGACGCTGCGACTCACGACCTTCCGGTGAAAGGGACTCACGAAGAATTGGAGCAGATTTGGGAGAGACGTCGCACGGCGACAAACGGATACGGACTGATTCGTCACGACAAATAGAAACTGATTGTTTCCCTCGGTCCGACACCGACGAAAAAGAGAACTTTTTTAACACAAATACCACAAATTATGTCTAAAGAATTATCCAGAAGATCATTTCTGAAGGTTGGAACAGCAGCGGCTGTCGGCCTTGCAGTTTCTCCCAATGTGCTTTTCGGAGCTAACTCCGCGGATACAATCGAAGAGGAAAAACCGAAACCTCTTGACAGAAAACTCAAAATTTTGGCTGTCGGCATCGGCGGTAGGGGCGCGAGCGTACTGAAGGGGCTCGAAACTGAGGATATCATCGGATTGTGCGATGTGGATTGGAAATATGCTGACCACATCTTCAAGCGCTATCCTAAGGCAAAGAAATACAATGACTACCGCGTGATGTTCAAGGAGTTGCTCCCTGAGTGCGACGCGGTTATGTGTGCGACAGCTGACCACACCCATGCAATCATCTGCGCAGAGGCTCTCGCTGCCGGAAAGCACGTCTATTGCGAAAAGCCTCTCACCCACACCGTGTATGAGTCAAGGCTTCTTACCAAACTCGCCGCTAAGGCCGGAGTTGCCACCCAGATGGGTAATCAGGGTGCATCGGAAGAGGGAGTGAGACTTGCCTGTGAATGGATTTGGAACGGCGAAATCGGCGAAGTCAGAAGAGTTGACGCATTTACCGACCGTCCGATTTGGCCACAGGGTCTTGAGCGTCCGACCGAAAAGATGAGGGTGCCTTCTACTCTCAATTGGGATGCTTTCATAGGACCGGCTCCTATGCGTCCATACCACTCAATCTACACTCCGTGGAATTTCCGTGGCTGGTGGGATTTCGGAACAGGTGCGCTTGGTGATATGGCCTGCCACATTCTCCACGCTCCTTTCAAAGCTCTCAATCTCGGCTATCCGACTCAGGTTCAGGGTTCTTCAACAAAACTTCTCAGCGAATCCTGCCCTACGGCGCAGCACGTGAAATATCTCTTCCCTGCAAGAGACAATATGCCGAAGGTGGCTATGCCGGAGGTGGAAGTGAACTGGTATGACGGCGGTCTTCTCCCTGACAGGCCGGAAGGTCTTCCTGCCGGAGTGGACCTCAATTTCGATGGTGGCTGCGTCATTTTCTATGGAACAAAGGATACGCTCATCTGCGGCTGCTACGGTCGCAGACCATATCTTGTTTCGGGTCGTGTGCCTGAGGTTCCTCAGACTCTTCGCCGCGTCACTCTCGGTCACATACAGGACTGGGTTCGCGCCTGCAAGGAAGACCCTTCAGTTCGCGTGCCTTCAGCATCAGATTTCAGCGAGGCGGGTCCTTTCAACGAGATGGTAGTAATGGGTGTGCTTGCAGTGCGTCTCCAGGGTCTCAACCAGGTTCTCGACTGGGACGGCAAGAATATGAGATTCACGAACATCCCTGCCGACGCGACTGTAAGGTCTATGGTCAAGGACGGATTCTCCATCCGCGACGGACATCCGACTTTCGAAAACACCTACACCGAGCCGGTGAATGCCCGGGAATTTGCTGCCGAACTCATCAGACATACCTACCGTAATGGCTATGAGCTTCCTCCAATGCCTGAGGAATAATCAAATCTGAAGCAGGTTGTTTTTGAAGGTTTCTAAATGTACATTTTCAAATAAAACGGACAAAATATGAAAAAGTCAATTATTTATGCAGCTGCGGCTGTTGCCGGTGTCGCTATGGTTTCATCTTGCGCCTGCAACAACAATTCAAAAAAGGCTGGGGAAGCTGCGGCTCCTGAGTACACAGTAGTTGAAAAGCCTTGCGTTGAGCTCAGCGCATATCCGCAGGACAAGGACGGATATTATGTGATTTTCGACGGGACTTCCCTCAACGGCTGGAGAGGCTATATGAAAGAAAATGTCCCTGAGCGCTGGAGCATCGAGGACGGTTGCCTCAAGTTTGCCGGAACAGGCACAGGTGAAGGTCAGACCAGGGAAGGCGGTGATATCATCTTTGCACACAAGTTCAAGAATTTCAGGCTTGAGTTTGACTGGATGGTCGAAAAAGGCTCCAATTCAGGAGTTTTCTACCTTGCACAGGAGGTTACAACAAAGGACAAGGACGGCAACACAGAGGTTCAGCCAATCTATATTTCATCTCCTGAGTATCAGATTCTTGACAACGCAAACCATCCTGACGCCCTTCTTGGCAAGGACGGCAACCGCCAGTCGGCTTCCCTCTACGATATGATTCCTGCAAAACCGCAGAACTTCACAGGCTACGGCAAGTGGCAGACGGGTGCGATTATGGTTTACAAGGGCACGGTCGTTCACTACCAGAACGGAGAAAATGTTCTTGAATACCATCTGTGGACACAGCAATGGACTGATATGCTCAAAAACAGCAAATTCAGCCCGGAAAAATGGCCTCTCGCTTTCGAACTCCTCAACAACTGCGGAGGCGAGAACCACGAAGGCTATATCGGTTTCCAGGACCACGGCGACAATGTCTGGTATCGTAATATCCGTGTGAAAGTAATGGAATAATTGCATAGCGAATTATGAAACAAACTGTACTTTCAACAGTTACAGCAATCGCAGCACTCGTTTTCGGGTGCTGCGACTTGTTGGCCGAAAATCCTCCGCTCGGCATTCAACTCTATTCTGCGAGGGATTTGATAGGGACGCCGGAAAAATATGCCTCCAAGCATAAAGATGTGTTGAAACAGCTTTCTCAGATGGGTTACGTCTGTCTTGAGACGGCTTCTTATGCTGATGGAAAAATCTACGGCATATCACCGGAAGAATTCAAGGCGGACTGCAAGGCGGCATCGCTTGTTCCGCTTTCCACCCACACCACGAGAAACCTCAGTGCCGAAGAGTATCGCTCTGGTAAACCGACAAAAGAAACTCTCGATTGGTGGGAAACCTGCATCAAGGCACATAAGGCGACCGGAATGAAATTCATTGTCGCCCCGAGTGTATATTTCCCATTGTCAGAAAGCAGCGTACCAAAGACTCTTGCTGAACTCCGGACATATTGCGAATATCTCGACACGGTCGGCAAGATGGTTTCGAGAGCCGGAATGGAATTCGGATACCATAATCATTCGTCCGAGTTTTCGAAGGTCGAAGGGGAACTGATGTATGATTATATGCTTTCACACACCAATCCGGATTATGTTTTCTTTGAAATGGACGTATATTGGGCAGTCATCGGCGATGCAAGCCCGGTCGATTATTTCAAGAATAATCCAGGACGTTTCCATCTTCTCCATATCAAGGATCAAAGAGAAATAGGCCAGAGCGGTATGGTTGGTTTCGACGCGATTTTCGCTAATGCCAAAACCGCCGGAGCGAAAGCCGTCATTGTCGAGGTTGAAAGGTATTCATACGACGATGTTATGCGCAGCATTTCCGAAAGCGCAAGCTATCTGCAAAACGCAGGATTTGTAAAATAACGAGGGCTTAGGAAGTCCGTATGGGGGGGAACAAAAGCTTTTTGCTTTCCCCCCCCCATTTTGTTTATTTCCGTGCACGGGCGCGTCTGCGACCGGTAGGTTCGGAGGTCTCGACTATGGTCTTGCAGTCGGCTTCGGTGAGTTTCCAGGCGTCGGTTTTTGACGGAATCTTATAGTTGTTGCCGTCGAACTTGATGTAGGGGCCGTAGTTGCCGTTGATAATGGTGATACCGCTGTCCTTGAACTCGGCTATGATTTCGTTGGCTTTCTTGTTTTCGCTTTCTTCGATAAGGGCGACGCAGTCCTCAAGAGAAACTGAAAGCGGGTCGGACTTTTTCGGGAGCGAAACGTTCTTGTCGCCGTATTTGAGATACGGGCCGAAGCGTCCCTTGGTGCAGATGACCGGGATGCCCTTGTACTCTCCGACAGTGCGCGGAAGCTGGAAGAGTTTCAGCGCCTCTTCAAGCGTGATGCTCTCAATGAGCTGACCGGGAGCGAGTTTCGCGAACTGATGGCTTTCTCCCTCGCCCTTCTGGACGTATGGGCCGAACTTGCCGAACTTTGCCACCAGAGGCTGCCCGTCCGACGGGTCAACCCCAAGGTCTCTGCTGACGTGGCTGTACTCTTTGTTTTGCAGACAATCCTCCACTGTCTTGTGGAAAGGTGTGTAGAAATTGCCTATCACCTCGTTCCACTTGAGTTCGCCTTCGGCAATGCCGTCGAATTCATCCTCGACGTTGGCAGTGAAGTTATAATCGAGTATGGCGCTGAAGTTCTTGACAAGGAAGTCAGTGACAATCAGGCCGATGTCTTGCGGAAGGAGTTTTCCTTTTTCAGCTCCGACGACTTCCGTGTGGTCAAGCGCGGAGATGACTCCGTCCCTCATCTTGAGGTCGGTGACCTTGACCGAAGTTCCCGGCTTGTCGCCTTTCGTGACATAGCCGCGTGCCTTGGTGAGGGTGGTGATGGTCGGAGCGTAGGTTGACGGACGGCCGATTCCGAGCTCTTCAAGTTTTTTGACGAGGGTCGCCTCGGAGTAGCGCGGAGGGGCTGCCGTGAAGCGGCATTCGGCAGTCATCTCAACCTGCTGAACCTTGTCGCCTACAGCAACGTTCGGGAGTATTGTGCCCTGTTCGTCGTCCTGCTCGTCGTCCCGTCCCTCGATGTAGAGGCGGAGGAAACCGTCGAAAAGGATCTCCGTCGCCTGAGCCGTGAACTGTTCCTCCACTTTTTCGGATGCGAGCCTGACGTCGGTCTTGAGCACCTTCGCGTCTGCCATCTGGGATGCCACGGTGCGCTTCCAGATGAGCTCGTAGAGCTTCTGCTCCTGGGCTGTGCCGTCGATTGATACGCGGTCTATGTAGGTCGGGCGGATGGCTTCGTGAGCCTCTTGGGCCCCCTTGGACTTGGTCTTGTAGTTGCGGGTCTTGGAGTATTCTGCTCCATATTCCTTTGTGATATATTCCTTTGCAGCGTTGAGCGCAAGACCGGAGAGATTGGTGGAGTCGGTACGCATGTAGGTGATGAGTCCGCTCTCGTAGAGTCTCTGCGCAACGCTCATCGTGGTGCTCACAGGCAGATGGAGCTTGCGTGACGCCTCCTGCTGGAGAGTGGATGTCGTGAACGGGGCTGCCGGGGTTCTCGTGCCTTCCTTCTTCTCGATTCCGCAGACGGAGAACTGCGCCCCGTTGCATTTGCCGAGGAACTCCCTCGCCTCTTCGACCGATCTGAACTTCTTGTCCAGCACTGCCTTGAGAAATGTTCCCGTGCCCGTGTTCTCCGGATGGAACAGAGCCTCGATGCGGTAGAACTGCTCCCTGTCGTAGGCCTGGATTTCTCTCTCCCGGTCAACAATGAGCCTCAGCGCCACGGACTGAACGCGACCCGCAGAGAGTTTTGGCTGCACCTTTCTCCAGAGTACAGGTGAAAGTTCGAACCCGACCAGACGGTCAAGCACGCGGCGTGCCTGCTGGGCGTCCACGAGGTCCATATCGATTTCACGAGGATTCTCCACGGCGCTGAGAATGGCGGATTTCGTGATTTCGTGGAAAGTGATGCGCCTTGTGTTCTCCTTCTTCAGACCGAGAGTCTCGAAAAGGTGCCATGAAATGGCCTCTCCTTCGCGGTCCTCATCGGATGCAAGCCACACCGTATGTGCCCCTGCCGACAGTTTCCTGAGTTCCGAGACGAGTTTTTTCTTGCCCGCAGGCACCACATATTCGGGTTTGAATCCGTCCTTTATGTCGACGCTCAGTTCGTTGTCGTGAAGGTCACGGATGTGTCCTTCGCTTGACTTGACGACATAGTCCTTTCCCAAATATTCCTGAATTTTCTTAGCCTTCGTAGGTGACTCGACGATTACAAGATTTTCCGCCATATCCATATATTTTTTATACCTCTATAATGCAATTTTCATTTGCGGGTGCAAAGTAACGGACAATTCACCCATATTTCCAAATTTATTGAGTAATTTTGCGACTTTGAAACATGAAAAAATTACACTTATGACTGACAATACTAAAAAGAAAATCGTCAAATGGTTCTGGATTCTCTTCCTGACGCCGATTGCCTTGTTTCTGATTATGATACTGCTCGTCTGGGCCTTCGCGGACATTCCTTCGTTTGAGGAACTCGAGAATCCCGACAGCAAACTTGCGACGCAGGTGATTGCTTCGAACGGCGACATTCTGACGACGATTCACGACGAGAACCGTCTCTATGTGAGCTACGATGAGCTCTCGCCCTATCTCGTGCAGGCAGCGGTCGCTACGGAAGACTCGCGCTTCTACAGCCATTCCGGGATTGATTTCATGAGCCTCGGTAGGGTGTTCTTCAAGACTCTGCTCGCCCGCGATTCGAGCCAGGGAGGAGGCAGCACCATCACCCAGCAGCTCGCAAAGACCCTCTATCCGCGTGCGGACGTAAGCAGCAAAGTGCCGGGATGGTCGAAGGTCAAGATGGTGTGGGTGAAACTGAAGGAGTGGATTACGGCCGTGAAGCTTGAACGCAACTACACCAAGGATGAGATTATGGACATGTATATGAATGCCGTCTTTTTCGGAAGCAACGCATATGGGGTGAAGGCGGCGTCACAGACATTCTTCGCGAAGAACCCGTCCGAGCTGACGGTTGAGGAAAGCGCGACGCTGGTCGGGATGGTGAACAAGCCGACGCGCTACAATCCTGTGATTAATCCGGACAAGTCGCTGCAACGCAGGAACTTCGTGATCGGGCAGATGGAGAAGGCCGGCTACCTCACTGAGGTGCAGCGGGACTCGATTCAGCAGATACCGATTAATGTCTCCGCGCATCAGGTGATGGACCACAACGCGGGTCTCGGCCCTTATTTCAAGGATATGCTCATCCGTACGATGAAGGCCCGTAAGCCAAAGCGCAGTGACTATTACTATGCGGAGGACTATGCCGCCGACTCGCTCCGCTGGGAGACCGACGGACTTTACGGCTGGCTGGACAAGAACCGCAAGGCCGACGGCTCGCAGTACGATCTCTATCGCGACGGCCTGAGGATTTATTCAACCATCGACAAGAATATGCAGCGCTATGCGGAAGAGGCCGTTGCCGAGCATCTCGGAAAGGATCTCCAGCCAACTTTCTTCCGTGAACTCAAACGCAAGCCGCACGCTCCTTTTGCTTCGGACGTCGACGCCGCCACAAGGGACAGGCTGATGAAGCAGGCACGTCGGTGGAGCGACCGCTACCGCATGATGAAGAAAGACGGGGCATCCGAGTCGGAGATTGCGAAAAGTTTCGGCGAGAAGACCAGGATGAGGGTTTTCTCCTGGAAAGGGAAGGGGTATATCGACACTTTGATGACTCCCGACGACTCCATAAAATATTATAAATCATTCCTCCGGGCGGCGTTCGTGGCAGTTGAGCCCAACACCGGATTCGTCAAGGCTTATGTCGGCGGTCCGAACTACCGCTGGTTCAAATATGACAATGCACGCCAAGGCAAGCGTCAGGTGGGCTCTACGATAAAGCCTTTCCTCTATTCTTTGGCTATGCAGGACGGACTCACCCCTTGTACGGAAGTTGTGAATGTTCCGCAGACATTCGTCGTCGGGGATGATACGTGGACTCCACGAAGCACCGACAAGGACGAGTGGATTGGGCTTACAGTGACTCTGAAATGGGGGCTGACGAAAAGTTCCAACAACATCTCGGCCTACCTTATGAAACAGTACGGCCCGCACGCGATGGCCGAGATGATGCACAAAATGGGCATAAACGGCCACATTGACGAGGTGGAGTCACTCTGCGTCGGCTCGACGGACCAGATGCCTTACGATATGATTGCCGCCTACAACACTTTCCCGTCCAAAGGTATGACCATTACGCCTATGTTCGTGACGCGCATCGAGGACAACACGGGCAACACCGTCAGCGAGTTCTCCAACCACAAGAAGGTGGCTATCAGCGAGTACACGGCCTACGAGATGGTGGACATGATGCGCTCTGTGGTCGACCACGGAACGGGAATCAGGCTTCGCGCGAAGTACGGGCTCAAGGGCGAGATTGCCGGAAAGACCGGAACGACCAACGACAACTCCGACGGTTGGTTCATTGGCTACACCCCGACTATTACTGCCGGAGTCTGGGTCGGTGGCGAGGACCGTCAGATTCACTTCAATTCCACAGCGCTCGGAGGCGGCTCCAATATGGCACTTCCGATCTGGGGACTGTTTATGAAGAAGGTCTTGCGTGACGGTTCTCTCGGAGTGAGCGAGGACGATCATTTCACGCCGCCGTCCGGAGTGGTGATGAACATCGGATGCGACGCTCTGGCGACTAAGGCGCCGGGGGAGAAGAAGGCTGTTGAGGCGCAGTCGGCTGAAGAGGATTATTATTTTGAGTGAGATATATGAAAAATTACAAAAACATCGCTGTGATATACAGCAGTGACTCCTCTGAATGGGAGGTTTCCTGCCGCAGCGGAAAATTTACGGCGTCGCAGATTGACGGGACGAAATATGATGTTTACGAAATATTCGCGCGTTTCGGGCAGTGGAACGTCGTCGCGATGCGTCCGAAAGGGGGAGAGCGCGTCGAGTTCGCGGAAGGGGAGGCTCCTCAGGTCGACAAGACTGACTTCTCCGCAGAAATAGGCGGTACCCGTGTGAAGTTCGATTATGCCTACATCATGCAGCACGGCATTCCCGGCGAGAATGGTCAGATGCAGGGTTATCTCGAAATGCTCCGGGTTCCGTTCAGCAGCTGCAGCGCGTTTGTCTCGGCGATTACATTCGACAAGTTCTCCTGCAAGAGCTACCTGAAAGATGTTGATTTCGTGAAGGTTGCCAAAGACCTGTTCATCCGCAGGGGCGAGTCTCCGGAGGGACTTGCAGACAAGGCCGTGGCGAAGTTGGGACTTCCGATGTTCGTCAAGCCAACCGATGGCGGCTCCAGTTTCGGCGTGACCAAGGTCAAGACAGCCGAGGATTTTGACAAGGCTGTGAACTATGCCTTTGAGGACAGTGCGACTATTCTTGCAGAGGAGGCTATTGTCGGACGTGAGATTACCTGTGCCGTCTACTTCGACGGAAAATCGGAGGTTGCGCTCCCTGTCATCGAGATTGTGACGAGCCATGAATTCTTCGATTACGATGCGAAGTACAACGGTGCAAGCGAAGAAATATGCCCGGCACCGCTCGATGCCGCAACGACTTCCATGGTGCAGGAGACTTCCAGGAAGATATATGCCCACATCGGCTGCTCCGGAGTCGTCCGCATGGACTATATACTTTCGTCCGACGGGCTTTATTTCCTTGAAATGAACACGATTCCGGGAATGACGGCTGCGTCCCTCGTCCCGAAGATGGTGCGTACGGCCGGGCTCGATATGACGGATTTCCTGAATACTATAATCGAGAATACCGGCAGGTAGGAAGTCAACTTTGTTCTCCTGGCGTTTCGGATGAAACGGGAATCTTTGTGCAAACATTATGTGGCTTAAAGACTTATATGATGAGGGACGTGCACTGACCTCAAGAGAATATCCGGACAGCAGGGAGCGCGACAGTCTGCTTAACGCTGTTCTTGAGGATGTACTGCATCTTCCTCGCTATGCTGTCCTTGTTGACCCGTTCAATGAAATTGGCGAGCGGGAATGCAGCCGGTTTCTCGACTGCGCGCGGAGGCTGGCGGCAGGGGAGCCTCTTCAGTACATCGTCGGGTGGACGGAATTTTACGGACGTCGCTTCAATGTCACTCCGGCGGTTCTGATACCGCGTCCCGAGACAGAGCAGTTGTGCCGGGAGGCGATTGAACGAATACGTGCGGTAGGGCGGGAATCGCTCCGCATTCTTGATTTATGTACAGGATCCGGCTGCATTGCCTGGACGCTTGCACTTGAACTGCCCGGTTCCGATGTCGTAGGGGTTGACATATCTCCTGCGGCTCTCGATGTGGCATTGAATCAGGGACTTTTGCCTGAAACTTCGAAGGAAAGCGCAAAACATGGAGGGCAGGAGTGCCTTACGAAACAGCCTAAGTTTGTGGAATATGACATCCTTCGCGGTCCGGATGAATTCATATATCACAATGAGTTTGACTCTTTCGATGTCATAATCTCAAATCCTCCATACGTCCGTGATGGCGAGCGCCCGCTGATCAGACGCAATGTCCTTGAGCATGAGCCGTCTTTGGCGCTCTTTGTCCCGGATGCCAATCCTCTTAAGTTCTACAAGGCCATCCGTGATTGGGCGGAGCGGCTTCTCGTCCCGGGCGGTCTGTTGTTCTTAGAACAAAATGAGGCTTTGGCGGAGGAAACTGCAACAATTTGTTGCAATTTTTCCGAGGTTGAAACCGTCAGCGACTATTTTGGCAAACCGCGCTTCACTGTTGCAAGGAAATAGCCCTCTGTTGTCCTGCGGAGTGGGTCTCATACGTTGCCTGAGGGTGACGTTTTTGATAAAGTTTGCGCAAACTTTTCGTTTAATCGGGAGCCAGAATCTGCCTTTGGCTACCCTGTATGACATGTTAGGGACTTTATCCGCTGAATATTTCCATCTGCCGGATTTTCTTTGTCACTTTGCGGCAACAAATGAAAGTTGCTATGAGAAAGTTAAGATTGTTTTTGTGCGCGGGACTGCTCCCGCTACTGTTTTCTTGTGAAAAAGTGATTGGAGAAGACTCCTCTGACAATGCTGCGAGTCCGGTTGCACTTGACCGTGTGGCTGCCATGCTTTCGGAACTGCCGCTGGAGCCGGAGCATTATCGTGAGGTGCATTCGGCGGTGGAGTCGTCTTCAGGCAACGGCTACGATGAGGAATACACGATGTCGGACCTCTTTGCCTCGCCGGGAAAGGGAGTAGGAGACAGCCGGACCAAGGCGGCGACTGTGTCGAAGGCCTACGGACGTCCTTTGAGGGAACTTATACGCGAGCATGTGAGGGCTTCTGTCGCCACCAAGTCCGTTGGGGCAGGCAAGGCTGATTCGGATGACTCACGGTCCGGAAACTCAAATACCGCCTCATCTGGCTCCGGCATGGCAGACTCCGGTTTCGGGGATGATGCGGATGCTTACCTTGCTGCCCTGGAGTCATCGGACGTGCAGATTTACTGGCCGTATTCTGAAAACTGGGACGGACAGTCGGAGCCGGTCTTTACCTTTGACCCGGGAGACGATTCGGATGTGAATATAGGCTACAAGGTGGTGAGGCAACCTGATGGTTCAAGCCGTGTCGAAGAAGTGGAGGTGGACGAGGCATTTGCCGAGAAGAACCCGGTTTGGGTGGTGAACCGCAACTCGGACTGCGGCTTCACTTCGCTTGAAATCATGCGCCGCGAGCACCCTGAATGGGACAATGGAGGCGGAGCGCTGATTATCGGCGGGAAAAGACAGGCTTCTGCGTCCGCCGCATCGACAAGAGCCTCTACATTGAAGACTCTTGTACTCAAGGAATTCACGATGAAACGCAACTACGACTGCTGGTTTGCCGGCGGCTCCGAGTTCTTCATCAAGGCCGGTTCCGTCAACGATTTCTTCGCCTCCACCGAGGCTGAACTGCGCCTCTACACTCCGCAAGTCACAGACTTTATGGTCGTTGTGAAGCGCAAGCAGAAAGGACAGCCCCTGCCTTTTAACACTGTGATTGTCTCGGACTGGTCCGAGCAGCTCACCCAAGTTGCTTTCATGATAACGGAAGACGACGGCGGCACTCTTGATCAGTGGAAATGCTCCGCAGTGGTCAAAATCAAGTCCAAGAGCTACGGCTTTGACATTTCCCTCCCGTTCAACTCCCGCGACGACATCGTCTGGCGCGGTCAGCTCAGCCGCCGCTACATCGACGCCACCAGCAACCTCGTCGGCCACTTCGGCGATGTGGACATCACCTTTGAAGTCATAGAATACTGACGGGGCGCAGAAAAAGCGGTCTGCTGCGTTGGGCGGTTTGATGAAATCCTCACAGCCGTCAAGGCTGCTGCGGTTTCATCTTCACCGTCCGCCTTGCATCCCATCTTTTTCTGCATCCCCTCTGACTAAGCTTTTTTTATAACCATTTCGCAGTTTTTACAGTCAAAATGGAGGTAGAGAAGACGGCCGTTGTTGCGGAGAAAGAGTCCGTCGCGGATGTCGTTGGCGGTGGCGAAGGCAGCGTAGGCAGGTGTCTTGCGGCAGAGACCTATTTCGTGTAGGAGGCAGTATTTGCTGCGCATCAGTTCGATGGAGTCAGACGGCTCGATTTCGTAGGCCGGTGCGACAATCTTTGCACCGAGGCGTCTGTAGAGACCGGCGGCGAGACTGTTGGCGACGTCACTTTTATAGCTGATGAAGGGTGGGAATTCAAGCTGTTTCGCAAGACTGCCCCTGATTGTGGCGTGGTTCAGCGGGCGTGCATTGCATGGAAGACTGTCGAGCGCCTCGGCAATAGAACGGCGGATTCCGTTGAGATGCGCGGCTGAAATCATTGGAATGTTGCCGTCAGCTTCGCGTTTGATACAGCTCTCGCCATTGCACAGTATGTCCTCCACCGAGAAGCTGTAGATGCCCGAGTCCTTGCCGAGCTGGCCGGAAATCATCCCGAGCATGCGCTCCCTGTTTCTTGCCGGCTCCGTCTCGATGTCTGTAGCGTAGTGAGTTTCACGTCCGTCTTCGCTGACGGCATTGACAATGACCCGGAAGTTCCTGACTCCTTCCACCTCGTGTCGGCTTGCTATAGGGCTGTCGGTTTCGTTGATATCTACAGTCAAATTGACTCCAATCATGCGAGTGGCGCCCTTTTCGAGTTCCTTCTCGAAGGCCGTGTCGAGGTTGCGGTAAAGCCGCATCCCCGGAGCTATGCCATCTGCGGCCCGGCAAAGAATCGTGTTGCCCTCGCAGATGGCTGCCCTGAATCCGTGCTCCTTGCCGTCCCGGCCGATGAACGAGAAGCCGTCGCCGTTGTGAAACGATGTGGCTGCAGTTCTTGTTTCCCGGTGCTGTCTACCATGCTCTGCAGTTGTTCCCTGTTGATGCATTGGTTTGATTGTCAGTCTAATTCCGTTTCTTAGTCTTTCGATGGAAGCCACTGTCCCGACTTCCTCTCCAAGTGCCTTGCCTGCGTCAAGGCATGCCCACTGACTACGCTGTCCGTCAAAGTACAATTGCGTGAACCCTCTGTTGAAACTTTTCGCCGGGGCCGGGGTGAAACCGCAGACCTCATGTCCGTGCGATGCGCGGCAATATATGTTCGGATTTGCGCTCACAAGCCTATCCAACGCTTGCGAGTAGGCGGCCACGATGTTCCTCACGTATGAAATGCTCTTGAGCCGCCCCTCAATCTTGAATGAACTGACTCCGGCCTCCGCCATCTCCGGTAGACGCCCAAGCAAGTTTAGGTCACGCAGCGACAGTAGCGTCCTATCCTCTGCCATGGGCTTTCCCGGCTTGTATCCTGCTGCCAGCCGTGCCCCTTCCCCTGCCAAGGCTTCACGCCCATGGGACAAGTCCGGCCACCTCACCGGCTTGCCATCCGCGTTCACCAGATCATATCTCGAACGGCACGCCTGCACGCACTCTCCTCTATTTGCGCTCCGGCCGCTCAGCATATGTGACAGATAGCACTGACCGCTATAGCACACGCACAGCGCCCCGTGCACAAATGCCTCCACCTCGCAGATCACTGCAGAGCATATTTCTCTCACCGTCGATAGAGGCAGCTCTCTCTCAAGCACGATCCTCGAGAACCCGAGTGCATCCATCCTGCGGGCCTCCTCCACAGTCCGAATCGAGCACTGAGTCGAGGCATGTAGCGGAATAGTCAGTTCCTCCGGTTGCCTCAACTCAAACGCGGGCAGCGCAAAGTCCTGCACAATCAGAGCGTCCGCCCCGGCCTCCTGCATTGCAAGCGCAAGTGCATAGGCAGCGTCCAGTTCATCTTCAAAGATGATCGTGTTCAGCGTCACGAACACTCTCGCGCCGAACCTATGGGCATACGAGCAAAGCCTACGGATGTCCTCAACGCTGTTTCCTGCCGCCTGTCTCGCTCCGAAGGCCGGCCCTGCGAGATAAACGGCATCGGCACCGCAGTCAATGGCCGCGATGCCGATTTCAATGTTTCTTGCCGGAGCAAGCAGTTCAAGTTCTCTCATGTCAGGAAAACGCGCTGCAGCAGGGCAAATTATTTTTCAAGCGCCGCAATCTGCGCCTTTGCAACCTCGGTGTACTTAGGATTCGTCAGAATCTGCTGGTAGTACTCGACTGCCTTTGCCTTGTTTCCGGCTTTCTGGTAGGAAACCGCAAGAGTGCACCTGATGTCATCAGCCTTCTTGTCGTTCGGAGCGACCACGAGGAACTGCTCGAAAGCCTCGTTTGCCTTTTCGTCCTGGCCGAGTTTCTGAGCCGACATGCCGGCGAAGTAAAGTGCGTTGCCGCTCTCCACGAAGCTGTTTGACTTCAGTGCAGCGTCGTATGCGTCAGCATAATTCTGACCTTTGAGGGCGGCCTGGGCTTTCTTAAGATACATGTTTGCAAGCTGCTTGTTGGCTGCCTTCTCCTGGCCGTTCGCCGCTGCTGCAAGGTATGCGGTCTCGGCGTTTGCCGTGTCACCCTTCTGTGCGTAAGCCATTCCGAGACGGAGCTGAGCCGTTCCGTTGGCAGGGTTCAATGCGAGCAAGTCGTTGTATGCAGCGATGGCACCGTCAAGATTCTTGGTCTTAAGAAGGTCGTTTGCCTTGTTCATGAGAACCTGAGGTTTGAGAGTCTCCGCATCCTCTACGACATCTGTCACTCCATATTCCTTAGCCTGTGCGACGGCTTCGTCAATTTCGGCGATGCCCTTGTCGTAGTTGCCTTCCTTGATGGATTCTTTGGCTACGTTGAACATGATTTTAGGAATATACTCCTTGCAGTTGTTCACCATCTCCGCCCCTTCTTCGCCGCAGGCCTCAGCCATTGTGAGCGCCGCCTTGAAATTTTCAAGGGCTTCGGTGTTGTTTCCTGCCTGAAGCGCCATTGCCCCGTTGTTATAAGTCTCGGTAGCCTGCGCCATGTCCTGCGCAGAAACGGCAACAGCAGTCGCGAGTGTCGCCGCAATGATAAGCAAAATCTTTTTCATATCGCTGAAATTTTAACATTCACAATTTACGGCATACTTATGCCACGAATCGCAAATTTAACATATATTTCTTAAAAGTGTACAATTTGGTCTCTTATTCTTACCATTTGCACTAACTTTGCAAGGGTAAGTAATCGTTAAAAAATTAACTGCGTCAGATTTGTCGATAATTTTCGGGTATAGATTTAAAATGAAGAACATACGGATTTTGTTTTTGACTGTGTCGCTGCTTGTGACTTGTGGCGTCCCGTTTTCCACGGCTCAAGGTCTGAAGAAGCTGCCGGCTGATTCAAAGATAGTTACAGGGACATTCCCCAACGGAATGAGCTATTATGTCGTGTCGAATCCTGCGGAAAAGGGATTCGCAGATTTTGCTCTCGTGTACCGGCATTCCGCAGATGCGGGGGATTATGTGGACGTGTCGCGGAAAATACTCTCTGACCGTGGACGGCTTCAGAATCGCAGTCTTCAGAAATTCTTGTCTTCCAATGCCGTGGCTCCGACGGTAAAGGGATATGCCGAATGCTCGGACGATGCAGTGACGTTTCGTTTCAAGGATGTAATGCTCTCGCGGAGTGCCGCCCTTGCCGACTCACTGTTGCTTGCTGTGTTCGGAATTGCCGATGAACTGTCCGCGAACGCCGTGACGACGAAAGACAGTCTTCATTTTCCTCTTGAAAACATGGCTGTGATAGTCTCCGGCGACGTGAATGGCAAGGATCTGGTCTCAAAAATGGGGATATTTTCACTCATGACACCGAGAAATTCCGTTCTTCGAGATTCCACCCGTGTGTATTCTGCATCTGAGGAGCCCGTCCGTCCGACTGAAGTTACGGTCGACAAACTCGATGGCGGAGTCTGTCGGATAGCCTCCTCGTTTTATTTTCCGAGGATACCGGCGGAACTTATGCCGACGCCACAGTTTGCCGTGATTGACAAGATGTCGGATACGTTCCGATTCATCGCAGAGAACCGCCTCCGGGATGCTCTGAATTCTGCAGCCATTCCTTCCTCGGAAGTCGAGTCATACCATCTTTCCAGTGCAGACGTTTCAGGATTTGAGTCCATATCGCTGTCGTTCTGTGTGTTGCAGAAAGATTCCGATGCCGCAATGAAGTGTTTCGGCGAGGTCCTCGGTTCGCTCGACAGGGGGGAGATGGACGTTAATGACATAGTGCTTTCGTCGCAGCTGTATGGAGAGAAATGTCTCGGCGCTTCGGCACGCTCGGTGAAAAACTCCGAGTATATGAGGCTGTGCTCCGCTTCATTCCTTCGCAACGCTCCGCTCAGCACGGGAGCGCAACTCTGCGAATTCTGCCAATCAAGAGTGCTTCCGGACACTTTGCAGCTGCGTCTGATGAAGACTTTCTCCGAGGCCCTTCTTTCTCCCGATGACAGCTGTAGCGCTTTTTGTGCCGGATGGAACGATGGGAAGACGGCTCGCAGACACTCCCTTGACCTGCGCGACACTCTCCTTCTTCCCGGTCCGTCGTCCAAGAAATCCAAGGTCAGGACCGGCAAGGAACTTATGTCCGGCGGGGAGACTTGGACTTTCCAGAACGGGCTGAGGGTTTATTATAAAAGGGTCCCTGGAGCGAAACGGATTTCCTGGGCTATGAATGTGGACAAGGGCTATGCTTCTGCTGACGACCTTGTTCCCGGTGAGGCGGCATTCCTTCCGGAACTGCTGAAGTGCCGCACGATTTCCGGAATTGACAACCGCAATCTCAGAGACATCATGACAGCCACCGGAATCATCGCAGATGCCGAAGTTTCGCTCTATTCCACTACTCTTAAGGGTACGGCCACTCCTCGCAGCCTGAACCTGCTGCTGCAGGGACTTGTGGGGATGTTCCGTGAAAGTTCCACAGACACGACCGCAGCGGCTGAACTGCTTCGCTCAGCATCAGTGCAGAAAAGACTGTCTGCCGGAGGGCGCAATGCCCGACTTGCCGGAATCGACAGCCTTGTATGCGCCGACAATCCATATTCCGGGGTACGGATGTATGAAAACTTCACGCCGCAGACCGTTGCCAAGGCGGACAAATTGTTTGCTGATGTGTTTTCCGATGTCGGTGAGGGCTTCATTGTGATTTGTGCTGACATGGAACCTGCTGCACTTCAGAAACGCCTTGTCTGGTATGCCGGGGAGTTTCCTGTTTCCGGACGATCAGAAAAACGTCCTCGTGTGAGATTCCAGCCGGTTTCCGGGCAGTCCACGACTTTCCGCAGAGGAGCTGCCGAGAGTATCGACGTGCTTCTTTCTGCCGCTGTGCCGATGAACGCCGCGAATCTCTGTGCCTCCCGCCTTGCCGCAAGCCTGCTGGAAGACAGTCTGCATGGGGCACTCGTCGGAACCGGCTTCCATGTGAGCGTCGCTTCGTCATACCTTCTCTATCCGCAGGAGCGTTTCAGCGTGCTGATTTCACTTGACCGCATCCCGGAGGACGGCTTTGCTTACGGCAGCCTTGACGACACGGAGATACTGTCTGTCCTGGCCCGTCTGCGCACGGCTTTGACAGAGGCACCGCAGACTGAATGGCCGGCATCTGTCTTGAAAGCATTCAAGGCCAGGCTTAATAACGAATATGGCATAGATGCCGGGTCTGCAGATCATTGGCGCGATGCACTTGTTATCCGCTATGCCGACGGGCGCGACTTCAGCACGAAGATAGCCGACAGAATGAATGCGGTGACGGCCGAACAGGTCATGGATGTGCTTCGAAAGCTCGTTGAAGGCAGCAGGATCGAGTATGTCGTGATGAAATGATGGATTTATGAGTAAGTACAATTCGATAATACAAATAGACGACATTCTCGTCTCCGGTGAAATATTGACCGAATATTTCGCCTGTGACTATGCCAAGTGCAAGGGAATATGCTGTGTGATAGGCGACAGTGGTGCTCCTTTGCTTGAATGCGAGTTGCCGGCGCTTGAAAAGAACTACCACCATTTCAGCCCGGTGATGTCCGAGGCCGGGCGCAGGGCTGTTGACGAGAAGGGCTTCTTTGAAATCGACATTGACGGCGACCTCGTCACCCCACTTGTCCCAGGCTCTGAGGAGTGTGCCTACTGTCGCCGTGAGCCGGACGGCAACTGTCTGTGCACAATCGAGGAACAGTGGAACAAGGGTAACGGCGACTTCTGCAAGCCCATCTCCTGTCGCCTCTACCCGATTCGCGTCTCCAAACTATCCAACGGCATGACGGCCCTGAATCTCCACCGCTGGAACATCTGTCGCGACGCCTTCACCAACGGCCGCCGCAAGAAAATCCGCGTCTACCAGTTCCTCAAAACCCCACTAACCCACTTCTTCGGCGAAGACTTCTATTCTGCCCTTGACGCCGCCGCCAAACAATTGCGGGAGGCATAAAAGGCGGTCATCCCATCCTTTTATGCCTCCCGCCTCTCAAGCTTTTTATTCGGTCAGCTTCGTTGACCGGCTTGTCAAAATCCTCACAACCAACAGGTTGCTGCGGTATTTGACTTCCCATGGTAGTCAAGAAACTCAATAAAATTCTGCTGCGTCATAAGTCTCTGATTAAAAACTATTTGATGTAGGAAAACAAGGCTGTCCCGCAAATTTTATTTCGGGAAATACACCCTCTCTCCGAAAATTTCTTCTGGAAAAATCACTCCGTTTTTATGAAAACTCTTGCTTTTTCCAAACGGGGGGGGGTATATTTGCCTATAAATTTAAAACCTATTAAAAATCAAAACAAAATGAAAAAAATGATTTATTTTGCGGTGTGCTGCATTGCGGCATTCTCGTTCAGTTCGTGCAGCAAGGATTATGTCGGAAGTGAGAGGAATTTGCGTGGTAAGTGGGAATTCTATCGTGAGGAGAAACACTATGTGGAAGATGTGACGAGAACGGAATGGGAAGGTGGAGAGATCAAAGTTGTCATAGAACACAAGGCCGGAGATGTTGTTGTGGATGATCGTACTTCTTATAAAGAGTATTGGACATTCAAGAAGGACGGAGTATTGACTGTGGAAGAAATTGCAGATAATGGGGAGACATATTCTGAGATTTGGAATTATGTGTTTGACAGGGATTCCAAGCGGTTAAAAATCGTTCTGGATACGTGGCATGTATCTCACCTGACAAATTCTGAATTGGTGCTGGATGACCAAGATGACACTTGGGGTGGTAGTTATTGGTCTGCATACTATTTCAGAAAAGCCAAGTAGCTGATTAAATCTGCGTCTTCCATTTAATCTCTATGACCTTTTATAATAGATTGGTCATATAGGCCGGCACAAGTATCGTCTGTCCATCTTTCTGCAAGTCTTTTGTGTATATCAGGTATCTGTTTGAAATTCTTGACGAAAACTTTTCGCAGAAAGCATCAAGCGATGCGTGTGATTTGTGACTCGAAGATTTTACTTCGACAGGAGCAATCTTGGCTCCGCGCGAAAGAAGAAAATCAATCTCATAATTATGCTTTTCGTCCTTCGCCCAAGTGTAGTAGAATAATTTGTTGCCGGATGCCGTAAGCATCTGGGCGATGAGATTCTCATAAACATAGCCAAGGTTTGCAGAGAGTTTGTCTGAAAGCAGTTTGTCGTAGATTTCATTTTCTGTGTAACTCTTGTCCCCAAATGCCATTGTTATGAACAGTCCTGTGTCTGATAAGAAAAGTTTGAATCGTGCTTCATCTTTGTTGAGTTCCATCCCGACGTTAGGGTCATCTGCGTGATATGCAAAATTGACCGTCTTGCTGTCTTCAAGCGCAACAAGCATCTCCTCCATCTTGTCTGTCGGTGCATTTTTTACGATGGAATTCGGCTGAAATCTTGATATGTTGCGGCTGAGTTGCCCGGGAATGGACATGAAAAGCTTGGTTATCCTGCCGGTTGGATCTATCTTGCGGAAATCGTCTCCATACAGTTTGATTATTTTGCGTTTTGCCGCATCAACTTTTCTCATGTTGTTGGTGTCAAGATATGCGTTTACCGCTTGCGGCATACCTCCGACTAACATGTACAGGCGTAGGTCACGCATCGCATTTCTGTGTGCCGGACCGAGAGGTTTTTTCATTTCCCAAAACTTTCGCAACAGTGCGGGGGTACTTTCATCTCCGAGAGCCCAACGGAACTCTTCATAATCCATAGGATACATCTGGATGCTGTCTTCCTCGCTTGGGATAGTTATGTTTTCTGTATTTTTCTTTATGCTGATTAGTGAGCCTGTCTCGAGATAATCATAGCGGCCGTCCTGTACGAGATATTTTATTGCCTGACGAGCCTGCGGACATTTCTGAACCTCATCAAAGATTATCGCAGATTTCCTGTTTGCCAGGGTCTTGCGATAGTGTTGCTGAAGAATCATGAATACATAGTCAAGGTCATCCATGTCGTTGAATAAGGCGCGGATGTTTTGTGGGCATTTATTGAAGTCAATCAGAATGTATGACTCATATTCATTTTGCGCGAATTGTTCGACAATCGTAGATTTTCCGACACGTCGTGCACCCTCTATTAGAAGAGCTGACTTTCCGTCATTTTCTTCTTTCCAAAGCTTGATTTGATCGTATATTTTACGTCTGAAAATTCTATTTGCCATAAGCCTATGATTTACAGCTGCTAATGTAAGAAAAATAAGGCTGTCCCGCAAATTTTATTTCGGGAAATACACCCTCTCCCCGCAAATTTCTTCAGAAAAATTAACCTATCTTGTGGGAACTCTGTACCTCTCCGTGTCTACTTTTCCGCGAGCAGCATTTGTACTATATTTCGGAAAGGTCAAGTAGTCGCTATGAATATGGCTTAAGAAACATGAAAAAAATAAACTGCTTCAGATTTGTCAATTATTTTCGAGGATAGGTTTCTTTTGGAAGAGGGTGGGGGTACTGGAGGTACATGACCGATGAGAAAAGAAAGATAGACCGAAAAGAAAGAAAAAGATGATGCAGGTTATTTTTTGAAGGTTTCTAGAAGTAGGGGATGAAGAAAAAGATGGGATGCAAGGCGGACGGTGAAGATGAAACCGCAGCAGCCTTAGCGGCTGTGAGGATTTCATCAAGACGTCCAACGCGGCAGACCGCTTTTTATTCGCCCCGTAAACCGCTTTTTATTCGCCCCGAAGTTTGTATTCCATGTGAGAGGCGACGCGTGCCAAGTCCTTCGCCGGCCCTTCGAGTTCAACGCCGCCGAAAGATGGAGTGACGGTGATACGGTCCTCCCACATGCGGGCAATTCTGAGACCGACGCGGCGGGCGCGGAAGCAAAGTTTTTCGGGCGTTTCGCTTTCGAGTCGGTAGTCTCCGCGGTCGGCGAAATATCCCTTTACTTCAGCGGAGACTTCACTCCATTCGCCGGGGATGCTGACCAGCCTTTTCTGATAACCGAACTTCGGATAGAGGGCCGAAAAGACGAGGAAGACGCCGCATATTTCGAGAATTGACTTCCAGCCGTGGATGAAGAGCCCTTCCACCCCGTTTTCTGTGGGCACGAACTTTGTGAATGCGAGAGCGCTGATAATCAGTGTGAAAAGAATCGCGAACCAGCAGAAATACTTGACGGCGCGGATGATATATCTTACGGCAGGTTTCATATTTATGAAATTTTATGCGTTTATATTTTTCTGACGTCCGCAAATATAGCGTAAATTCGCATATTTTGCGTAAATTCGCACTCACATTGTTACGAAAACACGAAACGTAATATCAAAAAAATGTACACATTATGGAACAGAACAGTCTTAAGAAAGTGACATACGCCCTCGTTGCGGTGGCGGTCATTCTGGCCGGCGTCCTGGCGTATATCTGGATTCAGAAGTCTTCGCTCGTGAGCGAACTTCAGGAAGAAAAGCAGGAATTGACAGACCAGATGCTTGCGCTTCAGAGCGACTATGCGACGCTGTCATCCGATTATGACACAATCAATTCGCAGCTCGATTCCTCACGCGAGGAGGTCAATCAGCTGATAGAAAGAATTAAGCAGACGGACGCAACCAACCGTAGGAAAATGCGTCAGTACGAAAAGGAACTCGGAACTTTGAGGAGCATAATGAAGAACTACATAGTCCAGATTGACTCCCTCAACACGCTCAACAAGAAGCTCACTGCAGACGCTGCAGCCGCACGTCGCGACGCCGCCGAGAGCAAGAGACGTTCGGAGGAACTTTCCAAGACAGTGGAGAATCTTTCTTCACAGGTTGCGACCGGTTCTGTCATCAAGGCACGCGGGCTTTCACTTGCGGCCTACAACGCTTCCGGAAAGGTTACGGACCGCAGCAGCAGGGTGGCGCAGTTCCAGACTCGTCTGAGCCTGGTCGAGAACGACCTTGCGCCTAAGGGCCCGGTAAGGATTTACATTCGCGTGAAAGACCCTGACGGAGTGCTGATTGCAGGCACGGAGCAGAGGGCATTCGAGCTTGAGGGCGAGACTCTCGTAAGCTCGGCTTCCCGCGAGGTTGACTATCAGGGCACCGAGACGGACATCGTGATTTATGTGAACGGAGTGAAGGACTGCGTGAAGGGCGTCTACACCGTTGAGGCATACACGGAGCAGTCTTCTCTCGGAACGGCGGAATTGCTTCTTCGCTAACTGAGGGGCTTCAGGCATAAATAAAGTCTGAAATTGTGATTTACGTCCACATCCCGTTCTGCAAGTCTTTCTGCACCTACTGCGGATTTTATTCCGAAACGTCGGCCTGTTACGACCGCTATGTCGAGGCTCTGTTGGGGGAGATTGACCGCAGAAAGTCGGAATTTGATGCGACAAAGGACGTGAACACGCTATATATAGGCGGCGGCACACCATCGGTGATGCCGCTGCCTTTGCTTTGCCGCGTGGTCGAGGCGTTAAAGGATGCGTTGGGAAGCCGGAATTTCGATGAATTCACTGTTGAACTGAACCCGGAGGATGTGATTCAGCGGGGCGAGGCGTATGCCGAAGCCCTCCTGGGGATGGGCGTGACACGTGCGAGTATGGGCGTGCAGTCATTTGACGACGGGATTTTGCGTTGGATGAACCGCAGACATGATGCGGCGACCGCTGTACGGGCCTACAGAATTCTTGAGAACTCCGGCTTTCGGAACATCAGCATTGACCTCATCTTCGGGCTTCCGGAACTTGGGCCGGATTCTCAGCCGAGGCATTCTGATTCTTTTCCGGGACATTTTCCCGACCACCGGGGGAAAGACGGGTATTTCCCACTTTTGGATGAGCGGCTTTGGCGGGAGACGATTCTGCGTGCGCTCGACATTTCAGCCTCAGGCATGCTTCCGAGCCACATTTCGGCCTATCAGCTGTCAGTTGAGCCAGATTCCGCTCTTGACGGGATGATTGCTGACGGACGTTGCCGGGAAGCGTCGGAAGAGTCCTGCGCAAGGCAATACGAGATTTTGTGCGAAGAACTTTCTGCTGCCGGCTACCATCACTACGAGATTTCCAACTTTGCTCTTCCCGGCATGGAGGCCCGCCATAACTCCGCATATTGGCGGCATGTGCCCTACGTCGGTCTCGGTCCAGGGGCACATTCCCTGTCCATTCTCCCGGACGGTCACCGGTGTCGCAGCTGGAACAGCCCGGATCTGAAGCTGTATCTTGAGACTTTTGCTCCTCTCGGACAGCGGGATACCGGTTGCTCCGGGCAAGAGACACTCTCACCGGTGCAACTGGGCATAGAGAACGTCATGCTTGGCCTGAGAACTTCCCGGGGCTGTCCGTTGTCGGAGCTCGTCTCCGCCTGCGACAGGGCTCGTCTTGATTCGGCAATTTCTTCGGGCCATCTCGTGCCCGTTCCCGGCAGTTCTGAGCTTTCCGGCCTGGAGGACAACGCAGCGCAGTATTACCGTATTCCCGAGAAATACTTCTTCATATCTGACGGCATAATATCCGAACTATTGTGACAGTTTTGCTTCGTCATTTGCATATTATGCTGACATAAGTTAACTTAGCATCTATTAATAAGTAAAGTCAGGCATCATGGGAAACATCTACGCAGAAAGAATAAAGGCTCTCAGGGAGCTTATGAAGGAAAATGGTTGGGACGCCGTGCTTGTCGGAGCTTCGGACCCGCATTGCAGTGAATATCCCGCAGCCCGCTGGAAACAGGTGGAATGGCTTACCGGCTTCACCGGAGAGGCCGCAAGCGTTGTCATAACGCACAACCACGCAGGACTTTGGACGGACACGCGCTATTTCATTCAGGCAACCGCGCAGCTTGAGGGGACAGGCGTGGAACTTCATAAGCTCCGTGTTCCGGACGCCGTCCCTATTCCGCAGTGGCTTGCGGAGAACGTCGATTACATAATAGGTGCGCCTTCAGCCCCGTCCTATTGGCTCGGAAGTGGCGCCTGCCCGCGCAAGCTGTCGCTTGTTCTTGATGGTCTGTGCTGGAGTGCAGAGGAGGTTCTGGACATCGATGCAGCACTTTCCGGAGCCACTTCTTCCGAAGAATTCCGCTATGAAATAATTTCCAGACCGGATTTTCTTGGCCAGTTCTGGACAGACCGCCCCGCAATTCCGGCCACTCCGGTGCAGACTCTCGACATTGAGATTTCAGGTGGGGAGAGCCGTCTTGACAAAATCGCGTGGCTGCGCAAGTGGATGCTCCGCAGTTCGGTGGACAATTTCCTGCTTACCTCGCTTGACGAGATTGCCTGGTTGCTTAATGTCCGCGCAAACGACATCGAATACAATCCGTACGTTATATCCTATCTTCTTGTTTCTCAGGAGAATGTACGCTGGTTCGTGAAGAAGGACGGGTATGACGACAGCGATACCGCCGACAGTTTTGAGGAACTTGCGGCTGACGACATAAGCATTGAGGATTACAATGCAGTGGAGCCGGCTCTCGGAGAACTCGGCTCTGACGAGTCGCTTCTGGTCGACCCATCCTCGCTCAACTGGCAGCTCTACAGTTTCCTGAACAATTCCTGCCTTCCGGACAGTGATGACACTTCTTTTCTCCGTCTCGACAAATCCCCTGTCATTCTGCGCAAAGCTGTGAAGGAAGACTCTGAAATAGAGCGACTTCGCGAGACCTTCATAGAGGACGGACTTGCGGTTGAGCGCTTTCTGAAATGGCTTGAGGACAGCGTGGCAGCGGCAGAACGAGGCGATGCCGAACCGGTGCGCGAATGGGACGCATCTCTGAAACTCAGTTCCCTGCGGGCCGGAATTCCGGGATATAGGGGTGATAGTTTCGAAAATATTTCTGCATACGGCCCATCGGCGGCCTTGCCACATTATGTCACACCAGCAAGCGGTTCGAGGGTTATCGAAGGCCACGGGCTCTATCTCGTGGACTCTGGAGGTCAGTACCTTACCGGAACTACGGACATAACCAGAACGGTTCCTACAGGACCGTGCACCGCCCTTGAACGGGAGGACTACACCCTTGTTCTAAAAGGAATGATTGACCTGTCAATGGCCGTGTTCCCAAAAGGCACGGCCGGATGTCAGATAGATGCCCTTGCCCGTGAACCGCTGTGGAAGGCAAGGCGCAACTTCGGCCACGGCACGGGCCACGGCATAGGCTACTATCTCGGCGTCCACGAAGGTCCTCAGGACATAAGGCAAAACTTCAACAACCAGCCGCTGCTTCCGGGAATGGTCACTTCAAACGAACCGGGGCTCTACCGCGAAGGTATGCATGGCATACGTCACGAAAACGTGATTCTTACCATCCCCGACCGCATCCCGGGCATTAATCCCACCGGCTGCAACGAGTTCGGTGAATGGCTGCGTTTCGAGACCCTTACCTGCTGTCATATAGACACATCGGCGGTCATGCCCGAATTGCTGACCGCCGATGAAAAAGAATGGCTCAACGCCTACAATGTCTCCGTCTACACCCGCCTCGCCCCGCGCATGACTCCGGAAGAGGCCGCTTGGCTTGCCGTCAAGACAAGACAGATATAATCCCTACGATAAACTATTTCGTATAGTTGATAAGATTGCCGGAGAGGTATTGGTCGTAGGCTGTCATGTCGATAAGTCCGTGCCCGGAAAGGTTGAACAGAATAACCTTGCTCTCGCCGGCTTCCTTGCACTTGTTTGCCTCGTCTATGGCCGCTGATATTGCATGGCAGGACTCCGGTGCCGGGATGATGCCTTCAGCCTTCGCGAAGAGTACACCTGCTGCGAAAGAGTCAAGCTGTTGGATGTCAACAGCTTCCATCAAGCCGTCCTTCATAAGCTGCGACACTATGGCACCGGCTCCGTGATAGCGCAGGCCACCTGCGTGGATGTTCGCCGGAATGAAGTCATGGCCGAGCGAGAACATCGGAATCAACGGTGTCAAGCCGCTCTCGTCACCAAAATCATACTCGAATTTGCCGTGGCTGAGCTTCGGGCAGCTTGCAGGCTCTGCAGCGATGAATCGTGTCTTTTTCCCATCGAAGAAATTGTGTCTCATAAACGGAAATGAGATGCCGCTGAAATTGGAGCCTCCTCCGAAGCAGCCAATCACGATGTCAGGGTATTCCCCCGCCATTTCCATCTGCTTCTCAGCCTCAAGTCCTATGACCGTCTGATGCAGTCCCACATGGCTCAGCACCGAACCTAGCGTGTACTTGCACCGCTCCGGAGTCGTCATTGCGAGTTCAACAGCCTCGGAAATGGCTGTTCCGAGCGAGCCCTGATGGTAGGGGTTCTTAGTGAGAATATCCTTGCCTGCGCGTGTCGACATCGAAGGGGATGGCGTCACCTGAGCCCCGAACAGTTGCATCATGGAGCGGCGGTAGGGCTTCTGCTCATAGGAAATCTTCACCTGATAGACGGCAGCCTCCAGACCGAACAGTTTCGCTGCATAGGAAAGTGCCGCTCCCCATTGGCCGGCTCCCGTCTCCGTCGTGACGTTGGTTATGCCTTCCTCCTTACAGTAGTAGGCTTGGGCCAGCGCCGAATTCAGCTTGTGCGAGCCCACCGGGCTTACGCTTTCGTTCTTGAAATAGATGTGCGCCGGGGTGTCCAGTGCCTTCTCGAGCCCGTATGCGCGGACAAGGGGAGTGGAACGGTAGTAGGTGTACATCTCGCGGACCTTTTCCGGAATGTCAATCCACCGGTCCGTCATGTTCAGCTCTTGCCTTACGCATTCACGGCAGAACAGCACAGACATCTCATCCTCCGTCACAGGCTTGTGTGTCCCGGGGTTGAGCATAGGTTGCGGTTTATGCGGCATGTCTGCCTGAATGTTGTACCATTGCGTCGGAATCTCATTCTCCTGCAAAAAGAATCTTTTCTGTCTCATTGTATCGTTTTTTATTGGGTTTTCTGATAATCAGGAAATATGAAAAAATAAGCGGCGGCTCTGTGTGAGAGTCACCGCTTTCCTGTTTCTATGTTTTCGTCGTTTATGCGAGGCAAGGGCAGTAATTATGGATGCATACTGCAACTGCAACAGTCGCGAAGCCGAGGAAAATCAGAGTTGCGAAGATGTAGGCGATGACCTTGAGTCTCTTGAGCCAGATCATGTTGTTCCATCCGAAAGTCTGGAATGCGCTCCAGAAGCCGTGGGTGAGGTGGAACCAGATGGCTCCGAACCAGACAAGGTACAGAACCGTGATCCACCATCGTCCGAAGGTGGCGTCAAGAAGATCGTAAGGATTGGACTCCTCAAGCCCGGTGAAGTGCTTGAGCTGCATGTCTGCCCAGAAATGGGTGAGGTGGAACGCGATGAATCCGAGGATGATGATTCCGAGGACAATCATGTTCCTTGATGCAAAGGAGTCGGTCTTTGCCTTGCTTGATACAGCGTAACGGCAGTAGCCTCCGCGAGCCTTGAGGTTCGTCCAGGTGAGGTAGCAGCCGTAGAAAATATGGATGACGAACCCGAGCGCAAGCACAGGAACCATCACAGTCACAATCGGAAGCGACATGAAATCACAGCCCTTCTGGAAAAGCCCGTCGGGAGCACCATAGGTGCCGTTTACGAGATCAAGTACAGCAAAGAGATTGATGCTCATGTGAAGCAGAAGGAAAATGATAAGAAAAAGTCCTGAGATGCTCATTATGAGCTTCTTTCCGATTGATGATGTCAAAATGTTAGCCATAGATTCAATAATCCGATTATTCTAATCAAAATTGGTTTAGCGGTGCAAAGATATATTCTTTCTCGCAACTTTCATAATTATTTCGGAAACTTTCTTGTGATAATTGCTCCATAACCGCCTAAACCGTCTTCTTATAGGACTTGATTGCCCAAGAGGTGATGATGGTGCAGGTGAGAATCCGACCTGCCAGGACAGCCTCTGCGCATTGCTCTGTCTTTGTTAATTTTTCGGGCATTTCTATGTAATTATAAAATTAAACTTTATATTTGCATAAACTTTTGATGAGATGATAGCACGCTCCCTTCAGGACAAGATGTTGTATCTTGCAACCAAGTTTCCCTTCGTCCTTGTAACCGGGCCACGGCAGTCCGGCAAATCCACGCTGGTAAGACACGCTTTTCCAGCGTATCAATATGTCTCACTCGAAGAGATGGACAACAGACGATTTGCCGAGGAAGACCCGAGGGGATTCATTTCACAATATCCGGACAAGACCATCATAGATGAAGTCCAGCAGGTTCCTGCACTCCTTTCTTATCTCCAGACCCACACGGATTTGGCCGACCGTAACGGCATGTATATCCTGACAGGGTCGCAGAATCTTCAGCTATTGTCTTCTGTAGACCAGAGTCTTGCAGGTCGTGTTGCAATCCTAACCCTTCTGCCTTTTTCCCATGTAGAGATGAGAGATGGAGGGATTCTTCCTGCCACGATAGACGAGCAAATCTGGAGTGGATGCTATCCGAGGCTTTACAATAATGGTCTTGATGCCTCTGATTACTACCCAAGCTACATTGACACCTATGTTGAGCGAGACGTCCGCTCAATAAAGGACATAACCAATCTTTCAACATTTGTAAAACTCATCAAACTTTGCGCTGGGCGGATTGGCCAGCTTCTCAACATGTCGTCCCTTGCAACTGAATGCGGTGTGACCATCCCCACAATAAACTCATGGCTTTCTGTTCTTCAGTCGAGCTATATCATCTATCTGCTTCAGCCAGATTACAGGAATTTCTCCAAACGGCTCGTAAAGACACCGAAACTGTACTTCTACGATACCGGGCTTGCATGCAGCTTGCTTGAAATCAAGAATCCATCGCAGGTTTCGAGTCATTATCTGAGAGGCGGACTTTTCGAGAACATAGTGATAAACGAGTTCATCAAGCGTTCCTACAATGCCGGTGACCGTCCTTCCTTTACCTTCTGGCGGGACTCCAACGGCAACGAGGTCGACCTTCTTATGAACGAGGGAGACCACACCGAGGCCATCGAAATCAAATCGGGACAGACCTACAGCTCGGATTACTTCAAGAATCTGAAATACTGGGGCAATCTCTCCGGAGAAGATATCAGCCACAGAAGAGTCATCTATGGAGGAACCATAGAGAGGAAAACAAGTGAGGGAAACCTTGTCCCTTGGGATAGATTGTAGCCTTTTCTCATTGCTCGTCAATTGTCTCGAAGTCTGCGAAGTCGTCCTTTTTCTGGATTCCGGCACATATTCGAGTGTGTCGGAAAAGCAGCATGAGAATCCCTGTCAGAGATATGGTCTCTGATATTCAAGTATTAAAATCCTGCCGGAGGTCAAGCTTGAAAATGAGCCACTTATACGGACATCAGCTGTAGATGATTGACCGGAACTTGCAAGGTTTCAGCGATTTCAGGACAATTCGCAAGGATTAGTCGCCAAAAATCCTTAATTTTGTAGATTGAACAGCACGAACATCAACATGACCACTACCCAGAGTGAACAAGCCCTCGAAGAAGGGCTGATTAGAACATTGGTAGAAAACAGCTACGAGAGAGTGTATCTCAAGGAGGAGGAAAATCTCCGGGATAACTTCAAAATACAGCTGGAGAAGCATAACGCCAAGCAACTCGCCTTGCATGGACGGGAGCATTTTACCGAGGCGGAATTCGACAAGATTCTCATCTACCTTGAGGGTGGCACTCGCTTTGAGAAAGCCAAGAAACTCCGTGACCTCAAGGAGTTTGAGCTTGACAATGGCGAAAGGGTCTGGATAGAATTCCTCGACAGCAGGGACTGGTGTCACAATGAGTTCCAAGTGGCCAACCAGATAACGGTCGAGGGAAGGAAGAAGTGCCGCTATGATGTGACCATCCTCATCAACGGTCTTCCTCTCGTGCAGGTTGAACTCAAAAAACGGGGCATCGAACTAAAACAGGCCTACAACCAGATTCAGCGTTACCACAAGACCTCATTCCACGGCCTTTTCGATTATATCCAGCTGTTCGTAATCTCCAATGGGGTAAATACCAGATATTTCGCCAATAATCCCAATGGCGGATACAAGTTCACCTTCAATTGGACGGATATGGGGAACAACCCCATCAATAACCTCGACCTTTTCGCAGCCGACTTCCTGTCCCGTTGCACCCTTGGCAAAATCATCAGCAAATACATCGTCCTCCACGAAGGAGACAAGTGCCTGATGGTGCTGCGTCCGTATCAGTATTATGCCGTTGAGAAAATCCTCGACCGGGTGCAGAACTCCAACAAGAACGGCTATGTCTGGCATACCACCGGAGCCGGAAAGACACTGACTTCCTTCAAGGCTGCGCAGCTCGTATCCGAGATTGACGGTATCGACAAGGTGATGTTCGTTGTAGACCGCCACGACCTTGATACCCAGACAAAGAGTGAATATGAAGCCTTCGAGCCGGGTGCAGTAGACAGCACAGACAACACCTACCATCTCATTAAACGACTCACCGGAGGCTCCAAAATCATCATCACGACCATCCAGAAGCTGAATGCTGCCGTGACAAGGGACTATTACAACAAGCATTTGCAGGAAATCAGGGACAAGAAAATCGTCATGATTTTCGATGAGTGCCACCGCAGCCACTTCGGGGAATCCCATAAGAACATAGTCGGATTCTTCCGCAATCTCCAGATATTCGGCTTCACAGGAACTCCCATCTTCGTAGAGAACGCCAAGCAGGAACACACAACGGCTGAGGTCTTCGGGGAATGTCTCCACAAATATCTCATCAAGGATGCCATTGCCGATGACAATGTGCTGGGCTTCCTTGTTGAGTATTACAAGGGGCAGGACGATGTGGACTTGATGGCAAAGGCAAGGATGAGAGAGATTGCACAGTTCATCCTGAACAACTATAACCACTCCACCTTTGACGGGGAATTCAATGCCCTCTTTGCCGTGCAGTCCGTCCCGATGCTGCTGGATTACTACAAGATTTTCAAGGAACTGAATCCTCAAATCAAGATAGGAGCCGTATTCACCTACGTAGCCAACGGCAGTCAGGATGATGTTGACACCGGAATGAACTCCGGCTTTGCAGACGAGAAAGTGGTGGCCGATGAGTTGCAGGATATTATGGACGACTACAACCAGATGTTCGGGACGGCATTTACCACTAACAACTTCAGCGCATACTACGATGACATCAACGAGCGCATGAAGAAGCGCAAGAAGGACATGGAGCCTCTTGACCTGTGCATCGTTGTGGGCATGTTCCTCACCGGATTCGATGCCAAGCGGCTCAACACTCTCTATGTGGACAAGAACCTCGAATGGCACGGTCTCTTACAGGCATTCAGCCGTACCAACCGCATCCTCAACGAGAAAAAACGCTTCGGAAAAATCGTCTGCTTCCGTGACCTCAAGGGCAATGTGGATGCTGCCATCAAACTCTTCAGCAATAATGAGCCAAACGAATATATTATCCGCGCGCCTTATCAGGATGTAAGAAAAGAACTCAACATCAAGATGATAGACTTCCTTGAGAAATATCCGACCCCGGATGTGGTGGACAATCTCAAGAGCGAGTGGGACAAGCGTGATTTCGTGCTTGCTTTCCGGGACATCATCCGGGGCAAGATAGAAATCCAGATATACGAGGACTATGATGCTGCCGACCCTTACTTCATCATGTCGGAGCAGGAATACATGGATTTCCGGAGCAAATACCTCGACATCACCGTTGGCGTTGTTGAGAAACCGGAGGAACCGCATCTTCTGGAAGATCCGGGAACCCCGTATGGCGATGCCAAATTGGAGGACATCGACTTCTGCCTCGAACTCCTCCACAGCGATGTCATCAATGTGGCCTACATCCTCGCTCTCATCGAGGAACTCAACCCGGACAGCGAGGATTACGAGCAGAAACGTCAGAATATCCTCGACACTATGATTCGGGATGCTGCCATGCGCAACAAGACAAAGCTCATCGATGGCTTCATCCGCAAGAACGTGGACAACGACAAGGCCGGATTCAATTCCGCCAAGGCAGACGGAACAATCGACCTCGAGGACAGGCTCAACCGCTATGTGGCAGAGGAGAAAGCCAAGGCCATCGACAACCTTGCCGAAGAAGAGGAGCTGGATGCCGAGGCCTTGCAGGACTTCTTTAAGGAATATGACTACCTCCAGAGGGAGAAGCCAGAAATCATACAGAATGCCATCATGAAGAAAAAGGTCGGCCTTATAGAGAGACGTAACATATTCAAACGGGTCATGACCAAGCTCCGGGCGATAATAGATACTTTCAGTTGGGAATAAAAAAGAACAAACGATATGTCAGAAGAACTACAACAGCGGCTACGCACCCAGCTCTGGACGGTGGCCAACACACTCAGAGGCAACATGTCCGCAGGGGATTTCATGTACTTCACCCTTGGATTCATCTTCTATAAGTACCTTTCCGAGAAGATAGAACTCCGTGCCGATGAGATACTTCAGTACGATGGTATCAACTTCAAGCAGGCATGGGCAAGCGGTGACGAGGAACTGAAGGCCGAACTCAAGGAGCAATGCATCCAAGACCTCGGTTACTTCGTGGAGCCGGAATTCCTGTACTCCACCATCATCTCGATGATAGAGCACAAGGAGAACATCCTCCCTGCGCTGGAGCGTTCCCTCAAAAAAATCGAGGACAGCACCATCGGTCAGGAGAGCGAGGATGACTTCGGAGGCCTGTTCTCTGACATTGACCTTGCCTCCCCGAAGCTCGGCAAGACTGCCGATGACAAGAACAAACTCATCAGCGAGGTGCTGGTCGCCCTCAACGGCATCGACTTCGGCCTCTCCGAGGCGCAGGACATCGACATCCTTGGCGATGCCTACGAGTACATGATTGGCCAGTTCGCAGCCGGAGCCGGGAAGAAGGCCGGGGAGTTCTACACTCCTCAGGAGGTAAGCCAGATACTCTCGGAAATCGTCATCACCGGGAAAAACCGCCTCAAGACGGTCTATGACCCCACCTGCGGTAGCGGCTCCTTGCTGCTCCGTACTGCCCGTGAGGGTAATGCCGATGCCATCTATGGACAGGAGAAGAATCCGACCACATTTAACCTCTGCCGGATGAACATGCTGCTGCATGGTGTGAAATATCAGGATTTCGACATCCACAACGGGGACACCCTTGAGGCTGATGAATTCGATGACAGGCAGTTCGATGCGGTGGTGGCTAATCCTCCGTTCTCCGCTGAATGGTCGGCAGATGCCAAGTTCAACAACGATGACCGTTTCAGCAAGGCCGGAGTCCTTGCTCCGAAGTCGAAAGCCGACTACGCCTTCATCCTGCACATGATTTACCACCTCAACGATGGTGGCACGATGGCTTGTGTAGCTCCGCATGGTGTTCTGTTCCGAGGTTCCTCCGAAGGGAAAATCCGTCAGTTCCTCATCGAGAAGAAAAACTACATCGATGCCATCATCGGCCTCCCTGCCAACATCTTCTACGGAACGAGCATCCCTACCTGCATCCTCGTGATGAAGAAATGCCGCAGGGAAGATGACAACATCCTCTTCATCGATGCCAGCAAGGAGTTCGAGAAGGTCAAGACCCAGAACAAGCTGCGTCCGGAGCATATCCGCAAGATTGTCGATACCTACCGCAACCGCACGGAAATCGAGAAATATAGCCACTGCGCATCCCTGCAAGAGGTAAAAGACAACGACTACAACCTCAACATCCCCCGATATGTGGACACCTTTGAGGAAGAGGAAGAAATCGACATCAAGGCTGTGATGGCAGAAATCAAGGAGCTGGAGGCCAAGCGAGCCGATCTTGACAAGCAGATAGATGTCTACCTCAAGGAGCTCGGCATCATCTAATCCTCAATCCTTTATTTAACTGACAGAGAATCGTTATGAACGACAATCAAATACAGAAAAAGGCTAATGTCCCAACTTTGAGATTCCCGGAGTTCAGTGGGGAGTGGGAAAGGAAGACG
>ENA-OUQC01000370-OUQC01000370.1-human-gut-metagenome-genome-assembly--contig:-NODE-370-length-35241-cov-18.421077_pt1 | contig 35241 bp, 37 predicted proteins | sample MGYA00237942_ERZ548815 | MGnify/ENA primary metagenome ERZ548815 (study PRJEB26490, sample SAMN05194722) | human gut metagenome | biome: terrestrial biome; feature: human-associated habitat; material...
ATTATATCGGCAAGCGCACCTTCCTCGGCAACTACTCGCTGACCGAAGAAGAATTTTCCAAGCTGAAAAAGCAAGCCGACCACGGCTATATGATGGACGTGGAGAACCGCCGCTTGAAAGAAGAACTTTCCACCGCCAAGAAGGAGGCCGTTCGTTGGAGCAACAAGTACCACGACCTGTGGTACGACGTGAAACCCTATCTGGATGCTCTCCACCGTGCGCCCGAACTGGTGCGTGGCTTTCTGGAAAAGATTCTTGCCCCCAAGCAGGAGCACACCATGAATGTGCCGCAGCGAAACCGCAAGCGTGGGCAGGATATGGAACTTTGAGTTTCGGAGGATACTATTTGAACAAAAAGAAGAAGTCAAACAAATCCGGCTACCCGGATGAAGCAATCAAGACCCTTGCACGTTGCTTTTATCCCTCCATGGTTGAGTTTTTCAACAGCGAGGAAGGCCAGCGTGAATATGAGGAATGGCTGAAAGAGCAGGAAGCTCTACAAGCATTGCCTGTTGCCGCATAAAAACAGCAGGACGCTCCCGGTAAAGGGAACGCCCTGCCTTACATAGATGTATCTCGCCGAGGTGTGTCCAGTTGGGCGCACCTCTTATTTTTTTGCCCTTAATCTTCTAATCCATGGCTCCCGGCTGCATTTTTCAAATATTCCTCTGGGTCACCGTTCAGAATCAAATCGGCATAGCCCAGTGGATCATTGTAGATAAGGTAGTCCAGTTCTGTCTGTTGCACCATGGTCACATTCAGCGCATCCTCGACCCCGGTACAGTCGATGGAGATCATTCTTCCATCCCGGAGCAGCAATTCCACGCAGCGAGTGTCCATATTAAACTTGCAGGCTCTTTCATCGTACTTCATAATCATACCCTCCAAATCTTGTTATTGGCTTACGGTCTACGACAAGGCATCGGAGGTTTGCGCCGTCCACGGGAGCCTTCATTGTTGTACCCGAAGAAAACGAAAAATCCGAACCCTTCTCCAATCGGAAATAGGTTCGGATTTTTCTTGTTTGGTGGGCGCGGGTGGATTCGAACCACCGAAGCTGAAAAGCAGCAGATTTACAGTCTGTCCCCATTGGCCACTCGGGAACACGCCCATATACAGTTCTTTGCGGTCGCGGACTGCCTGTATATATTACCACTTGGGGGCGTATTTGTCAACTGCTTTTTACAGCTTTTTCAGAAAAGAAGCTGACCGCACGGCTCAGTCGCGGGGACGGCCATAGCGGTGGACTTTTTTGGAGGAATGGCGGGTGTGGGGGGAGTTGAGCAGGACCCACGCCACATAGATGATGGCGCAGATGGCGCTGACGACGAGCACTACCTTGAGGTAGAGGCTGCCGAAGAACTCCTGCAGCTTCGAAAAAGAGTAGAGCAGGCTGCTCCGGCTCACGTCCTGCCCGGCGATGAGGTTGACCATGCCGATGGTCTCGCCGGCCAGCTTCAGCTCCACGGTGCCGACAACATCGCCCTGCTGGACGGGGGCGCAGACATAGTCGGGCAGATGGAAGTATTTTTGAGTCACGGTGCCGTCGCCCGAAGAGGGCAGCAGGGTCATCATGCTGTTGTCGGGGTAGAGCTTGAGGGTGTCGGCGTCGGAGGAATACTTCACGGGGATCTCTGCCAGAGCGAGGTCGGTATCCAGCGCAGGCTGGATGGAAAAGCTCTGGAACACCCAGTCGATGAGGCGGGTCGTTTCGTAGAGGGCCGGGCGGCGGTTGGCGTAGCCGTAAGTGTCACAGGTGTCGGGGCTCTGCATGATGCAGAAGATATAGGTGGAGCCGTCCTGATTGGCCCACGAAACATAGCTCTGGTCGCCGTGGTCGTTTTTGTAGGCCATCACATCGCACATGCCGCCCTGCATAGACTTGCGGTAGAAGCTGCCGCCGCTGGTCTTGTTGAGGGCGACGTTCTGGTTCAGCAGCACGAAACTCTTGGTGTGCTTTTCCTTGGCGGGCATGGTGAAGGCGGGAGCCGACGAGATGTCCACAAAGGCGTCAAAGCTCATCAGATACCGCAGGATGAGGTACATATCCACGGCGGTGGTCACGTTGCCGCTGTCGAGGCCGCAGGCGTCCGTCCAGGTGCTGCCGGTGGTGCCGATGCGCTGGGAAAGGGTGTTCATCTGGCTCACCCAGCCTGCAAGGTCGCCGCCCGAAAGGCTGTAGGCAAGGCCCATCGCGGCCTCGTTGGCGTTGCGCAGAAGCATGGCGTAGACAGCTTCCCGGTAGGTGAAGGTCTCATTGGAGCGCATATCGGCATTATCACTGTTGTGGACGTAATCCGAGATGGCAAAGGGCATCTGGAAGGTGTTGTCGAGCTGGTCGGCGTAATTCGTCAGCAGCAGCGCGATGGTCATATATTTGGTCAGGCCCCCGGCAGGCACCTGACGGGAGCTGTCCTTGTCGTAGACGATGATGTTGGTGTCGGTGTTGACGATGTAGGCGCTCCTGGCCTGCACCTCGTAAAAGAGGCTGGGGTCGAACAGGGCCGAAGCCGGCGCGCACAGGCAGCTCAGCAGCAGGACAAGGCTCAGAAATAGGGTGACGATACGTTTCATGTGGACATTTTCCTCAAAAAGCGATAATATATTATAGCAATTCAACTTTTTAATGCAACAGCAACAGCGTTGAATTGCATATCGCAAATATGCTGTTTGGATGTTGCACTAATTTCTTGACTTGCGATAATAAACGAGGCAAATCTATGATACAGGGAAAAATTATTCGCGTGGCCGGCCCTGTGGTGGACGTGCAGTTCACCGCAGGCCGACTGCCTGCCCTGCAGGAAGCGCTGACCGTGACCGCAGAAGGCACCGAGCGCACGATGGAGGTGGCGCAGCACGTCAACGAATCGACGGTGCGCTGCATCATGCTCTCGGCCAGCGAAGGTCTGGGCAAGGGTATGGAAGTCACCGCCACCGGCCACGGCCTGACTGCCCCGGTGGGCGAGGCCACGCTGGGCCGTATGTTCGACCCGCTGGGCCGCCCCATCGACGGCAAGGGCTCTGTGGACGATGTGCCGCATTGGCCCATCCACCGCAAGGCCCCCAGCTTTGCAGAGCAGAAGCCCGCTACTGAGATTTTGGAAACGGGCATCAAGGTCATCGACCTGCTGGCCCCCTACGCCAAGGGCGGCAAGATCGGTCTGTTCGGCGGCGCAGGCGTCGGCAAGACCGTCCTGATTCAGGAGCTGATCCACAACGTGGCCACCGAGCACGGCGGCTACTCCATCTTCACCGGCGTCGGCGAGCGCTCCCGTGAGGGCTGCGACCTCTGGGGCGAGATGAACGCCTCCGGCGTCCTGAACAAGACCGCGCTGGTCTTCGGCCAGATGAACGAGCCCCCAGGAGCCCGTATGCGGGTGGCGGAGACCGGCCTGACCATGGCCGAGTATTTCCGCGAGGAGACCCACAAGGACGTGCTGCTTTTCATCGACAACATCTTCCGTTTCGTGCAGGCCGGCTCTGAGGTCTCCGCTCTGATGGGCCGTATGCCCTCGGCTGTCGGCTATCAGCCCACGCTGGCCAACGAGCTGGGCGCTCTGCAGGAGCGTATCACCTCCACCCGCGACGGCTCCATCACCTCGGTGCAGGCCGTCTACGTCCCCGCCGACGACCTGACTGACCCGGCTCCCGCCACCACGTTCGCACATCTGGACGCCACCACCGTCCTGAGCCGTAAGATCGTGGAGCAGGGCATCTACCCCGCTGTCGATCCGCTGGCTTCCACCTCTCGCATTCTGGAAGCCGACATCGTGGGCGAGGAGCACTACCGCGTGGCCCGCAAGGTGCAGGCAACGCTGCAGCGCTATCAGGAACTGCAGGACATCATCGCCATTCTGGGCATGGACGAGCTGGGCGAGGAAGACAAGCTCACCGTCACCCGTGCGCGTAAGCTGCAGAAGTTCCTGTCTCAGCCCTTCTCGGTGGCTGAGAACTTCACCGGCCTGCCCGGCAAATATGTGCCGCTGGCCGAGACGGTCAAAGGCTTTGCCGCCATCGTGGACGGCAAGTGCGACGACCTGCCCGAGTGGGCCTTCTTCAACGTAGGCACCCTCGACGACGCCCGCAAGAAGGCAGCGGACAAGCTGGCGGAGGAAAAAGGCGGTGAGGCCTGATGAACAGCTTCATCCTCAACATCACGGCTTCCAGCGGTGAGTTCTATCAGGGCAGCTGCGAGAGCATGGTGCTGCCCGTGAAGGACGGCGTCTACGGTGTTCAGGCCGGCCACAGCCCGGTGCTGGTGGCTATCCACATGGGGATGCTCAAGTTCACTGTGGACGGCGAGACCCGCGAGATTCTGGTCGGCGACGGCATCGCTGAGGTGACGCCCACCTTCGTGCTTCTGCTGGTGGACAGCGCCGAGCGCCCCGAGGACATCGACAAGAACCGTGCCGAGGCCGCCCGCATCCGCGCCGAAGAGCGCCTGCAGCATAAGCAGAGCATGCACGAGTATTACCAGACCAAGATCGCTCTGGACCGCGCCATGCAGCGTCTGCAGACCGCTGCAAAGTATAAGCGTTAAAGCTTCCCTCCTAAACGATATTTCTCCATTTTTCTCCATAAACAAAGGGCCTGCCCTTGCCGCACCTGCGGCGGGGCAGGCTCTTTGTTTGCGTCTCGCTCTTGACAGTAGCGTAGCAAAGTGATATGATTTTAATATCAAATCAATCACTTCCACACCCATCAAAGGAGGAAACTTCATGGAAGAAAAAGCTCTCACCGCCAAAAAAAGCGGCTTCTCGATGCTGCTGCTCTGCTTCATCGTTTTTGCATCGGGCGCAGCGCTCTTCGTGTACGCCATCGGTCATCTGGAACGCGGGGAAAACGCCCTCGGCGGCTTCCTGCTCGTCGTCGCCATCCTCGGCTACATTGCGGGCATTATCGCCCTCCCGGGCTTCAAGGTGCTCAAGCCGCAGGAAGCGCTGGTGCTCACCCTCTTCGGCCACTATGCAGGCACCCTGCGGGAGCCGGGCTTCTACTGGGTCTGCCCCTTCTGCACCGCCGTCAACCCGGCGGCAGGCACCAAACTGAGCCAGAGCGGCGACGTGGACGGCGGCGCAAAGGCCGTCTCCCAGAGCGACGGCATGGGCAAGAAAATTTCTCTTAAAATGATGACCCTCAACAACTCCCGCCAGAAGATCAACGACTGTCTGGGCAACCCGGTGGAGATCGGCATCGCCGTGATCTGGCGGGTCACCGACACTGCCAAGGCGGTGTTCAATGTGGACAACTACAAGGAGTACCTCTCCCTCCAGTGTGACAGCGCCCTGCGGAACGTGGTGCGGGTGTACCCCTACGATGTGGCCCCCAATGTGGACACCACCGGAGACGGCGTGGCCGACGAGGGCAGCCTGCGCGGCTCCTCCGAGGTGGTGGCCGCCCGCATCCGGGATGAGATTCAGAAGAATGTGGCCGAGGCCGGTATCGAGGTAGTAGAAGCTCGCATCACCTACCTGGCCTATGCGCCCGAGATCGCAGCCGTGATGCTGCAGCGCCAGCAGGCCAGCGCCATCATCGACGCCCGCAAGATGATCGTGGACGGTGCCGTGGGCATGGTGGAGATGGCGCTGGACCGGCTCAATCAGGGCGGCGTGGTCTCGCTGGATGAGGAACGCAAGGCTGCTATGGTGTCCAATCTGCTGGTGGTGCTCTGCGGCAACCGGGACGCCCAACCGGTGGTCAATTCCGGCAGCCTGTATTAACAGCCGCGCGCTTGCGCATGCTGAATAAACGGCAAAAAGCCGTCCGGGAAGGGTGATCTTGTGGCAGAAGAAAAAAAGCAGGTGCCGCTGCGGCTCTCGCCGAAGCTCTACAACGCCATCGCCGCCTGGGCGGAGGACGATTTTCGCTCGGTGAACGGGCAGATCGAATACCTGCTGACAGAATGTGTCCGGCAGCGGAAGAAGAACGGGCGCTATGTTTCAGACCGGCTGGATGTCCCGCCAGAGCTGGACCTCGAATAGATCATACAAAAAGTCTGCGGATGAACCCGCAGACTTTTTTGCTTCTTATGCTCCTTCGCTCTGCTCAAAGCAGTCCCGAATGGCCTGTTTGATGTCCCGGACGGGGATCAGGCGAAGGGCTGTCTTGCCCTCCAGCCCCCGGCAGTTGGCCTCCGGCAGGATGCAGGCGGTAAAGCCAAGCCGCTGCAGCTCCGCCACCCGCTGCGCCGCGCCGGTGACGGCCCGCACCTCGCCGGAAAGGCCCACCTCACCGAAGGCAGCCAGCGTTGGCGAGATGCTCCGCTCCAGATAGCTGGAAGCGATGGCCAGCAGCACCGCCAGATCGGCGGCAGGCTCGTCCAGCTCCATCCCGCCCACCACATTCACATAGGTATCATAGGCTCCCAGCAGCATACCGGCCCGCTTTTCCAAAATCGCCAGCAGCAGCACCGCCCGGTTATAGTCGATGCCGGCGGCAGTCCGGCGGGCCGCGCCGTAAGCAGACTTGGTCACCAGGCCCTGTACCTCCGCAAGGATGGGGCGGGTTCCCTCCAGCGTAGCCACAACGCAGCTTCCGCTGGCGTCCTTTGGGCGTCCCTCCAGAAGCGCAGCGGAGGGATTTTGAATCTCCTCCAGGCCACGGTCGGTCATTTCAAACATCCCGATCTCATTGGTGGAGCCATAGCGGTTTTTGGTGGTACGCAGCAGCCGGTAGGAGGCATGGCGGTCGCCCTCAAAGCTCAGGACCGCATCCACCATATGCTCCAGCACCTTGGGACCGGCGATGCCGCCGTCTTTACTCACATGGCCCACCAGAATGACGGAAACGCCGTTGCTCTTGGAAAACTGCAGCAGCTGCATGGTACATTCCCGGACCTGGGTGACGCTGCCCGGGGCAGACTGCAGCTGGGGATGATACATGGTCTGGATGGAATCCACGATGAGCACGGCGGGCTTCAGCTGGGCGGCGGAGAGGAGGATGCTGTCCACCTCCGTCTCCGAGCAGATCAGCAGATGCTCCTCCGCCACCTGCAGCCGCTGTGCCCGAAGCTTGATCTGGGCCAGCGATTCCTCGCCGGTGACATAAAGCACCGTCTGCTCCCGGCAGAGATGGCGGCAGGCCTGCAGCAGAAGGGTGGATTTTCCGATGCCCGGCGCGCCGGACACCAGCACAAGGCTCCCCTTCACCATGCCGCCGCCCAGGACCCGGTCCAGCTCGCTGATGCCGGTGGAAAACCGGGCGTCCTGGGTGATGCTGATGTCTTTGAGGGGAACAGGGGTATTGCCCTTTCCTGTGCAGCCGGGGATCGCTGCGCTGCTCCGGGCAGGAGCCTTATCCTCCCGCAGGAGCATCTCCTCCATGGTGTTCCAGCTGCCGCAGGAGGGGCATTTCCCAAACCATTTCGGGGAATCGTAGCCGCAGGACGAGCAGACATATTCCGTCTTTGCCTTTGCCATAATTCTTTATCCTCTGCTTTCCAAATAGCCGCAGGCGATGGCCAGGGCGATTTTTGTCTGATAGGTCTCCTGCTGCAGCAGGAGACATTCCTCCGGGTTGGAGAGGAAGCCGCATTCGATGGTGACGGCAGGAGCGGTGATATTTTTCATAAGGAAGACGCCCTCCGGCGCAGGCTTGATCTTCCGGTCGTTGGCCGGGTCCAGCGCCTGCCGCAGGGTCTTCTGAAGCGTCTCCGCCAGCTGGACGCTTTTGGGGTGGTTGGGCGAATAAAACACCTGCGCCCCGGAATAGACTGCCTGGGAAAACTGATTCAGATGGATGCTCAAAAAGGGACATTCCGGGTGGCTCCGCGCCAGCGCCAGCCGGGCATTGAGATCTGCATTTTTGTTCTGCCGGGCGGAGGCCTCCGGCGAAAAATCCAGCGAGCCCTCGTCCTCCCGCACCATGCCCGCCGAGACGCCCGCAAAGCCCAGCAGAAGCTGCGTCTTTCGGGAAACGGACAGGGTGATGGGCGCTTCGCAGACGCCCTCCGGCGAGACGGCTCCGCCGTCCATGCCGCCATGGCCCGCGTCCAGCAGGACCTCCAGCCGTGCGCCGGTCTCCAGCGCCGTCCGGCGGGGGCGGCTGCCCGTGATGATCAGAAACAGTATAACCGTTATGGAGAGCAATGTCAAAACGCCGTAAAACAGCAGCGTGCCCGGCCGGTAGCCCCAGAGGGCCCCGGGCTTATTCCAGCGCGCCCGCAAGGAAGGCGCCCCCAACGCCGCCCAGCGCAGCCGCGCCCAGCGACATCAGCAGTCTTCCGCCGTCGACCCCGCCGGAAAACAGCAGCATCCCACAGATCAGCAGCAGCAAAAAGGCCGTCAGCGCGGAAAGGCCGCCCTGCAGCAGCTTGCGGCAGCCGCCCCTTGCCGCCAGCAGCGCTGCAAGAAAACAGCCCAGCGCCACGATGACCAGCCCCAGCAGACAGCTCTTGTCCAGCGGCAGCATCTCCCGGCTCATGAGCCAGGCGCAGAAAAAGGTCAGCGCCAGCATAAACCCGCAGCCCAGCGCGCCGCAGAGCAGGATCCTGCCCGGCGCGATCCGCGGCTCCGCCTCCCGGCGGCTCTGCTTCTTCTTCATAAAAAAACCTCCCGCATCGTTTCTCACTGAAACCTATGCGGGAGGGACGGGCGCTATTACTCGTCTTTGCCGGTGGTGAGCTCGTCGGGCGTCGCTTCCGCGGCCTTGACCTCGTCCTTGGTCTCCTTGGCCTTGACCTCGGCAGAGCCGCCTTCCTTGGTCTGGATGGCCCACTTCTTGACGGTCATGCGGTTTTTGGCGGCGCCGGTCTCAAAGGTGACCTCGTCGTCCTTGATGCTGATGATCCGGCCCACAAAGCCGCCGATGGTGACGATCTTATCGCCGGGCTGCAGGCTGTTGCGCAGCATCCGGTCGGCCTTCTCCTTTTTCTTCTGGGGACGGAGGATCATGAAGTAAAAGACGGCCACGATGATGATCAGCCAGATGATGGTGCCGTACTGGGCAAAGCCGGAGACCTGCGTATTGGCAGTATCGGCAGCTTCACCCTCGGCAAAAGCGCTCATGGACAGCAGGCTCGTCAGGCCGCCCGCGGCCAGCAGCATTTTTTTCAGTTTGGAACTCATAAGTTGCCTCCCAGTCATGTAAGATAATTTGATTATAAACAAACTTTTTGGAAAAAACAAGGCGTTTCAGATCCTTTTCACCAATTTTTCGCTGTTTTCCCGGCGGAACTCCTCAAAGCGGCCCTCCTCGATGGCCTGCCGGATCTGGGCCATGAGATGGTTGTAGAAATACAGATTGTGCATGACGGCCAGCCGCATACCCAGCATCTCCCCCGCCTTCAGCAGGTGGCGCACATAGCCCCGGGAATACCGGCGGCACACCGGGCAGCCGCATTCGGGATCCAGCGGCCGGGGATCGGTCATATATTTGGCGTTGTTCAGGTTGATGGCCCCCTGTGAGGTGAACACATGGCCGTGGCGGGCGTTGCGGGATGGCATGACGCAGTCGAAGAAATCCACGCCCCGGGCTACTGCCTCAATGATATTGGAGGGGGTTCCCACGCCCATCAGGTAGCGAGGGCGGTCTGCGGGCATATAGGGCTCCACCGTCTCGATGATCTCATACATGGTCTCCGCCGGCTCACCCACAGCCAGCCCGCCGATGGCATAGCCGGGCAGCTCCAGCGCCGCGATCTCCTGCATATGTTTGACCCGGAGATCGGGATAGGTCCCGCCCTGATTGATGCCCCAGAGCATCTGGCCGGGGTTCACCGTGTCCGGCCGCTGTTTGAGCCGCTCCAGCTCGTCCCGGCAGCGCCGGAGCCAGCGGGTAGTCCTGTCACAGGAGCGGGCCACATAGTCGTGGGGCGAGGGATTTTCGATGCACTCGTCAAAGGCCATGGCGATGTCTGAGCCCAGCGACCATTGGATCAGCATGCTCTCCTCGGGGCCCATGAAGATGTGCCGGCCATCGGTGTGGGCATTGAAATAAACGCCCTCCTCCCGAATACGCCGGAGCACAGCCAGAGAAAACACCTGAAAGCCGCCGCTGTCCGTCAGGATGGGGCCGCTCCAGTCCATAAACCGGTGCAGGCCGCCCAGCTGCTTGACCACATCCTGTCCGGGGCGGACATGGAGGTGGTAGGTATTGGAAAGCTCCACCTGGCAGCCCAGCTGGCGCAGATCCTCCGCGGAAAGGCCGCCCTTAATGGCGGCCTGCGTGCCTACATTCATAAAGACCGGGGTCTGAACGGCGCCGTGAGCCGTCTGGAAAACACCGCGCCGGGCTTTGCCGTCGGTGGTGATCAGCTTAAACATCATCATTCTCCTCCGGAGACGCCGCAGGCATCAGCTCTGCCGGCAGGGCCTCCACTTGTTTCAGGGTGCTTTGGATCTTCCTGGTCCGGACGCCCACCAGCTTATCCAGATCGTCGCCGGCCTGCGCCAGACGCTTCTGGGTGGATTCCAGAACGGAAGCAAAGGTATTGAACTCGGTTTTCACCGCGCCCAGCACCTTCCAGACCTCGCCGGAGCGCTTCTGGATGGCAAGGGTGCGGAAGCCCATCTGCAGGCTGTTCAGCAGGGCGCTCATGGTGGTGGGGCCTGCCAGCGTCACCTGATAGTCCCGCTGCAGCGTCTCCGCCATGCCGCCACGGATCAGCTCCGCATAGAGGCCCTCCGTGGGGATGAACAGGATGGCGAAATCCGTGGTGTTAGGCGGGTCGATATATTTGGTGCGGACCTCCTTGGCAAAGCCCTTCACCCGCTGGAACAGCGCCTTTTTCGCGCTGTCTGCCAGCGCGGGATCTGCCGCGTCATAGGCGTCCAGCAGCTGCTGATAGGCGTCCAGCGGGAACTTTGCATCCACCGGCAGCCAGACCGGCCTGCCGTCGCTGCCGGGCAGGCGCACAGCATATTCCACATTGGCCTGGCTCCCCTTTTTGGTGGCCACATTTGCGGCATATTGCTCCGGGGAAAGGATCTGCTCCAGGATCGCGCCCAGCTGGATCTCCCCCAGGATGCCCCGGGTCTTCACATTGGAGAGGACTTTTTTCAAATCGCCCACGCCGGCGGCCAGCGACTGCATCTCGCCCAGGCCCTTATAGACCGCCTCCAGCCGCTGAGAGACCTGCTGGAAGGATTCGCTGAGCTTGCGGTCCAGCGTTTCCTGCAGCTTTTCGTCCACGGTGCGGCGGATGCCGTCCAGCTGCAGCTGGCTGGCGGTCTGCATATGATTCAGGCTCTCCGTCATGCTCCGGCGCAGCTGCTCCAGCTTCTGCTCGGTCTGCATGGCGGCGTCGGCCTGCTGCGTCTGCAGCCGGCTCAGGGAGGTCTCCACTGACTTGGCCAATATATCCTGCCGGCCCTGCAGGGCGGCGCTGCTTTTTTCCGCGTTTCGCAGAAGGTCCTCCAGTGTCTTCAGCCGGGTCTCCAGGCTGCCCGCCTCCGTCTGCTGCGCCCGCTGCCGGCGCAGCAGCAAAAGCAGCAGCACAAAGCACCCTGCCAGCAGCAAAAGCGCCGGGATCATCCAAGCTTCCTTCATGGCTCACAGCTCCAAATGCTCATAGATCACGCCGTCGCACAGGCGATCAGCCTTTTTCAGCTCCGCCTCCGTGCGGATGGTCCAGCCCAGCAGAGGCAAGCCGTGCTTTTTGCAGGCCAGGCGGAGCTTGTAGTCGATCTTCTGAATATCAAAGGCGATAAAATCCGGCCGGCTCAGGGGATTGAACATCAGGTGGCGGGAATAGAACTTGAACTGCCTGTTCTCATCGTCCAGATTGCCCAGCTGCCCCCGGATATATTGGGGTGCATGGCGGTGCAGCCAGACCAGCACCTCGGGATTGAAGGCTTCCAGAATGAACTCTCCCTGATAAGACGCCAGACGCTTCATCAGGACAGGCTCCAGCCGGCCCACCTCACCCAGGCGCTCGCTTTTGATCTCCAGCAGCAACGGGACTTTGCCGTTCACCAGCTCCAGCACCTCGTCCAGCGTGGGGATCTGTGCGTCTGTCCCCTGCAGGCGCAGCTTGCGCAGATCCTCCAGCGTCCATTCCTCCACGATCCCGGGGACGCCGGTCATGCGCTTCAGCTGGAAATCATGGAGCACCACCAGCCGGTTGTCTGCCGTGGCATGGAGATCCAGCTCGATGGCCTTGCCCTGCTCTACAGCCCGTGCAAAGGCCGGAAGCGAGTTTTCCGGGATGCCCAGCTCCCGGTCGTGCAGGCCACGGTGGGCCACCTGACGGTAATGATCGATGAACGCCGTTCTTTCTTGCTGCTTCATAGCGAAAGCCTCCCGCCTGTTTTATCCTTTGATTAGAGCATACCACATTTTCCCGTCTGTGACAAGAGGTTCGGGCGACCTCCGGCCGGGCAAGGGAGTCACCGTGTGCAAATGTTTACAAATCTCCCCTTGACTTTCTCCGGCGATCCGTTAAAATTATATACTGAATTATTTTGCGAAAAGGAGATGGTTTTTTGGATCCGCTTCCCCGAAGTTGTGGGAACCCCCCGTCAGAGGAGCCGGTGATACCGGTGTGTTTTCCTAAGGCTGCGATCCGATTCCGGATGTTTACCGTGATCCTGCGGTGACGCCATGGCGATCGGCCAGATCTTATTTCAAAAAAACACACATATCAATGGAGGTTCTTCTGAACAATGTTAAAACAATTACTTCTGCAGATCGTATTGATCTTATGCAACGCTTTCTTTGCCGCCACGGAGATCGCCGTGATCTCCCTGAACGAAAAGAAGGTTCGCGCTCTGGCTTCTGACGGTGATAAGCGGGCAAAGAAAATGCTCCGCATCATCGAGACGCCTACCCAGTTCCTCTCCACCATCCAAATCGGCATCACGCTGGCCGGCTTTTTGGGCTCGGCTTTTGCGGCGGACAATTTTGCCGAGACGGTCTCCGCCTTTCTGGTCCGCATCTTCCGCATCGCGCCCCAGCACGCCGGGACCATGAACACCGTGGCCGTGGTGGCGGTGACGCTGATCCTCTCTTATTTTACCCTGATCTTCGGCGAGCTTGTCCCCAAGCGCATCGCCATGAAGCACAAGGAGAAGCTGGCCAACGCCGTCTGCGGCTTCATCTCCGTATTGGCCGCCATTTTGAAGCCCATCATCTGGTTCCTCACCGTCTCCACCAATGCAGTGCTGCGGCTGGTGGGCATTGATCCCAAGGAAAAGGATGAGCCTGTTTCTGAGGAGGACATCGTTCTGATGCTGGACGCCGGCGGCGACGAGGGCACGCTGGACCGGGACGACATTACTTATATCAAAAATGTCTTCAAGCTGGATCGCATGACCGCGGAGGATGTGATGACGCCCTGGAAATCCGTGGTATATCTGACGGAGAACGCTTCTGAAGAGGAGATCGTCTCCCTGATCAAGACCGAGGCCTTTTCCCGTATCCCCGTTTATGATGCCAGAGAAGACCGGATCATCGGCGTCCTCCATACCAGAGATTATCTTCTGGAGCGGCGCAGCCCGGGCTTTTCCCTGCAGCAGGTGCTCCATGAGCCGGTGATCGTGCCGGAGACTGTGAATCTGGATACGCTCTTCAAGGAGATGCAGCGCCAGCATAACCACATGGTCATTCTGGTAAACGAATACGGTGAGACCTCCGGCATCGTCTCCATGGAGGATATTCTGGAGGAGATCGTGGGCGAGATCTGGGATGAGCGGGACGAAGAGATCGCGCAGATCACTGCCGCCGGTAAGGACGCCTATTGCGTGCTTGCCACCGCCTCGGTGGAGGAGTTTTTCGATTTCTTCTCCCTCAGCGGCGAAGAGACCGAAGCCACCACCGTCAACGGATGGATCACGGAGCAGGCCGGGCGGATCCCCAAAACCGGCGAGACCTTCCGGCACGGCGATCTTCAGATCACCGTAGCCAAGGCGGATGAGCTCATGACCCACGAGCTGACCGTGCAGCGTCTGCCGGCGCAGCAGGCCGGCGGCAAGGCCGATGCAGAATAAGAATACAGGTATAAAAGGCGCAGGCTTTGCCCGCGCCTTTTTTATTATTCCGAACAGGATTCGGTAGCTTCTGTCGACGATGCTTTCTCCTCTGCCGGTTTGGGACTTCCGCAATAGGAACAAAATCTGCCGATGCTTTCTCTCCCACATTGGCAAATCCAGACTTCCTTCCCTTCCTCCATTGCGCTCAGCATCGCTTCCCCTTGCATTACCGCCGTTTCATATTCCTCGGGCGTCATACGCGCCAATGTGGACAGATGCTTCTTCAACCGGTTAGCCATCGGCTGAAAGGCCGCGAAGGTGATTCCGCCGGAAATCGCTCCGCCCAGCAGAGGTACCGTCTTAGCCACACCGTTTGCAAAGGTGCTTTTTACCAGCTTATTGCCGAACAGCGCCGCGATCTTCTTTGCAATGGGGAAATACCATGTTTTTGTAAGTGCTTTTGCGGCAATTTTCTTTGCCACCGCTCTTTTGGCCGCTTCACCAAACAGTTTTGTAATGGCGGATCTTGCAGCGCTGACGCCAGACATTACGCCAATAAAGAGGATCAACTGCGATTCTGTCGCCGCGTCCAATTCCGTACCCTCTGCAAACAGCTCTTTCCAGCCATAAAGATATGCCAGTTCCTGCGCTGTTCGCAGTATAAACCCATAGAATTGCACCAGATCTACCGGGATGGTCGCCGCCATGGCGATCCCGCCCGGGATCCCGGCTGCAGCAGATATGGTCGTTACTTTTAACGCTTCATTCCGGATCACCGCTGCCGCCGCGCTGTCCAGAACGCCCACCGGAATCCCCGCATTGAGCGTTCCCTCCCGGATCGCGCTTTCCAACTGCGTGGATGTGCACAGCTTGCATAGGTTTTTTCGGAGAAAGCTATTCCTCTCTACCTTTACCAGCGGAAGCTTCGCCGCATTTTCTACAACGGTAATCCATGTGTTTTTCTCCGTCACGCTTATCCCTCCCTGTTTTTGCTCATACACTGTTTTTTTCGCGGGCTTTCGTCTTTTGCGGCTTTTGTTTTTCTACATTTTACGCTTGGTGGAAAATTCTGTCAAGATGTGGAAAAGGGCAAAAATGTTTTGAAAAAATGCTTGCTTTTTTCAAAACGGTATGCTATAGTATATAAGCAATCGCAATTCGCAGCCATGGCGGAATTGGCATACGCGCTAGCTTGAGGTGCTAGTTCCAGTAATGGATTGAGGGTTCAAGTCCCTCTGGCTGCACCAAAGCCCTGATTTGCGGATGTGGCGGAATTGGCAGACGCGCATGGTTCAGGTCCATGTGAAAGCAATTTCATGGGGGTTCAAGTCCCTTCATCCGCACCAGACAAAATAGATCCGAACTCAGCACCGCTCGGTGAAGAGTTCGGATCTATTGTTTTATCTGCTTTGCCCGCCGGCAAAATTGACGCTGGCGGCATCCTGTGCTATAATAATTGCTGAATCGTCAAAACGCGAGGGGAACGCAATGAAGGAATACAATGTAATCGATCTGTTTGCCGGCGTGGGCGGTCTCTCCTATGGCTTTTCGGAAATGCCCGAATTCCATATTCTTGCCGCAAACGAGATCGAACGGGATATCGCGGCGGCATATTCCCTGAATCATCCTGGGGTGACCATGCTGAACTGCGATATCTGCGCGCTGACCGAATCGGCCTTATTGGAGGCGACAGGCAGGCAGCAGATCGATATCGTCATCGGCGGCCCGCCCTGCCAGTCCTATTCCACGCTGGGCAAAAGACGGCTGGACGAAAAAGCCAGCCTGTTTCTGCAGTACAAACGGATCCTTCAGCTTCTGAAGCCCCGGGCTTTTGTCTTTGAAAATGTTGTGGGGCTCCTCAGCATGGATCATGGCCGGCTGTTTCCTCAGATCCAGGCTGAGTTCCGGGAGATCGGATACTGCCTGAAGCATCGCGTTTTGGATGCGGTGGATTTTGGCGTTCCCCAGCATAGAGAACGGGTGATCCTGGTGGGCTTCCGCGGGGAAAACCCCTTTATTTACCCCGAAGCCACCCACGGCAGCGGCAAAAAAGCCTATGTGACCCTGCGGGATGCGCTGGGCGATCTGCCTTGCCTGAAGGGCGGACAGCAGTCCGCCGAATATGCAGGGGAAGCGGACAATGATTTCCTCAAATTTGTCCGGCGCGGCAGCGGCACCCTGACGGAACACATGGCTCCCAAAAACGGAGCGCATCTGGTCAGGATCATGGAAGCGCTAAAGGACGGCCAAAGCAAATGCGATCTGCCGGAGGATATCCGCCCCAAAAGCGGCTATGGCAACACCTACGCCAAGCTCTGGTGGGACAGGCCGTCTACCACGATCACGCGGAATTTCGCCTGTCCCTCCTCCTCCAGATGCATCCATCCCCGGGATTCCCGCGCCATGTCCATCCGCGAAGGCGCAAGGCTCCAGAGCTTTCCGGACGACTACCGGTTCTATGGCTCCGACGGCATGAAGCGGCTGGAGATCGGCAATGCGGTCCCTCCCCTGCTGTCTGTGGCGATCGCAAGGCAAATGGCGCTGGCGCTGGAGAGCGAATAAGCCCTTACGCCTTTTGCCCGGCCAGCGCCTTCACCTTTTCATACTGATGGTGGAATTGCATTTTTGCCTGATGCCACTGCACGAAGCCAAAGGGCAGCTGGATGGTGGTCCCGCCATAGGCCGTGCCATAGCAGGTCTCGCGTTTTGCTGCGCGCTGCGCAGCGCTGCAGATGTCCTCAATGGGAAAGATCGCATCCGTATCGTTCTCTTCCAGCAGATTGATATACCACACATACTCCGACCAATCGCCGGGGCTGCAGGCGGCGCCCATGGAAAAGGAGAGCTTTGCGATCTCATATGCATGGTCCGAAAACCATTGCAGCAGCGCGTCGCAGAGCTGCCGGTCATAGGCCCTCAGCGTAGAGGCATTCAGGCTTTTATGCTTTTGCTGCAGGGCAAAGCTTTTGGCGCAGCTCCGGTCCCCATAGCTTCCGACGATGGCTCCGGCATCCTCGGCGGCGGCCCAAAACAGCGCTATGGCTCTGCAAACCTCCTTCGGGATCTGCGTCTTGAACTGCTTTTCAAAGGTCTCGATAAACAGTCTGGCGCCGACAAAATACACCTGCCCCGCAAGGCTCTTTTTGATGGAAACATTGACGGTCTCCCCGGTGTCCAGCGTCACCTTCAGATCGGTTTTTGATTTCGTCTTCCGCCCGTTTACGCCGGGCACATCGGTCTCATGCAGGCCCCCGATGGAGGTGCTGACGATCCTGGCCGAAACCCTCCCGATCCTTTTTAAGAAGGACTCTGCAAAATCCGCATCCGTATCCAGGCGTATTTTGACAAGCGCTTCATTTTTGTGCCCCGAAAGCTTCGCGTGCTTCCAGCCTGCGGCCCGGTCTCTGTATTCCATGAAGCTCAATCCTCCAAAAACAATTGATAGGTCTCGATCTCCAGCGCATCTGCGATGCGCTGAATGTTTTCCAGGGATATGCTGCGGCGATAGCATTCGATGGCGCTGATATAGGTCCGATGCATCCCGCATTTGCTGGCAAAGGCTTCCTGCGACAGGCCCATCCTGCAGCGGTATTTTTTAAGGTTGTCTGCAAAAACTTTTACAATATCCATCGTTCCTTCCTCCTGTGATTGAACATAATCCATTTGAATACTATCCGTCTACATACAATAAGTATCATACGCGAAGCCCCTCGCTCGCCGGCAACGGCACGGGAAAGCAGGCGTTTGCTCCGCTTGACTTGCGCGGTGCATTGTGCTATAATGCGCTTTGTTCGCTCGGAGGGCGCGTTGTTCATAGAAACGACAGCCGGACAAGAGACAGACTGAGATGTCTGTTTTTTGTCCGGTTTTTTCACGCAAAAGGAGGAATGCAGCATGGACTTCCTGAACGGAAACATCAAACCGATGTACTTCAAATACCTGTCGGCCGCGTTTGGCAGCGCAATGATCTCCTCGATCTATTCCATCGTAGACACGGCAATGGTCGGGCAGTACCACGGGCCGCAGGGAACGGCGGCGCTGGCAGTCGTCGCGCCGGTATGGAACATCATCTACAGCCTTGGCCTTTTGGTGGGCATCGGCGGCAGCGTGATCTTCAGCACAAGGCGCGGCAGCGGAAAAAGCGACGGAAGCGAACATCAGTATTTTACCGCCGCGGTGATCGGCGCGGTGATTTTATCCATGCTGGCATGGGTCGGGATCCTGGGCTTTCAGCGCCCTGTCCTGACCTTCTTCGGCGCGGATGAAGCGCTGCTTGCGCTGGCGCAGAGCTATATGCGGCCCATCCAGTATGTTTTCCCGCTTTTCCTGTTCAATCAGCTGCTGGCGGCGTTTCTGCGGAATGACAATGCGCCGGGGCTGGCGACCCTCGGCGTATTGTCCGGCGGCATCTTTAACATCTTTGGCGATTATTTCTTCGTCTTCCCCTGTGATATGGGGATCTACGGCGCGGGACTGGCAACCGCCATCGGCGCCGGCATTTCGTTTCTTGTGATGCTGACGCACTTTTTCAGCCGCAAAAACACGCTCCGCCTGATCAAGCCCGAAAAGCTCCTGCTCAGGCTGCAGGAGATCGCCGTCACGGGCTTTTCCACCTTCTTCATTGATGTGGCAATGGGCATCCTGACGGTGCTGTTCAACCGGCAGATCATGCAATATCTCGGTGCAAACGCTCTGGCGATCTATGGGCCCATCATTCAGGTCAGCACCTTTGTCCAGTGCTGTGCATACAGCGTTGGACAGGCATCTCAGCCCATTATTTCCACGAACTTCGGCGCAGGAAAAGGAGAACGCATCAAAGAAACGCTGCGTCTGGCGCTCTGGACAACGGGATTCTTCGGCGTGTTCTGGACGGTCCTCAGCATGGCCTTTCCCAATGCCTATATCCGCATTTTCATGACGCCCACGCCGGAGATATTGGATATGGCGCCCGCCATTGTCCGCACCTATGCGCTGTCGTTTCTGCTCCTGCCGTTCAATATCTTTTCCACCTATTATTTTCAGGCGATCCTGAAGCCCAAGGCGGCTTTTGTCGTTTCCGTGGCGCTGGGACTTGTGATCAGCGGTATTCTGATCCTGACCCTTCCGGTGCTGGTCCGCGCCGACGCCATCTGGTTCGCCATGCCGGTCACGGAGCTGCTGGTCATGGTTTACGCGGCTTTGACCATGCGGGCCTGCACAAAGGCGCTGCCCCAGGGGGCGGCCTGTATGGATGCGGCCTCTTGCAATGCGGCGGAAAATCTGATATAATGCTGCATTATACGATAAAAAAAGGAGTTGGTAATCTTCCATGGACAGTGACAGTTGGTTGTTATATGTCCTGTTCTTTGCCCTGATCCTGGGCGGCGGTTATTTCGCCAGCACAGAGATCGCGTTCGCTTCCGCCAACAAGATCCGCTTGAAGACCCAGGCGGAAACGGGCGACCGCCGTGCAAAGACCGCGATCTACATTTCCGAGCATTTTGAAAAAGCGCTTACGACCCTGCTCATCGGCAACAACATCATGCACATCGGCTGCTCCTCTCTGGCTACCGTGCTGGCCACCCACCTCTGGGGCCCGTCCTCTGTGGGCGCAGTCACCGTCGTTGTCACGGTGATCGTCTTTTTTGTCAGCGAGATGCTCCCGAAAAGCTATGCCCGCAGCCACGCAGACCAGGTGGTCCTGGCCTTTTCCGGTTCCCTGCGCTTTCTGATGCGGGTGCTGACGCCCTTCGCCTGGGTGTTCAACCAGATCTCCCTGTTCGTCTCCCGGCTGTTTGGCGCAAACAAGGCCCCCTCCTATACGGAAGCGGAGCTGGAATATGTTTTGGAAAATGCGCAGGATTCCGCCGACATCCGGCAGGAGCCGGAGACCCGCCTGCTTTCTGCCGCCGTGGCCTTTGACCACATCCCGGCCCGGCAGGTGATGCAGCCGGCGGAGAAGATGGAGGCGCTGCCGCTGGACATCGGTACGGCCCAGCTGGCCGCCTACATCAAGACCCATCGTCATTCCCGCATCCCCATCTACCGGAACGATCCGGATCATATCATCGGCATTCTGCACATTCGGGATTTCCTGCGGGTCTATCTCCGTCAGGGAGAAAAGACGCGTCTGCGGGCGCTGCTCAATCCACCTGTCTTTGTGGCGCCGGAGGCCCCCATCGACGAGGTCCTGCGGCAGATGAGCAGCCAGCGGAACCATCTGGCCATCGTGCAAGACGCCCGGCACAAGACGCTGGGCCTGATAACAGTGGAGGATATTCTGGAGGAGCTGGTGGGCGATATTCAGGATGAAGAAGACGATGAGGGGACGGTGAACACCCATGCGTGAGCTGCTTCCCTATCTCGGAATCGTGATTCTGATCGCGTTTTCTGCCTTTTTCTCCGGCTCAGAAATCGCGTTTGCCTCCGTCAACACCCTTCGGCTGCAAAGCAAAGCAGATAAAGGCAGTAAGCCCGCCCAGGTGGCCTACTATATTTGCCAGCAGTATGATAAAGCCCTCTGTACCATTCTTATCGGCAATAATTTGGTCAATATCGCTTCCTCATCGCTTGCGACTGTCATTGCGCTGCAGCTGGTGGGCGACAGCGGCGCCATCTATGCCACTGGCGTCATGACTGTTTTGATCCTTACCTTCGGTGAGATCATGCCAAAAATCGTGGCAAAGGATCAGAGCGACGGCTTTGTTCTGCTGGTTTCCTATCCCCTGCGGCTGCTGATGCTTGTTACCAAGCCTCTGGTCATCGCCATCACCTGGCTCCTGAACCAGATCGCCAAGCTCTGGGGCGGAACGCCGGCGCCGGATCCCATGACCGCCGACGAGCTGATGACCATGATCGAGACCGTGGAGGACGAGGGTGTCATTGATGAAGACCGCTCCGACCTGCTGCAGTCGGCTGTCAGCTTCGGCGAGACGACCGTGGAGCAGGTGCTCACGCCCCGGGTGGATCTGGTGGCCATCGACCTGCAGGACAGCCGGGAAGACATCCTGCACACCATGGAGACCTCCCGCTTTTCCCGGATCCCGGTCTATGAGGAAGACATTGATTCCATTCAGGGGATCCTGTATCTGAACCACGCCTACCGCGTCCTCGCAGACGCGCCGGACACGCCCATTCGGGATCTGCTGCTGCCTGCCGTTTTTCTGCACCGGAGCACCCGGCTTCCCATCGCCATGCGGGAGCTGCGCAGCCGCCGCCTGCAGATGGCCGTTGTGCTGGATGATTTTGGCGGGACCTGCGGCGTCGTGACGCTGGAGGACATTCTGGAAGAGATCGTCGGCGACATCTGGGACGAAAACGACACCATCGAAGAGGATTTCTGCCAGCTGGATGAAACGCATTTCCGGCTCAGCGGAAGCGTCAGTCTGGATGATCTGCTGTGGGAGGCCGATCTGGAGCAATTTGAGGATGAGTTTGACAGCACTACCGTCGGCGGCTGGATCACCGAGCTCAACGGCGGCTTCCCCACGCTGGGACAGGAGCTCGTCTGGAAAAACCTCCGCCTGAAGGTGGACGCGCTGGACGACCGGCGTGTGCTGCAGGTGTCTGTGGAGATCCTGCCAAAGCAGGAGGAAGCGGAGGACGAGGATTAAGCCATCCTCCTCCCCTGCCGTTCTTTATCAAATCAGGCCCGGAGCGCTTTGCTCCGGGCTTTTTTGCGCCCTCTTCCCCGGCGTGCGCCGGCACGAAAAAAGCCCCTTGCCTTTGCGGCAAGGGGCTTTGGCATTCAGAAAGAACCGAACGCGATTCGTTGATTATTCGTCGACCTCGATAACGACGCCGGAACCAACAGTACGGCCGCCTTCACGGATAGCGAAGCGCAGACCCTTTTCAATGGCGATGGGGGTGATCAGTTCGACCTTCATGTCGACATTATCACCGGGCATGCACATCTCAACGCCGTCGGGCAGAGTGATGACGCCGGTAACATCGGTGGTACGGAAGTAGAACTGGGGACGATAGTTATTGAAGAAGGGGGTATGACGGCCGCCCTCGTCCTTGGACAGAACATAGACCTGGCCAACGAACTTGGTGTGGGGCTTGATGGAGCCGGGCTTAGCCAGAACCTGGCCGCGCTCCACATCGGTCTTGTTGATACCACGCAGCAGAGTGCCGATGTTGTCGCCGGCCTCAGCGTAGTCCAGCAGCTTGCGGAACATTTCGATACCGGTGACGACGGTCTTGCGGGGAGCATCCATCAGGCCGACGATCTCGACTTCGTCGGACATCTTCAGAACGCCGCGCTCCACACGGCCAGTGGCGACGGTGCCGCGGCCAGTGATGGTGAAGACATCTTCCACGGGCATCAGGAAGGGCATATCGGCCTTACGGTCGGGCGTGGGGATCCAGCTGTCAACGGCGTCCATGAGCTCCTTGATGCAGGCATACTCGGGAGCGTTGGGATCGGTAGACTCAGAAACCAGAGCGTTCAGAGCGCTGCCGCGGATGATGGGCGTATCGTCGCCGGGGAAGCCATAGGAGCTCAGCAGCTCGCGGACTTCCATCTCGACCAGCTCCAGCAGCTCTTCGTCGTCGACCTGATCGCACTTGTTCAGGAAGACCAGAACAGAGGGCACGTTCACCTGACGGGCCAGCAGCAGGTGCTCACGCGTCTGAGCCATGGGGCCGTCGGAGGCAGCGATGACCAGGATAGCGCCGTCCATCTGGGCAGCACCGGTGATCATGTTCTTGATATAGTCGGCGTGGCCCGGGCAGTCAACGTGCGCATAGTGGCGCTTAGCGGTCTCATACTCAACGTGAGCGGTGTTGATGGTGATACCACGCTCGCGCTCTTCGGGAGCCTTGTCGATGGAAGAATAGTCGGTGTACTCAGCGCCGCCCAGCATGTGCAGGTACTTGGTGATAGCAGCGGTCAGAGTGGTCTTGCCGTGGTCGATGTGACCGATGGTGCCGATGTTAACATGGGGCTTAGTTCTCTCAAATTTCTGCTTAGCCATTTGAAAAAATCCTCCTTAACAAATTTGTATTGATGTTGTTTTCAGCAATGCGTAACACTAACATTGCTATTTTACAGTATTTGCGGCGGAAAAGCAATCCTAAATTAGAATTAATCGTCCTTGCCGCCGTGCTTGCTCACCAGCTTCTCCTGCAGGCTCTTGGGCAGCTCCACATAGTGGCTTGGCTCCATGGTGTACTGGCCGCGCCCCTGAGTGCGGGAGCGCAGGTTGGTGGCATAGCCGAACATCTCGGACAGGGGCACGAAGGCGTCGATCTGCTGGGCGCCGGAGCGCATCTCGTAGCCCTGGATCTGGCCGCGGCGGGCGTTGAGGTCGCCGATGACGTCGCCCATGTACTCGTCGGGCACGATGACGCAGACCTTCATGATGGGCTCCAGCAGGACGGGATCCGCCTCGCGCATGGCCTCTTTGAAGGCCATGGAACCGGCGATCTTGAAGGCCATTTCGGAGGAGTCCACCTCGTGATAGGAGCCGTCGTACAGGGTGACCTTGACGTCCACCACGGGATAGCCCGCCAGCACGCCCGCCTGCATGGCGCCCTGAATACCGGCGTCCACAGCGGGAATGAACTCCTTGGGGATGGCGCCGCCGACAACGGCGTTGACGAACTCGTAGCCCTTGCCGGACTCGTTAGGCTCCAGAGTGATCTTCACATGACCGTACTGGCCGGAACCGCCGCTCTGGCGCTTGTACTTGGTCTCGTGGTTGACCTTCTTGCGTACCGTCTCCTTGTAGGCCACCTGGGGCGCGCCCACATTGGCCTCCACCTTGAACTCGCGCAGCAGGCGATCCACGATGATCTCCAGATGCAGCTCACCCATGCCGGCGATGATGGTCTGACCCGTCTCCTCGTCGGTGTAGGTGCGGAAGGTGGGATCCTCCTCGGCCAGCTTGGCCAGAGCAAGACCCATCTTCTCCTGACCGGCCTTGGTCTTCGGCTCGATGGCCACGCGGATCACAGGCTCGGGGAACTCCATGGACTCCAGAATGATGGGGCGCTTTTCGTCGCACAGGGTGTCGCCGGTGGTGGTGTTCTTCAGACCCACCACGGCGGCAATATCGCCGGAATAGACCGTTTCCAGATCCTCACGGTGGTTGGCGTGCATCTGCAGCAGGCGACCCACGCGCTCGCGCTTGCCCTTGGTGGCATTGAGCACGGCGGAGCCGGTGTTCAGCGTGCCGGAATAGACACGGAAGAAGCACAGACGGCCGACATAAGGATCGGTCATGATCTTGAAGGCCAGCGCGGAGAAAGGCTCATCGTCGGAAGGATGACGGTCTTCCTCTTCGTCGGTCTTGGGGTTAGTGCCTTTGATGGCGGGGATGTCGGTGGGGGCGGGCATATAGTCCACGATGGCATCCAGCAGCTTCTGGACGCCCTTGTTGCGGTAAGACGAGCCGCAGACCACAGGCACCATCTCCACGGCCACGGTGGCCTGACGGATGGCCTTGCGGATCTTGTCCGTGGGGATCTCCTGCCCCTCCAGATACATTTCCATGATCTCATCATCGAACATGGAAACGGCATCCAGCAGCTTCTCACGGTATTCCTTGGCCAGATCCATCATGTCCTCGGGGATAGGCTCCACCCGCATGTCCTTGCCCAGCTGATCGTAATACATATCAGCGTTCATCTCCACCAGGTCGATGATACCCTTGAAGGTATCCTCTTTGCCCACGGGGAGCTGAATGGGCACGGCGTTGCACTTGAGGCGGTCGTGCACCATGTCCAGCACATGATAGAAATCCGCGCCCGTGATGTCCATCTTGTTCACATAGATCATACGGGGGACATGGTAGTGATCCGCCTGACGCCACACCGTTTCGGACTGAGGCTCTACGCCGCCCTTGGCGCACATAACGGTGACAGATCCGTCCAGCACACGCAGAGAACGTTCCACCTCCACAGTGAAGTCCACATGTCCCGGGGTGTCGATGATGTTGATACGGGTCTGGGGGAACTGCTCCTTGGAGCCCTTCCAGTAGCAGGTGGTTGCGGCGGAGGTGATGGTGATACCACGCTCCTGCTCCTGCTCCATCCAGTCCATGGTGGCCGTACCCTCGTGGGTCTCGCCAATTTTATAATTGACGCCCGTATAGTACAAAATGCGCTCCGTCGTGGTGGTCTTTCCTGCATCAATGTGGGCCATGATGCCGATATTTCTTGTGTTTTCCAGTGTAACCTTTCTCGGCATACTGTTCTCCTTTTTTTACCGATTACGCTGCGATCACCAACGGAAATGGGCGAATGCCTTGTTGGATTCGGCCATCTTGTGGGTATCCTCGCGCTTTTTGACTGCGCTGCCGGTGTTGTTGGCAGCATCCATGATCTCGCCTGCCAGGCGCTCAGCCATGGTGCGCTCACTGCGAGCGCGGGAATAGCTGGTCAGCCAGCGCAGACCCAGGGTCTGACGACGGGCGGGACGCACTTCCATGGGCACCTGATAGGTGGCGCCGCCGACGCGGCGAGCCTTGACTTCGAGGCTGGGCATGATGTTTTCCATAGCCTCGGTGAAAACTTCCAGAGGCTCCTTGTCGGTCTTCTCCTTGATGATGTCAAAGGCACCGTAGACGACCTTCTGAGCCACGCCCTTCTTACCGTCCAGCATGATGCTGTTGACGAGCTTCGTCACCAGCACGGAGCCGTACATAGGATCGGGCAAAATTTCTCTCTTGGGAACATTACCTCTTCTGGGCACTTTGCTTCCCTCCTTCATAAGAATATGATTTCATAGGTACTCAGCGGCGCTTTTCACCGCTGTACGGCCTGCCAAAGAGGTAATACATATATATAAACCTTTTCGGCAAAGCTCAATTCAGTTGCGCTTACTTGCTCTTGGGGCGCTTGGCACCGTACTTGGAGCGAGCCTGCATACGGCCGCTGACACCCTGGGTATCCAGAGTACCACGGATGATGTGGTAGCGGACGCCGGGCAGATCCTTCACACGGCCGCCGCGGATCATCACCACGGAGTGCTCCTGCAGGGAGTGACCCACGCCGGGAATGTAGGCGGTGACCTCGTAGCCGTTGGTCAGGCGCACACGGGCGATCTTACGCAGAGCGGAGTTAGGCTTCTTGGGGGTGGCAGTTCTCACGGCAGTGCAGACGCCACGCTTCTGAGGAGCGGAAAGGTTGGTTTCCTTGTTCTTCAGAGTGTTCAGGCCCTTCTGCATGGCGGGAGAGTTGGACTTGTAAGTCGTCTGCTTTCTGCCCTGCTTGACCAGCTGATTAAAGGTAGGCATTCAAATTTTCTCCTTTCTATAGAATGGTTTCGGGAGATTGCTCCCTATATTTTCCACGGAATAAAGGAATTTTATTCCGGATGGAACGCATTAAAGAGGCTTCAGCTCCGCAGCGGCGGCGCAGCCCACCTTGATGCGGCAGGCCTGTCCCAGACGGGACATGGTGAGCTTCTGCTCCACGGGGACGCCCGCCGAGCGGCACAGGCGCAGCAGCGGTTCCGTGAGCGCGGGGTCAGCGTCGCAGGCCAGATAGACACGGGCTGCCAGCCCCTTCGCCACCGCCTTTTGCGTTTGGCGCAGGCCGGTGACGCCCTGCCAGCCGCCGTGTGTGTCCTCCACGCAGCTCCCTCCTGTTTGTGCATAACAAAATCCGCAGGATGCTACCCACGCAAGTTAGAATTATAGCATAGCCGCGAAAATGCGTCAAGAGCGTATGCGGAAAAATTTTGTATATTTCACTGAAATTTCTGCCCCGATTCCGGCGAAATAGGCAAAAGCCAGAGAGCCGCCGAAGCCCGCTGAGACAGGAAGACTCTGCCTGCCCGAAAAATGCTCTATGCATTTATATCAAAAATGCCACTTCAAGGAGCGCTGCGGCGAAGTAGATCCGTTTCCCGCAGGCAAACCTTTTCTCCGCGCATAGAGCCGCCGCTTTTTGCGCATCCTGCCCTCGGAGGCGATGAAAAAATGAGCGAAAAACGCAAGCTGCCCCATGATGCCACCCCCGATGTCCACGAGTTCCACGCGCCGCCGGAAACCATTCACGACATCATCAACGGCTGGGGCACCTATAACATTCAGGCCACCTCCCAGACGGAGAACATTTTTCCCCTCATCGGAGCGGGTCTGCCCAAAAAGTGGAAAAACAAGGAGCTTACCAAAGAGGACGTTGAAAAGCTGTCCTGAAAACAGAGCCGCACCGGTTTTTTCGGTGCGGCTCTGGCTTTATACATTATATAATATGGTAAATTGTGCTCGTCCGCAGCCGCTTACAGCTGATCCAGCGCCTGCTTCAAGTCGGCGATGATGTCCTCGGCATTCTCCAGCCCCGCGCTCAGACGGATGAGGCCGGCGGCGATGCCGGAGGCGGCCAGCTCCTCCTCGGTGTAGGTGGAGTGAGTCATGGAGGCGGGGTGCTCGATGAGGGTCTCGGCGTCGCCCAGGGACACGGCCACCGTCACCAGATGCAGGGAGTTCACCAGCTTTGCGCCGGCCGCGCGGCCGCCCTTTACCTCAAAGGACATCATCCCGCCGAAATCGGCCATCTGTCTGGCAGCAATGTCGTGCCCCTCGTGGCTCTTCAGCCCGGGGTAGTAGACCTTCTCCACCATGGGGTGGCCGTCCAGGAATTCGGCAATGGCCTTGGCGTTGGCGCAGTGCTTCTGCATCCGGATCTCCAGCGTCTTCAGACCCCGCAGGATCAAAAACGAGCAGAAGGGATCCATCACGGCGCCGGTCATGTCCTTCAGGCCGAACATCCGCACCTCGCTGCAGAATTCGGCGGAGCCTACCACGAAGCCTGCGATCACGTCCCCGTGGCCGTTGAGGTATTTCGTGGCGGAATGCACCACCACGTCGGCGCCCAGCCGCAGAGGATTCTGCAGAGCGGGAGAGGCGAAGGTGTTGTCGCAGACCACCTTGATGTCCTTGTTATAAGCGTGCGCCACCTCGGCCACGGCGGCAATGTCCGTGATCTTCAGGTTGGGGTTGGCGGGGGTCTCCAGATACACGGCGCAGGTGTTGGGCTTCAGATGCGCCCGCACGGCCTCCAGATCCGAGGTGTCGATGAAGTCCACCTCCACGCCGTAGCGGGTCATGCCGTGGTTCAGCAGGGCAAAAGTGCAGCCGTAGAGGGTGGCGTCGGCCAGAATATGCTTGCCCGCGGCGGCGATGGTCCACAGGCAGGAGGAGATGGCGCCCATGCCGGAGGCGGTGGCCACGCAGGCTTCGCCGCCCTCCAGAGCAGCCACCTTGGCCTCCAGCACGGAGGTGGTGGGGTTGCCCAGACGGGTGTAGATGTAGCCCGCTTCCTCGCCGGCAAAGCGGCGCCCGCCCTGCTCGCAGCTGTCAAATACAAAGGTGGAGGTCTGGAAAATAGGCGTGGTCAGCGCGCCGTATTGCGCGTCCTTCACGTTGCCGGCGTGGATGGCTTTGGTGCCGAAACCGCAGTTTTCATTCAGCATGGGATCGTCCTCCTTATTATATATGGTGATCTCTGTTCCGCCGAGGAACAGAGCCTCTGTCTATAATTTAACATGCCCTCCGCGCCATGTGGTAGGTCAATATTTTGCACATTGGTTATATAAAAAACAGATAACAAATCAATGCACGTCATCCGACACCGTGCAGGCAGCCCGTGCTTTCACTTCCTCCAGTGCAGCCGAGCTTATATGCCTGCCAGCACCTGTCTGATCTGCTCAAGATCGCCGACAAAATAAATGCCCTGCTGCCGCTCACGAGAAGACAAGCCCATTTCGCTCATGTGCTCCAGCAGCGCCTTCAGGCTGTCATAATAGCCGTTTAAGTTGTAGAGAATACAGGGGGCACTCAGCTGCTTCAGAGAGACCTTTGATATGACCTCTGTGATCTCCTCCAGTGTCCCCGTGCCGCCCGGAAAGGCGATAAAGGCATCCCCCAACTCGATCATTTTTGCCTTGCGCTCCGCCATGTCCTCCGTGACGATCAACTCGGTCAGCCCGTCATACTGAAAGCCTTCGTCCATGAAAAACTGCGGCTCCACGCCTGTCACCCGTCCGCCGTTCTCCAAAACGCTCCTGGCCAGAGCACCCATCAGCCCTGTTTTTGATCCGCCGTAGACCAGTGCGTTCCCGCTTTCGCCGATCCATATACCAAGCTCCTCAACTGCTCTGCGCAGGGTCGGGTCATTTCCTTCATTTGCGCCGAGGTAAACCGTGATATTCATGTACCTAAACCTCCGTGTAAAATTCTGGGCGGTACAAAAAAGGCAGTCAGACTATTTAGCCTAACTGCCGGTAGGTACTCACCCATAAATATTGTACGCAATGGAGACGGTGGTGTCAAGCTGCATCGAACAAACACCTCATCCTGTTATCACCGGCGTGTGCCGCCAGTCCGAGCCGCAGCCGCCCTGTGCCGCCGGATACGCCAGCGCAAACACGTCCGTCCGCTGCGCCTCCCGTGCAAAGAGCCGCTGCGCCTCCTCCCCCAGCGCCGCCACGTCCGCCGGCTTTGTCAGCACAGGGACGCCCTCGCTTTGCAGCTGCCGCAGAAGCCTGCGCCCCTCCGCCGTGGCCGCCAGCACCCGCACATAGGGCACTTCGCCCGCCGGTTTCTCCAGCCCCAAAAACGCCGCCCACAGCATCCGCCGCACCCGCGCGGTGGGGTAGCGTTTGGTGGTGGCCAGAGTCAGAATTTCTGCCGCCGAGCCGCCCGACTGCACCGCCCGATACACCCGCCGGTAAAGTCCCTCACCGCCGCCGTCGTAGGGGGCAAAGTCGTTTTCGTCCAGCAGCCGCAGCCGCGCCAGCATGGCTCGCTCCAGCCCGTCGGGGCGAACAGGGGCGCGCCCGCGTTCCATCTCCCGCTGCAAAATCTCCGCCGCCGCAGCGGGCATCAAGGCGAAAGCATCTGCCGCCTGTCCCGCCGCCAAAAGCGTCCGGATCTGCGAGGCAGAGGCATCGCCGAAGTGCCCCCCGTCCTGCCGCCGCACCGTGCCCGCCTCCATGGGGAGCCTCCGGCGCAGAACGGCCTTGAGATACTCCGCTCCCAGCGTGTTGTTGGGCTGGGAGAGAAGCGCGGCGCCGCTTCCCATGCGCTCCTCCAGCACCGTCTGCCGTGCCGCCGCGTAGGGCAGCCCGCCCTGCATCTTCTGCCGGATGGCCTGCGGCAGCGTCTCCTCCAGCAGTGCCTCCGCCACGGCCTGCAGCGCGCCGATGTCCCCGCATTCGCTGCCGAAATAGAGCTTTGTCACGCCGCATTTTGCCAGCAGTACCACGCCGCCGTCTGCGAATTTTTCCGCCGTGGCCATGGCCCAGGGCGTGGGCAGCTCCGCCACCAGATCGGCGCCGCATCGCACGGCCATTTCCGCTCGGGCAAATTTGCTCAGGCAGGCCGTGCCGCCCCGCTGGGTGTAGTTTCCGCTCATGGCGCATACCACCGGCAGCCCCGTTTCCGCCTTCGCCGCCCGCAGCAGCACCTCATGCCCCTTGTGCAGGGGGTCAAATTCGCACACAATGCCCGCCGCTTCCATGGCCGCACCTCCTTTTTTATTTTACATTGTAATCTATTTTCCCACCGCAGGCAACGGCCTGTTGCAATCTGTTATAAAAAAAGGTACAATACAGGGTGATTTAAACCGAAAGGGGAATTCTCCATGAAAATCGGCATGATGTACGCCATGGACGGCGAGATCGAAAGCCTGCTGAAAAACGAAAACGCCCACTTCCTGGAAAAAGTGGCCGGTGCGTCTTTTTATCAGATCCGCGAGGACGTGGTGGCCTGCGCCGGCGGCGTGGGCAAGGTGAACGCCGCCATGTCCGCCCAGCTGCTCATCAGCCGCTATCAGCCCGACGTGGTGCTGAATGTGGGCGTGGCCGGCTGCTTTGAAAATGTGCCCATCGGCACGCTGGTGCTGGCCTCCGGCTTCGTGCAGCACGACTCCGACACCTCCGCTCTGGGCGACCCCGTGGGGCTTGTGTCCACGGTGAACATGGTGGAGTTCCCCACCGCGTGGCCGGAAAAGGCCAAGGCCGCGCTGGACAAGACCGGCCTGCCCTACCGCACGGGGCTGGTGGCCACCGGCGACTGGTTTGCCACCGACACCCCCCGCAGCCACTGGATAAGCGACACCTTCCACCCCCTGCTGTGCGAGATGGAGGGGGGCGCCGTGGCGCAGGTGTGCTGCCGCAACGGCGTGCCGTTCCTGTCTTTGAAGTCCGTCAGCGACTGTGTGCTGGAGCACCACGACTTCTTTTTCAATTTTCCCGAGGCCATACGGGAACTCAACGCCGTGGCTATGAAATTTATTGATAATCTGGAGGCATGAATATGGAGCGCATAGCCAGTTTCACCGTGGATCACACCGTGCTGACCCCCGGGCTGTACCTCTCCCGTCGGGACGGAAATGTGGTCACCTTTGACCTGCGGTTCAAAAAGCCTAACACCGGCGACCTGCTTTCAAACAGCGAGATGCACTCCGTGGAGCACGTCGTCGCCACCCTCCTGCGCAACTCCGAACACAAGGACGCCGTGGTCTATTTCGGCCCTATGGGCTGTCAGACGGGTTTTTATTTTCTTTTTGATGGAAATCAGCTTACAAATTCCCAGGCCATAGCCCTATTGCAGGACGTTTTTTCCCATGGCGCAGCCTATAACGAGCCTATGCCCGGCTGCAGCGCCATCGAGTGCGGCAACTATAAAAACCTCAGTCTGCCGGAGGCCAAAGCCTGCTGCGCATGGTACAGCGGTCTCATCGCCTCGTGGACGGAAGAAAAGCTGGTTTATCCCGCAAAATAATGCCGAAAAAGTTCCCGAAACCGGTTGACAGGCTTTCTAAAGTCTGCTAAACTATATAAGCCGCTTTGAATGGGTCACAAGCGTCTGCCGACCGGCAGGCCGCCCCCGACAGCGAGTCCGTAATAAAGGAAAGGTAGGTGCAACAAGCAATGCAGGCAATCATCGTGACCGGTGGTAAGCAGTACAACGTTTCTGAGGGTGACACTCTGTTCATCGAGAAGCTGGACGTCAACGCCGGCGATTCCGTGGTTTTCGATCAGGTTCTGGCCATCGTGGACGGGGAGAACACCAAGTTCGGCACTCCCGTGGTGGAGGGCGCCAAGGTGGACGCCACCGTGGTGAAGAACGGCAAGGGCAAGAAGATCCGTATCTTCAAGTACACCCCCAAAAAGGGCTATCGCAAACGCCAGGGTCATCGTCAGCCTTACACCAAGGTTGAGATCGGCAAGATCACGTTCTAAGAGCGTATGACCACTGTTTCGTTCCTTGTGGAGCAAGCCCGCATCGTCGGGTTTGATGTGCAGGGGCACAGCGGCTGGGGCGAGGAAGGTTCGGACATCGTCTGCGCCGCCGTCACCAGCGCCATTCGTCTGGTGGAGAGCACCGTGAACGACGTGATGGGGCTGTGCGCCTCGGTAAAGGTTCGGGAAAAGGACGCGAAGATCTCTTTCCGTCTGCCCGGCGGCCTGTCCGCTCCGGCGGAGAGCACCTGTCAGAATCTGCTGACGGGGCTGATGGTCTATCTCGCCCAGCTCCACGACGAATACCCCGAAAACATCGAAGTGATGGAGGAATGACCTCCTGTTCCCCGCAATCATCTTATCAGAAAGGATGGTACTGAATTATGCTGTATATCGGTCTGCAATTCTTCGCCCATAAAAAAGGTATGGGTTCCACCAAGAACGGCCGTGACTCCGAGTCCAAGCGCCTTGGCCCCAAGCGTGCTGACGGTCAGTTCGTTCTGGCCGGCAACATTCTGGTGCGTCAGCGCGGCACGCACATTCACCCCGGCAAGAACGTGGGCATCGGCACCGACGATACCCTCTTTGCCAAGGCTGACGGTGTTGTCCGTTTCGAGCGTCTGGGCAAGGATCGTAAGCAGGTTTCTGTTTACCCTGCCGAGTAATCTGTTTTTGAAAAATTCCTCCGACATCTGTCGGAGGAATTTTTTATTTCCGAAACTGCCGGCGCCGTGCGGCTCCTCTGCGCAGCGGGCGGCCGCATGGGTCTCCCCTATGGGTGCGTGGGAATGCCGGCATTGGCAACATACTGATCCTTGATGGCAATGGCGCGGTTGCCATGCGTGGTGTTGCTCTTGCCATCAATGGTGCAATTATCCAGCGTGACATTGGAGCCTGCCTAGATCCAGAGCATATAAGTCTCCGCCTTGGCGTTCTTGTCGGAGATCGTGCAGTTCTTGAAGGAGGCATTGCCATTGATGGCAACGGCTCTCTCAAATGTGACGTTTTCAAATGCAACGTCACCTTTAAACACGATGTCGTGCGCATCCCAAGTGGATCTTGTGGCGTCATCTGTGCCGACGGCCACCGTCGCGTTCTTGATGGCCAGCTTCGCCCCGTTGCAGTTGATCTGGCTCAAATTTGAATTCATCTTTTTGAAGATCACCTTGTTGCTGTTGCCGATAATGGTGATGGTCTTGGTGTTTTCACCGCCTTTCAGGGTGGTATCGGTGTTGTCGGCATCCACGATGTCCACTTTCAGCCGGCCGGCCTCGATCTTGCTGACAGATGTGCTGGCGCTGTCGGTGAACCACGCGAAGGTGGTGCCCACCAGCATGGTCACGCACATGACCAGCGCCAGAAGGCTGGCCGGCAGCGACCGCTTGGTCGTGTTTTTTTCATCATAAACACATTCCTCTTTTTATTTTTTATTTTTAGATGCGGACAAGATGCAGGGATATTTCCTTGCTTTTTGCTCCGCAAAAAGCAAGATTCACTGGTGAATCTTTCTTGATCTATTAGCAGACTTATTTTGGCGCTTTGTGCAAAGAATCGTATGGGGTTTTGATTTTTTGCGTTTTACATAATTTTAGCTTAATTTTTTGTGCGAAAAAACGAAAGCAGGACTGCGCAGGCGGTGGGGTGCACCGGTCTGGCAGTCCTGCTTTTTGCGGCATTTATGGCCGCTTATTCAGCTTATTATCCCAACGGTCGGGCAGCCGGCGGAGAATTACTCCTCCGTGTGGGCGGCGGCCACGGCGTTGGAGATGATCTGCACCTCGCGCACAGGCTCCTCCTTGTCGGGCACAAGCTCCTCGGCAAAGTGGCGATAGGCGGTGAGGCCTGCGCCGGCGGGGATGAGCTTGCCGATGATGACATTTTCCTTCAGACCCACCAGATGGTCCACCTTACCCTTGATGGCGGCCTCGGTGAGGACCTTGGTGGTCTCCTGGAAGGAGGCGGCGGAGAGGAAGGAATCCGTGGCCAGGGAGGCCTTGGTGATACCCATGAGGAGCTGGGTGTAGGTGGCCTCACGCAGAGGCTCGCCGGTTTCGGCGTTCACTTCGCCGGCGGCGATGCGGTCGCGCACCTTGGCGTTCTCCAGCTCCACCTCCAGCACATCGGCCATGGCGCCGGAGAGCAGGTTGGTGTCCCCCGCTTCCTCCACGCGCACCTTGCGCATCATCTGGCGGACGATGACCTCGATGTGCTTATCGTTGATGTCCACGCCCTGCTGACGGTACACTTTCAGAACTTCCTGAATGAGGTAGTTGTGCACAGCGCTGGCGCCGCGGATACGCAGGACATCGTGGGGGTTCAGAGCGCCGTCCTGCAGCTGCTTGCCCTTTTCGATGACGTCGCCGTCCTTCACCTGCAGACCCGTGTGGGGCATGGAGTAGGTGCGCATGTCGCCGTCATCGGCGGTGACGATGATGTTCAGGAGGCTGCCCTTGGCGGCATCCTCAAAGCGGACCTTGCCGGCGATTTCGGAAAGAGTGGCCATCTTCTTGGGCTTGCGCGCCTCGAACAGCTCCTCCACACGGGGAAGACCCTGGGTGATGTCGCCGCCGGCCACGCCGCCGGTGTGGAAGGTACGCATGGTCAGCTGGGTGCCCGGCTCACCGATGGACTGGGCGGCGATGATACCCACGGCCTCGCCGGGGCCGACGGGCTTGGAGGTGGCCAGATTCATGCCGTAGCACTTGGCGCAGATGCCGCTGTGCGCCTTGCAGGTGAGCACGGTGCGGATCTCGGCAGAGTGGATATCGAACTTCTCCAGCAGAGCGGCGTCGCTCTCGGTCATCATGTGATCCTTGGAGATGAGCACCTCGCCGGTCTTGGGGTCAAGAATATCCTTCACGGGGAAACGACCCTTCAGGCGCTCGGAGAACTTCTCGATGACCTGACCGTTTTCCTCGATCTCGGAGACCACGATGCCCTTGTCCACGCCGCAGTCGTCCTCGCGGATGATGACATCCTGACACACATCCACCATGCGGCGGGTGAGGTAGCCGGAGTCGGCGGTACGCAGAGCGGTGTCGGCCAGACCCTTACGGGCGCCGCGGGAGGAGGTGAAGTAGTCCAGCACGGACATGCCCTCGCGGAAGTTGGCCTTGATGGGGATCTCGATGGTCTTACCGGCGGTGTTGGCCATCA
>ENA-OUQC01000371-OUQC01000371.1-human-gut-metagenome-genome-assembly--contig:-NODE-371-length-35202-cov-4.132558_pt1 | contig 35202 bp, 28 predicted proteins | sample MGYA00237942_ERZ548815 | MGnify/ENA primary metagenome ERZ548815 (study PRJEB26490, sample SAMN05194722) | human gut metagenome | biome: terrestrial biome; feature: human-associated habitat; material...
CAGAACAAACGTAAAACGCCCGTTCCGGCTTCTGACCCCGGAGCGGGCGTTTTACGTTGCTGTAATATGCGAAAAAAGGAGAATGTCGAAGGGTCAGCAGGCGGCGCGCTCTCTGCGGCCGGCCTCAAGCATGTAGTGCAGGAAGCCGGTGACATCAGCAGGGTCGGTGACAGAGATGTCAAAGCCCTTGGAGGGAGCGTTCATCATCTGGAACAGCTCGGTGGCGGCGTTGTCCTTTTTCAGGTCGCAGGTCTCGCCATTGTCCAGGTGCAGGAGCACACTGCCGCGGCTGGCGGCTACCTGCTGCATGAAACGGTCTTTATCAAGATACTGGATGCGAAGCATAAAAATACCTCCCACAAAGAAATGTTTTATTCTGGAAGAGTCCCCCGGGCCAGGCTGCCCGTGGGGAACGTTTCTCGGGAACCGGATCAAGCTGCGCCGGGGGTTGTTTTCCGCCCCCTGCGGTGTTATACTGTGCTTGCTGGTTCTGATGAAATAATACCACGAAACCGGCACGATAGATAGAACAAAAACACCCGATTTGTACAACAAAATCGGCATTGACAAAAAATATTCAAAGTATTGCGGAAAGGAATTGTTCAATATGGCGTTTCAGACAAGCTGTGTCTCTGCTGCCAATATCGTTACCGGGCTGACCTTCCAGCAGGATGTTGTGGCCGATGCCGAGGGGCGGGAAATGGTCCAGCATGGCAGCGCCCTGTTCCCCATTGCCTGCTACGCGGAGAACCTGAAAAGCTATTCGGTGGCCTGGCACTGGCACGAGGAGTTTGAGTACATACTGGCCATGAAAGGCCCCCTGACGGTGGACGTGAACAAGACCCGGGTGACCCTGCAGACGAATCAGGGCGTGTTCCTGAACTCCGGTATCCTCCACGCGGTGGAGCATGCGGAAAAAGGGGAGGCCTTGCTTCACTCGGGTGTGTTCCATCCCCGGCTGGTGGGTGGAATGGACACCATCTTCTGGCAGAAGCTCATCCGACCCATGCTCCAGCCGAATGCCCCGGCGTTTTTTCTACTGGATGGGGCTGTGCCCTGGCAGGCGCAGGTGCTTGCCTGCCTGCGGGAAGCCTGGCAGGCGGTTGCCGTGGAGCCCTTTGATTACGAGAACCGGGTGCGGTATTATCTCTCTGCGGCACTGCGGCTGCTGAGCACCCAGTGCGTGGGCGGCAAGACCAAGGTCTCCCAGCAGGAGCAGATCGCCGCCGAGCGGATGAAGCAGATGCTCCGCTTTGTGGAGGAGCACTACGCCGAGGAGCTGACCGTGGAACGCATCGCGGCCAGCGTGGCCCTGAGCGAGAGCGCCTGCCTGCGCAGCTTCCGGCAGATGCTGGGCATCACGCCCATCCAGTATGTCAAGCAGTTCCGGGTGGAGAAGGCCGCCGAGCTGCTCCGCTCCACCCGGCTCAAGACGGGTGAGATCGGGATGGAGTGCGGCTTTGCAGATGGCAGCTACTTCATCAAGACCTTCCGGGAGATCAAGCACTGCACACCCAAGGAATACCGCGCAAAATTCTGCTGAAATGTCTGAGATAGAAACAGGAGGAAATGATCCCCATGCAGCACAGTCTGACCCAAGGACCCATTACAAAGAATATCCTGCTGTTTGCCCTGCCGCTGATGTTCGGCAACCTGCTGCAGCAGATGTACAACATTGCCGACACCTGGGTGGTGGGCCGCTTCCTCGGCGCGGATGCGCTGGCGGCGGTGGGGTCCTCCTATACCCTGATGACCTTCCTCACCTCGATCCTGCTGGGCCTGTGCATGGGCAGCGGCGCGGCTGTGTCCATGCAGTACGGCAGCGGCGAGACCGAGAAGATGCGGCAGAGCGTGTTCCAGTCCTTCCTGTTTATTGCGGGCATCGCTCTGGTGCTTAACCTGCTGGTCTATCTGGGGCTGAACGGCATCCTGTGGGTGCTGCGGGTGCCCGCAGAGCTTTGCCCGCTGATGAAGGACTACCTGCTCATCATCTTTCTGGGCATTGCGGCCACCTTTTTGTATAACTATTTCGCAAACCTTCTGCGGGCCATCGGCAATTCCGTGGTGCCGCTGGCGTTCCTGGCTGTATCAGCCATCCTGAACGTGATCCTGGATCTGGTCTGTGTCCTTGTGCTTGACTGGGGTGTGAAGGGTGCCGCCGTGGCAACTGTCTTTTCCCAGTATGTGTCCGGGGTGGGCATCGGCTTGTACACCCTGAAAAAGTTCCCGCAGCTCTGCCCGAAACGGACAGACTGCAGGTGGGACCGGAAGAACCTTGCCAATATCCTGAATCTTTCGGTGATGACCAGTGTTCAGCAGTCCATTATGAATTTTGGCATCCTAATGGTGCAGGGGCTGGTCAACAGCTTCGGCACGGTGGTCATGGCCGCGTTCGCCGCCGCCGTGAAGATCGACGCGTTCGCCTACATGCCGGTGCAGGACTTCGGCAACGCCTTTTCCACCTTTATCGCGCAGAACTATGGCGCGAAGCGGCAGGATCGGATTCGCGCCGGGCTGAAGAGCGCCGTGCGCATGGCGATGATTTTCTGCGTGATCGTGTCCGCGCTGGTCTTCGCCTTTGCCGCGCCGCTTATGCGGCTTTTTGTGGACGCGGCGGAGACCGAGGTCATTCGGGAGGGCGTGCGCTACCTGCGCATTGAGGGCGCGTTTTATTGCGGCATCGGCTGTCTGTTCCTGCTCTACGGCCTGTATCGCGCGCTGGGAAGGCCGGGCATGAGCGTGGCGCTTACCGTGGTCTCGCTGGGCGCGCGCGTCGCGCTGGCGTACCTTCTGTCCGCCATTCCCGCCGTCGGCGTAGTCGGAATCTGGTGGTCGGTTCCCATCGGCTGGGCGCTGGCCGATCTGGTCGGGCTGATCTGTTACAGAACCGTCAAATAGCCGCCAACCTGCCAAAATAAAACTCGCCCGCCGCAGACGCTTGCTTCTGCGACGGGCGTTCTGGTTGAGTATTACTTCGCCATTTCGATGGCGCGGGTTTCGCGGATGACGTTGACCTTGATCTGGCCGGGATACTCCATCTCGGCCTCGATGCGCTTGCAGATTTCCTTGGCGAGCACCAGCGTACCCGCGTCGTTGACGTCCTCCGGCTTGACGATGATGCGAACCTCGCGGCCGGACTGGATGGCGTAGGACTTATCGACACCCTCGAACGAGTTGGCGATCTCCTCCAGCTTCTCAAGGCGCTTGATGTAGTTCTCAAGCGACTCGCGCCGGGCGCCCGGACGGGCGGCGGAGATTGCGTCGGCCGCCTGAACCAGCACGGCCTCCACGCTCTGGGGCTCCACGTCGTTGTGGTGCGCCATGATGCAGTTGACCACGGCCTCGGATTCGTGATACTTTCTGGCCAGCTCCGCGCCGATGGTCACGTGCGTGCCCTCGACCTCGTGGTCGATGGCCTTGCCGATGTCGTGCAGAAGGCCGCCGCGCTTGGCAAGCTGAACGTCCGCGCCCAGCTCCGCGGCCATGACGCCGGCGAGGTTGGACACCTCGATGGAATGCTTCAGCACGTTCTGGCCGTAGCTGGTACGGTACTTCATGCGGCCCAGCAGGCGCACGAGCTCGTGGTGGATGGAATGCTGGTTCGTATCGAACACGGCGGCTTCGCCGGCCTCGCGAATCTGGGTTTCCACCTCGCGCTTGGCCTTTTCCACCATTTCCTCGATGCGGGCGGGGTGGATGCGGCCGTCCATGATCAGCTTCTCAAGGGCGATGCGCGCCACTTCCCTGCGAACGGGATCGAAGCCGGAAATGATAACGGCCTCGGGCGTGTCGTCGATGATGAGGTCGACGCCGGTCGCGGTTTCGAGGGTGCGGATGTTGCGGCCCTCGCGGCCGATGATGCGGCCCTTCATGTCGTCGTTCGGCAGCGCCACGACGGACACGGTGGTCTCCGCCACGTGGTCGGCGGCGCACTTCTGAATGGCGAGGGAGATGATGTTGCGCGCCTTTTTGTCCGCCTCTTCCTTGGCGCGGGATTCGATGTCGCGCACCATGACGGCGGCATCGTGATACGCGTCCTTCTGGATGCGGTTCATCAGGATCTGCCGGGCTTCCTCCATGGTCATGTTGGAGATTCGCTCCAGCTCGCCCTTCTGACGGTCGTGAAGCGCCTGTGCTTCGTTTTCGAGACGCTCCGCTTCCTTGTACTTTCGGTTGAGAGCCTCTTCCCGGGCTTCTACATTGTCATATTTCTTATCGAGCGCTTCCTCACGCTGGTTCACCCTGCGCTCCAGCCGCGAAACCTCGCTGCGGCGGTCGCGTACCTCTTTGTCCAGATCGGACTTGAGGCTGATGATTTCTTCCTTTGCGGAGAGAATGGCTTCCTTCTTTTTATCCTCGGCTTTGCGTGTGGCTTCGTCCAGAAGGTTCTTCGCGAACTCCTCCGTGCGGCCGATTTTCTTTTCCATCACGTTTTTCCGATACAGATACCCGCCAAATCCTCCTGCGGCCAACGCAATCAGTGCGACGATAATCGCAATGATTGGACTCATGAACCTGATCTATCCCCTTTCTGTTTTTCATCTTGGATGCGGCTTCGCCGTCTGTTCTGACCCAACTGCCTACAGGTAGGCAGATTAACAGAACAATTTTACACGTTTTTGCCACGAAAGTCAAGAAAGCCGCGCCGACTCGCGACAACTTAATATGAAAAAACCCGCCGCGCCGCGCGCTTTGCCGCAGAAGCAAAAAGATTTTGCAGAATCTGCATAAGGATTTTGCATTGCGGGCGCATACGCGATTTGCTATAATGTTCCCGGGAACGGCCGTTGTCAATCTCCCTTCCGGCCGAAGAAACCGAAAGAAACGAGGTGCCCTCAACCATGACGCACGAATCCCGTTTTTCCATGGCGGCGTTTCAAAACGCGGACACGCCGTTTCAGCCCGCGTACGCGTGGATCTGGAACGACCAGATTGAATCGGCCGAGCTGCGCCGGCGGCTGGACGGCCTGCGGCGCGCGGGCATCCGCACGGTCTACGTGCTGCCCGAGCCGAAGAATTTCCGGCCGGAGCGGATTCGCACGTTCCTCGAGCCGGACTACCTGACGGACGAATTCATGCGCCTTGTGCGGGAAGCCGCCGAATACGCGCTGTCCATCGGCATGAACGTGTGGATGTACGACGAGGGCGGCTGGCCGTCCGGCGGCGCGTGCGGGCGCACGGTGGAAAAGCACCCGCGCATGATTCGCAAGGCGCTCTGCGCGCGGGAGGAAACCCTTCCCGCCGAAACGGCGTACGTACTAAAAGCGAACGATGTAGCGGCGTTTACGGCGGAAAACGGCGCGCTCCGGCGCGTGAAGCCGGGCGAGCGCTTTCCGGAGAAGCGAACGCTGACGGTGTACGGCGTGCGGCTGGGCGAGGGCTGGACGACGGATTCTCTGCAGGACGGCATCGGCGAAGCGTTTGTTCGGGAAACCCACGAGCGCTACGCGAAATTTTTAGGCGACCTGTTTCCCCGCGTCCCGTTCATGTTCACCGACGAGCCGGGCACCGGGAGCTTCCCGTGGCCGGATGGCTTCGCCGAAAAATTCCTTTCGCGCTTCGGCTACGACCTGCGCGACCATCTGCCCGCGCTTTTCAGCCTGAGCGAGGACGCTTCCGGCATGGACGCGCGCGCCCGCGAGGACTACCGCGCGCTGCAGGGCGAGCTGTTCCGGGCGAATTACATGCGGCCGATTCACGACTGGTGCCGGAGAAACGGCGTTCGATTCACGGGGCATCTGGACATCGACCACATGACCGACGGCTGCATGGCGCACGGCTACGGCACGGTGCTTCAGCAGCTGCGCGAATTCGACGTGCCGGGCGTGGACGTGATCTGGCGGCAGATCGACATTCCGAAGGACGGTAAACCCGCCTGCTACGAGGGCAACGGCTTTTTCGAGCGCTTCGCGTCCTCCGCGGCGGCGCAGACGGGCGGAACGCTGGCCGTGACCGAGAGCTTCGGCGTGTACGGCGCGAGCCTGACGGGAAAGCTGGCGCGGTTCGTGATCCTGCACCAGCTCGCGCGCGGCATCAACGTGTTCAACTTCATGTGCCTGTCCTACACGCCGAAAAACGCGCTGGCGCTCGTGGAGCGGCCGGAGTACGTGGAGGAAATGCCGGGCTTCTTCCACCTGCGCGGGCTGAACGACTTCACCGCCCGCGCGTCGTGGCTGATGCAGCTGGGCGCGCCCGCGGCCCGCGCGGCGCTGTATTTTCCGGCGCGCGACATCTGGGCGGGCGGAACCCGCGCGGAAAACGCCATCGACGGCTTCGAACGGCTGGGACAGGCGCTCGAGCGCGCGCAGGTCGATTTCGACATTCTCGACGAGGAGGGGCTGCGCATGGCCGCCCGCGACGGAAACGCGCTCACGCTGGGGCTCGCGCGCTATGAAACCGTGCTCGTCCCGCGCGGCGCGACGCTTTCGGACGCGCTTCGTGAAAAGCTCCGCGGCGTGGACGCGCCCGTGAAGCCTGTCGTGTACTGCTCCTGCATCGGTGACGAACTCGCGCTTCGAGATGCGGGCGCAGCTGCGAAGCCCGCCGCGAACGACGATGGCTCCCGCGCCTGTGAGCGGCTCAACGGGAATATGGCGGCAAACCCCGTCCCCTGCACTCGGGAACGGCTCAATGGAGACGCGCTTCGGGAAGCGGACGCGGCCGTGAAACCCGCCGCAAACGGCGGCTGCCCCTGCGGGCTTCGCGGCGGCGAAACGCTTGCGCCGGGCGCGGCTTCGAAAACCGGCGTAAACGGCGGCTGTCCCTGCGAGCTTCCCGGCGGCGACGCGCTTGCGCCGGGCGCGGCTGTGAAGCCCGGCGCAAACGGCGATTGTCCCTGCACCCGCGAACAGCTCGGCGGGAACGCTCTGCGAAAAACGGACGCGGCTGCAAACTGTGTTTCCCGCAGCGAGCTTCCCGACGGCGACGCGCTTCTGGACGCGGCTTCGGAGCTCGGCGTACATGGCGGATGCCCGACGCTGCGCGCGCGTGCGCGCGCGCTGGCCAGTGGGGAAGCGCTCGTGCTTGTGTTCAACGAAAGCGATCAGGTTGTGCGCGCGAACGTGCGCTTCCCGCAGGCGGGCGTTCCTGTGCGGCTCGATCCCGCGACCGGACGGGCGTTCCGCATGGAGGGCGGCGTTCATACCTTCGCGCCCGGCGAGGGCAAATTCTTCCTGTTTAGCGAAAACGGGCTTTCCGAAGCGGAAGCCGAGCCGAGTACCGTCCTGTGGCGAAAGGAAATCGATTCGTTCACCTTGGAGGTTGTGCGCGAAGCCCTCATCGACGCAAACAGCGTAACGGCTCGCGCCGGAGACGGCACGCTTCGCGCCGCCGCGCCCGGCAGCTGGGAGCCGCTCGTCGGAACGGACTTCTCCGGCGAATGCGTCTACCGCGCCCGCGTGACGCTGCCCGATGAGACCGCTTTCGCCGCGTCCGAACCCCACGAACCGCGCGGCGCGACGTGCCGCGTCCGCACAGAAGCAGACGGCGAAACGGCGCAGGGTACGTCCGAATCCCGCGAACCGCGCGGCGTGGCGCGTTGCGCACGCGTGGAAGTGGGTGACGAAACAGCGCAGGGTGCGACCGAAAACCAGAAAACGTGCGCCCGCGCGGGGCTGGGCGGCGCGCCGCGCGCCGGAGAGCGCTGGCGGCTGTCTCTGGGGCGCGTGGAATGCACGGCGCGGGTGACGATCAACGGGCATGACGCGGGGATTGCGTGGGTGGAACCGAAAGCGATAGAATTTGACGGCGCGCTGTTCGGCGAAAGCCCGACGGCGGAAATTGAAATCGAGGTCGCGAACACGATTACAAACCGCCTCCGCGCGGCGAAACCGGAGACCTTATTCGACCGCCGCGTGCTGGGGCCGTATCACGAGCGGCAGATTGTGTTCGAGCAGGAAGCCGCCGAGGGCGGACTCTACGGCCCGGTCGTGTTGGAGCGGCTCGGGTAAGACTGAATCCCACGAGCCGCGCGGCGTGGCGCGTTGCGCCCGCATGGAGCTGGCCGACGGAGCGGCCCGGGTAAGACTGAATCCCACGAGCCGCGCAGCGTGGCGCGTTGCGCCCGCGTGGGGCTGGGTAACGGGACGGCTCCGGCCGCGACGGAATCCTACGAGCTACGCGGCGCGGCACGTTGCGCATGTCTGGAACTGGACGACGGAGCGGCTCGGCTGAGCCGTATCCGCACAGAGCGCACGGCGCGGGCAAAAATCAACCGCGCCGTGTGTTCCGTTGGACGTGCGGAGCAGATTGCGCGGGCGAAACCGAGGACGATCGTTGACGGCGGGCGGTTCGCCGAAACCCTCGCGGTGAAAGCCGGAACCGCGGTTTGGGGCGGCGGGTTCGGCTCGAAAAACAGTCAAATGGCGGCACTTCTTACAAAACTGTTCGATTTGGGCGGCAAAGCGTAAGACGAATCGATGGAAGGACGGGGCGGCGCGTGGTATCATATATGCGTCAATTCGAAATAACGGAGGAACGCATCGTATGAGCATGCTGGAAGTAACGGGGCTTCGCAAGGTTTACGCCTCCCGTCTGAGCGCGAACAAGGTTGAGGCGCTGAAGAATGTGAATTTCACCGTGGAGGAGGGCGAATACGTCGCCATCATGGGCGAAAGCGGATCGGGCAAGACGACGCTTCTGAACATTCTGGCGGCGCTGGACAGACCCACCGCCGGAACGGTCACGCTGGACGGGCAGGATTTCGCACGCCTGCGCGAATCGGCGGTGTCGGCCTACCGCCGCGATCATCTGGGCTTTGTGTTTCAGGAGTTCAATCTGTTGGACACGTTCACGCTGGAGGACAACATCTTCCTGCCGCTGGTGCTGGCCGGCAAGCCGCACTGGGAGATGCGCAGCCGGCTTCTGCCCATCGCGGCGCAGCTGGGCATCGCGGACATTCTTTCAAAGTACCCTTATGAGGTATCCGGCGGCCAGAAGCAGCGCGCCGCCGTCGCCCGCGCGCTGATCACGCACCCGCGGCTGATTCTCGCCGACGAGCCCACCGGCGCGCTGGATTCCCGCGCCACGGACGAGCTTATGCGCCTGTTCGCCGCCATCAACGAAAACGGGCAGACGATTCTGATGGTCACGCACTCCGTGAAGGCCGCCAGCCGCGCCGGGCGCATCCTGTTCATTCGCGACGGCGAGGTGTTCCACCAGATCTACCGCGGCGGCGCGACGGACGACGAACTGTATCAGAAGATCACCGACGCGCTGACGATGCTTGCGACGGGCGGTGAGCGCGCGTGAAGCTTCTATTTTATCCGCGCCTTGCGTGGACGGGCATTCGCAAGAACCGCCGGCTGTACCTGCCCTATCTGCTCACCTGCATCGGCATGGTGATGATGGAATACATCATCTGCTTTCTAAAGGATTCCAAGGCCGTTCGCGGCATGCGCGGCGCAATGATGATCACCGGCATGATGTCCTTCGGGAGCTTTGTCATCGCGGTCTTCGCGCTGATCTTCCTATTTTACACAAACTCGTTCCTGATGCGCCGCCGCAAGAAGGAGTTCGGCCTTTACAGCATTCTGGGCATGTCGCGGCGCAATCTGGGGCGCATTCTTCTGTGGGAAACCCTGTTTGTGCTGGTGATTTCCCTCGCCGCCGGTCTGTTCGCCGGAGCGGCGCTTTCCAAGCTGGCCGAGCTGATTCTTCTGAACATGCTGCACGGCAAGACCACCTATTCCCTCACGCTCTCCGCGCCCGCGGCGACCTACACGCTGTGTGTGTTTCTGGTGATCTTCGCGCTTCTGTTTCTGAAATCGCTGTGGCAGGTGCGCTCACTGGACGCGCTGAGCCTTTTAAAGAGCGAAAGCGTGGGCGAAAAGCCGCCGCGCGCGAACTGGGCGCTGGGCCTTCTGGGGCTTCTGGTGCTGGGCGCGGGCTATGCGCTGGCCGTGTATGTGGGCGACCCGGTGTCCGCGCTCGCGTGGTTCTTCGTGGCCGTCATACTGGTCATCATCGGAACGTACATGGTGTTCGTTTCCTTCTCCGTGGTGCTTCTGCGCGTTCTTCAGAAGCGGAAGAACTACTATTATAAGGCGCGCCACTTCGTGTCCGTGTCGTCGATGGCGTACCGCATGAAGCGCAACGGCGCGGGGCTCGCGTCCATCTGCGTGCTGGCGACGATGGTGCTGGTGATGATTTCCACCACCGTGAGCCTGTACTTCGGCGTGGAGGATTCCCTGAACACCCGCTACCCCAACGACCTGAACCTGACCGCCTACCCGTACCGCGCGGAGGAGTTCACCGACGAAAACACGCAGAAGCTGATTGCCGCGCTGACCGCCGCGGTAAAGGCCGAGGGGGTGGAGCCGGAAACGGAATTCTGCTACCGCATGGCGACCGTCGCGGGGCTTCTGAACGACGGCCGGCTTCAGACGCGCTACTCGGGCGGGCTGGTGAACTACAACGCGCTGTATCAGATCTATTTTCTGGACGTCAGCGACTTCAACCGCCTGTCCGGCCAGAATGTGGCGCTCGCGCCCGACGAGGCGCTGGTGTACACCCACCGCGGCGACTACGAATGGGACGTTCTGGCGATTGACGACGCGCTGGAATTCCGCGTCGTCGGACGGCCGAGCTTCAAGGCCATCAGCGGGCAGGCCGCCGCGAACATCTCCCCCACGGTCTACGCCGTGGTAAGCGACCTGAACGCCGCGGCCGGAAAGATTGACGAGCTGCTCGCCGAGTCGAGTGATTCTCACTGCCGCATGTGGCTGATGGGCGTCGACCTCGCGGGCGGCGACGACGTGTACGTCGAGTCCTTCAATATCGAAAACCGGCTGGCGCTGGACGACACCTTCACGGGCGACGATTCGTTCGTGCGGCGGCTGGACTGCGAAAGCCGCAGTGAAAACGCCACGGACTTCTATAATACCTATGGCAGCCTGCTGTTTCTGGGCGGCATACTGAGCGTGGTGTTCGTGTGCGCCGCGGTGCTGATCATCTATTACAAGCAGGTCTCCGAGGGCTATGAGGATCAGGCGCGGTTTGAGATCATGCAGAAGGTGGGCATGACGAAGCGCGAGATTCGCCGCTCCATCAACTCGCAGCTTCTGACGGTGTTCTTCCTGCCGCTTCTGGGCGCGCTGTGCCACCTGTGCTTCGCGTTCCCGATGCTGCTCAAACTCCTGCAGCTGTTCAACCTCAACAACGTGACCCTGTTCGCCGCCACCACGCTTCTGAGCTTCCTCGCCTTCGCGCTGATGTACGCGCTGGTGTATAAGCTCACCTCCGGCGCGTACTGCGCCATCGTCAGCGGGGCGAAGAAGGAATAACGGCTTCTGATGAAAAGAAACCGCGCGATGAAGGAACGATTTCCTCCATGGCGCGGTTTTCTTCGCAGAAGATCGGGGAGAGCTCGAGAGGGCTTCGGCCCTCTCGAATTTCAATCGAGCCCAGCGACATGCGCGGTGGGCGCGGGGCGATTTTTGCCGCGCGAAACCGCTTCCTTGCAGTCTCCGCGCCCGAAAATCCGAAGGATTTTAGCGGAGACTGTCAGGGGGTGGCAGTGGCGGGGGAGCTTGCTCCCCCGTCCGCATCGGGATGATCAGTCTCTGCGGACATCCGAATTTGCGGGAATTTTCTCCTTGAACAGCAGGGAGATGCACCACAGACCCGCGATGCCCACGATGGTATAGATGATGCGGGAGAGGGTCGACGCCTGTCCGCCGCAGATGTAGGCGACGAGGTCAAAGCGGAACAGGCCGACCAGCAGCCAGTTGATTGCGCCGATGATTGTGATTACGAGAGACGTGTTGTCAAGCATTCAGATTCACTCCTTTTCCGCCGTGTCATCCGGCTATCGGTATTGTTTCCCAACGTGGCCAGCTTATACCGGTTCCGGAAGGTTTTTTGCCGGAAACCGCGTTTTTTTCCGCGCCGGTTGACTTTTCGGCGCGCGCGCCTTACAATAAAACGCGGGGAGGTGGGCGCGTGAAGAGTCTTCGAGGGGCGCTGGCGCTGCTGCTCGCGCTGTGTCTGCTGGGCGGCACGGCGGGCGCGGAGGAAAAGCGGCTGCACATCTACACGTCGCACAAGCCGGACGTATATCAGCCGCTGATCGACGAGTTTGAGGCGCGCACCGGCGTCTGGGTCACGGTGGAAACCGGCGGCACGAGCGAGCTGCTTTCGCGCATCGCGTCGGAGGACGGACAGAGCGGCGCCGACCTGATGTTTGGCGGCGGCGTGGAGAGTCTGGACGCGTACGATCGCTATTTCGAATTCCCGCGGGGCGTTTCCGCAGATCATTTGGACGAGGCGTACCTTCTGGACGGCGCGTGGCTGCCGTTTTCGTCGCTGCCCATCGTGATCATCTGCCAGAGACGGCTCACGGGCGGCCGCGCGCCGAGCGGCTGGGCGGAGCTTTTAACGGACGAATGGCGCGGGCAGATCGCCTTCGCCGACCCGATGGTGTCCGGCTCCAGCTACACGGCGCTGGCGACGATGCTCGCCGCGCTGCCCGGCGACGACGCGGAGATTCTTTCGGCGTTCTCGCGCAATCTGGACGGGCGGCTGCTGGGCGGCTCGGGCGAGGTGGTCGGCGCGGTGGCGCGCGGGGATTTTCTGGTCGGCGTCACGCTGGAGGAAACGGCGCTGCGCGCCGTCGCCGCCGGAACGGACGTCGAAATCATCCACCCCGCGGAGGGCACCAGCGCCGTGCCGGACGGCATCGCACAGATGAAGGGCGCGAAGCACCCGGAGAACGCCGCGGCGTTCATCCGCTTCGTGCTGAGCGAGGACGTGCAAAAACGTCTGGGCAGCCAGTTCTTCCGCCGCTCGGTGCTGAAAGGGCTGTTCTCAGAAGGCGCCCGCGCCCCCGCGCTGGTATCCTACGACATCCGCTGGGCAAGCGAAAACCGCGACCAGATCCTGCGCCTGTGGCAAACCGCCGGCGGCGGCACGCGCTGAACGCGCGGCGGGGCGGCGTTCGCCGATGCGGAACCGATAGGACACGCCGCATCTACGGAAGGACGCGCGCGGCATGGCGGCGTTCGGCGTGCGGGAATGCCACATTCACGGAAAACCGCGCGCGGATGGGCGGTGCCTGCCGAAGGAATGGCGGCGTGGGGATGAAGGAATTTTTGCGTGCGCGGCGGGGCGGGAAGGAGAGTCGGCGGTTATGGAGGAGAAGGAGAAACGGCGGCGGAAGCTGGCGGCGCATTCGGTGCGGCGGTCGTTTACACTGCGGATTTTCGTGACCGTTTTGCTGATGGCGCTGTTTCCGCTGGTGCTTTCCAACGCCATCATGCTGCCGCTGATCGTGAACAAATCCGACGAGCGGGCGGGCGCGCAGGCGGAAGCGCGGCTTATCCGCGCCCGGGACGCTTTGGAGGGCACGTGCCGCGCGTTTGACGCGGCGGCGAACGCGCTACTGATGGACGCGTCGGTTCGGCGCGCGCTGGCCGGAGAAGCGGTGGACGCGTGGAAGGTCTACGAAGCGCTGTTTTCCGCCGCGGGCGGGCTGTACGACCGGGGACATCTGTTTCTGTATGACGGGGACGGCCGGTGCCTGTATGCGCTGAAGGGCGCGGGCGACGATCTGCCCACGGACTGGGGCGCGCTCCGGCGGGCGCTGCGCGGTGAAACCGTGCGGCTGAGCGCGGGCGAGGGCACGCTGGCGCTGCTTTCGGCGCATCCCTCCGCGAACGGCGGCTGCGTGGTGTACGGCTTTGACCGGGACGAGTTGGCTTCCATGCTCTCGGGCGGCGATGGCGGGTTCTTCCTGTTAAACGCCACGGGGCGCGCGGTGTACGCCGACGACGCGGGGCTGACCGACGCGGCGGCGATGCTGCGCGCGCGGCTGCTCACCGGCGAGGGCGCGGACTGCGAGACGGACGCGTTTTTCTACCGCGCGGCGGCGATCGAAAGCACCGGCTTCACGCTGTGCCTGCGCGCGGCGCGGCCGTTTACCGCCGAGACCCGGCGGGCGTATTACAAGGCCAGCGCGGCCATGTGCGTGCTCTGCGCGGTGATGTGCCTGTGGGGCGCGTTCTTCCTGAGCCGGCACCTGTCCAAGCCCGTGCGGGCGCTGAGCCGCGCCATGGGCGAGGCGGAGAAGGGCAACCTGTCCCTGCGGCTTCCCGAGGACCGGCCGGACGAGCTGGGGCGGCTGGCGGTGGGCTTCAACCGCATGGCGGAGGAGTACGAGCAGAACCTGACCCGCTCCGTGCAGCGGCAGAAGGAGCTGAACGAAACGCGCCTGCGCATGATGCGCGCGCAGCTGAACCCGCATTTTCTGTATAACACGCTGGATTCCATGAAGTGGCTGGGCATGGCGCACGATTCGCCGCAGGTGGCCACGCTGGCCGCGAATCTGGCGCTGCTTCTGCGGGCGAGCATTTCCGGCGACGAGATCGTGACGCTGGAGGAGGAGCTGGAGCTGCTGGAGCGGTACGCCGACATTCAGTCGATTCGCTTTGAAGATCGGTTTACCTGCGAAATCGACGTGAGCGAGCGGTTCCAGCGCTGCCTGGTTCCCAAGCTGATTTTACAGCCGCTGGTGGAGAACGCCGTGATTCACGCGCTGGGCGAGCGCGACGACGGCTACATCAAGGTGTCGGCGGAGGAGGAAAACGGCGAGCTTCTGCTGTCCGTCACCGACAACGGCTGCGGCATGCCCGAGGCGCTGGTGGAGGCGATCAACGCGGGCGACGCGCGCCGCGGCGGCGGAAATTTAGGCATTTACAATGTGGACAGCATCATCAAGCTGCACTTCGGCGCGTCCTACGGGCTCAAGGCGTCATCCACGCCGGGCGAGGGCAGCCGCGTGTGCATTCATCTGCCGATGAACCGAAGGGAGGCGGACGCGTGATTCGAGTGGTGGTAGTGGACGACGAGGCCGTGGCGCGCCGGGGCATCGTTATGGGCGTGGACTGGGCGAAGCTCGGCTGCGAAATCGCGGGCGAGGCTGCGTCGGGCGAGGAAGGCGTGGCGCTGGTGAGCCGCGTCGCGCCCGATCTGATCATCACGGACATTCGCATGCCGCACATGGACGGCATCGAAATGATGAACGAGCTGCGAAAGCGCGGCTGCCGGGCGCACGTGATCGTATTGAGCGCCTACAGCGATTTTTCCTATGCCCGCAGCGCGCTGAAGTTCGGCGCAGACGATTATCTGCTGAAGCCGTTCCGCGAGGGCGAGCTGGAAAACGCCGTCTCCGGCGTGCTGCGGCGGGAGCGCGCGGAAAAGCCGCCCGAAACGCCGCGCGTGCCGGTGAAGGAGGGCGAAAAGAGCCTGTATGTGCAGGAAGCGATGAACGCCATTGCGCGAAGCTACGCCGATCCCGACCTGTCGATCACCGTGATCGCCGGGCGGCTGAACGTGAGCGAGGGGCATCTGAGCCACCTGTTCAAAAAGGAAACGGGCTACACCATCGGCGGATACCTGACCCAGTACCGCATACACGCGGCGATGGCGCTTTTGGAGGACTGCCGCAACCGCGTATACGAGGTCGCCGGGCACGTCGGATACCGCGACGTGACGTATTTCGGCAGCACATTTAAAAAGCTGACGGGCATGTCGCCCACGGACTACCAGAACCGCGGCGGCCTGCGCGAGGGAGAGACGGACAAATGAAGCTGAAAATCCTGTTTACATCCGACCTGCACGGCTATTTCTTTCCCACGGACTACATTCACACCGGCTGCCGGCCGATGGGCGTGAACGCGCTGAGCGGCATGTTCCGCGCCGCGCGCGACGAAAACACGCTCACGATCGACGGCGGCGACACGCTGCAGGGCTCGCCGTTCGCCTATTACGCCGCGCATCACGGCCGCGTTCCGCTGCTCGCGCAGGCGATGAACGATGCGGGCTACGACTATGTGACCGTGGGCAACCACGATTTCAACTATGGCTACGACGTGCTTTCCGGCTATCTGAACGCGCTGAACGCGAAGGCGCTGGCGGCGAACGTGGAGGACCTGGGCGGGGAAATGCCGCTTTTGCAGACCGACGTGCGCGCGCTGCCGAACGGGCTGCGCGTGGGCGTCGTGGGCGCGGTGACGGACTGGGTGAACCGCTGGGAAAAGCCCGCGAACCTTGCGAAGCTGCGCGTGAACGACACGCTTTCGGCGGTGCAAAGGGCGTATGAATCGCTTCGCGGGAAATGCGACGTGACGGTGTGCGTGTATCACGGCGGCGTGGAGAAGGATCTGGACACGGGAAGGGTGTATTCGGACAGCGGCGAAAACCTCGCGTGCAGGATCGCCGAGACCTGCCCGTTCGACATTCTGCTCACGGGACACCAGCATCTGGTGATTCCGTCGGCGAAATGGGCGCGTTCCCACATCGTGCAGACGCCCGCGAACGCGCCGTGCTATGCCGAGGTCGTGTGGGAGGACGGAGAAATTTCGTCGCGGCTGGTTCCCGCCGAGGGCGAGGGAACGCCGTCCGCCGCGCTGTCCGCGCTGGAAAACGAGGTGGAAGCGTGGCTGGACACGCCGGTTTCCCGCCTGAACCGGCCGCTCGCGCCCGAAAAACCGCTCCTCATGGCGCTGCACGGCTCGCCGATCGCCAACCTGTTCAACCGTGTGCAGACGCAGGTCTCCGGCTGCGACGTGAGCTGCACCAGCCTTGCCAACGAGGTGCGCGGCTTCGCCGAAAACGTGACCGTGCGCGACGTGGTTTCCACCTATGTGTACCCCAACACGCTGGTGCTGCTGCGCGTGACCGGCGCGCAGCTGAAGGAGGCCATGGAAAACTGCGCGTCCTACTTTGAGATGGACAAGGGCGGGCATGTGACGGTCTCCGAGAAGTTCATGAAGCCCAAGGTGTCGCACTACAATTTCGACTACTATTCCGGCGTGGAATATCGCTTTGAGCTTTCCAACCCCGTCGGCAGCCGTGTGGCGGAGCTGACCCGAAACGGGCGGCCCGTGAAGCCGGACGACGTGTTTACCATGTGCGTGAACAACTACCGCGCCACCGGCGTGGGCGGCTACGACGCGCTGCGCGACTGCCCGCACGAGCGGGAAATCCTTACCGAGATGAGCGAGATCCTGCTGGACTTCTTCGCCGCCAATCCCCTTGTGACGGTGGACGAGGCTTCGCCTTATCGCGTGACGTACCACGGAAAGCCGGTGCTGGCATGAAGCGGGTGGACATTGTAAACGCCATTTACAACGCCTATGACGAGGACGCGCGGCTGACAAAGAGCCGCAACGGGCAGCTGGAATCTATCACGACCATGCGCTACATCCACGCGCTTCTGCCCGAGGGGGCGAAGGTTCTGGAGGTGGGCGCGGGCACGGGGCGCTACAGCGTCGCGCTGGCGCGGGAAGGCTACGACGTTTCGGCGGTGGAGCTGGTCGAAAGGAACCTTGAAACGCTGCGCGAAAACGCGAAGGGGCTTGAAAACCTTTCGGCGACGCAGGGCGACGCGACGAATCTGGGCGCGTTCCCGGACGACGCCTTCGACGCGGTGCTGGCACTGGGGCCGATGTACCACCTGTATGCGCCCGAGGACTGGAACCGCGCGCTGGACGAAGCGATTCGCGTGACGAAGCCCGGCGGTCTGATCTTCACGGCGTTCCTGTCGGTGTACGCCATCCTGTACGCAAACTACCTGTCCGGGAATTTCCGGGAGGGGCTGGCGGAGAACTTCGACGGGGATTTCCGCGTTCGGCACTTTGAAGAGCAGGGCTTTACCGGCTTCGATATTTCGGAATTCGAGGCGCTGTTTGACGGAAAGCCTGTGCGGGAAATCGCGCTGGCGGGCACGGACAGCGTGCTGGAGCTCGCGAAGCGGATGAACGGCTTTTCCCTGCCGGACGAGGAATTTGAAGCGTTTGTGCGCTATCACCTGCATACCTGCGAAATCCGCGAGCTTCTGGGCAGCCATTCGCACCTTTTGCATATCTGCCGGAAACAGGACGGGAGGACAAACCGATGAAGGTCCTAAATTCGAGTGAAAAGCGCGTCGTCTGCGCGAACCCGGACAGCGCGTTCCGCTATTTCGCGTGGCCGACGGTGGCGTATCTGCCGGATGGCACGCTGGCCATGACCGCGTCCGGCTTCCGGCTGGCGCACATCTGTCCCTTCGGCAAGGCGGTCATCTGCTACAGCAAGGACGAGGGCGCGACGTGGACGCGGCCCGCGCCGGTCATCGACACGCCGCTGGACGACCGCGACGCGGGCATTACCGCGTTCGGGAACGGGCGCGTGATTCTGACGTCGTTCAACAACACGATCCGCCAGCAGCGCGTCTGGAACCACGCGCCGATCGACGGGCACGACTGGTCGGAAAGCCCCAGGCGGCGGTTCGTCGAAGCGTATCTGGACGAAATCGAGACGCGCGGCGACGAGGAACGCTTCCTCGGCTCTACCTATAAAATCAGCGAGGATGGCGGCTATACGTTTGGAAAATTGCGCCGCGCGCCGGTCACTGCGCCGCACGGCCCCTGCCGCCTGAACGACGGCTCCCTCCTGTACGTGGGGCGGCGCTTCTCCGCGAACGATGAATTCGACGGCGGCGAAACGCCGTTCATACAGGTGTGCCGGCTGAACGAAAACGACGAGTTTGAGGTGGTTTCCTCGATCGAAAACATCGTGGACGAAGCGGACGGGCTTCTGCAAAGCTGCGAGCCGCACGCCATCCAGCTTCCGGACGGGCGCATACTCGTGCATATCCGCGTGCAGCGCTATGGCATTCCGGAGCCGGTGTTCACCGTGTATCAGTCCGAATCCCGCGACGGCGGACATACGTTCACCAAGCCCCGCCGCCTGCTCGCCCGCCGCGGCGGCTCGCCCGCGCACCTGTGCCTGCATTCCTCCGGTGCGCTCATCTCCACGTACGGCTACCGCGAAAAGCCCTACGGCATCCGCGCGATGCTCTCATGGGACGGCGGAAACACATGGGATACCGACTACATACTCGACGCGTCCGCCCAAAGCGGCGACCTCGGCTACCCCGCCAGCGTCGAACTCCCGGGCGGCCGCATCCTGACCGTCTTCTACGAAAACCTCGGCGGCGAAAGTGTCATCATGCAAAAAATCTGGGCTCTCCCCACCCCCTGACCCCACGAAGGCGGGGGAGCGTCGCTCCCCCGCACCCCCTCAAGAAGCAAACCCCTCCTTTCGCCGCGCGGTTATACGGTTCTTTTGAGGACAGAACAGGAGATTCCAACGACTTGAAATAACCAGTTGCGACCGCGTATTCTATTCATCGAAGAGAACTTGACGCGCCTGTTTCGAGAGGATGTGAAGCAACGCTCGGGCTTCCGGCAACGAAAGCGGCGATTCTTTGCGGAACCGCTTCAAAGAGGATATTTGTAACGTGATTTATCTTTACAGACAGCAGCCGCGGCACATAAGGCCGCGGCTGCTGTCTGCAAACGGATAGTTGAGCTTATTCCCCCATCGGCGGTCGGCGGGTGAAGGGGGTGGAGAGGGGGATCCATTGGGCGGTGGCGGCACTGCGGTCGAAGGCGGTGATGGCGTCGAGGACGTGGAATGTCTGGTGGTAGTCGGCGCGGGCGGGGCGGCCGGTGCGGAGGGCGTCGGCGAAGTCGCTCAGGCCGAGGCCGCGGCTGTTTTCGGCATAGCCATACATCAGGGGGATTTCGCGAACCTCCTTATCCTCGGGGCGGTAGAGCTTCACGGGGCCGCCGAAGGTATTGGGGTCGGGCACGAAGAGGGTGCCCTCGCTGCCGTAGACCTCGAAGCGTGCTTGGCTGGGGTAGTAGGCGTCGAAGGTGGTGAACAGGGTGCCGATCGCGCCGGAGGTATATTTGACGGTTCCGGCGACGTAGGTATTCACGTGCACGTCGATGGGCGTGCCGTTTAGTGGCTGGCTGGTGATCACGCGGCGCGGGAAGGTGATTTTCGAGGCGCTCATGACGCTCTCGATGCCGCCCGCGAGGTTGATCATCGCCGTCAGGTAGTACGGCCCCATGTCCATCATCGGGCCGCCGCCGTACTGGTAGTAGAAGTCCGGGTCGGGATGCCACGTCTCATGGCCGCGGCAGATCATGAACGCCGCCGTGCCGACGACGTTTCCGATGAAGCCCGCGTCGATCAGCCGTCGCGCGGTCTGGATGCCCGCGCCTAAGAAGGTGTCCGGCGCGCCGCCCAGCATCAGACCCTTTTCCCCGGCGATGCGCACGAGCTCTTTGCCCTCTTCCAGAGACGCGCCCAGCGGCTTTTCGCTGTATACGTGCTTTCCGGCGAGCAGGGCGGCCTTCGAGACCTCGAAGTGCTCGCAGGGGCGCGTGAGGTTCAGAACGACCTCGACCTCCGGATCGCGGAATGCGTCGTGCATGGTCTCGTAGATTTTGGGAATGTGGTAGTCGCGCTGCGCGTTCTCGGCGCGCTCGCGCACGAGGTCGCACACGCCGATCAGCTCGACGTTCTGAAAACGCGTTGTGAGATTTTTGAGATAAATGCCGCTGATGCAGCCCACGCCGATCATGGCAACCTTCACGGGTTTCATGCGCGCATCCGCCTTTCTTTAATACATCTTCGCGGTGTTTTCGAATCTGTCGGTCGTCAGGCCGTGCGCGACGGCATAGGCCTTGCCCTCGCCCGCCCACAGAAGGCCGCGCTCCATCAGAATTTCGGCGGAGGGGGACCTGTCGAACACGTCGTCGTGGTGCCCCAGCGAGCAATAGAACACGCGGCCGTTGCCCCAGAACTTCGTCCACGCCACGGGCATGTCCACGGGCTTGTTGGAGATGTGGTAATAGGGAACCGCCGGGAAGCGCGTCGTGGCCAGCACCTCGATGGCGGGGTCGACGTGCAGATAGTAGTGCTCGCTGTCCACCTCGAAGTCCTCAAGCCCCTCGACGATGGGCGAGGAGCCTTTGCGGATGTTCACGGTGTAGTGAATGCCGTTTCCGCCGGGGTGGGACACCCACTGCCCGCCGGTGATGAACTGCCACTGGGTATCCTGCCGGAAGCTGTCGCACATGCCGCCGTGGCAGCCGGCCAGACCCACGCCCGCGCCGACCGCGAGAGATATGTTCTTTGTGTATTCGGACGGAATCGCGCCCATCGTCCAGCAGGGGACGATGAGGTCAAGCGCCTTCAGCGCCTCAAGGTCGGCCATCGGGTCGAGCGTGTCGAAGATTTCCGCTTTGTATCCGTTCTTCTCAAGCAGCCGCTGAAAGCGCCGGCTTACCAGCCTGGGCTCGTGGCCGTCCCAGCCGCCCTGAAAAATCCATGCCGTTTTCATTGTGCGCACGCTCCTTTTTTAAATTCGGGTGTAGATGACGCGGTTTTCCTCGGCGGACGCGTTCAGCGCTTCCATCAGCTTCATCACGCGCAGCATCTGCGCGTGCGTGACCAGCTGCTTTTCCTCGCCGCGCACGGCCTTTACGATATTTCTGTAGTAGTCGCGCACGTCGGACGTGACCTCCGGAAGCGGTTCCTCGCGGATGGTCTCGGGCGTGCGGGGCGCCATGGTCTTGGTCAGTCCCGCGGCGGTGACGACGGGCACCGCGTCGCGCTTCTCCCAGTCGAACACCTTCACGATTTTGCCGTTCAGATCCCAGTCGTTGATGATCGCCGTGCCGTTTTCACCCTGCATGTACCAGCGCGGCAGGTTGATGAAGTTGCTCGTGCCCACCTCGACCTGCGCGGTGAGGCCGTTTCCGAAGGTGATGAGGGCCTTGAAGCCGTCGTCCACCTCGTCGTTCGTCACGTGCGACACGGCGCAGAACGTGGACACGACCGGCTGATCCACCATCAGCAGCAGCTGATCGAGCATGTGCACGCCCCAGTCCAGAATCATTCCGCCGCCCTTGAGCCGGCGGTTTCGCCAGTCGCCCGGCACGCCGCGCGAGCCGTGCACGCGCGATTCGATGTTGAACACGCGCCCGAGCCGGTTCTCGTCGTAAATGCGCTTCATCACGAGGAAATCCTCGTCCCAGCGGCGGTTCTGATGCACGGAGAAGACGCGGCCGTACTCGCGCGACGCGTCGATCATCGCCTGCAGCTCGTCCGACGACAGCGCGACGGGCTTCTCCGAGATCACGTGCTTGCCCGCCCGCATCGCCTGAATGGCGATGGGCTTATGAAAATCGTTGGGCGTGGCGATGGTGACCAGCTCAACCTCCCTGTCCGCCAGCAGTTCTTCGAGCGAGTCATAGGCGCGCAGCCCCTTTTCCTCCGCCTCCCGGCGGCGCTCCGGTAAAATGTCGTAAACGCCCGCGATTTCAATCTCGCTCATCGTGCTGAGCTTGTTTACATGCCAGTGTCCCATTCCGCCGTAGCCGATCAGTGCCCACTTCATACCTGCGTTCCCCTTTCGTTCGCCGGATTTTTCTTTGGCCGTCCGCGGCCTTACAGGGGCATTATTTCATAGAATAGAAGGTTTGTCAATGAAAGAAACGCGCGCCTTTTTGCAACATTATGCCGCGCGGCGCTCAGAACGCGTCAGGAGACACAAAAAACAATGACATTGCGGTAGATCATTAACATTGCTTCTGATACGATGCCAAGGTATTTTGCGAAGAAAGAAGAAGAGATGTATGAATTTGCTTCTGTCCGTTGCTTTTGCCGTGCTGGCGGGTCTGATGATGACCCGCGTCGTGAAGAAGCTGGGTCTGCCGGACGTGACCGCCTATCTGGTCGCGGGCGTGCTGATCGGCCCCTACGCCCTCGGCCGGCTGAACCTGCCGGTGGGCTTCCACACGCTGGAGGCCGTCGAGGGACTGAATCTGATGTCCGACGTGGCGCTGGGCTTCATCGCCTTCGCCATCGGAAACGAGTTCCGCCTTTCCGCGCTGAAGAAGACGGGAAAGCAGGCTACGATCGTTGGTATCGTGCAGGGTCTGGTGGCCGCGCTGTTTGTGGACGCGGCGCTGATCGGGCTGCACTTCATTCTGGGCGACAAGCTGCCCATTTCCTCCGCCATCACGCTGGGCGCGATTGCCACCGCCACGGCGCCGGCCGCGACGCTGATGGTCGTGCGCCAGTATAAGGCGAAGGGCAAGCTGACCGACATCCTGCTGCCCGTCGTCGCGCTGGACGACGCGGTGGGTCTGGTGGTGTTCGCGGTGTCCTTCGGCGTGGCGCGCGCGCTGGGCAGCGGCGCGATTGATCTCGTCTCCGTGCTGGTCAATCCCGCGCTGGAAATCGCGCTTTCGCTGGTGCTGGGCGCGGTGATGGGCGAAATCCTCACGCAGATGGAAAAGCTGTTCAATTCCAACAGCAACCGCCTTTCCATGACCATCGTGTTCGTGCTGCTGACCGTCGCCATTTCCAAGGCGGAATTCCATATTGGAAGGGTCACGATCGGCTTTTCCTCGCTGCTCGTGTGCATGATGCTGGGCACGATCTTCTGCAACCGCTGCATCCTCTCCGGCGACCTGATGGAAAAGGCCGACGCGTGGACGGCTCCGTTGTACGTGCTGTTCTTCGTCATCAGCGGCGCGGAGCTGGAGCTGGACGTGTTCGCCGACCTGAGCGTGGTGGGCATCGGCCTTGTGTACATCCTGTTCCGCTCGCTGGGCAAGTACGTGGGCGCGTACGGCAGCTGCAAAACCACCGGGTGCGACGAAAAGGTTACGAAGTATCTGGGCGTCACGCTGCTGCCGCAGGCGGGCGTGGCGCTGGGCATGTGCCTGATGGTGGGCGAGCTGGGCAGCTACGAGGGACGGCTGATCCGAAACATCGTGCTGTTCTCCGTGCTGGTGTATGAGCTGATCGGCCCGACGCTCACCAAGTGGGCGCTCACGAAGGCCGGAGACATTCAGCCCAAGAGCCACGAGGTTGTGAACCGCCGCCAGATGAAGACCATCAAGGCCATCGAGGAGCGCGAGGTTCACAAAAATTCCTGAGAAAACGATCAAACGGGGTCAGGACGCGCATGCCGCGGCCTGACCCTTTTTAGCTTGAAAACTTTATTGGACAATCAACGGCGAATGCATTATAATAGACGCAAAGCCAGAAATGGGAGTGAATATGAAATGGATTTCAAACTGACGATCGCCCAGCTCGCCGCAGAAGCGGCCGGAAAGGCGTTTCCCGGCGCGGACGTTGGCGTGGACGCCGTGGCGGGCATGCTGGAAACGCCGCCGGATGCGGCGATGGGCGACTACGCGCTGCCGTGCTTCAAGCTTTCAAAGGCGCTGCGCAAATCCCCGATGATGATTTCGGACGCGCTGGCGGGCGCGATTTCCGCGCCGTTCCTTTCGCGCGTGGAAAGCGTGAAGGGCTATCTGAATTTCTTTGTCGACCGCGCCACCTACGCCCGCGAGGTCGTGGGCGCGGCGCTCAGGGCCGGGGCGCGCTACGGAAGCTCCGACGAGGGCGCGGGCAAGACCATCGTGATCGACTATTCCTCCATCAATATCGCCAAGCGCTTCCACATCGGGCATCTGTCCACCACGATGATCGGCAACGCGCTGTATAAAATGTATACCTTCTTAGGCTACCATTGCGTGGGCGTGAACCATCTGGGCGACTGGGGCACCCAGTTCGGCAAGATGATCGCGGCCTACAAGCGCTGGGGCGACCGCGAGACCGTCATGAAGGGCGGCGTGGACGAGATGGTGAAGCTCTACGTGCGCTTCAACAACGAGGCCAAGGAAAACCCCGCGCTGGACGACGAGGGGCGCGCGTGGTTCAAGGCCATTGAGGACGGCAACCCCGAGGCGCTGGAAATCTTCAACTGGTTCAAGCAGGTCACGCTGAAGGACGCGGAGCGCGTGTACGACATGCTGGGCGTGAGGTTTGACAGCTACAACGGTGAGAGCTTCTACGCCGACAAGGTGCAGCCGATTATCGACGAGCTGCGCCAGAAGGGTCTGCTGGTGGAGGATCAGGGCGCGCAGATCGTGCGTCTGGACGACTACGGCATGCCCCCGGCGATCATCCTGCGCTCCGACGGCGCGACGCTGTATATGACCCGCGATCTCGCTGCCGCGAAGTATCGCCACGACACGTACCACTTCGATAAGAACCTCTACGTCGTCGCCTACCAGCAGGATCTTCAGTTCCGCCAGCTGTTCAAGGTGATGGAGCTGCTGGGCTGGGACTGGGCGAAGGGCTGCGAGCACGTCAACTTCGGCATGGTGTCCTACGAGGGACAGACGCTGTCCACCCGCGAGGGGCGCATCGTGTATCTGGAGGATCTGCTCAACCAATCGGTCAGCAAGGCGCTGGGCATCATCAACGAGAAGAGCCCGAACCTCGAAAACAAGGAAGAGGTCGCCCGCAAGATCGGCATCGGCGCGGTGGTGTTTTTCGCGCTGTACAACAGCCGCATCAAGGACATCGACTTCTGGTGGGATCGCGCCCTCAACTTTGACGGCGAGACCGGCCCCTACGTCATGTACACCCACGCGAGGTGCATGAGCGTGCTTCGCAAGTGCGGAGACGTGGACGCCGTGCCCGACTATTCCGCGCTGGACGATCCCGAGGCGCAGGCCGTCGTTCGCCTGATCGACGACTTCCCCGGCGTGGTTCATCTGGCCGTGGAGCGCAACGAGCCGTCGCTGGTCACCCGCTTCAGCGTGGAGCTGGCCAAGGCGTACAACAAGTTCTACTATGAACACAGAATTCTGGACGACGATCTGTCCGCGCGCGCCGCGAGAGTGCAGCTCACCCGCGCCGCGAGTCAGACGATCAAAACGGCGCTCGGCCTGATCGGCATTGAGGCGCCCGACCGCATGTAATTTCAGAGCTACGAAGGAGGCGCGACAAATGGAACCGATGAAAATGCGTCCCTATTACCGCTACGGCGAGATGACCCCGTGGGGCGGCGACGCGCTGCGGCGGATGTTCGGCAAGGACGCGCCCGAGGATCGCGCGGGCGAGAGCCTTGAGGTTTCGGCGCTGGAGGGCATGGAAAGCGTGATTCTGTCCGGCGAATTCACGGGCATGACGCTGGCCGCCGCGCTCAGGAACCACTACGCGGAGATCGTGGGCGAGGAAAACGGCCCGTTCCCGCTGCTTTTAAAGCTGCTGGACGCGCGCGACACGCTGTCGGTGCAGGTGCATCCCGGCGACGACTACGCCCGCGAACACGACGGCAAGCTGGGCAAGACCGAGGCGTGGATGGTCTTAAGCGCCGACCCCGGCGCGAAAATCGCCTACGGCCTGAAGCCCACGGACGAGAAGCTGTCGGGCATCGTGGCGCGCGGCGAGTTTGAGCAGGCGCTCAACTTCGTCACCGTCGCGCCCGGCGACGTATACTACATTCCGCACGGCATGGTGCACGCGCTGGGCGGCGGCGTGCAGGTGTACGAGATTCAGCAGTCCTCCGACGCGACCTACCGCTTCTGGGATTGGGGCCGCGTGGGCAGGGACGGCAAGCCCCGCGCGCTGCACACCCGGAAAGCGCTGGACGTCACCCGCCCCGAGCTGCATATGGGCAAGGTCGCGGGCGCGACGATCCTCACCGAGGGCGGCAGCGTTACGCACTATGTGTGCGATGAAAACTTCTCCTTCATGCGCCTGAACGTGGCCGGAACCATGCCGCTTTCCTTCCCCAAGATGGCGTTCGTGACCCCGCTCGGCCCGTGCGAGCTCTCGTGGGACGGCGGCAGTATGGAGCTCGCGCCCTTCGAAACGGCGCTCATCCCCGCCTGCCAGAATACCGTCCGCATAAAGGGCCGACTGCCCGCGCTCTGCTCCACCCTGCCCGACCGAGAGAGCCTCCGCGCCGGGCTCGGCTACCGCGCCGAGGACGTGGCGGGGCTGACCGAATAACCCGCGAACCCGACCGACGGCTTGACACACCCCGACGCTATCAGACGAAGGAGGGCGACCATGTTTCACGATTTTCAGATCACCCCCGCGGCGCTTTCGCTGCTGTCAGACGCGAAATCCCGCTCAATCAGCGCCGAGAACCCCCGCGGCGAGCCGAACGCGGGCGCACTGGCGACCGAGGGCACCGGCGCGAAGTGCGCGCGCAGCCTCGGTCGCGGCTGGAAGGTTTCGCCTTCCTACGCCGTTCAGCCCGGCGAGACGTTCGAAATGGCGCTCATCGAGGGCAGCGGCGCGATTCAGAGCATGTGGATGGCCGGCTATGTGGGCCGCGACGTGGTCATCCGCATGTACTGGGACGGTCAGGCGCAGCCGAGCGTCGAATGTCCGCTGAGCGATTTTTTCGCCGCCGCGTGGACGACGAACGACGCGGGCATCTTCGACGCCAACTTCATGCAGCTGAATTCCGCCATGATCGCCGTGAACCCGAATCGCGGCATGAACTGCTTCTGGCCGATGCCCTTCCGCAAAAGCGCGAGGATCACGCTTGAAAACCGCAGCGAGGTCGTCCGCGTGATCTACTATCAGGTCAATTACGCGCTGACGGACGTGCCTGAGGAGGCCGCGTACTTTCACGCGCAGTTTCGCGCCTCCACTCCGCTTGCGCAGGGCGAGGATCACGTGATACTGGACGGCGTAAGCGGCCGCGGGCACTACGTGGGCACAGCGATGCACGTGGGGCTCAACGGCACCGGAAGCTGGTGGGGCGAGGGCGAGGTGAAGTTCTTCATGGACGGCGACCGGAACCCGACCATCTGCGGAACCGGCACCGAGGATTATTTCCTCGGCGCGTATGACTGGAACGTGGGCGGCGAATACATGCCGTATAACTCCCTGTACGGCGGCATGTACTACCTGCGCAAGCCCCACCAATACGCCAGCCAGATGCGCTTTTCCATGTACCGCTGGCATATCCCCGATCCGATCCGCTTCACAAAGGATCTGAAGGTGACGATTCAGGATCTCGGCTGGTACCCGAACGGCGAATATAAGCCCCGCCGCGACGACATCTATACCGTCGCCTACTGGTATCAGACCCTGCCCACCGCTCCCTTCCCGCCCCTTCCAAACGCCATAAGCCTCGAAATCACCTGATTTCCATCCGTAAAAACGGAAGGACGAGGGATTCTGGCGCGGCTCCCCTCACCGCCCGGCGCGGCTTCGCCGTGAAGATCCGGCGGTGAGGGGATTTTTTCGCCGCCCAGCGCGGCTTCGAATCATCAAAGCGCCGTCCCGCGTCCGTCCGTGAAAAGGCATAAAAATACGGCGGAGAAAACCTCCGCCGCGGAAAGGGCTTGGGATTAACCGAGGTGAATCAGAACCGGCGCGGAAAGATCCAGCGTCAGGGTCACGGTGCCGTCGGCGTTGATGAACGTGTTCGGCGTGGTCTCGGTGCCGTCCTCCGCCACGATGGTAAACGTGCGCTCCGCGAAGGACGCGGGGAGAATCAGCTTGTGAACGCCCACAGGCTCGTTGTTCATCTCATTTTCGTACCGCAGGTACTTGCTGATGATGCCGCTGATTTCGAAGCAGGCCGTCATGATTTCGTCGCCGGAGGCCGTTTTGCCGACGCGCACGCACGGCTGCGGGAGCGTGGTGGGGACGCGCCTGCCCAACCGCACATCGATGAACCGCAATTGTTCGCCGCCCCTGATATCGCCGCACACGGGATCAACGGATACGTTTTCTCCGTTCACAACGCGGTTCATGAAATTGCAGCGCACATGAATGGGGTTATTGATCCAGCGATCGTAGCCCCACTCCTCGCTGATCTCGTTGGTCAGGCTGTCGGAATACTGCTTTGAATTGATGCAGTAATTCCAAAGACAATACGCGCTGTGTCCGCCGTGGCCGTTCGGCTCCCAGTTGCCGAACCAGTGCCACTTGCGCTCGGTGCAGATCATGCTGCTCGGTCGGTTATCCGCATTCGCCGTGAACGCGAAGGCACCGAGAACCAGTACCAACGCCAGCAGTGCAATCAGAAAACGCTTCATGAGCTCATACCCTCTTTCAAATGAAATCAGGCCGGCCGCAGTGCATACCGACCGTCCATACCATAGACGAAAACATTATACCCGGATTGAATAACAAAAATATGCAGTTATAGATAAGAAAGTATGTCGATTTGCTGAAGTTGTATTAGAAACGTTTGAGCTCTTGAAAATAACGTGCGCGAGGGGGGGCGTCCCCGAGATGGGTTTCCGTCCGGCGAACGGATTTATCAAAAAAAGACCCGGGGCTTTGCGATTCCCCGGGTCTGTCCGGATGCAAGTGGAGTTCGACGACCCTACGCCTGTGTCGGAACGTCCTTGAGCAGGTTTTCCGCCCAGCGGACGAACGCGTCGCCGAAGAAGAAGACCAGCGCGCACGCCGCGATCAGGATGAGCAGCGAGAGCACCAGCGCCGCCACGGCGAAGCTCTTTTTGGACGCGTTGCGCGCCGCCGCGATGGTGATGATGAAAAACAGAATATTCACGCCGGGAAGGATGGAAACAATCAGCGTAAAAAACCAGTTGAGGAAGGACACTCTGCGCACGCCGCGATTTTCTTTGCTCATGGTCTTGGCTCCCTTCAGGAATCTCTGCGCTAAGTATAGCACATTTATTACGCACCGTCAAATACTTTTGTCAGATTTCCGTAATATTTACCGTCGCTCGAACGACAGAAATTTCCCTCCCTGAAAGGTCAGCTCGCCCGAATCGCCCTCCGCCAGCAGGCCGAAGTCCTCGCCGTCCAGCGAAAGCTCCATGCGGTCGCCGCTTTCCACCTCGAAGGTGGCGTAGTAGTATGTGTAATGGTTCCACACCTGCGCGCGCTTAGCGACGACGCGCGCCTGCACCGTGAGCCGCGGGGAAGCCCTGTCCCTCGCCGCGCGGGCAATGTTCGAGACGAACACGAAAATGAACATGCCCAATATCAGCAGGAAAACTATGACGAACAGAACCGAAAACCCGCCGCCAAAGAAGAAATTATCCATTCATTTGCGCTCCCTTCTCCTTCGCGAGCGCGACCAGCTCGCGTTCGCCCTCGATTTCGCCGGCATAGGGATAGCGTTTCGCCACATCCTCAAACCGGGCGAGATACGCGTCCGCTTTCGCGGAATCCTTGTCTGCCAGCAGCGCGCAGGCGTACCCGGTGCGAAGCACGGACGGATTTATGCGCATCTGCTTGAAAAAGCGCTGCCGCGCGGGCGTTCGAAGCTCGCTTAAGCGCTCCGTCTCGCCGTCCAGCGCCGCCAGATACATGCGGTCGCAGGCCAGAAGCTGCAAATATACGCCCACAATCGCGGAATCCGCCGAGAGCAGCCGGTCGATTTCTGCCCGCGCTTCGTCAAAGCGGTGCGCGTCCAGCAGACGGTTCGCGTGAAACACGGCCAGCGCCGCCGTCATGGGGTTCGAAAGGTCGTTTTCCTCCGGAAGCGCCTCGGCGGATACGTCCCGCATGCGCCCGCCCTCCGAAAGAAAATCGTTCACGCGCATCTGCGAGAGAAACGCGCGCTTCGCTTCCTTGGACGCGCAAACCGCCCGCGCCGTGCGGCCGTCGTTGTCGCCCTCCATCAGGCGCAGCGGAATTCCGTTTATAAGCACCGTTGCTGCGCCAATGATCATCCACATTCGCAGGAACCACGCGAGCACTTCCCGCGAACGGAACGCGTAATACAATGCCAGCGCGACCAGCACCGAAAGCAGGCTCATGAGCACGCCGCCCATCAGATACCAGCAGCAGGAAATCTTTTTCTCGTCGCCCTCCGGCGGAGACATCAGGAGATGTTCGGAGGTTCCCGCAAAGCGCATCCGCTTTCGCTCGACGCCTTTGTCCGTTCGTATCCACAGGATGCTGCCCAGCCGGAACGCACGGAATCGATATCCGCTCAAATGCCCGAATACCAGATGCCCGACCTCGTGCAGGAGCTCCTGCGCATATGTGCATGCAGTTATGGCCAGAACCACCCAGAGGAACACGGAAAAGCTCTTTTCCCGCGAGGGATACGGCCGTCCAATCGTCGTGCCTCCGAACCAGTAAATCAGGAAGCGTACCCACTCCATGTTTTTCCGTTCTTCCATAGGCGTCACCCCGCAAGCATTATAGCATGGTTTCCCCTCTCCGGCAACGCGCTGCCGGTAGAACTGAAGAAGTTATCCGTTGCTCTGCGCTCCCTTCTCCTTCGCGAGCGCGACCAGCTCGCGTTCGCCCTCGATTTCGCCGGCATAGGGATAGCGTTTCGCCACATCCTCAAACCGGGCGAGATACGCGTCCGCTTTCGCGGAATCCTTGTCTGCCAGCAGCGCGCAGGCGTACCCGGTGCGAAGCACGGACGGATTTATGCGCATCTGCTTGAAAAAGCGCTGCCGCGCGGGCGTTCGAAGCTCGCTTAAGCGCTCCGTCTCGCCGTCCAGCGCCGCCAGATACATGCGGTCGCAGGCCAGAAGCTGCAAATATACGCCCACAATCGCGGAATCCGCCGAGAGCAGCCGGTCGATTTCTGCCCGCGCTTCGTCAAAGCGGTGCGCGTCCAGCAGACGGTTCGCGTGAAACACGGCCAGCGCCGCCGTCATGGGGTTCGAAAGGTCGTTTTCCTCCGGAAGCGCCTCGGCGGATACGTCCCGCATGCGCCCGCCCTCCGAAAGAAAATCGTTCACGCGCATCTGCGAGAGAAACGCGCGCTTCGCTTCCTTGGACGCGCAAACCGCCCGCGCCGTGCGGCCGTCGTTGTCGATCAGCCCCATGTTCATCGGGATTCCATTCACAAGCGCCGTTGCCGTGCCTGTAATCGTCCACGTCAGCAGGAACCGCGCGAGCGCCTCCTGCGAACGGAACGCGAAATACAGCGCCAGTGCGGCCAGCGCCGAAAGCAGGTTCATGAGCGCGCCGCCCATCAGATACCAGCCGCAGGAAATCCTTTCCTCGTCGCCCTCCGGCGGAGACATCAGGCATTGCCCGGCGGTTCCCGCAAGGCGCAGCCGCCTGCGCTCGACGCCCTTGTCCGTTCGAATCCATATAACGCCGCCTACCCGAAACGAACGGAACCGATACCCGCTCAAAAGCCCGAACACCAGATGCCCGGCCTCGTGCACAAGAACCTGCGCATAGATGCACACAAACAGGCTCAAAAACAACTCGAAGAGTAGGGAAATGTCCTTCCCCCATGTTGGCGCGTGGGAATACGCTATCCCTGCCGCCGCGCCCATGAGTCCCCAAATCAGAATGCCCAGCCACTGCATGCTCTTCTGCTTTTTCATAGTTATCACCCCGCAGGCATTATAGCATGGTTTCCCCTCTCCGGCAACGCGCTACCGGTAGAACTCGAGGGTCTTTTCGATCCAGTAGCGGTATTCGGGGCCGGGAACCTCCATTTGCTTCAGGCGCTCGTACATGGGAAGGCCGTCGGCGGCGTCGTGCCAGAGGTCGGCGAACACGAAGTCGTATTGCCCGGACTGGTACAGGGCGGGCGCGGCGGCGAACGCGTCCGCTTGCAGAATCGTCAGGCACTCCGGGCGCGGGAAGGCGGGCAGGATGCGTTCGCGGAAGAGCCGGATCGCGTCCGCGCTGCGCTCGACGGCGGTCACGCGTTCGACCCGCGGGTTCAAAAGCGCGTGGAACGCGAAGTAGCCCAGCCCCAGACCCAGCGTAAGCACATGCCCGTGCGCGGCCTCGGCCATGGGCCGGATGGTGTTGATTTCGTTCGGCGTGGCCGTCATCCACTCGCGCCCGTTTTCGGTGAGCACGGGGTAGGCGAACGGCCGCGTGAAATAGCCCAGCACCGGCAGCACCGCGCCGTCCGGGTACGCGCGCAGGTCGTCCGCGACGAACAGCTCGTAGGGACGATACGAAGCATAGCCCAGCTCGAACGCGCCTGCCTGCGAAGCGTTCTCGCGTCCGAGGGTGTTCCGCGAACGGCGTGTCCGCAAAGCGTCCTCGTGCCCGCCGGCGTTTGACTCGCGCGGAGCGTCTGCGCCCGCCGCGGCGTTCTGCGGAAGGAGCGTGCACGAAGCACTCCTGCGCTCGTCGGCGTTTGACTCGCGCGGAGCGCCCGCGTCCGCCGCGGCGCACCGCGGATGGAGCGTCTGTGAAATGTCCTCGCGCGAAAGCGCCGCGCGGGATGCGTGGGAATGGGCGGCGGGATCTGTGGGGTTGTCGGGAAGGCTCTGCTCGCGCGAAGCCGCCGCGCGGAGGGCTCGGGCGTACGGGTCGTTTGCGTAGGCGGCCGCGTCCAGCGGATGGAGCATCCGCGGGAAGTCCTCGCGCACGGTGCGCGCGTCATCCTCGTTTTCGGCCGCGTCCAGACCGAGCGCGCCCGCGAGCAGGAGCGCAAAAGCCTGCGCATTGGTCAGCGAAAATTCATCCGCAAGCGCGCGCACGTCGGCTTCGGTCACCGCGTCCGCGTGGAAATTCAGATATACGGCCAGCTTTTGAAGGAGTTTCCCGTCCCGCGCGCGCATGGGGTTCGCCGCCTTTCCCGTGGGTTTGCGTCTCATTATACACGGTCTTTGGAATTTCTCAAGCGGAGGGACGAAAAATTGACCGTTTTCCGCTCGCGCGAAGCGCCGAAATATGGTATACTTGAGCAAACGCATTTTAAAGGAGGAACTCGCATGCATCTTCAGCCGATGGAGGCCGCGCGCCTTGCCGTGGAAACCATGATGCGCCGCTACGAAGCGCCCCTTCTGCCCCCGGTGGGACGGTTTCACTACCATCAGGGCGTATTTCTTTCCGGCGTGTATCAGACGTATCTGCTGACCGGGGACGAGCGCTATTTCCGCTACATGCGGGACTGGGTGAACTCGGTGGTCGACGAAAACGGCCGCATTCTTCACTTTGACCGCGGCCAGATGGACGATCTTCAGCCGGGCATCCTGCTGTATCCGCTGAGGGCGCGCACGGACGACCCGCGCTACGAAACGGCGCTGCGTACGATCGGCGAAATCTTCCTTTCCTACCCGCGCAACCGCGTGGGCGGCTTCTGGCACAAGAGCGACGACCGCTGCCGCGACCAGATGTGGCTGGACGGGCTGTACATGGGCGGCCCGGTCTGCGCCGAGTTCGGGAAGACGTTCGACCGTCCCGAATACTTCGACCTCGTCGCCGAGCAGGCGATCTTGATGGAGAAGCACACTCGCGACCCCAAGACCGGCCTTCTGTATCACGCGTGGGACGCGGAGAAGCGCATGCCGTGGGCGAATCCCGAGACGGGGCTTTCGCCGGAGTTCTGGGGGCGCTCGATCGGCTGGGTGGGCGTGGCCATTCTGGATGATCTGGATTTCATCCCGGCGGAGCACCCGAAGGCGGAGGAAATGCGGAACATCGTGCGCCGCCTGATGAAGGCCATCGCGCCGTATCAGGGCGCGGACGGGCGCTGGTATCAGGTGGTCGACAAGCCGGACGGCGAGGGCAACTGGCCGGAAAACAGCTGCACCAGCCTGTTCACCGCGGCGCTGTGCAAGGGCGCGCGCACCGGCGTGCTGGAGCCCTCCGTGCTCGAACGCGCACAGAGGGGCTACGACGGCGTGATCAACAGCCTGAAGATGGACGGAGACGACCTGCTGATTGGCGACGTGTGCATCGGCACCGGCGTGGGCGATTACCAGCACTACATCCACCGCCCTACCTCCGTGAACGACCTGCACGGCGTGGGCGCGTTCCTGCTGATGTGCGCCGAAGCCGCGCGGGCGGGGCTGAAGTAAGCCGCCGCGCCTTATGCGCCCGCGCGTTTCGCAGACGCGCGCGAGGGGTTGAGGGAAGTCACGGCGAATCACGCGTTGCCCGTTCCGCGCTTTCGCGTCTCCCGGATGCGCGCGAGGTGCTGAAGAATGCCGCCGCGAATCACGCGCTGCCTGTTCCGCGCTTTCGCGTCTCACAGACGCGCGCGAAGTGCTGAAGAATGCGCCGCGATTCACGCTTTGCCCGCTCCGCGCTTTCGCGTCTCGCGGACGCGCGCGAGGGGCTGAAGAAAGCCGCCGCGAATCGAGAGTTGCCCACTCCGCGCTTTCGCGTCTCGCGGATGCGCGCGAGAGGTTGAAGAATGCGCCGCGAATCACGCGCTGCCTACTCCGCGCTGGCGCGCCTCGCGGATGCGCGCGAGGGGCTGAAAGAAAGCACCGCGATTCGCACGTTGCCCGCTCCGCACTTTCGCGTTTCGTGGAGCCGCGCGAGGGACTGAAGAAAGCCGCCGCGAATCGTGCGTTTCCCGCTCCGCGCTTTCGCGTCTCCCGGATGCGCGCAAGGGACTGAAAAAAGCCGCTGCGAATCGCGCGTTTCCCGCTCCGCGCTTTCGCGTCTCGCGGACGCGCGCGAGGGGTTGAAGAATGCGCCGCGAATCGCGCGTTGCCCGCTCCGCGCTTTCGCGTTTCGTGGAGCCGCGCGAGGGACTGAGGAAAGCCGCTGCGAATCGTGCGTTTCCCGCTCCGCGCTGGCGCGTCTCGCGGATGCGCGCGAGGGGTTGAAGGGCAGCGAACTGCCTACAAATTGTAGTCAGTTGGCGCGTCTCGC